>Ga0308161_1002060_pt1 | contig 22188 bp, 23 predicted proteins | sample PhyFR2_FD_201034 | JGI IMG/M metagenome (GOLD analysis project Ga0308161, IMG submission 201034) | Phyllosphere microbial communities from UC Gill Tract Community Farm, Albany, California, United States - DLSLF.R2 | ecosystem: Host-associated > Plants > Phyllosphere > Unclassified | place: USA...
AGATCCTGATGTCCGCGATCCCGGCAAGGGCGCTGCTCGCCGGCAAGGTCCTCGGCAACAGCATCATGGCCTTCGCGCAGATCGTCGCGGTGGCCGTCGCCGCCATCGTCACGTTGGCGGTGACCGGGCAGGACAACATGTTCGCGATGCTCGGCCCGAGCATCCTGTGGTTCATCGGCTTCTTCGCGATCGGGTTCGTGCTCCTGGCGTCGCTGTTCGCCGCGGCGGCCGTGCTGGTGTCACGCCAGGAGGACGTCGGCAGCGTCACCACCCCGGTGATGATGCTCGTGATGATCCCGTACTTCCTGATCATCGTCGCGTACGACAACCCGACGATCCTCGGCATCATGTCGTACGTGCCGTTCAGCGCCCCGATCGGCATGCCCATGCGGATCTTCCTGGGGACCGCCGAGTGGTGGGAGCCGATCCTGTCGCTCGTCATCGTCGCCGCTTCGGTGGTCGCGGTCGTGGTCATCGGTGCCCGCGTCTACGAGAACGCCCTGCTCCGCACCGGCAGTCGCGTGAAGCTGTCGGAGGCACTGCGCGGCTGACGCCGCCAGCCGGACGGGCCCGGCAGACCAGGCAGGCCTCGACTGGAGGCCCGACCCACGTGAGCAGATCTGCTCACGCGGGGCGGGCCTCCAGTCCGTTGCCCCGCGCCGGTCAGGCGGTCAGGGTCGCGAAGGCGGACCGGTGCCAGACCAGCGGGTTGTGCGCGAAGTCGGACATGAGCCCGAGCACCCGGAGCACCACGATGTCGTGGTCGCCGGCCGGGTAGGTGTGCTCGACCGAGCACTCCAGCCAGATCGGGGCCCCCTGCAGGAACACCGCACCCGTCTCGGCGACCGTCGTGTCGACACCGACGAAGCGGATCGACTTGTCACGCGAGGCGAGCTGCCGGGTGACCTGCGCGTGCCCCTCGCCGAGGATCGAGACACCGATCGTGCCGGCGTCCCGCAGCACCGGCCACGTGGTCGACGTGTGCTGCACCGCGAACATCACGAGTGGCGGGTCCTGCGAGACGCCGACCGTGAACGAGGACGCCACGAGCACGGTCGGTTCGCCGTCCACGACGGCGGAGAGCGCGGCGACGCCGCACGGGAACCCGGAGAACGCCTGCTTGAGCGCGGACAGGTCCGGGGCCTCGGTGGAGTAGGGGCTGATCATGACGCGGTTCCTTCCTGGTGGACGGCGGCCGCACCGAGGACGACGTCCTGCCAGCGGGCGAGCCACACGTCGGTCGATGCGGGGTCCGAGTACTGCTTGTCGTTGAGGTACAGGGCGGGTGCGACGACGGTCGCGCCGAGTTCGACCAGCACCGGTTTGAGGAAGACCTCGGGGGCGAGGGCATGGGCCGGGCCGGCGCCGAGCATGAGCGGCACCGCGACGACGCCGGCGAGTCCGTCGCCGGTGCCGAACTGGTCGAGGAACAGCTTGAGCACGCCGGTGTAGGTCGCCTTGAACGTCGGCGACGCGACGACGACGAGGTCCGAACCGGCGACGGTCCGGACGGCGTCCGACACGGCGGCGTCACCCCAGCCGAGCAGGCCGGCACCGAGGTCGATGACGTCGACGACGTGGTCGGGGGCGCGGCCGGTGAGCCGTTCGAGCACGACCGTCGCGGCGTCGAGCGTCCGTGAGGCCGGCTTGGGGTTGCCGGCGACGACGGTGGTGATCATCGGGGTGCTCCTGTCGGTGGGCGGGTGGTGGGTGCGGGGGTGTTCGTGGAGCGTGTGGTTCGTGCAGCGGGTCGTTGGTGCAGTCCACCGCTCGTTCGTTTCGCCGCCGTGCCGCGTCCGTATCGGGTGGGTTACGCCAGCTGCCCCCTGCCCCCTGGCACCCGAATGTCCCGGTCAGCGGGGCTGCGCGTCCGGGTCTCCCGGCCATTCCGCCAGGCACGGTCCTCGCTGACCGCGCCGAATTGTGAGAGCGCCGTTTCCGGAAGTCGCCTCGGATGGGTCCGGCGTGTTTCGCCCCGCCGTCGCCGGCCCGTCACCGCCCCGATCCGCCCCTGCTCGCGGGTCGGTGGCGCAGTCGTCCACCCCGGATCGGCGGGGCGGACGCCCCTCGGCGTCGGGCGCCGCAGGTGGCCTAACACCAGCGAAACAAACGCCTAACAGGACCGTTACCGGGCGACCGCCTGCCGGTGCCCCGCGGCCGTTACATTCGCATCAGCCCCACTGCAGCGGCCGGCGTCACCGGCGATCCGCCGCCCCGCCGCCGCCCGGTCCGGCTCCCTGCACGTCCTGCCCCGCTCCGCGGGGCCTTCGTCGTACCCGCCGCAGCTCCCCCGTCCCCGCTCCGGCTCCCCGTCCCCGCACCTTCCCTGCTCCACCCGTCCAGGAGGTCCCCGACCGATGTCGTCCCCCGCACCGTCCCGAACGCGTCCGTCGCGTCCCGCGCTCCTCGCCGCCGCACTCGCCGGCGTGCTGCTGCTGTCCGCCTGCTCCGCCACCTCGACCGCGTCGACGAGTTCCGGTGACGACACCGCCGGTGTCGAGCACGCCACGAGCCAGATCAAGGCCGCCAGCGTCGACCCCGAGTTCACCTTCGAGGGCGCTCGCTTCGACATGTCGGGCATCGCCGGCAAGACGATCTTCAACATCCCGAACTCGTCCGCCGTCCCCTTCATCACCGCGGTCGACGAGGCCGGCGAGAAGGTCGCCGAGCAGTACGGCGCGAAGTGGATCGAGTACACGAACCAGGGCACGCCCACCGAGCACTCCGCCGGCATCGACCAGGCGATCAGCCGCGGAGCCGACATCATCGTGTTGGCGCAGGGCGTCAACGGCGAACTGATCGTCCCGGCACTGAAGCGTGCGAAGGCAGCGGGGATCCCCGTGCTGATCAGTCACACCTACCAGACCGGGCAGGCGCTGCCGGACCAGCTGCAGGACCTCGTCGCCGCGCAGGTGACCGCCCCGTTCCACGAAGCCGCGAAGCTCAACGCCGACTGGGCCATCAAGGAGACCAAGGGCCAGGGCGACGTCCTCATCATCACGTCGTCCGAGGTGCCACCGTCCGACGGCATCGTCAAGGCGATGCAGGACGAGTTCGAGGCGCAGTGCGACGGCTGCAAGGTGAAGGTGACGAACGTCCCCGTCGCCGACTGGGCGACGAAGATCTCGTCGACCGTGCAGTCCGCGGTGCAGTCCGACCCGAACCTCGACTACGTCCTGCCCGTCTACGACTCGATGACGCTGTACGTCGAGGCCGGCGTGACCGCTGCCGGCAAGACCGGCCAGGTCTTCACCTCCTCGTACAACGGCACCCCCGCGGTGCTGAAGATCCTGCAGGAGGGCAGCGTCCTCACGATGGACATCGGCGAGAACATGGAGTGGCTCGCCTACGCGACGCTCGACCAGGCCGGCCGTGTCCTGACCGGCACGCCGATCATCGAGGACGGTGACGAGAAGACCCCGCTGAAGGTCTTCACGAAGGACAACGTCGACGAGACCGGCACGCCGCCGGCGCCGAGCAAGGGCTACGGCGACGCGTACAAGACCGGGTACGAAGCGATCTGGGGCGCGGCCGAGTGACCGCCACCCGGGAGGCACGGCTCGGCTCCGCATCGTCCGCTGCGGTCGTCGGGTCCGGTGCGGACACCGCGTCCGGTGCGGTCGTCGCGTCCGTCGCGGACACCGCGCCGGTCCTGCGGATCAGCGGGCTCACGAAGCGCTTCGGCGGGCTGACCGCGCTCGACGACGTCGACCTCGAGGTCCTGCCGGGTCAGGTGCACGCACTGCTCGGCGAGAACGGCTCCGGCAAGTCGACCCTCATCAAGATCCTGTCCGGCACGTACGCGCCGGAACCGGGCGCGACGATCGAGGTCCGAGGCGCCCGGCTGCCCCTGCCGGTGCCTCCCGGGTACTTCCGCCGCGTCGGGATCAGCTTCGTCCACCAGGACCTCGCACTCGTGCCGTCGCTCGGCGTGACCGAGAACCTGCGGCTCGCGACCGTGGTGGCCGGGCGCGGACCCTTCGTCCGCTGGGGCGCCGAGCACCGTGCCGCGGCCGAGCTGTTCGCGCGGTACGGGGTCGACATCGACCCACGAGCACGGATCGACGAACTCACCGACACCCAGAAGGCCCTCGTCGCGATCCTGCGGGCCGTCGCCGAGCTGGGCGACGACCGAGCGCTCATCGTGCTCGACGAGCCGACGGTCTTCCTGCCGAAGGAGGACGCCGACCTGCTGTTCCGCGTCGTGAAGGACCTCGTCGCGGACGGCCGCACCTCGGCACTGCTGGTGTCGCACGACATGTCCGAGGTCCTCCAGCACGCCGACCGGGTCACCGTCCTGCGGGCCGGCCGGGTCCAGGCGCACCGGGACACCGCCACGACGACGGCGGACGAGCTCGTCTCCCTCATCGTCGGACGCGGACTGGACGGTCCCGCCGCCAGGACTCCGCGCCCGGCGACCACCGGCGACGCCGTCGTGACGGTGCGGGACCTCCGGGTCGGTGTCGTCGACGGTCTGTCGTTCGACGTCGCGGACGGCGAGGTCGTCGGCATCACCGGGCTCGCCGGCTCCGGTGTCGAGGACGTGCTGCCCGGCCTGTACGGCGCACGGCCCGCGACCGGCTCGCTCGCCGTGCGGCACGTCGGGGCGACGCCCGCTCCGGTCGACCTGGCACGGGCGACGCCCGGCTCCTCGATCGCCCGCGGCGTCGTGTACGTCCCCGCGGACCGCAAGCGCGAGGGCGGGGCGCTCACCCTGTCCGTCGAGCAGAACGTCACGCTCCCCGTCCTCGGGAAGCTCCGCGGGCTGCTCGGCCTGTCGCCCGCGCGGGAACGCGCCCACGTCGCGGGACTCGTCCGCGACTACGACGTCCGGCCCGCCGACCCGGCCGCCCTGTTCGGGACACTGTCCGGCGGCAACCAGCAGAAGGCCGTCCTGGCCAAGTGGATGCAGGACGACCCGAGGCTCGTGCTGCTGCAGGAACCGACCCAGGGCATCGACGTCGGGGCCCGCGCCGCGATCTTCTCGATGCTCCGCCGGAGTGCGGAGCAGGGCGTCACGATCGTCTGCGCCTCCACCGACTACGACCAGCTCGCGCAGGTGTGCGACCGCGTCGTCGTGCTCGCCCACGGCCGCGTGCACGACGTGCTGACCGACGACCGGATCGACCGCGACGTCATCGCGGCTGCCGTCGTGGCGAGCCTCGTCGACGACGACGCCCCGGCGTCCCCCGCCGTGCCCTCCTCCCCCGATGCCTCCTCCGCAGTCAAGGAGAACGCCTGATGTCCACCACCGCCGACCCCGTCCTCGAGACCTCGATCGTCCGTCCGACCCGCCCGCGCTTCTCGTGGGGGCACACCGAGCGGTACGCGCTGCTCGGCGCCTGGCTCGTCATCGTCATCGCGTTCAGCATCGCGCTGCCCGACACCTACCCGACCCTCGGCAACCTGCAGAACATCCTCGGATCACAGTCGGTGCTGCTCATCCTGGCGCTCGGGTTCCTGTTCCCGCTCACCGCGGGCGAGTTCGACCTCTCCGGCGCCTCGACGATGTCGCTCTCCGCCATGACCATCGCCGTGCTCAACGCGAAGATGGACATCCCGCTCGTGCCCGCGATCGCCGCCGGCCTGGTCATCGGCGTCGTCGTGGGTCTGGTCAACGGCCTGCTCACCGTCGGGTTCCGCATCGACTCGTTCATCGTCACCCTCGGCACGTCGACGTTCATGATCGGGATCATCCAGTGGATGAGCGCGTCGTCGTCGGTGACGGGCATCGACCCCGCGCTCGTGCAGGCCACCGTCGGGTGGCGCGGCCTGGCCGGGCTGCCGCTCGCGTTCGTTTACGGGCTGATCGCCACCGTCGTCGTCCTGGTCGTGCTGAGCGCCACCCCGGTCGGCCGGCGGCTGCTGTTCGTCGGGACCGGCCGCACCGTCGCCGAACTCTCCGGGCTGAACGTGCGACGGCTGCGGGTCGGCGCGTTCGTCGGCGCCGGGCTCACCGCCGCGGTCGCCGGGGTCGTCTACGCCGGCACCCTCGGCGGCGCCGACCCGTCGAGCGGACAGTCGTTCCTGCTCCCCGCGTTCGCCGCCTGCTACCTCGGCGCGACCGCGATCGTCCCCGGCCGCTTCAACGCGATCGGCACCTTCATCGCCGTGTACTTCCTGTTCTCCGGAGTCGTCGGCCTGCAGATGCTCGGCGCCGACAACTTCGTGCAGCAGCTGTTCTACGGCGGCGCCCTCATCGTCGCCGTCGCCGTGTCGCAGACCATCCGGCGGCACTCCGTCGCGACCGCCGCCAAGGCCGCCGCGAAGCGTTCCTGACCCCGCTCCCCCGTTCGTCCCTCCCTCGACACCCACCACAGAAAGCGAGTCCCCCATGGACATCGGCGTCTTCATCCCGATCGGCAGCAACGGCTGGCTCATCTCCACCACCTCGCCCCAGTACAAGCCCTCGTTCGACCTGAACCTCGAGATCGTGCAGAAGGCCGAGGCGTACGGCTTCGACTTCGCCCTCTCGATGATCAAGCTGCGTGGCTTCGGCGGCCCGAGCGGCTTCTGGGACGAGAACCTCGAGTCCTTCACCCTGATGGCGGGTCTCGCTGCCCGCACCGAGCGGATCCGCCTGTTCGCGACGACCGCCGTCCTGACCATCCCGCCGGCGATCGCGGCACGCATGGCGGCGACCGTCGACTCGATCTCGCACGGCCGCTTCGGACTGAACCTGGTCGCCGGGTGGCAGAAGGCGGAGTACGACCAGATGGGCCTCTGGCCGGGCGACGAGGTGCACTTCAAGCGCCGCTACGCCTACCAGACCGAGTACATGCAGGTGATGAAGGAGCTGTGGGAGACCGGCCGGAGCGACTTCCACGGCGAGTACTTCCAGATGGACGACTGCCGGATGCTCCCGCGGCCGACGTCGCACATCCCGATCGTCTCGGCCGGCCAGTCGTCGCAGGGCATGGCGTTCGCCGCGGAGTACTCCGACTACAACTTCTCGATGGGCGTCGGCGTGAACACCCCGACCGCCTACGCCGAGCAGAACCAGGCCCTGCTCGAGGCCCGCGAGAAGACCGGCCGCGACGTCGGCTCCTACGTGCTCTTCATGGTCATCGCCGACGAGACCGACGAGGCCGCCCAGGCGAAGTGGGAGCGGTACAGCGACGGGGTCGACGTCGAGGCGATCGCCTGGATGACCGGCCAGGCACTCACCGACGCCGAGGGCGAGGAGGGCAACACGGCCAAGCGGATCTCGCTGCCCGAGGGCGCCGTGAACATGAACATGGGCACGCTCGTCGGCTCCTACGAGCACGTCGCGGCGATGCTCGACGAGGCCGCGGCGGTCGAGGGCACGAAGGGCATCATGCTGGTGTTCGACGACTTCCTGCAGGGGATGGACGACTTCGGCACCCGCATCCAGCCGCTGATGCGCACCCGCGAGGGCGTGGCGTCGGCTGCTCCGAGCGCGGTCACGGCATGAGCGCCGCAGCGAGCCGTCCGGTCATCGAGGTCGCGGTCGTCCAGGCCGGCGAGGTCCCCGCCGACCACGACGTCGCCCTCGACGAGCTCATCGCCCTGTTCGAGGAAGCCGCCGTCGGCGCCGACCTCGTCGTCTTCCCCGAGCTCTGCACCACGCCCTACTTCTGCGGCGTGGTCAACGACAACCGGAAGTCCTGGGCACAGCCCGTCCCCGGCCCGGCGACCGCCCGCTTCGCGAGTGCGGCGAAGCGTCTGGGCACCGCCGTCGCCTTCGGTCTCTACGAGGACGCCGGTGGGGCCCAGTACAACAGCGCGGTGCTCATCGACGCCGACGGCACGCTCGTGCCGGGCACCGACGTGCACGGCGACCGTGTGGCGTCGTACCGCAAGACCTCGATCCCGACGAACGCGATCTCCGACGTCGACGAGAAGCACTACTTCGACGCCGGGTCCGGACCGGTCGTGTTCGACGCGCTCGGCACCCGCTTCGGCATGCTCATCTGCTACGACCGGAGCTTCCCGGAGTACTGGCTCGCGTCACGGGCCGCCGGCGCCGAGGTGATGCTCGTGCTCGTGTCCTCGATGGGCTTCCGCGAGACCCTGTTCACCCAGGAACTGCAGGTCCGCGCGCTCGAGACCCAGACGTGGGTCCTCGCCCCGAACCGCGGCGGCGAAGAGACCGTCGACGGCAAGACCGTCAGCTACTTCGGTCGGTCCTCGGTCGTCTCACCACGGGGTGACCTGGTCGTCTCGGCCCCCGCCCACCAGGCGGGGCCGATCATCCGGGCCACCATCGACGTCGGCGAGGTCGCGGCAGCCCGCCGGGACTTCCCGCTCGGACGTGACCGGCAGCCCGGGGTGTTCCGGTACCTCGCCGACGCCCACGCAGCGGCGGCGGTCCCCGCGTGACGGACGTCGCCGCCCTGGTCCGCGGCACCATCGCACCGCAGCTCGACCGCGCGCTGGCCGCGAGCCGCGCGAACCCGTTGCCCGCCGCCCCGTCGGCGCTGCCCGCGGAACCGGCCCACAGCGCGCAGCTGTTCGGCCGGCTCCTCGACGCAGCGGTCGACGGGGCCCCGGCGCCGACCGCTGCCGGTCCGGACGACGACCTGGCGGCGTCCCGGGCAGCCGCCGACCCCGCCGCCGCCTCGGTCGTCGAACTCCTCGCCGCGTACCGGTCCGGCACCACGACCCCGTCCGAGGTCCTCGCCGCACTCGCCCCGCACTGGACGAGCGACGACGTCTGGTCGGACGCCGTCCTGCGCCTGGTGCAGGGGGCCGAGGAAGCCGCCGCCGAGTCCACCCGCCGCTGGGCGGACGACGACGCCCGGCCGCTCGAGGGGATCCCGTTCGCCGTGAAGGACATCATCGACGTCGCGGGGACGATCGTCACGAGCGGCTCGCTCCAGACCGGTGACCGTGTGGCCCCGGCCGACGCCACCGTCGTGGCCCGGCTCCGCTCCGCCGGCGCGATCCCGGTGTTCACGGCGGCCACCACCGAGTTCGCCTGCGGCGGGCCGCACAACGCCCGGTACGGCGCCGTGCGGAACCCCTGGGACCCCGAGCGCTGGACCGGTGGCTCCTCGACCGGGTCGGGTTCGGCGCTCGCCGCCCGGATCGTCCCGCTCGCGCTCGGGTCGGACACCGGCGGGTCGATCCGCGTGCCGTCCGCCCTCTGCGGGACCACCGGGATCAAGCCGACGTACGGGCTCGTGCCGCGCACCGGGGTCGCGAGCCTGTCGTGGACCCTCGACCACGTCGGACCGATGGCACGCTCCGCGGAGGACCTCGCGCTCGTCCTGCGGGTCATCGCCGGCTCCGACGGCCAGGACCCGACGACGTTCCCCACCGTCCCGCTCATCGAGGCCGCGCCGGAACGGGTCGAGGGGCTCCGGATCGGGGTCCCGCTCGGCTGGTTCACCGAACGCGTCGACCGTGCGGTGCTCGAGGCACACGCCGCGGCGGTCGAGCGGTTCCACGAGCTCGGTGCGACCCTCGTGCCGATCGAGTTCGACGACCTGGAGTCGATCGACTCGGAGTGCTGGACGGTGTTCTACGGTGAGCTCGCCGCGAACCAGGAGGCCAACGCCGGCACGGCCGACCTGTTCGACGCCGGGACCCGCGCCCGGTTCGACGTGTCGTTCCTGCCGACCGCTGCCGACTACCTCCGGGCACTCCGCCGTCGCCCGCTCGTGCAGGCCGCGATGGTCACCCGGATGGACGAGGCCGGCGTCGACGTGGTGCTCACCCCCGGGATCGGCGCCACCGCCCCGCGACTCGACGACCTGACGATGTCGGTCGACGGCGAGCGCTTCAACCTGCACGACGTCATCCCCCGGAACACCCGGCTGTTCGACTACGTGGGGTTCCCCGCGCTCATGATGCCGGCGGGCACCGCGCCGGACGGTCTGCCCGTCGGCGTGCAGCTCGTCGCGCGGCCGTGGGACGACCGCCTCGTGCTGTCCGCAGCGGCCGCCTTCCAGCGGACCACGACGCACCACCGCAGGGTGCCGTCGTCGTCCGCCGTGCGAGGGCCGAGCGATCGGTAGCCGCACCGTCGACGACGGCGCCGCCCGACGACGCGCCTGGCAGGTGCTCTGCGCGTCGAGCCTCAGCGTCGTCCTCGTCTTCATCTCCTCGAGCGCACTCCTCATCGCGCTCCCCGACGTCAGCCGTGACCTCGACGCCAGCGCCGTGCAGTCCAGCTGGGTGCTCCTCAGCTACATGCTCACCACGACCACCCTCATCCTGGTCTTCGGGCGCATCGCCGACCTGGTCGGTCGCCGCCGCCTCTACATCGCCGGGATCCTCGTCTTCCTGCTCGCCTCACTCGCGTGCGGCTTCGCCCCGGACGCGGCGGTGCTGCTCGGCGCCCGATTCGTGCAGGGCGTGGGCGCGGCGGCGATCGTCACCAACACGACCGCGCTGCTCACCGATGTCTTCCCGGAGTCGATCCTGTCGCTCGGCCTCGGTCTGAACGCCACCGTCGCCGCGGTGGGGCAGGTCATCGGTCCGGTCGTGGGCGGCCTGGTCGCCGAGTCGTTCGGCTGGCGCTGGATCTTCCTCGCCGGCGTGCCGATCTCACTGGCCGGACTCGTCTGGTCGCTCCGGTTGATCCCGCACAGCACGCGCCCCCGTTCCGGCGAGCGCCTCGACGTGCCGGGGTCGGTCCTGTCCGTCGCCGCCGTCGGACTGCTCGTCGGTGCGGTCTCGACCGGCGGCTCGGTCGGTTGGTCGGCCGTGCCCGTCGTCGCGATGACCGCCGGCGCGGTCGTGCTCGGCGGTGTGTTCGTGTGGACCCAACGCCGGGTCGCGCACCCCCTGGTCGACCCGGCGATCTTCCGCGACCGCACCACCATCACCCTGTTCTCCGCCGCCGGGCTGTGCGCCCTGTCCAGCTACGCACTGGTCCTGCTGGCTTCCCTGTCGTTCCAGGCCGTCGACGGCAAGGACGCCGTCGACGCCGCCCTCTGGGTGCTGCCCACGCCGATCGGCACGACGGTCGCGGCGGTGAGCGCCGGGTTCCTCGCCCGCCGGGTCGCCGCGCGGACGCTGTCGACCATCGGCATGCTCCTCATCGCGCTCGGCGCCGCGGTGCTCGCGGTGTCCCTCGCCGACGGCGACGCCTACGCCGTCACCGCCACCGGCCTCGGCGCCGTCGGGGTCGGCACCGGCGTGTTCATGACGCCGAGCACGTCGGCACTGATGACCCGCGTCCCGGAGCACCGCCGCGGCATCGCGAACGCCATCCGTTCGGCCCTGCAGAACGCCGGTTTCCTGTTCTCGACGGCGCTCGGCCTCGCGATCGCGACGGGCGGCCTGTCCGCGGCCCAGGCGGCTGCGGCCTACGACGGCAGCCTGCTCAGCCTGCCGTCCGGCGACGTCCAGGTGTTCGTCGACGGCGTCCGCGCCGCGGCGCTGACGTTCGCCGGCTGCGCGGCCCTGGGGGCGCTCATCGTCGCGTTCGGTCCGTTCGGGCCTCCCGACCGGGAGGCGCCACTCCGGCCCGACAGGTCGGGGCCGATCCCCGAGCCGGGGGCGTCCACGTGACCGTCCCCACCCTGGCAACGACCACCCACGACGGAAGCAGGACGCCATGACCGACGACCACCAGGACTACGCGGCAGCCGGCTTCACCGGCACGCTCCGCCCAGGACGACGCGCTGCGCTCGTCGTGGTCGATCCGGTCCGCGCCTACGTCGACCCCGACTGCGGGCTCTACGCCGGCGTCGAGGAACCCGTCGAGCGGATGCGGGAGCTCACCACCGCTGCCCGCGCCGCCGGGGTGCACGTGGCGATCACGACGATGGCGCTCTCCGCCGACGGGTCCAACGCCGGCGTGTTCTTCCGCAAGGTGCCGGCACTCGCCGCGTACCTGCCCGGCGCGTCCACCGGAGCGTTCATCGACGGGCTCGAACCCCTCGACGGCGACACCGTGGTCCCCAAGCAGTACCCGAGCGCGTTCTTCGGCACGTCGCTGGCCGCCGACCTCGTCGCCCGCGGCGTCGACACGCTCTTCATCGCGGGGCTGTCGACGAGCGGGTGCATCCGCGCGACGGCCACGGACGCCATGCAGCACGGGTTCGTCCCGATCGTCGTGCGCGAAGCCGTCGGCGACCGGCTGCCGAGCGTGCACGAAGCCAACCTGTTCGACATCGCCGCCAAGATCGGCGAGGTCTGGCCCATGGACCAGGTCCTCGAGCACTGGGACGCGGCATGAGCACCACGACGCGCATCGAGGCGCCGGTCCGGGGCCGGCCGCGGAGCGCTGCCGTCGGCGAGTCCGTGTACACCGCGTGCGTGGAGATCCTGGTCGAGGGCGACCCCCGCGCGTTCACGATCCGGGCCGTGGCCGACGCGGCCGGCGTGGGTGCGGCGACGATCTACAGGCGGTGGTCGAGCAAGGAGGTCCTGCTCACCGAGACCGTGATCCGGCTGATGGAGGAGCACATCCCGACGGTGCAGGACGCCCCGATCGCCGAGGGTGTCCTGGGGCTCACCCGGGGATGGGTGCACGCCCTCGTCGCGACGCCGGTCGGTCGGGCGCTCCCGCTCATCGTGGAGACCGCGTCGCACGAGCCGCGGGTCGCCGAGGCCGTCGCCGAGTGGCACCTGGACCGGCGGCTGCGGGTGAACGCGATGCTGCAGCGGGCGATGGACGCGGGCGACCTGCGACCGGACGTCGACCTCGGCATCGCCGTGGACCTGCTCGGCGGGCCGACGTTCTACCGACGCGTGTTCGTCTCGCTCGACATCCAGGCGCCCGACTACCCGGTGCGGCTGGCCCGGGAGTTCCTGCGGTGGGCCGGTTGGACCGGCGACCTGTCGACGGTGGGGGTGACCTCGTGACCGGGACCGTGCCGGAGGGGTTCGCCCCGTCCGCGGCCTGGACCGACATGGGGGTCGGGACGACACCGTCGGCACCGGGTCACTGGATCGGGTTCAACCGACGCTCCGACGCGGCACGCCAGGTGTCCGACCTGATCCGGGCCGACATCGTCGCGGGGCGGTTCACCGGCCCGCTGCCCTACGAGTGGGAGCTGCTCGACCTGTACGGCACGACGCGGAACGTCCTGCGGGCTGCCCTCGCGTTGCTCAAGGAACAGCGACTGCTCACCCGTGCGCCGCGATCGGGCACGTTCGGTGTGCGGCCCGTCGCCTCGGTGAGCCTGGCCCGCACGTCCGACGAGGTCACGATCTACGGCGAGACGGCCGGCGGCAGCGTGTTCGAGTCGCCCCGGCTCAGCATCGTGCACCTGTGCGTGCAGCAGGTGACCGCACCGGAGACCGTCCGGCGCAACCTGCAGATGACCGGCAGCAGCGCCTTCTTCGTCGAGAGCCTCATCTCGTTCGACGGCGAACCGAGCCGGGTCCGGACGAGCTGGGTCCCGCACGAGCGGTTCCCCGACCTGGTCGCCGAACCGCTGACCGAGTACGTGCCCGACGTGCTCGTCAGGAAGGCCGGCGCGCGGCCGGAGGCACGACGGTTGCTCCTGAGCACCGTGAACGCCGACCAGTGGACGGCCGACCTGCTCGACATCGATCCCGGCCAGGCGATCTTCCACATCGAACGGCTGATGTGCCTGGCCGACGGGACACCCGTCGAGTACGGGTTCTCGCGGTACCGCGGCGACCGGGCGGTGATCGACTCCCGGATCACGTGAGGCCCGGGCGGGGATCGTCAGTCCGTGCGCACCGAGAAGACGTCGCCCGGTTGGCAGCCGAGCACCTCGCACAGTCGGGTGAGGGTGGAGAACCGGATCGCGCGGGCCCGGTTGTTCTTGAGCACCGAGAGGTTGACGACGGTCACACCGACGCGGTCGGCGAGCTCGGTCAGGGTCATCCCCCGCTCGGCCAGCAGGTCGTCGAGGTGACAGACGACCGCGTGGCCGTCCTCCTGTTCCGGGGGCATCAGACCAGCCCGGCCTGGTCCCGCACCATCCGCTGCGAGGCGGTGAGCGCGAACCGGAAGCAGACGACGACGAGCAGGCCGAGGTACACGGGCAGGAACTGGTGGTCGACCACCGGCGTGGGCAGGTACCCGTCCCATCCGAGCCCGGACACGACCCAGTTCCACCCCATCCGGCGGACGAACGACGGCAGGAACCCGGCGGCCAGCACCGCGCCGCCGAGCCAGTCGAGGATCCGGGTGGTCGAGCGGTCGAAGAGCCCGCCGCGTGAGATCTTCCAGGCCACCGCCGCCACCAGGGCGATGAGGGCGCTGACGAGCAGGACCTCCAGCGCGTCGCCGACGCGGATGTACCCGATCGCACCACCCGGCACGTCGGCGATCGGCGCCCGGAGCACGAGCTGGTCGGACGTCACCGTCGCACCGCCCGGAGGCTGCGGGACGGCACTGGTCTCGCGGATCCGGATCGGCACCGCCACCGTGCCCGAGGCGATCGAGTGGACGAGCAGGTCGACGTACCGCCACACCACGATCGCGATGCCGATCGCACACGAGACGACGTAGGCCAGGTAGGAGTTCCGCCCGCGGGGCGGTTCGTAGACGGGCGTGGTCATGGCTGCTTCCCCTGTCGATCATCGATACCATCGAATTTCGATGTAACGATAAACGATAGGTCCGGTGCCGGCAACCCCTACAGCAGCCCGAAGGCCGCCTGCATGCCCAGGCTCGTCCCCGCCACCAGGACCCACAGCGCGATGCCGAGCAGCATCGGCCGGAACCCGGCACGGCGGAGCGCGGCGAAGTCCGTCGAGCAGCCGATCGCGGCGAGCGCCACCGTGATGAGGAACGAGGCGGCCGTCGCGAACCCCGGCGCAACGGACGCGGGCAGGACCCCGACCGTCCGGAGCAGCACCACCACGAGGAACCCGATCAGGAACCACGGCACCAACCGGAACACACGGAACCCGCGACCCGGCCCCGAGGCGGGGGCGAGCTGCTCGCGGGAGGCGCGGCGGGCCTCCAGTCCGGCCAGCCCGATGACGATCGGGATGATCATCAGGGTGCGCACCAGCTTCACGACGACCGCGGTGTCGGTCGCCTGGCGGCCGTAGACCGTCGCGGTGGCGACGACGGACGACGTGTCGTTCACGGCGGTGCCCGCGAAGACGCCGAAGGCGTGCTGGCTGAGGCCCAGGGCGTGCCCGAGCAGCGGGAAGGCGAAGACGGCCGCGATGTTGCAGAGGAAGATCGTCGACATCGCGTAGGCGACGTCCGCACTGACCGCACCGATGACGGGTGTCACGGCGGCGATCGCCGAGGCACCGCAGATGCCGGTCCCGACGCCGATCAGGGTGCGGAGTGCGCCCGAGACCCGGAGCAGCCGACCGATCCCCCACGCGGCCACCAGGCAGACGACGAGCGTCGCGAGCATCACCGGCAGGGTCTCACCGCCGATGCGCAGGACCTCGCCGATGGACAGCTGCGCGCCGAGCAGGACCACGGCGAACTGCAGGACCCGGCTGGACGAGAACTTCACGCCGGGAGCCAGCGCGGCGAGTGTGCCACCGGTGCGACGCCGGACGAGCCACCCGACGACGGCACCGATCAGGACGGCGGGGACGGGACCGCCGACCACCGGGACGACCCGGCCGACGAGGGTGGCGACGATGCCGATCGCCACGGCGAGGGCGACACCGGGTACGGCGGCACGGACGGACTGCATGGGAACAGCATGTCGCGCTCGCGGACGATCGGTGGCCGCGACGGGCAGGATGGCACGGTGGAGTACTCGGGGGAACGGTGGGTGCAACGGCTGCGCGACGGGGAGATGCCGAAGCGGGGGCCGGTGCTGCTCGCGGCGGTCGTCACCACGGCGGTGGGGCTCGCCGCGCTCGTCGCCGAGTTCGCGTTCCCGGACTTCCTGCGCGGCATCGACAGCGCCCGGACACAGGGGTCGTTCGTGCTGTGGCCGATCGTGGTCGCGGGGTTCGGGGTGCTGCTGGCCGTGTCGACGCTGTCCGCCGGGCGAGGCGACCGCCGGACGCTCGCGCGCATCGGAGCGGGGCGGGCACCCCGGTTCTACCTGCCCGTGCTGACGTCCGGCCTGCGCACCTCCGACGACTTCCCGAAGCCCCGCCCCGAGGTCTGGACCGTCGACGAGTTCGGCCTGCACGCGTGGGCACCGTCACGGGACGCGCCGGTGTTCGACCTGCCGTGGGCGCGCATCCGACGGTTCTCCGTCGCGACGAGGGAATCCCGCGGTCAGCGTGCCGACTTCGGCGTCTGGATCACCACGACCGACGGTGACGACGTGGTCGTGCAGCCGCGGGCTGCCCTCGGACGTGGGTTCGAGGCCGGACCGGACAAGCTCGACACCCTCGTACGGGTCCTCCGCACGCTGCAGTGGGAGCTCGGCATGGGTTCCGCGCCGGCCGACCGTCACTGAGCGGGCGGGGTGTCCCCCGTCATCTCGACGCGGCCGGTCTCGTCGTTCCAGGTGAAGGTGGCCGTGGTGCGGCCGGAGGGCGCTGCGTTCGGCTCGCCGGCCTTGGCGAACCGGTAGGTCACCGTGACGGCCGAGTCGCTCTGTCGTTCGACGGTCGGCTCGAAGGCGTACTGCTGGGCAGTGGCCGTGCCGAGGTACCGGCCTTCGTGGAACAGCAGGATCGCGTACGGGGATCCTGCCGTGCCGAACTCGGGCGCGACCACGGACCAGGACAGTGGCGCGCAGGCGTCGTAGCCGGAGTAGTCGGCGTTCGCGGCGTCCCACTTCGCATCCTCGAGTCCGGCGGGCAGCGGCAGGGCCGCGATGCCATCGGCCGCAGCCGCGGCACCGCTCGACGGCCCGCAGGTCGGGGTGGGGGTGGGCGTCGGTGTCGGGGTCGGCGTCGGCGTGCTCGCGGCGTCGGAGGGCGGGGCGGTGACGGTCTCGGTCACGGTCGGGGTCGCCGCACCGCCGTCCGCTCCGTCCGCGCCGGAACACCCCGTCAGCAGCGCGGCCAGGGTCGCAGTGGTCAGGAGCAGGGCGGCTCTCGTCAGGCGCATGCCTCCACGCTGCCTGCCCCGCCGAGCGGTCGCCCGCATCGTTACCGGGCCGTGTCCCGCCCGGCGCTCCGAAAGCATGCCTGTTCAAGCGCCGCGAGCCCGGCTCCCGCCCGCGTCCTGCGACACTGCTCCCATGCGGGGGATGCACCAGGACACGATCGAGGTCGCGGACGACAGGATCGACGGACCACACGGGCCGGTCCCCATCAGGCGGTACCGACCGTTCGACCGGAGCGGCGGCACGGGAGCCCCGACCCTGGTCTGGGTGCACGGCGGCGGGTTCTTCCGGGGCGACCTCGACCTGCCGGAGTCCGACGCCGTCGCACGCGCACTCGCCGAGCGCGGGCTGCCGGTCGTGACCGTCGACTACCGCCTCGGACCGCTGCCCGGGCTGCCGTGGCTCGGCCGGGGTGGACCACGTGGGCGACGACGGGCACCCCACGCGCGGGACGAGATCGTCGCCGTGCTCCGCAATCTGCACCACGAGGCACCGTCCGGCCTGCTGCTCGGTGGGGCGAGCGCCGGTGCGTGCCTGGCGGCATCCGCGGTCGCGACCGCCCCGCCACTGGCCGGCCTCGTGCTGACCTACGGCTTCTTCCACGCCCGGCTCCCCCGTGACCGGGCGCTGCAGCGACTCGTCCGAGGGCACCGGCGGCTCACGCACGCGCCGCTGCTGCTCGACCTGAGCAACCGGGCCTACGCGGGCGGCCGCCCCACTGCGGTCTACCCGGCGTCCGCCGACCTCGGCGGGTTCCCCCGCACCCTGCTGGTCGACGCCGAGCGGGACGTGATGCGCGCCTCGGGCGAGCGCTTCGCGGACGAGCTCGAGGCCGCGGGCATCGAGGTCGAACGACACGTCCTGCCGGACAGCCGTCACGCGTTCCTCAACCGACCCGGCACGCGGGACTTCGACGACACGATCGAACGCATCGTGGACTGGGCCGACCGGACCCCCATCCGCTGAACGCTCATCCACCTGCGAACGGCGGACATCCGGGGACGGCACGCCCGCGGCGGACGTACTCTGGAAACGGAAGCAACGGCGGTTCCGAATCCCCTTCGCCACGCTCCCTGCCGTGGCGTCTCACCACCGTGACGAAGAGTTCCATCGTGACCGAACACCTCATCGAGTACGTCGCCCGCGACCGCACGGGCATCACCGCCGTCGTGACACCGACCGGTGTCATCGACGTGGACACCGTGATCCAGCACATCCGCGCCGGCCACGCGGGGTACTACGTTGCTGCCGACTCGTGGAAGCGCACGCCGGTCCGGAGCATGTCCTTCATCGGCGGGACCTACCTGTTCGCCAACTGGGACGGATCGAAGCGGAACATGCTGCACGACCTCGCGTTCCGCTCACCGACTCGCTCGATCGAGACGCCCCACGAGCCGGAGTCGCGGTTCTCGCGGTTCCTCGACGCGCTGTTCGGCAGGCGCACACCGCAGCTCTGACCCCCGGCAACCCGCCCGTGACACCATGGCAGGGCCACGAGAGGCGCCAGCAGAAGGGGGAGGACATGCTCGCACGAGAGGTGGCGGACAAGCGGTTCCGGCCGACGAAGTTCCGCGAGGGGTACGACCAGAGCGAGGTCGACGCGTTCCTCGACCGGATCCAGACCACCCTGGCCGGGTACGAGCAGCGACGCCCGGTCGACCGGCTCACACCGGAGCAGGTCGCAGCGGTCCGGTTCCAGCCGACGAAGTTCCGCGAGGGGTACGACCAGGGGCAGGTCGACGACTTCCTCGACGAGGTCGTCGTCGCACTGCGTCAGCACGGCGCCCGCTGAAGCGGCCAGGTGCGGTGCAGGTGACCGCCTGGAGGCGCGGCGTGCGTCGCGGACGCGGGTCGCGCCTCCAGGCGGTCGCGTCGGTCAGCGGACCGACTTGATGGGCAGGATCACGAGGGCGCCGAGGATGACGGCGACGCCGGCACCCCAGAGCATGAGCGTGTAGTTCTGGCCGCCACCGATGCCGAGCAGGAACAGACCGACGGCGGGGGCGAGTGACTGCGGCAGGGCGTTCGCGATGTTGATGACGCCGAGGTCCTTGCCGGGGCGCTCCGGGTCGGGCAGCACGTCGACGACCAGGGCGGTGTCGATGGCGGCGTAGATGCCGAAGGCGAAACCGAGGACGATCTCGGCGAAGTAGAACCCGCCGACGCTGTCGACGTGGGCCAGGATCACCAGGCCGACGGCGGTCATGGCCGTCGAACCCCAGACGAAGACCTTGCGACGCTGGATCCGGTCGGACACCCAGCCGGAGACGGCCGCACTGACGAGCAGGGCGATCGTGTACAGGAGCACGCCGAACGCGACGACCCCGACCGCTTCGCCCTGCGGGAGCCCGATGCGGTCCTGCATGTAGAGGAGTCGGTACGTCGTGAACATGAACGTGCCGAAGGTGATGAGGAAACGGCCCCACCAGGCGAGCCCGAAGTCGCGGTGCTTGATCGGGTTCGTCCAGAACGAGCTGATCAGGTTGACCCAGCTGAAGGGCTTGACCGGCGTCGTCGGCAGGTCGTCACGGGCGACGAACGAGTACACGAGGACCGCGACGATCGCCAGGACGCCCGGTGCGATGAACAGGACCGGCAGGTTGCCGACCAGGTACACGGCCAGGTAGAGCCCGGCCAGGATCGCGATGTTCTGCGCCAGGGCGATGACGCTCGAGGCCTTGCCGCGCTGGAACTCCGGCACGTTGTCGGCGAAGCTCGCCGTCAGCGTGGACAGGACGGCGTTGGCGGAGACCTGCGCCAGCACCCAGGCCAGGGTGAGCTGCAGCACGTCGGGCGAGAACGCGAGCCAGGCGAGGGAACCGACGAAGACGACGACACCGCCGACCATCCAGGGGCGGCGACGGCCCCACCGCGTGCGGGTGCGGTCGGAGAGCGCGCCGAACAGGGGGTTGGCGAACAGGGCGCCGAGCGCTCCGAACGGCAGGACCGAGCCGACGACGGTCTCGGGGCTCGTCGGGTTCAGCTCCGTCGCCTTGATCGACATGCTCACGAAGACCGGGGTGAGCAGGGCGACGAACAGGCCGAACTGGGCGAAGCTGAGGCCCCAGAGGTAGCCGCGGCCCACCCGGACGGTGCTGACGGACTGCGTGATGCCCTCGACCGAGAACGCTCGGGACGCCGCGGCGTCCGTGGCGGTGGCTCCGGCGGCTGCGGTGACCGCTGGGGACGCGGTCCCGGCGATGCCCCGCGTGGGTTCTTCCTTCGACGTCGGTGTCGACATGACTCCTCCTTGAGTCACAGGGGGCTTCGGCGCCCGCTGAATCCCTAGTGCTGCTAGGTGATCGGGACTGTAGCACCGGAAACCTCGTGCCGGAAGGTTTTGCGCTGTTTGTTTCGTCGGGGCGGACGAGTGCGTGCGGACGCGTGCGGACGCGTGCCGACGCAGAACGACACCGCCGCTGTCGGAGGACAACGACGGTGTCGTTCTGCATCGACCCGCAGGCCGGAAAGGAGCCGCTAGTGCTCGCCGTCCTCTTCCGGGTTGAAGTGCGAGTCGTCGCCGGTGTGCCCCGCGGCCAGGCCGTCGGGGTTGTTCGGGATGGTGTTGTCGTCGCCGAGGCCGCCCGGCTTCTCGGTGCCCTCGGAGTCGTTCTTCGGGGCGTCGTGCGTGTTGTCACTGTCGGTCATGAGCTGCTCCAGTGCAGAGATCGATCCGGCAGCACTGCCGCCGGTGGTACTGAGGACTCGGACAGTACGTGGCGCACCTCGGAAACCGCCGTCCGACCGGGGGAAGCGGATGACAGGGACCGGGGTGATCGGTAGATTGTTCAACAACCCGCGACGACAGGGAGCACCCGTGACGACGATCGACCTGAACAGCGACCTGGGCGAGGGCTTCGGCGCCTGGGCCATGGGCGACGACGCCGCGATGCTCGACGTCGTCTCGAGCGCCAACGTCGCCTGCGGGTTCCACGCCGGCGACCCGACGATCATGCTCGCCACCGCCCACGCCGCCGCCGAGCGTGGTGTGGCGATCGGCGCGCACGTGGCCTACCGCGACCTGATCGGCTTCGGCCGCCGACCCGTGCACGTCACCCCCGACGAGCTGTACGCCGACGTCGTGCACCAGCTCGGCGCGATGGCCGCCACCGCACACGTCGCGGGCACTGCCGTCACCTACGTCAAGCCGCACGGCGCCCTGTACAACACGGCCTGCGCCGACCCGGTGCAGGCCGAGGCCGTCGTCCGCGCCGTGGCCGAGGTCGACCCGTCCCTCGCCGTGCTTGCGCTGCCCGGATCGGAACTGCTGCTGGCAGCCGAGCGGCACGGGCTCCGCGCGGTGAGCGAGTCCTTCGCCGACCGCGCCTACGAACCCGACGGCTCGCTGGTGTCGCGGAAGCAGCCGGGGTCGGTGCTGCACGACCCGGACGAGGTCGCAGCCCGGGTGCTCCGCATGGTCACCGACGGGGTCGCGACCGCCGTCGACGGGTCCGAGATCGCCGTGCGTGCCGACTCGGTCTGCGTGCACGGGGACTCCCCCGACGCGGTCGCGATGGCCAGGGCCATCCGAGCGCTGCTGACCGAGCACGGCGTGACGATCGCGCCCTTCGCACCGTGACTGGTCCGGAGGTCCGCTCCGCGGGCGGCACCGCACTCCTCGCCACGTTCGGGTCCCTCGCCGACGTCGTCGCCTTCCGCGCCGGACTCGCGCAGGCCACCCTGCCGGGGCTGACCGAGGTCGTCTCCGGCGCCCGGACGCTGCTGCTCCGGTTCGACCCGACGACGACGGACCCCGGACGGCTCCGCTCCGAGCTCGCGCAGGTCGCCCCGGTCAGCGCAGCGCTCGAAGCGCACGACTCCGAGCCGCTCGTCATCCCCGTCACCTACGACGGCGAGGACCTCGACACCGTCACCGCGCTGACCGGCATGCGGCGGGACGAGCTCGTGGCGTGGCACACCGGGCAGCTCTGGACGAGCGCGTTCTGCGGCTTCGCCCCGGGCTTCAGCTACCTGACCGGCAGCGATCGGCCGCTCGACCTGCCCCGCCGCAGCACCGCCCGGACGGCCGTCCCGAGCGGGGCCGTGGCGTTGGCCGGCGAGTTCAGCGCCGTCTACCCCAGGACCTCCCCCGGCGGCTGGCAGCTCATCGGCCGCACCGACGTGCCGATGTGGTCGCTCGAGCGCACGCCCCCGGCGCTCGCGCCCGCCGGCACGCTCGTCCGCTTCGTCGTGGCGGGTGCGGCATGACCGCGCTGACCGTCGTGCAGGTCGGCTACGGCGCGACCACGCAGGACCTCGGGCGCCCGGGCTTCAGCGACATGGGCCTCGGCGCGGCCGGGGC
>Ga0308161_1002062_pt1 | contig 22178 bp, 20 predicted proteins | sample PhyFR2_FD_201034 | JGI IMG/M metagenome (GOLD analysis project Ga0308161, IMG submission 201034) | Phyllosphere microbial communities from UC Gill Tract Community Farm, Albany, California, United States - DLSLF.R2 | ecosystem: Host-associated > Plants > Phyllosphere > Unclassified | place: USA...
GTGTGGCATTACTGGCTGCCGCTTTTGTGCCGCTGTCATATTACTGGGCTCAGATAGGTTTGTTCATGTTTGTCGGCCTGACAATGAAGATGCTGGTGCCGCTGGTTTACGTCAGGCTGACTGAAATCCTCCCGACAAAGAAAGCGGTTCCTGCCGTGGCTTTTGTCGGCGCATGCAGCAACTTCATTGGACAGTTTGGCGGCCCCCTGGTTGCCGGATACCTCAAGCATCTGGCTGGCGGTAGTGATATGACGCTGGCATGGAGTGTTCTGGGGCTGTTCTCTATTGTGGGTGGCGTGCTGTTTGCCCTTGCCGTGGGCCGGGAGGAACGCATCCGGGACTTCAGCAAGGCATTCTCTGTTTCTTCACACAGAGCAGTATCAACACGTCAATAATAAAGTGGAATCTTCACACGGGCATCGGACGCCCGATCGGGCAGGAGGCACGTATCAGCATTAAGTACTCTTGTGCACCTGTGGAATGATCATGCTCATCCCCGGCGTGTATCTCTCTCAAGACCTGACTGTTACAGCCCGTACTTCACGGGCTTCAGGATGCCTACAATCCCACCAGGGTGATATGTTTCTTTGTTGTCAGCGCTTTATACAACGCTTTTGCCAGAGTCCCTGGTTCCACACCTGATTGAGCGCCCTCGGAATCGGTCCAGAACGATTTGATGCGCAGTATGGTATTGATACTCGTTACGCGTTCCATTTCCAGCACGGCCAGCACAGGATGGCGCATTTCGCCATGTTCCTCTGTCGCATCCGCCTGGATCACTGCGGCGCGGGATGCCTGACTGTCAAAGATAACGTGGCAGCGTACGCCGTTCAGGTTGAGTATGCCGATGACTTCATAAAGGCACTGAACAGCCTCTGCGCTGTAGGATGCGGGCACAACAAACATAACAGATCCCTCTGAAGTGAAACTCAATGAGCAGCCAGCATAGGCGAACTGTAATCAGAGGAGAAGTTACTGTTTTTGAATGAGAAATGTAAAGTTCTAAGGTTACGATAACGCCCGTTATTTTTACTCCATTTTTAGTTGGTACTGTCAAAAGCTGAGGTGTAACCCGATCATGGCGGTAGGGCGCGGATTTGACTGAAGGAAAGGCCCGCAGGTGGCAGGTTAATCGCTCCAGTTGGGAGTGTATTTATCTATATGCGGAACGCGTTAGCTGTGTGCTTCAGCCACTTAACAGGATTAACATCAGATTAAGTTTAAGATTTTTCGCGTTCTTTAATCGCTAATCTCTTAATCCTGCCATCACGTTTAACCAGTAGTCAGCAATCTATAATCAGGTGCTGACTGACAGACAGGTGTTTTCCGTGCAACAGAACCGTTAGCAATAGCAATTGACTTTTTCCTGTCAGCCTGTGCTCAGAAAGTATAACAGCCTGAAAGACCTGTTTTTTGATGCGCCGCCATCTCTTTTTCCTGATAAGCCAGGCGAGCCGCAGTGAGGGCCAGCGCACCTCTGCTGCTGCCGGGTCGTCCTCGCGCCGCCTACGCGGTACCTTCGGCTTTAACGTCGTGCCGACGAACCGTTCGGGGATCGGCCCTCCCTGGCCAGCCCCTGAGCGGCACCAGACTGCGTTATCACCTGTTGCTTAACTGACTGGCATCAGGGGCCGAGGCCCCATGTTTTTTTTCAACCGCTATTCAGGTAAGGCGTAAACCACCACCTGATCGCCCACCTGATCCTTCAGAATGGTATTACCGCCTGCGACAAACGCTACATACTGACGGCCTTTGTACTCATAGACTGATGGGTTCGCTACCGCAGGGGCTTCAGCCTGATCGGACCAAAGCTCTTCACCACTCTCTACAGAGTAGGCCCGAACTTTTGCATCCATTGAGGCACCGATGAAAATCACGCCGCCCGCTGTCACAGCCGGGCCGCCGATGGTCGGGGAGCCCCAGCTTTCTGGCATAAAGAAGCCATACTGCTGCGATGCGCCAACAGGACGACGCCATTTGACGTCACCGGTATGCATATCAATCGCCACGATTTCACCGAAAGGTGGCTGCCAGCACGGCATGCCCAGCCAGTTATTGGCAACCATCAGGCGCAGGCCGTAAGGCGCGCCTTCCTGAGGAGCAAAACCGCTTTCATTGCCGGAACCGTTATCCGCTTTTTCATAATCTTCGCGGCTGTAGAGCTTCACATACTGCACAATGTGAGAGGTATTGACGATCGCAATCTGTTTTTGAGGATCAAACGCGACGCCGCCCCACTGAACGCCACCTGCACTGTCCGGATAGGTCAACGCGCCTTCGCCTTTGGTGGTAGGCGGCGTATACATCCCTTCATAAGTCAGCTTATCCCAGAGTCGTGAACACTGACCGGCACCCACAACATCCGCCAGTTTCCAGATCGCTGGCTTTTTCGACTGATCGAGCAGCGGTGCCGGTTTGGTGGGGAACGGCTGCGTTGGCGAAAGCACTTCGCCCTCTACCGAGCCATCACCCTGTGGCACCGGACGCTCTTCAATCGGCCAGACATCTTCGCCGGTCAGACGGTTCACCACAAACAAAAAGCCCTGCTTGGTGGCCTGAATCAGGGCCGGAATCTGTTTGCCGTTTACGGTGATATCCATCAGCGTTGGCGCAGAGTTGATGTCGTAATCCCACACGTCGTGATGTACCCACTGACGGGACCAGACGACTTTACCGGTATTGATATCCAGCGCAGTAGTCGAGGTGCCAAGCGGAATAGGCGCTGTGCGGTTGCCGCCCCAGTAGTTAGGAGACGGGGATGAGACAGGCAAATAAACCAGACCGTGCGCCTCATCAGCAGACATATGGGTCCAGACGTTAGCCGTACCAGTACGTTTACGGACGTCAGCCGGAATGGCTTCAAACGTCCATTCGCGCTTGCCGGTCTGCGCATTGACGGCAAACACGGTGCCCGGAGGCGCTTCAGCATACGCCCAGTCTTTACCCGCCCAGCCAATCAGCAGGTGGTTGCCAACCACCGTTGGTGGCTGTAATACAGAAAGAGGGTATTTAGCGTTAATGGTGTTCCACTGATTGAGATCTAATATGCCATTATCTGCAAAGTCGTTGCACGGTTTACCTGAGTCGGCATCGAGCGCAAAGAGCTTGCCATCCACGGTTCCCATGTAAACGATCTTCTGACACGCCTGCCCGTCGACCGGATTTTTAGCCTGCCAGTAGGATACGCCACGGTTTTTCAGAACCGGCTGTGTCAGCGCTTTACGTGAGGATTTAGTGTCATAGTGCCATTTCTCTTTACCTGTACCGGGATCGAGTGCAATCAGGCGATCAAAAGGGGTACCAATGTAAAGTGTCTGGTTGGCAAAAATAGGGGTGGCTGACCAGACGGTAGCTGGCGTGCCGCTTTTACCATCCGAGACATCACCGGTATGAAATTCCCAGATTTTCGTTAATTTGCTGACGTTGTCAGCATTAATCTGCGTGAGAGGGCTATATTTCTGCGCGTTCAGCTGGCCATGAAAGCTGTCCCAGGTAGCAGAAGAGGGCACCAGTGAGGTCGAAGGATGAGTTGCAGAGGCGACGGTCTCTGCGTCTCGCTTGCCCGTTGACGCATCTTTCGTGGTTTTTGTGGTTCCTGGCGCTTGTTGATTAGCCGCATCTGCATTGACTTTTTCCCGCGCGCCCATTGAGGCTTCCGCAGATTTATCCTGCGCCTGAAGTGTCAGCGGGTTAAGCAGCAGCGCCAGGGCCGTGATGCTGATTTTCATTACTGGAAAATATTTAATGTTATGCACGAGTGGTTCCTCAGGCTTTGACGCGATGGTTATGGCGGACGGAATTATTGTTCAGCGTAATCAGACCAACAAGGCCAACCACCATCGCTGCCGTGATGATGTACTGATGCAGTAGTGCGGCTGCAAAACCGATACCGAACAACACAACCAAAGTCAGAATAATTAAAGTAATGCGCGCAGCGCGACCTGATGCACCACGCAAAAGGAAGGTCAGTAACGCCAGCACCACGTTGGCGATAGCGACACCCAGTGCGCCGATGGTGCCAGTGACACCGGTAAGTGGCGTCAGCCACGCATACAAAGCCACCGCGAAACCAATCACGGCCGCCAGTAGCAGCAGTAAGCTGCCCAGGCGAGAGGGTTTAGATTGCAACATACCAGGAAATCCCTTGTGAAATTGATTAGCCATTAAATATGGCGCATTGACAGTTTTGTGCGGCTTTTTTTCACCTGATAGTGATAAAAATATTGCACCATAAAATTGAGCGCACTGCTGGCTGAATCAGATGCTATGTGTTTTGTTCCAGGCGGGTGATCTCTTTTTGAGCCGCCATTGGGTCAGAAGATGTAATTATGGATGCCTCCTATGATCAAAAGACTGAAGTCACCCGATTCGAAATAGACATACTTTTATTTTTGATGCGGTTCTGGTTTGTCAGAAGTACTCTTGCCCTCCGGGCTCTCAGCCTTGCTCCGGGTTGCGATCAGGCTGGCAGTGAGGATCAACACCAGGCATATCAGCACCTGTTCGCAGCTGTGAATACCGATGATGCCGGTCAGGTCGCACAAGACGGGAGGCGCGTTTTTCCGGGACGTGCATCAGGGCAAGCGGTTGATCCATTCTACCTGCCGCCCAGACTGCACACTCACAGGCAATGATGCTCAGTGTCTGGCACTTAGCCACCAGAAGCGCATCTGGCGGTATCAATCACTTCAGAAACCCGGTGTGCGGATTTATTGAGTGTCCATTAGTTTAATGCGGGTTAATGCGGATATTCGTCCACGATGGATTATTCATTTGCAGGGATGTGCCTGATAATTTCACTACCGGCTGCTCAGGATCCGTGCCGCATGCCATGGTTCACATCCTGCCGGGCGGTTTGCACCAAACCTATCATTTTCCTGTCATTTATATTCTTTACGCTGTCAGCTTTCCCTCATGGATTTTAATATTATGAAAATAAAAACGATTTCTTTGGTTATCAGTTGCGCGCTCTCTTTTTCTGGTCTTGCGGCACAACCTCAGGCTGAGCACTATATCGTCAGTTTTCCTGAAGGTTCGCGCGTGAGCTACAGCGGCGCATTCGCCAGTGCGTTTCCGGAGGGTTTGCCGGTGGGAATCGGTTCCGGATTGCTGTTTACCGGTAAGCAGGGGGATGCGCTCACCTTCGCGACCGTAACCGATCGCGGTCCGAATGCCGACTCACCCGATGTGGGCAAACATGAGTCAAAAATTTTCGTCACGCCAGACTTCGCTCCGCTGCTGATGAATATTCGGGTGCAGAACGGCAAAGCAGAAGCTACGGACGCCCGACCACTGCATGACGACAAGGGCAATATCAACGGATTGCCGCTACAGGATGGTGTCATTGGCTCAACCAATGAAATCGCGCTAAGTGACACACTGAAAATGTTGAAGGGCGATAACCGTGGTCTGGATACGGAAGGCATTACGCCGGACGGGAAGGGCGGGTACTGGTTGTGCGACGAATATGGCCCGTTTCTGATTAACGTTGATCAGCATGGCAAGATTCTGGCGATTCACGGGCCGCAGGCCATGGCAGGAGAAAAATCCATTGCGGGCGGACTGCCTAATATTCTTAAGTGGCGTCAGCCTAATCGTGGTTTTGAAGGGCTTACCCGTATGCCGGACGGGCGCATCATCGCCGCAGTGCAGAGTACGCTGGATATCAACGGTAAAAGTAAAAAACAGGCGCGCTTCACCCGCCTGGTGAGCTTCGATCCGGCGACCGGGAAAACAGCGATGTATGGATACCCTATCGACAGCCAGGCTTATAGTAAAAACAGCGACGCCAAAATTGGCGATATCGTGGCGCTCGATAATCAGCATATCCTCTTGATTGAACAAGGCAGCGATAAAGAGGACGCGATGCGCAACCTTATCTATAAGGTGGATCTCAGTGCGGCTACCGATCTTGCCGCATTCGATAAGCCTGGTGAATATCCGGAGTCTGACGACGATAAAGCGCTGGCACAGCGAGGCATTAAGCTCGCCGCTAAAACGCCGGTGGTGGATTTACGTCAACTCGGCTGGCAGCAGGAGAAGGCCGAAGGACTGGCGCTGATCGACAGTAAAACGCTGGCGATCGCCAATGACAATGACTTCGGCGTGAAAACGGTCATGCAAAATCCGGTGGAAGGTAAGAAGCGCAAGGATTATCGGCTGAACGAAAAGGGGGAACTTACGGTAGAGGGTAAGCCGGTTGCAACGACGATCGGCGTGAAGCCGCTGAAGAAACCGGAGTCGGACAGCGAGCTGTGGATCGTAACGCTGCCGGAACCGCTGAAATAACCGTTCCCCTTACCCTGGGCTGTCTGCGCTTAGTGCCTGATTTTCTGTAAAAGAGCAGGATACAGCCCGGATTTACCAGCGAAAGATCGGTCTGCGCCGTTTTGTTATCGCGGACGGCAGCAGACCGATAATCGTTTAAACGGTTAAACATCTTTCCACTGCGTTGCGGCGCTAAGCATCACTAACGAACTTGAAACACCAGTCTGATGATTATTTTTTTACTTTCAATGTGATAACCGTTTTATTCCGCACGAGATGGCTTTCGATACCGGGCAACCCGGTCAACAAAGACTCACTACGCCAGGTAACGTAGAGTGATTATAACATTGTGTAATAATGTGTTATCTGCCCCTTCAACAGATACTCACCACCGTGTAAGTTCTGGGGTCTCATACGCTTGTTGTCCCCGTAATCCGCTGAGGAGAAAGAGAGTGAAAGCAACCGCAATGGCCGCTACAAGTCTGTTAATGCTGATGAGCAGTGTTCACGCTGAAGGTCTTACTACGTCAACAGAGGGTAAAAACCTCGCCGTCAGCTTCGGCCAGCCCACTATCAAACAGGTGCTGCACTACCGAAAAATGTATGACAAAAAGCCGTTTCCGGATGCTGAGATTTATTATTACGACAATGGCACCTATAAAATCATTTCTCAGGGCGAAAACCACTACGGCGTTTACGTCATGCAGGGCAAGTTTGATGATGAAACTTTCACCGTGCGTTTTATCTCTCTGCCATCAGCTGACTGGGGCAATAAAACCGCTTTTCATCAGTTAACCTTTATCAGGGGTGACAAGCAGAACGTCTTTATTCAGAATGCCATTGTGGATACCGGTGAAGCCATTGCGCAGCAGAACGGCACCTATACTCAGGAAAAAAACACCGTAACCAACCCGGTCTCTACCAGCTGGGAAAACAAATAACTGTCGGGTGGCAGCGGGTCTGCCACTCTGATTCAAACCCGGTACCTGCCACGTTCCTCGCGCAGGATCGTATTGAGTTTTGGCTCGCGCACACCTTCACGCATTTATTTTTTTACTCAGAAAATGCATAGCCGCAATTAAATGCCTTATATTTCATAGCCTGATGTACATTTTCCCTGCCGCGCCCACGCCAGCAGTGTGAGGGGGCCGCAACGTGCAGTACAGGTAATCTGCCTGTGAAGGGTAACTCCTGCTTTTTTGATAATGCCAATACTCATTTTGTCAGGTCCTGAGGCGTAAATATGGACAGAGTTTCACCCCTGCTGGATGTGCAGGACGTCGCTTTTTCAATCGGGGATCGTCAGCTACTGAAACCGGTCTCCCTGCAGTTATATCAGGGTGATAGCGTCTTGCTGACCGGTCCATCCGGAAGCGGAAAAAGCACCTTCCTCAAAATCCTTGCTTCGCTGATTACCCCCACCTCCGGACAACTTTTCTTCAGGAACAGTGATATCACCACGCTGAGAGCAGAGGCCTATCGCCAGCAGGTCTCGTACTGCTTTCAGACGCCGCAACTGTTTGGTCAGACGGTATATGACAACCTGGCGCTACCATGGCAGATTCGCCGTCAGAAACCTCAGCGGGATAAACTTGTTGCTGCGCTGGAAAGCGTAAATCTCTCTCCGGATATGCTGAATAAACCTGTTGAACAACTTTCAGGCGGAGAAAAGCAGCGTGTCGGACTACTGCGCAATTTGCAGTTTATGCCTGAGGTGCTGTTGCTGGATGAAGTCACCAGCGCCCTTGATGAAGAGAACAGACTGTCAGTACTTTCATTGATTAACCGGATCGCAGCTGAAGAAAAGGTAGCCGTGGTGCGGATCAGCCATGATGTTAACGATATTCAGCAGGCTGAGCAGGTGCTTCGCCTTGAGCCGCCAGAAAAGGAGAATAAGCGTGAATCAGCATAATATCAGTGACACCTCGCTGTTGCTGTCACTGACGCTGGTCATTATAGCGCTGCTTATCAGCCAGAAAGAAAAGCTCGGCATGAGCAAAGATATTCTCTGGAGTGTATTCCGGGCGATAATTCAGCTGGTGATTGTCGGCTTTGTATTGAAGTCGATTTTCGATGTTAATAACAGCTGGCTGACGGTACTGATGGTGCTGTTTATCTGCGTTAATGCCGCGATCAACGCCCGTAAACGCGGTCGAAATATTGATAACGCCTTTACGATATCGTTTGTCGCTATTTTTAGTGGCACCGTTATTACGCTTACGATTCTGGTGCTGAGCGGGGCGATAGCGTTTGTTCCGATGCAGGTCATTCCCATCTCGGGCATGATCGCCGGTAATGCCATGGTTGCAGTAGGGCTCTGTTACAGCAACCTGAACCAGCGCTTCAGCGACAACCAGCAGAAAATTATGGAGATGCTGAGCCTTGGCGCATCGGTGAAGCTGGCATCGGGACGCATCATTGCTGACAGCATTCGTACCGCCATGATCCCGACGGTGGACGCTGCCAAAACCGTTGGACTGGTCAGCCTGCCAGGGATGATGTCCGGACTGATTTTCGCCGGCATAGATCCACTCAAGGCGATTAAGTATCAAATCATGGTCACGTTTATGCTGATAGGGACCGCCAGTCTGTCTACGATCATTGCGGTCTATTTATCCTATCGTCGTTTTTATAATGCCAGGGCGCAGCTAAAAATATCGGATAGATCGCTGGATTAGTGAAACTGATTGGCGGATCTGAAGGTTATAGCTTGTGAGTAAGTCTGCTATCAGACGGGGCTCGGTTGCTCGCGACCGCTTAACTGATAGCAGAGTGCCCAGGGGATGCTTCAAAAAACGCTCCGCTGATCTGAAATATCCCGGCAGGGTTCTTGCTTTTATTGTTCATCTGAATGCCTGATACAAAACCGGCTTTGGTTTTAATTCTGCCTGTTCTGATAAAGGTCCCAGCGGTTGCCGTAAAGATCTTCAAATACCACCACGGTTCCGTACTCCTCTTCACGAGGCTCCTGGGAGAATGTGACGCCTTTCGATTTCATGGACCTGTAGTCTCGCCAGAAGTCATCCGTCTGCAGAAAAAGAAACACTCTTCCGCCGCACTGATTGCCGATAAAACCTTCCTGTCTGTCATTTGAAGCGCGAGCCAGAAGAAGATTGCAGTCGCTTTCAGGGTCAGGTGTCACTACAACCCAGCGTTTACCTGGCTGCGGTGTATCCTCAACAAGGGTAAAACCCAGCTTTTCGGTGTAATACTCAATTGCCCGATCATAGTCATCAACCACGATGGCCACATATCCCATACATCGCTTCTGCGTTCTCATTTCTGCTCCGTCATGTTTCAGGCCTGGTTGCCTTGAAATCTTGTTTTAACACAAACGAGTATCCCTGGTTTGGGTGAATTGATTCAGTCATCTCAGCATTCAGCCGTTGCAATAAAGATACATCAGCTGACTTCAGCCTATAATTTTTACAAATTCATGGCGCGGGTATCAAAAAATGTTTGAGGGATTTACTCATACACAAATCAGACTTTCTGAAGCAGTGCTAAATGTTCGCTATGGAGGTAATGGCCCTCCGGTTTTGCTGTTACATGGACACCCCCGTACCCACGTAACCTGGTCAAAGGTGGCCCCGCAACTTGCCGAATCTCTTACCGTTGTTTGTCCCGATTTAAGGGGGTTTGGCCGTTCATCTAAACCTGCAGATGAACCCAATCATGCTGGCTCTTCTAAGCGCGCTAAAGCGAAAGATTGTATTGAGTTGATGAGCCGGTTAGGTTTTGATCAATTCGCGCTGGTGGGACATGACAGAGGTAGTTATACAGCCTATAGGGCCGCTCTTGATTACCCTGAGCGAATTACACGACTTGCTGTACTGGATTGTATACCCATAATTGAAGCGCTCAACCGATGTAATGAGAAGTTTGCCCGACAGTGGTATCACTGGTTCTTCTTCGCTCAGCCTGAAAAACCCGAGCTGGCAATTTTAGCCGATCCTGACAAATGGTATGGAGGCCAGCCCGAAACAATGGGGAATGATGAATACATTGAATTCAGGCGAGCTATACACGATCCGGAGACTGTACATGGGATGATCGAAGATTATCGTGCCGGTCTTACTATAGACAAAGAGCATGAGCTTTATGATCGTCAGAATGGGCGATTGATTGAATGCCCGACGCTCTGTTTATGGTCAAAATATGATGATCTGGAAGATATTTACGGCGACGTATTGGGCATCTGGAAATCCTGGGCACCGCATGTTCGGGGTAAATCGATAGCCAGCGGTCACCATATGGCTGAAGAAGCACCAGAAGAAGTTACAACTGAGCTCCGGCATTTTTTGTTGCATGAGAATCCTTAACCAGCCGGTACGTAATTTATTAATATTCCATCTTACCTCCCCAGAGAACGAATCGGTGTTCCTGCATTGTCATGTTATGGTTAAAACTCTTCAACAACACGAGGATAGCAACATGATTGTCAGAACATGGCACGGATGCGTACCGGCCAGGCACGCCGAAGGCTTTGCAACGCACTTGCAGAAGACCGGTGTTGAACATTCAGCAGCGACGCCAGGGAATCTTGGAGCCTATGTACGCAGAGAAACGCAGGGTGAGTGGGAGCATTTCTTCCTTGCGACGTACTGGGAAGATTTAGAAGCCATAAAAGCCTTTGCAGGCGAACAGTACCAGATTGCCGTTACCTATCCTGACGATGAAGAATATGATTTGCTATCAGATCCCTACGTTTTTCAGCATCAGGTCCAGGCTGTAATCCCATTATAAGTATTTGCCTGCCGTCGTCAGAAGGCGGCCAATGACTCACCTGTGCCTGTCCGCTGACTCAGCATAAAACCTTACCAGGCAAAAAGCATGACTTTTAACACAAGGTTTAGATAAAGCCTTTTAATTGTAGATTGGTCGATCTACAATTAATCCTCAACCCAGGAGAACCTTATGAAAGCATCAGCAGGCAGACCCAGAGAATTTGATCCAGAGACGTTCCTCAACACCGCACTTGAATGCTTCTGGCAGAAGGGATATCAGGCAACATCTATGGCTGACCTTATGAAAGCATCGGGTCTGGCAAGTGCCAGTATCTATAAACTTTATCCCGATAAGCGCGCTATCTACCTGGCTGCTTTGCAGCGATACATGGATGAAGGCATTTCCAGGACAGTGAAACGAAATGCAGAAATGTCGCCAGAAGCTGCATTGCGAGAAACGCTCGAATGTGTGGCTCAGTTATCATCTGCTCCTGCCGGAGAGAAAGGTTGTTTTACTATTGCGGCAGCCAGCGAGCTTTTACCCGGAGACGAAGAGGTTAAAGGCAAAGTTTCCTGTAAATTTAACCGTTTAATTAACGAGTTAGAGAACATCTTAAAAAGAGGCCAGGATCAGCGGGTATTTCGCCAGGATGAAGATGCGCGAGTCATGGCTCAAAGCATTTTCATGATGCTGGAAGGTATGCGGATATATGGAAAACTCCAGCCAGAGATTGGAGATCTGAGAAAAAGTAATGACTTCATTGTCAGAACGATACTTTCATACAACCATGACGTAACCGGCAATAGTGCGGTTAAGGCATCCGCATGATTGAAGTGGGCACCATTGTTCGGCGAAGAAAAAGAAGAAGGATAATGGTGGTAATTGAATATGCAGATGGCATGGCATTGTGTGGCTGGGTGGATAAAGGACGTTTTTTTAAAAGATGTTTTCCACTGTCTGAACTAAAAGTATGCGTACCTTATTCAAATTTCTGGTCACTCACCTAAATCACTGCACCTGGTAAAGACATCGCGTTAAAATAAACATAACTACCATACCGGTTGCCCTTAATTCGCCGGACTTTTGCGATGCAACAGACTCAGGATGGTTATTAGTCAGCGATCACCGGGCATCATCATTGCCCGGTAATCAGCTGATTTACATCGGTGCTACAGCCTCAGCTTATTTTTGAGACTGCTGATTTTGCTCAGCCTCTTTCTGCTTTTTCTTCGCCATATGATGACCGACTGCACAGCCCGCTGCGGCACCGGCCACACCATGATGAGCAACATGACCTGCGACGCCGCCTACTGCAGCACCCTTCAGACATCCCTGGGCATTAGCCTGTAAATTCACCGACAAAAACAGCCCGGTAGCAATAACGATAACTGATAATTTTTTCATCACTTAATATCCTGGTAGTTATAGTTGCAGGTTGAACCCGACAGAGCATAGCCGCACTGTGTGGTGTTTTGCTGTCCGGGATACAGGAATCACGACATTAGTTACCTGTCGTTACGCTTTCCATACGGAATGTGAGTATTTAATGCCAGACCCGTGAGTCAGATTCTTTCCGGCTCGTTAAGCGGCAACCAGAGATCAGCATTGAGAAGATAAAACGGGGAGAGTGTAAACCGGAGGTTAGTCGATGAAGATAAAACAGCGCTTCTACCGGGAAGCGCTGCTGCAGATCAGAAGGACATCGTCAGACCCGCGTAATATGCGCGTCCCGGTTCGTTATAGGTTGATGCACCATCAGCTTCGCGATAGAGCTGTTTATCCAGCAGGTTATTAATCCCGGCATTGGCACGCAGATTTTTGGTGATGTCATAATTGAAATTGACCCCAAATACTGAATAAGCGCCGACTTCGCGATTCGACATTGAATTGTTTTCTGTGCGGGATTCCGCATACTGGCGTGGTTTCTGACGACCATACATTGTCCAGTTCAGATTAGTGGAGAAATCCTGCGTCACCTGCCAGTCCAGCATCGTATTGATGGTGTATTCAGGAATAATCGACAGCGGATTGCCGGTCTTTTTATCCTTCGACTCGATCATATAAGTCGCGTTAGTCCGCCACTCCAGCTCGTCACTGACCAGCGGGATAGTGAAATTGCCTTCCAGACCTTCCACTACGGCTTTGCCGCCGTTACTCCATTGCAGGATATTGTTGCCATTAGAGGCGTAACCCAATACTTCCGTCCCGGAGACGATTTTGTTTTTATAGTCATTGCGGAACCAGGTGATACCCGCAATATAGCCATCCTGACTGAACTCGATACCCAGCTCTTTATTGATGCTGACTTCAGGATCGAGGTTTTCATTACCCAGCAGATAACAACTGCCACGGGTGACGTTGATCGGACAGCCATTCCCCCGCGTCGCCAGTAAATAGCCTTCGCTGGACTGATAAAGGTTAGGGGCTTTAAACGCACGGGCGATACCTGCTTTCAGAGTAAAACTTTCTCCCATAGCCTGAGAAATATTGAGCGATGGACTCCAGTTCGCACCAAAGGTGTCGTGATAATCAAAGCGCAGACCGGGGATCACTTCAGTGCTATCGGTCGCAGCAATATTATCTTCAAAATAGAGTGAGCTCAGCGTTGCGCTGTTTTTACTGTTGCGGCTGCCCGCATCACCACTGACACCGTCGATAGATACGCCAGGGGCACTGGTGCCGTTCATTGAATTTGGATCGTTCAGCTCATCACGGTTCCACTCGGCTCCCAGCGTAACGGTCTGCTCACGCAGCAGTTCCAGCGGGAAGCTGACTTCACCTCCGGCACGGTAACTTTCAAAGCGACTGGTTGAGAACGTGTTGCTGTTAATCCGGCCTTCACCCGCACCCGCCGTGCCTTCATTCAGGCGGGTGTTATTGGTTTTTTCATAATTAAAGGTGAGCTTAGATTGTCCCCAGTCCCAGATGCCATTATGAGTAAGTCCCCAGGTCTGACGATACAGACGGTTGGTTTCCGAACCATCGAGAGATTCGATTAAGGCATTACCGGCACCGTTGCTGTACTGGGTATCACCGGTATAAATGTTGCCCTGACGGCTGTATCCGTAGCTGAAATCCAGCACCTGTAATGGCGTGATCTTCCACGACAGCACGCTGTTGATGTCTTTATTGCGAACGCCTTCGCGACCGGCGGCGGCAGAACCATTGTGCGACTGGTTAATGTCGAAAGCATCGCTGTCAGTTTTGTTGATGTTGCCATAGAGTCGCATGGTCAGAGCATCGCCCGCCAGCGGACCACTCAGGTTAAAGTTAGCGCGGCGGGTTGCGCCTTCTTTATCATCTTCCGGCTGGTTGGTATAAAGCGACAGCGATCCGCTCCAGTCATTGGTCGGGCGTTTGGTAATGATATTAACCACGCCACCGGCCGCGCCGGAACCGTAACGGGCTGCCGCCGGTCCACGAATTACTTCAATTCGTTCAACCATTTCTGGTGGTACCCAGTTTGAGTCACCGCGGGAATCGCGCTCGCCACGCCAGCTATAACGCACCGAATTGCGCGAGGTGGTCGGCACACCATCGATCAGAATCAGCGTATTTTCCGGCCCCATGCCGCGAATATCGATCTGACGATTGTTACCGCGTACGCCGTTGGCGCTGTTGCCGGTAAGGTTAACGCCTGGCATTTTACGGATAATGTCGGAAAGGTCGTTGACCGGCGGGTTTTTCTCAATGTCCTGCGAGGTGATCACCGAAACGCCAGGCTGCTGTTTCAGCTCCTGTTCAGCGGTGACCAGCATCGTCTCATCATCAGCCAGCTTTTCTGTCTCTTCCTGATTAGCGCCGTTAGCAGAGGTACTCAATAAACCGGCCAGCAGTAGCGCAACAGGGCGCTTATGGACACGCATGGTTACATTCACTTAGAAAATCTCCCTGAAGTATTAAGGCATGTAAGCAAATGCGTATGATAATGATAATAGTTATCATTGTATATCGCGGTAAGGCACCTTTACATTCCATAACAATGGGCTATTTTTTCGCCATAACGGTAAGCAGGAGGGGCAAGTGAGGGTAGTTTTACTTGTAAGTCATTACCCGAAAACTTCCTCAGATTGCGTGATAACGCGTCTTTATGACTCCAGACTTATTAGGTCTGGAGTCACAGATAAACAATGGATAGAATGGCCCGCTTTTCATAACTAACAGGTAGAAATGTGACCCCAGAGCTGACAAAGATCCCTGCGCGTTCAGCCCACGTAGGCCGCCATGTACTGATCTGGCTGGAGCAGGTTAAAAAGTCTTCACTCAGTGAGCTGGATAATTTTGGCGATGAAGGCACGGTGGAGCAGGTGATGAAGGTCTGGGTAAAACTCTCGCTGCTGATCAGCCGGCGGCGTCCTGAGATCGCTATCTCCTCGCTGCTGAAACATGTCCTGCCGAATATCGGTTCGCAGCCACTCAAATCGCTGAACCGTTTACGCCTTAACCGGCTCTATAACATTCTGATCGCCGACGGTAAAAAAGAGGAGGCGCGGCGGGTATTCGCGCTGACCAAACAATTTCTTGCCTGGGCCGAGATGCAGGGCTATCTCGATCATTCACCCATCGCTTCAATGAAAAAGCGTGATGTTGCGGGTCGCGCTACGCCGCCGCGCAGTCGGCAACTCACCGATGCCGAGATTTGGGTGTTCTGGCACGGTCTGGATAACTGGGCACTCTCGGAACAGGCGCGCTGGGCGCTGCGTTTATGTCTGGTCAGCGCCCGGCGGCCGGATGAAATTGTGCAGGCGCAGAAAGCGGAGTTCGATCTGCAATTAGGATTGTGGATGCAGGGTACGCGCAATAAATCGCAGCGGGAGCATGTGCTGCCCATTTCACCACTGATGCGTCAGTGTATCGAAGCACTGCTGCGCGCCGCCGATCCGGCCTCACCCTGGCTGGTGCCCGCGCCCCGCGAACCGCAACAGCCGCTGTCAAAAGGCGCGCTGAATCAGGCACTTCGTCGGATGATCCGCGCTCCCCGTGGGCTGGGACTGGAGGCGTTTACCCCGCGCGATCTGCGCAGGACTGCGCGTTCAAAACTCTCTGCGCTCGACACGCCTAATGACGTCGCCCGAAAAATTATGAACCATGCGCTGGAAGGCATCGATCGGGTCTATGACACCCATGACTATCTGAGCCAGATGCGCAGCGCCATGACTATCTTTTCGGACGCGGTTGAGCAGATTATTGAATGCGAAAGCTACCATCTCCTGCGTCATCGCTATGATGGCGAAACCCTCTCGCTGGACGATCTCTCGGTCATGGCGATGTCACGCTAACGCATATATCGGCAACTGTCAGAAGTGGTAGCGCAGCCAGGCAAAATAGACGTTACCGTTGTTATGGGTGCCGGGAATATAGGTCATCTGGAAATCGAGATCGCCATAGCCAACAGAGGCCAGCGGCAGTAACGCAGGCACCGGAATATAATCCCAGTTGTGCCGTGCGGTAAAGCCCGCCGTGTAACCCGCACCCCAGTGAAAATTCTGGTCGGCCAGAGGACGCCAGGTTGCCACCCAGCCATAGCCACCAAAGGGTTCCCATTTATTAAAGGAGTCCTTAAACGCCATTAAGTAGATGCCGTTCCAGTTCCCTTTTTCATCGTAGCGGGACATACCTCCGCCCGCACCCCAGGGTCTTTCATTATATTTATTGATGTGTTCGCGATCGTAAGTGGCCCGGTTGTGCCAGGTAATTGCGGGCAGATAAAAGTCGAAACCTTCTGGCCGCTGCCAGGTTGTGGCGACTTTATCACTGAAATTATCCCAGCCCGCACTCACGGTCTCGACAAGTGTGGCGGAGTGGACTGAAAAAACACTGAAAACGGTAGTGGTCATCAGCGCGTTAATCGTTGAAGTTTTGCGCACGTACGAATTCCTGCAATATCTGGTTTTAAATAAGGTAATTAAAGATTTAAGACGGATATTGTGGCATCAGGAGTAACAACTACAGTTCAATGAACGGCCATTGCAGGATTTTATGTTGATCAAAAGTGATGCAGCAGCTCTGTTTCTCTGATAAGGCAGCAGGCGTGCTGATCCTATAAATGCCTCCCTGCCGTTATCACCTTCCAGCAGCTTTTCACACTCAGACAATTCCCTGAAAAAATTCGTATTGTTTGCTAACAAAATCTTGCAATGATAATCGCAATGCGTATATTTCTCATTTGTTTTAGAAGTTCATCACACCCGCGCGCAGGCGCTCAGGGAAAGGTTTCTGGTTCCTCAAACCATAAGCAGGGCAGCGATGTCCGCAGGAAGCATGGTCGTGACAGTGGCAGCATAAAAACATAAAGATAATTGAGGAATTAATGAACGCTTTCGATCTTCAACACCCCAGGGCAACGGACACTTCTGCTCTGCAACGTCCATTCCGCTTCTCCTTGCTGGCTGTCATCGTCGCCTCGTCGCTGGCGCATAACGCTGCTCATGCCGCAGAGACCGGCGCACCCGCTGCCAGCGATAACCAGACTATGACGGTCAGCGCGTCAGCCGATGATGCCGTAGCCGCTTCGCCCGCCACTGATTACAGCGTACCGGTTACCCGTGCGGGCACTAAAATGCTGGGCACCGTGCGTGATGTCCCGCAGTCAGTCAGCATTGTCAGTAAGCAGCGTATGGCCGATCAGCAACTCCAGTCGCTGAATGATGTGCTCGCAAATACCACCGGTATTCGCGGTATCAGTGGTGATATGGATCGCACCAACTACTATGCGCGCGGCTTTATGATAGACAACTACATGGTCGATGGTATCCCTACTGCCTTTGCCGCTCGCTGGAACCTGGGCGATGCGCAGACCGATATGGCAATGTATGAGCGCGTTGAAGTGGTGCGCGGGGCGACCGGTCTGTTAACCGGACCGGGCAATCCATCAGCCGCCATCAATATGGTGCGCAAACACGCCGACAGCAAAGCGTTCGGCGGCACCGTCTCCGCCAGTTACGGCAGCTGGAATAAGCAGCGTTATGTGGCCGATCTCTCGGCTCCGCTCAGTGACTCCGGCAATGTTCGTGGCCGGCTGATCGCCGGCTGGCAGGATAACAACAGCTTCATAGAGCGCTACGGTGCCAAAAAACAGTTCATCTATGGTGTGGTTGACGCTGACCTGACCGACTCTGCCACGCTTTCGGTCGGCTATGAATTCAGCCAGGTCAATACGGACTCCACCATGTGGGGTGGCGCACCGCGCTGGTACACCGACGGCACGCAGATTCATACCCGACGCGGTTACAATAGCGCACCTGACTGGGCCTACAACGATAAAGAGAACCGTAAAGTCTTTGTGAACCTGAAACAGGACTTCGATAACGGCTGGAACATCACGCTGAACGGCGCGCACAACGAGATGCGCCTGGACAGTAAGCAGATCTATCTTGATGGCTATTTCGATCGTAACACCGGGGCGGGCGTCTCTTCCTATGCCAACTATCCGGTGGTAGGCGGGACCGGTTACAACACCGGTAAACGTAAAGTGGATGCCGTTGATGCCTTCGCCAGCGGTCCTTATGAACTGCTGGGTCGTCAGCATGAGCTGATGGTCGGCGTCAATTACACCCGCCAGGATAACAAGTACTTCAGTACCTTTGAGAATATCTCATCGGAGTCGCTGGGCAACTACAACGAGTTTAACGGTCAGTATCCGGAGTCCGCCTGGACGCCGCGTCTGCCTGCCAGCGATACCCAGCTGGTTCGCCAGAAATCGACTTATATGGCGACCCGCCTGTCGCTCGCCGATCCGCTGCACCTGATTCTTGGTGCCCGTTACACTAACTGGAACCGTGAAACGCCGGGTGGTGAAATGGAAGAAAATAACACCACCCCTTACGGCGGATTGATTTATGACTTCACTGAAAACTGGTCGGCTTACGTCAGCTACACCTCGGTGTTCCAGCCACAGGACTATCGCGATGCCAGTGGCGCTTTCCTGTCGCCCGTTATCGGCAAAAACTACGAGGCAGGCCTGAAATCTGACTGGATGGACAGTCGCTTCACCACCTCGATTTCGGTGTTCCGCACCGAGCTGGATAATGTCGGTGAAGCAACCACTCAGACGGTTCAGGGGTCAGGTGATGTCGCCTACATTGGCCGTAAAGGCGTGGTGAGTCGTGGTGTGGAGTTTGAAGTCAACGGCACATTAACCGACAACTGGCAGATGACCCTGGGCGGTACGCGCTACATTGCGGAAAACCGCGATGGCAGCACCTTTAACCCGCAACTGCCGCAGACCAGCTTTAACCTGTTCAGCAGCTATCGCCTGCCGACGCTGCAGCAGCTGACGCTGGGCGGCGGTGTAAACTGGCAGACGCATATCTGGAATGATGTCGGTGGCCCGGAAGGTAATGGCACCTGGCGTGCCCGTCAGGGCAGCTATGCGCTGGTTGACCTCTTCGCCCGTTATCAGGTGAACAAAAATCTGTCGCTGCAGGGCAACCTCAATAACCTGTTCGACAAAGAGTATGACACCAACGTGGCCAGCTCTGTGGTCTACGGCGAACCGCGTAATTTCTCAGTGACCGCCAGCTACACCTTCTGATTTATGTCGTTGTAAAGCTTGTGAAAAACGCCTCATTTGAGGCGTTTTTTTTATATTAAGCTCGGAGTTTGATTTTATGGCCTCCGTCAGCTGAAAGGCCTCACTGCATGGGCAGAGCGATCAACAGTTTACCGAGAAATATCAGGAGGTTACCGAATGAATGCTGAAGATATCAGGCTGTCAAATGAGCTCGCTGAAGCGGTGCCGCTGCTGGCTGGCAGCAGTGAGCGGCAGGATTATGAAGTAGCACTGGAACTGGTCGAATATCTGATTGAACATGAGCCGGATAACCCGCTGGTTGACCTGCTTTGTGCGCGCATTGCTCACTGTGAAGATAAAGATCCGGAGGTGGGCGAATTTAATGCACGTCAGAGTGAAATCAGCATAGGCCCCGGCATTCTGCGCGTGCTTATTGAGCAACACAATCTTAGCCTGAGCGACTTTGAAAATGAGATCGGTAAACAATCGCTGGTAAGCCGAATCCCTAGCGGCGAACGTCATTTGACTGTGTCACACATCCGGGCATGGTGCGCCCGGTTTGGCCTGTCGCCATCTCTGTTTTTTTGATTTGAGAACGCCCCTGTTAAGGCGTTTATCATTAATACCTTCACTCAGCGGAATTTTTGCCTGTAGGCCAGCATTGAAACAACGTTAATTTCTTCGCGCGGCAAACAGGCGGGCTGAGAAATAGCGTTATCAGTTAATTTTTCAAATGCAGATGGCGTAATCCTCAGGAGATGGGCAAGAAATTTTCTATCCATATCCAACTCATTAATAAGAAAATTCAATGCATTGTTGAAGAATTCTGGCTCTTCATGCGGGATCAAACAATCTTCTTTTTCATCAATCGCTTCTCCTTTGCGCTTAAGACCAGTAAACGCAGTTTTATACTGAGCATCAGTTAAAAGCGAAAGTTGGTGTGCCCGATAGATAATCGCCGCTTTACTCACTTTCCATGTCAGTTTGAATGCGCTGAGTCCCTGCCAGTTAATACGGCCGCCAACCGGGCGTGGAAAGTGCCTGACCATTGAATCCCGGGGAAGTAAAAGAGCAGAGGCAAAACGATTCGCCTGAGACTCAGTGACTCTGTCCCCTGTTGTCATTCCACCGTGAAGGATTAAATGTGCCACCTCATGGGCAATATCAAACCGCTGGCGACAGGGCGATTTTTTGGCTCGATTTCTGACGATAAAAGGCCTTTCAAGGGGAACAGACAGGGCATCGACCTCATCTGAAACAGAATCAAATGAAGTAACAAAAGCGCCCAATTTTTCAGCCAGACGGGTCATATTCTCAATCGGTCCGGACCCTAATTTCCACTCTTCACGACATTGTTCTGCCGCCTTTTCAATATCTTCCTGGTTTTCAACTGTCAGTTCAGGAAAACGCACCGGAGGCAAATCAAGATGCTGTTCAAAAAGATCTACCAGACGCACGTAAAGTTCAGCTTTTGCCAGCGTAGAAAGTTTAGTCGACAGGCGCGTGCTGCTGAGCTTACGAAAATGTACCTTATCTTCATTCACTCTGGGCTGTGTATGAAGAGTAAAGAAGTCAGGCTCAACCTCTAATGCGGCTGCTAATTCCATCGTGAGCTGGAAAGTCGGCACCGCTGTGCCTGACTCCAGCCTTTGTATGTACTGGCGGGTCTTTCCGACCCGCTCAGCCACCTGCTCCAGTGAATACTCGTTATAGAGGCGAGCTAATCGCAGATTAAAACCGTTAAACACTTTTCACCTGTTAATCTTCATCAGAATTACCTTCCTTTTCAGGCCGGAATGCTTTGATAGGGTCGAGTTCGATAGCAACCGGAATCGGTGGTGTTTGTGTTTCAAACTGAGGAACAGAGACCCGGCTTTCGCCATACGTCCACTTCGATACAATCTCGTCCAGAGCATTCGTACCGATGAAATGTACACGGGCACCTTCACCTTCAAACTCTGGCTTTTCCACCACGAAGCGGTGCAGAGTAGGCGTTGTAAGCTCAGGTTCAAAGAGCTGGTCAACGACATTTCTGCGGAAGAATCCAGGCTTCTTTGGATTCTCAGGATCATCAGCGAAAAAACGAACCGGTATAGCTTCGATATTGAAAGTGACATCCATGCCGGGATGAGTCAGCTGAAGCCAGTTATGCTTTCCGCTTAAACACAGCGCAATGAGCATTTGTCGCTGCCTGCCAAAAGTACAGGTGCCACGCGTATAATTGTCATCCAAAGGAGAAGAGAGCTGTTCGTAAGTTCTGTCCAGTACCTGTAAAAGTTCTTCGGCGATGACAGTTAAGCGCTCATGACTCAATTGAGGGTAGAATTCCCACGGAACCCGATGTATGTGCATTCATTAATCCTTTAATGTTGCAAAATTACCTATTTGTCAATCCGGATTCTGGTGCGTTTCAGATGATTTGTCAATCAGGTCAGCCAGGCTCGTTCTCAGGTAAAACGCAGTGCCAGGTTAAAACCTTCTGCCGACTCCACCACAATCGCCTCGGGCTGCTCCTGAAATGCTACTTCACCCGTCACCAGCGCGCGTTTCACCAGGGCGAGATCCTCCGTCTCAAAACCCAGCGCGACCATCCGGGCGCTGCCATCATAGTCTTCCGGCAGCGAGCCAAACCGCTGCTGCGCATAGTCTGCTGAAGCAAACCGTACCGAGG
>Ga0308161_1002066_pt1 | contig 22164 bp, 27 predicted proteins | sample PhyFR2_FD_201034 | JGI IMG/M metagenome (GOLD analysis project Ga0308161, IMG submission 201034) | Phyllosphere microbial communities from UC Gill Tract Community Farm, Albany, California, United States - DLSLF.R2 | ecosystem: Host-associated > Plants > Phyllosphere > Unclassified | place: USA...
GAGATCGCGCGCGAGATGCAGCTGTCCATCCTTCCGCGCCAGACGCCCGACCGGCGCGAAGTCGAGGTGGCCGCAACCATGATTGCGGCCAAGGAGATCGGTGGCGACTTCTACGACTATTTCGCCATCGATGACGACCACCTTGCCGTCGTGATTGCGGACGTGTCGGGCAAGGGCGTGCCGGCGGCATTCTTCATGGCGATTTCGCGCACGCTGCTCAAGAGCAACGCCCTGTTCCTGCGCACCCCGGGCGCCACCATTGCCGCGCTCAACGACCAGCTGTGCAACGAGAACGACCAGATGATGTTCGTCACGGTGTTCTATGCGGTGCTGCAGCTGTCCACCGGACGGTTGACCTATGTGAACGCGGGCCACAACCCGCCGCTGCTGCTGCGCCAGGGCGGCGCCGAGTTCTTTCCCAAAGGCCGCAACATGGGCCTGGCGGTGCTCGACGGCCAGCAATACCACGAGGGCACGCTGCAGCTGGACGCCGGCGACGGCCTGCTGCTTTTCACCGACGGCGTCACCGAAGCCAACGATGCGCAGGGTGCGCTGTACGGCGATCTGCGGCTGCTGCAGGCGGTGCAGTCGTTCGAGGCCCGGCCCGACCGGCGCGGCCACGCGCGGCAGCTGGCGGAACATGTCGTTGCGCAGGTACGCCGGTTCGAAGCCGGCGCGGCCCAGGCCGACGACATCACCGTCGTGGCGCTGACCTACCGGGGCACCGCGGCATGACCCGGCGCCGCGGCATCGGGCAGCCGCCGGGCGTAGCGCAGCATGCGCCGCGGGCCGTCGACGGCATCCGCGATGCCGCAATAGCCGTCGGCCGCCGCGGCGCGCAGCTGCGCGAAATCGTCGGCGGCAATCAGCCGGCTGCCGCCCAGGTCCCAGCGCGCGTGCCCCAGCAGATCGATCTGCAGCACATGGCGCTGCAAGCCATCGATCTCCCCGGTCCACGCAATCCACATGCCATGCGCCAGCAGGTTGTGGCAGCTCGCCGCGTTGTGCAGCGACACCATGGCCAGGCACAGCGGCCGGTCATAGGCCTGCGCCAGCGCGCAGCGCAGCTTCAGCAGCAGCGCCTGCAGCTGGCGGCCGCGCCAGCCGGCGCGCACCATGCAGCTGGCGAGGTGCGCGACCCGGGCCTGTGCATCCGGCGCCAGACCGGCCACGGCGCCCAGGTGCCCCGCCTCGCCTGGCTCGGGTACTCCCAGCATCGCGTAGGCGACCAGTTCGGCACCGAGGAACACGCCGATGGCATGGCCACGCGGCAGCGAATGCTGGGCAAAAAACACGGCCTCATCGGCTTCGCGCACATACATGTCCGGGTGGACAAGCCCGGCCAGCACCTCGTCGCGCAGTCGCACCCAGGCCGGGAAATCCGCGGGTGTCAAAACGCGCAATGCCGCGTCAGGCAACTGCGGCAGGCTGTGGGGAGGAGCAAAGACGGGAGGTGTTCTCAAAGCCAAGCTGCGTCTCCGGCAAAAGGCATGCGGCGCAGCTCTGCGTGCGCTTGTCCCGACTATAAGGCAGGACGCGCCCGATGAAGACCACGGCACGCACCGTCGGCCGCGAGGCCCTGCTGTTTTCCACGCTGTGCGCCGTGCTGCTGTTCGGCCTGTCGCTGGTGCTCATCACCTGGCGCGTGCAGCAGCTGTTGACCGACCTGTCCCAGCAACGCCTGCTGCGCCTGAGCCAGGAACTCAGTCTCGAAGCCGAGCGCGGCATGCGCTTTGGCGTGGCGTTGCCCGAGCAGACCGAATGGCTTGCGCGCCTGCGGCAGCTGGGCTCGCAGGAGCCGCAATTGCTGGCGCTGCAGCTGCATGGCAGCGACGGCACGCTGATTGCCCAGGCCGGCGACCCGCAGTACGCCGGCGCGATGGCCGCGCACTGGCAGCGCCAGCTGGCCACGGCACCGCCCTCGCTGGCGCGGAGCGCGCATGCCAGGCTGCATCTTGGCCGGACGCTGGCCGATGCCACCGGGCAAGCCAGCGCCCAGCTCTGGCTCGTGCTCGACCTGCACGCGACCCAAGCCCAGGCCCGGGCCGCGGCGCTGCGGATCCTGCATCAGGTGGCACCGCTGCTGCTGCTCACGCTGGTCCTGGTCTGGGCGGCACTCTGGCGCCTGGGCCTGCAATGGCTGGGGGCCGCGCCCACGCGCGCCACGCGCTGGCTGGTGCTGGCGGCCGCGCTGGTCTGCGCCGCAACACCGCTGGCGATGGTCTGGAGCGCGCGCGAAACCGCGCGCCCGCTGGTGGCGCAGCAGATCGCCGGGAATGCCGATGCCATGGCCCGCGCCCTCGGCCGGCAACTGGCGCGCGCGCTGGACTACGGCATTCCGCTGGCGCAATTGCAGGGCGTGCGCGAGATGTTCGCGGATGCGCTGCAGCGCGCGCCCGAACTGTCTTCGCTGGCCTTGCGCGGCGGCAGCGGCGGCGACCTGCAAGCGGCCTTCCAGCCCGGCGCGGGCAATGGCGCGGCCGCGCGGGACCTGCGGCAGTCCGCCGCCTTGCCGCAGGGCGCGCGCGTGGTGGTGGGCTATGCGCGCGACTATGTGGACCGCCAGCTCGCCGGCATGTTTCTCGACCTGGCGCTGGCGCTGGTGGTGGCGGCGGTGCTGCTGCTCGAATGCGCACGCGGGCGCTGGCAGCGCTCGGCGCTCGCGGCGCTGGCAACGCAGCGGCTTGCACAGCGCGCGGCGGCCCTGCGCGCGGCCTTCACGCGCCGCCCGTTGGCGCCCGGCCGCGCGGCCACGCCCTTGCCCACGCCGGACGATGGCGCTGCCACGGCGCAGATGACGCGGCTGCGCCTGATCATTTTCCTGGTGGCCCTGTCCGAGGAACTGCTGCGCCCGTTCTTCACGGTGGTTGCGATGGACATGCCGCCGCCGGCCTTGGCGCTGAGCCCCACCATGCTGGCCGGCTTGCCCGTGGCCGCGTTCATGGTCACGCTGGCCCTGGCGCAGCCCGCGGGCCCGGCGCTGGCGCGGCGCGTCGATCTGCGCTGGGCGCTGATCGGTGCCGCGCTCGCGGGCAGCCTGGCGCTGGCGGCCACCGCGCTGGCGGCCACCAGTTCGGCCGGCTCGACATGGGCGCTGGTGGGCCTGCGCGCGTTCGCCGGCCTGGCTTATGGCCTGGCCCTGATCCTCGCGCAGACGGCGTTGGTGCGCATCACGCCGCCAGCGCGGCGCGCGCGCGGCATGACGCAGATCGCGGGCGCCATCGTTGCCGCAGGCATCGTCGGCCCGCCGTTTGGCGGCATGCTGGCGGCCCAGGCCGGTCCGGTCGCGGGTTTCGCCGCCTGCGCGTTGTGCATGCTGCTGGCGGCACTGGCCAGCCGGCGCCTGCAACTCGGCCCGCGCCCACCCGCGGCCGGCACCGGCTCCGCCACGGGCGGCTGGCGCGGCTATGCCGCCGTGGTGCGCAACCCGCGCGCGCTGGCCGTCATCCTGGGTGCGGCGTTGCCGGCGCGCCTGGTGGCGGTGACGCTGCTGGCGGTGGTCGTGCCATTGCAGATGAGCGCGCTGCAGCAGCCCGCAGCCGTGACCGGTCGCGCACTGCTGCTGTACTTCCTGGTGTTTGCAGTCAGCGTCTCCGCGTTTGCGCAATGGTCGGATGCCAGCGGCCGGCGCACTCCGTTCCTGCTCGCCGGCGGGCTGTGCAGCGCGTTGGCTTGCTGGGCCCTGCCCGGCCTGGGCGGCGTGGCCGGCATGGCCGTCGGCTGCGCGCTGCTGGGACTGGGCCAGGCCATGCAGTCCTCGCCGCAGCTGGCCCTGGTCACCGAACTTTTCGAGCCCCACCCCGGCCGCCCGCAAGTCGCCACGCCCGAGCAGGCGCTGGCGGCGTTTCGCCTGCTGGAGCGGCTGGGCAGCATTGTCGCGCCGTTTGCCACCGCCTGGGCGGTTGCGGCGCTGGGCTACGCCGGCGCCATGTGGGCCATCGGCCTGCTTCTTGCCGCGGCCACGCTGGCCATGCTGCCCACCCTTCGCAGCGCCGCGTCCGCCTCCTCCATCCCTCCACTGCTGCAAACACCATGACCTTCCACGCATTGCTTCGTCGCCTGCTGCATCCCGGGCTATGCCTTTGCCTGGCGCTGGGTGGAGGCGCCTCAGCCGGGGGCGCCTCAGCCGGCAGCGCCTCAGCCGGCCGCGCCCCCGCGCAGAGCGCTGCCATGCCCCCGCTGGCAGTGCCTGGACCGGCCGTCCCGTTCACCATCGCGATGGTGCTGCCGCGTGCGGCGCAAAGCATCGAAGCCGGTTTTCGCAGCTATCTGGAGCGCGAGAACGTCGCGGCACGCTATCTCGAGGTGCGCTATTCCGGCAACCCGACGGAGGCCGAGGCGCTGCGCCAGCAGGTCGCGGCGCTGCGCCCGGACCTGGTCTACGTGTGGGGCACGCCCACGGCGCTGGCGCTGGCCGGCCGGCACGACCAAAGCAACGCGGCGAATCCGCTGCGCAACACGCCCATCGTTTTCACCGAGGTCACCGACCCGGTCAATGCCGGGCTGATCAGGAACCTGCAGCAGCCCGAACGCAACATCACCGGCGTGGGCCATGTCGCGCCGCTGGACATCCAGTTCAATGCCATCCAGGCCTACCGGCCGTTTCAAAGGATCGGCTATCTGCACAACCCGGCGGAGCCCAATTCGCAGACCACGCTGCGCAATCTGCAGGCGCTCGCGCAACGCCAGGGAATGCAGGTGATCGAAGCGCGCCTCGGCCTGAATGCCGACCAGGCGCCCGATGCGGCGCAGATTGCCCCGCTGGTGGCCGATATCGCGGCCCGCGGCGCCGATCTGCTCTACATCGGTCCGGTGACCTTTCTTGCCTTCACCCACCGCGACGCCGTGACCCAGGCCGCGCTGCGCCAGCGCCTGCCCACATTCTGCGCGACGGAGAGCATCGTGCGCCGCTCGGACTGCCTGTTCGGCCTGTTTTCCAACGAGACCAATGTCGGCCGTTTCGCCGGGTCGATGGCGCGCCAGATCCTGGTCGAGAAGAAGCCCGTCAGCGCCATTGCCGCCTCGACGCTGCAGCGCTTTTCGCTGCTGGTCAACCTGCCGGTCGCGCAGGCGCTCGACCTGTATCCGCCGATGCTGCTGCTGAATGTGGCCGAAGTGATTCCGGCAATGCCGGCGGCGCTGCGCTGATCCGGCTGCCGGGCTGCGCCGGCGCCGACAGGCAGCGCCGGCGCAAGGCGTCAAGCCGCCTTCTGGATCACGCCCTTCAAGGTGTCCGAAATCTCCTTGACGATGGTGCTCTGGATCTGCGTGAACATGCTCCATTGCTGGATCTGCTGCTGCATGCTCAGCATGTCGGTGGTGCTGGGAGAGTCGCCGAGATTGGCGATGAGTTCCTTCAGCGACGCTTCGCGGCGCGTGGTGACCTGCGCGATGGAGGAGTTGATGGAATCGAAGGTGAGGCCGGCGGCATTTGCCATGGTGGAGGTCCTTTCAAAGACAACGGAAAGACGCGTTACGCGGGATCAGGCGAGGCGCACGTTGGCGCCCATGGAAGGTTTTTCGGCAAGCACGTCCTGCGCGGCCGTGCAGGCATCGAGCAGGGCGGTGAGTTCGCGGTAGCGGCCGGGCAGCACGCCGGCCGCGATCGCCGCGCGCGTGCGCTGCTCCAGCTCGGCAAGCCGCGCCTGGGCCTGGGCGCGCACCTGCGGCGCGGCGTCGCCACGCAGGCCTTCCTCCAGCGGACTCAGGGCTTCGGGTTGCTGCACCGCGGGGTCGGGCAATAGCAGTTTCATCGGTTGATCTCCAGACGCTTAGGGCCGTCCAACACCAGGTGATCGGGCGCAATCGCCACCAGCCGCCAGCCCGCATGCTGGCCGCCGGGCTGCAGCTTGGCGCCATCGGCCAGCACGACATAGGGCGCAGCGCCGCTGACCACACTGCGGATGCGCAGCGGCAGCCCGGCGTCGCCAATGCGCAGCCGCTCGGCGGCCGCTTCGGCCTCGGCTTTGAGCACGCGGCTTTGCAGCAGAAACGGGATATCGGTCAGCGGCGTCGACGACCCCGCCAGCAGGCGCTCGAGCGGCCCGCGCTGTGCGCCCCGGACATCCACGCCCAGCACCAGCTGCTCGCCGTCCCAGTCGGCCCTGGTGACCGTGAAACCCTGGGCCTGCAGCCAGTTGCGCACCGCCGGCGCCTGCTCGGCGGCGACGCGCAGGTTGTCGGCGATCTCTATGCCTTCGGGCGCGCGCGCGCGCAGCTGCGCGAGCAGCGATTGCCGCTCTTCGGGCGAGGCCACCACGCCCCGGGCCTGCACCTTGCCCGCCCCCTGCAGCGCAAACTGCAGTTTCGCGCCCTGCGCCGATCCCGCATCGGCCAGAGAATCCAGTACTTCGCCGGCCGTGCGCACCGCCAGGCGCGGCAACGGACGCAGGCCCGACAGGCCCTGCGCCAACCGGTCGAACTGCTCCACATTGTCGACCCAGCCGCTGACCGTGACCCCGCCTTCGGGCCGGGGCTCGACGCGCAGGCGCAATGCCGGGTCGACCAGCGCGATGGCCAGGCTGGCCGCCTTCACGGCCTGCTCCTGCGCCTGCGGCGACAGCGCCACGGGGGCTGGCGCCAGGTCCCCGGGATCGCTTTGCGCCGAGGCCGGGGCTAGGCTCCATGCAACCCATGCCACGCCCAGCACCAGCACTGCCAGCACGGCCGCCGTGCTCCGGCCCATGCGCCGCAATCCATAGTCCACGCCGGAGATGCGCGTTTCGCCCTGCGCCGGCGCCAGCGCCGCTGGCGCAGGAGCCGCTTCGGGCAACATCGGCTCCGGCAGATCTTCGCCGCGCTCCGCCGGCGCTTGCTGGGCCGTGTCCGCAGCAGCGCCCTCCTGCGGCAGCGCCAGTGCCGCCTGCCATGGCGCATGCGCGGCGCAGAGCGTGATGCTGATGCCGCCCAGCAGCGCCACCGTGCCCAGCGGCCGGCCGACCGGCGCGGCCGCGCCGTCTGCGGCCTGCATCGACCAGCGCTGCGCCTCCCATTCGATCAGCACGGCATCGCCCGGCGCCAGGCCGCAGTCGCGCAGCAGCACATCGCAGTCGCCGTCGCTGCCCACAGACAGCTGCTGCGCAGGTGCGACGGCCAGGGTCGCGCCCAGGTGGCAGCCCGAAAGAATCCGCAATTGCACCCCTGCGGGGGCGGCTGTGGCTGCGTTGTCAGGCACGTCGGTCATGCGCGTTCCCCAGGCCGTGTCGCGCGCATCGAACGCCGCGCACGCAGAATGCGGAACCTGCCGGCGCCGGAATGCGACTCACACCATGGAACAGCGTTTCCTGTCCCGTCATTTCCACCATTTTGAAAAGGGTCCGGTACATGAATCTCGATCAAGAACGCCGCGGCGACATCCTCATCGTTCGTCCGCGCGGACGCCTCGACAGCAGCAGCTCGCCCGAACTCGAAAGCCTGCTGACCGAGCAGCTCAATGCCGGCTGCAAGCGCCTGGTGCTGGACTTTTCCCAGCTTGAATACATCAGTTCCGCCGGACTGCGCGTGGTGCTGCTGGCCGGCAAGGTGCTGCGTGCCAGCCAGGGTCGCCTGGCACTGGCTGGGCTGCAGGACATGGTGCGCGAAGTCTTCGACATGAGCGGCTTCCTGTCGCTGTTTGCCGTGACCGACACCCTGGACGAAGCCATCGCCCGGGTCTGAACCCGCGGGGGCTCGCAGCGCGTACCGCGTACTCACAGGTCCACCCTTGCCAGCGGCTGGATGTTGATCTCCTGCGTGAGCTCCTGGTACGACAGCACCGGCAATTCGTACAGGTCCTGCTCGATCATCTTGCGCAGGTAGCGGCGGATGTCCATCGAGGTCAGCAGCACCGGCTTCTGCTGGCTCGCACCGATATCGCCGACGGTCTTCTTGATGTTTTCCACGAGCGCCTTGCTCACCGCGGGATCGAGCGCCAGATAGCTGCCCGCCGACGTCTGCCGGATCGCGCCGCGCACCGTGTCCTCGACGCTTGGCGCCAGCAGGTAGGCGGGCAACAGGTTGTTGCCGCTGGAGTACTTGTTGCTGATATGTCGCTTGAGCGTGGAGCGCACATACTCGGTCAGCAGCACCGAATCCTTTTCCTTCTGGCCCCACTCGATCAGCGACTCGAGGATGGCGCGCAGGTTGCGCACCGAGATGTCCTCCGAGACCAGGCGCTGGAGGATTTCCGCGATCTTCTGGATCGGCAGCACGCGCGTCGATTCCTTGACCAGATCGGGAAAACGCCCTTCCATCGCGCTGAGCAGGAAGCGCGTTTCCTGGATGCCGATGAAGTCGGCCGAATATTTCTTCAGCACGAAGGCCAGGTGGTAGGTCAGCACCTGGCTGGTGTCCATGACGCTGATGCCGGCCCGCCCCAGCGTCTCGCGCAGCGCGCCGTCGACCCACAGGGTGTCGATATGCGGCAGGAACCTGCGGTCGCTTTCGTACGCGATCTGCATGGCATCGAGGTTGGCCGCGGTTTCGCGCGCCAGCAGATAGCCCGGGCGCAGCCGGCCCTGCGACACCGGCACCTCCGACAGCAGGATGTTGTAGCTCTCCTCGGGCAACGCGTCGTTGAAGCGCAGCTGGATGCCGGGGAAAGGCACGCCCAGGTCGAAATACAGCGCGCGCCGGATCTTCAGCAGTTCCTCATTGAGCACCTCGGCATCGAAGCTCGACTGCAGCGCCGAGGCGACATCCATCATCAGCGGCACCGTCGGGGCAAACTCCTCGCTGCCGTCGGCCTTGGGCTTGGGCTTCTCCCCGGCCGGCTGCATTGCCGGCACCTCGGTCACTTCCCCGGTTTTCTCGTTCACCACGCGGCGCGTGCCGCGGATGATGACGAAGCCGATGCCGCCGATGATCACCGCCAGCACCAGGAACACCGTCAGCGGCATGCCCGGGATCAGCCCCATGGCCAGCGCCACGCCGGCGGCGATCAGCAGCGCGCGCGGCTGGGCCAGCACCTGGGTGCCGATGTCCTTGCCGACGTTCGAGGGACCGTCGCCGGTCTGCACGCGCGTGACGATCATGCCCGCGCAGATGGCGATGAACAGCGCCGGAATCTGCGCGATCAGGCCGTCGCCGATGGTCAGCACCGAGTAGGTCTTGGCGGCATCGGCGGCGGTCATGCCGCGCTGCATGGTGCCGATCACGATCCCGCCCAGCAGGTTCACGGCCACGATGATCAGCCCGGCAATCGCATCGCCCTTGACGAACTTCATCGCGCCGTCCATCGCGCCGTAGAGCTGGCTCTCCTTCTCGACGATGCCGCGCCGGCGCTTGGCCTCCTCCATGTCGATGGTGCCGGCGCGCATGTCGCCGTCGATCGACATCTGCTTGCCCGGCATCGCATCGAGCGAGAACCGCGCCGCCACTTCGGCCACGCGCTCGGCGCCCTTGGTGATCACCACGAACTGCACGATGGTCAGGATCAGGAACACCACCAGGCCGACCACCAGGTTGCCGCCCACCACGAAGTTGCCGAAGGTATCGATGATGTGGCCCGCATCGCCTTGCAGCAGGATCAGCCGGGTCGTGGCGATGGAGATGCCCAGGCGGAACAGCGTGGTCACCAGCAGCACCGAGGGAAACGACGAGAACGCCAGCGGCGACGGCAGGTACATCGCGACCATCAGCAAGATGGCCGAGATCGTCATGTTGATGCCGATCAGCGCGTCGACAAGCCAGGTCGGCAAGGGCAGGATCATCATGAAGATGACCGCCACCAGGAAGAACGCCAGGATCAGGTCATTGCGGCTGGTGGCCAGCTGGACCACGCGCTGCAAACGGGCAAAGGCAACGGACTGCGACATGGAGGAAACCGATCAATATCATGCGGGAGAGGGAGATGCCGCGGCGCGCGCGTCCACCGGCAGCAGGCCGATATAGGCGCGCATGGCACTTGCGGCCTCGTCCGCGCGGTCGAGCGCCTGCAGGGCCTGGGCCCGCACCAGATGGAACCGCGCGTCCATGGCGCCGAGAATCGCCAGCCGCTCGAGCACCTCGAGCGCCTTGCCCGGCTTGGCTGAGCGCACCCACGCCAGCGCCAGCGTCAGCAGCGCGCGTGGATCATCGGGCGCCAGCAGGTCGCGCGCCGACAGCAGCACGGCGGCCTTGTCGGGCAGGCCATGCTGCAGGTAGATGTAGGCCAGCAGGTCGATGAACTCCAGGTCCTGCCCGGCCTGGAAATCTTCCCCGGTGCCGTGTGCGTCAGCTGCCATCATCACCCCTGGTACAGCGTGCTGCGGTGCATATGCTCCAGCTCGCGCAGGTCGGACTCGTCATTCAGCAGACGCCCGGCGCGGTTCAGCACCCGCGCCCGCTCCGAGCCTTCGGGCGCGCTGCCGGCCGCCTTGCGCAGCTGCGCCCGCACCTTGCCAAGGGTCTCGCGAAAAGGCGCCGGCAGCAGCAGTTCGCGGTTGGCGATCGGCGGGCGCAGGGCCTGGTCCAGGCGGCTGTCCATCGACGGCTTCTGCAGCAGTTGATCGAGCTGGGCGCGCACGCCGATTTCGGGCGGCAGCGCTTGGCTGCGTTCGGGCATGGGCGCGTCATTTTGCTGGCGCGCATAGGTGATGGTTTCTATGCCCCGATCGAGAACCAGGCTGGGGAGGCGAATGTCTGCCATGGGCATGTCCTTTGGATGGAGCAGGAGACTGTGGCGAGCGCTCCATGCTCTGCATGGGTAACAACAGACCGGTACAGGTTCCTGATGCCGGCGGCGTTGCGGGCCTAGCGCAGCTGCGCCAGCCAGGCCTGCAGATAGCCGCCGAGGCGGTGCACTTCGCGCGCATTGAGCCGCTCCAGCGGCAGGCGCGTGCCGGCCACCAGCCACTCACCCTGGGCCGTCTGGCGCCAGCCGATCTGCACCGGATCGGCGGCCGTTTCGGACTGCGCCAAGCGCTGCATGCCCTTGAAGACCAGCCGTGCCGAATCGAACTGCACCGGCTCGGCGTAATGCAGCACCACTTCCTCGCCCTGCGTCGAGGCCCCCAGCAGCGCCCCCGATGCGAGCCGCAACTGCACATCTCCGCTGGCGCCGGGCTCCAGCCCCTGCAGGCCGATATCCCGGCCGAATTCCGTGAGCACCTGCTCCAGCTGTCGCATATCAATACTCCTCGAGATCAATGGCCTGATCCAGCGCTTCCTGCGCGGCGGCAAACACCAACTGGCGCTGGTCGGCGTCGATGAACACCTGCACCGGCATCTCGCGCAGCAGCGCCTTGACACTGGTCAGGAAGTGGATCTGCGGCGCGGGCGTGCCGGCGCCGCAGGTCGTGCTCAGGCTGGTGAAGCGCTGCGCCGACACCCACTTCTCGGCGCTGACATCGACCAGTCCGCGCATCAGCACCAGCGGCGACATGCTCGAGACGCCATGCCTTTGCGCCAGCTGGGCCTGCAATTCCTTGCAGCCATCCAGCACCGTGACCGTCACATTGAGATGGAACAGGTCCTGCACCAGGCTTTGCAGGCGCGCCGGCTCGCACGACGGGCGCGCGGACGACAGGTCCTGCCCCAGAGCCTGCGTCAGGCGCTGCAGCCCGGCGCCGAAATCCTTGTCGCCAAAGCGTTCGAGCGCCATCTTCAGCGTCGCCGCCAGCGTCGATTCGCCCAGCACCACATCGCGGTAGGCGGCCTGGAAATGGGCGATGTCGAGGCGCTGGCTGCCGGCCTGCCTGGCGGTGCCCACGGTGTTGATGTCGGCGCGAATGGCCGGGCCGTGCGACATCTCCAGGTCCTGCAGCGACTCGCGCAGGGCTTCGAGAATGTCGCCGGCCACGCCCTCGCGCTCGCCCTGCTGCAGCGCGTATTGCAAGGCCATGAACTGTTCGGTCGGCCCGCTGAACGCTTCGCGCGCATGCTGCGCCGGATCGCCCATGCCCGACAGCATGCGCTTGGCCAGGTGCACCAGCTGCTCCGGGTCCTCGCTGGCCTGGGCCGCGTCCATATAGGCCATGATGGCCTCGGCGCCCATGATCTCCAGCGACCGCACAGCCTCTTTCTTGCGCTCCGAGGAATGCTTGCTTTCCGCCTTCTCGGCGTGGTGCATGCTGATTTCCTCGGCGGCGTCGGACAGCATCGAGTCGACGTCGTCGACCTGCACCTGCTGGCCCGCGAACTGCCCGACCGCGGCCTGGCCGTTGCCGCCGGCACGGCTTTGCAATCCGGTGCCGTCAAACGACGAGGTATTGAAGGATTCGACTCTGGTCATCAGGGGAGGTCAAACAAATGGCAGGCGCGCGCCAGTGCGCCTTTGTCAGTAACCCGCTGTGGTTGCGGGTTCCGCGGCAATGGCGTTCGACAGGCAGGAAATTTGCGGGAACCAGGCTGCCGAACGGGTTACTCACGGAGGCAAGAACCATCGAGGTGCGTTCTTTCTATTCCCCCGTCGATTACAGGAACCTTCCGCATGCCCAACCCGCAAGACTCCCCTGAGGCCCTGATGGCGCGCGCCCAGGAATTGATCGACAAGGTGGAGCGCGATATGGCAGCTACCGCGGAGTTCTATCGGCAGGAAGGGCTGGACGCAGACAAGGTTCGCGAAACCCTCGAGGACTGCCTGACGGTGCAGCAGAGGCAGCAAGCCCAGCAGGCATTCCAGGCCGACATGGAAGCCGTGGAGCAGGAAGTCCGCGAGGAAGCGGCGCGCCGGGACGTCGGTCGCGCGACGCCCGCCGCGGGTGCTGTGCGGCGGCGCCGCCAGATGATCTGAAGCCCGCGCCGGCCTGCCTACCAAAGGAGAGATCTCATGACCGTCAACAGCAATTCCAGCGTTTTTGGGGCTTCGTCGATCAACAACATCCAGAACATGGATCTGGAGACCGCCATGATGGCGGTCCAGTCGAGCCGGGCCAATCAGCTGGAAAGCCAGCTCAAGGACCAGATTGCCGCCGTGCAGGCCAAGAACGAGCAGGTCAGCCTTCTCAACGGGCTGCTGAGCCAGGTGAACACGCTGGTGGCAAGGTTCGATCCCAGCGCCTCGGCGACCAGCAAGCTGGACTCCAAGAGCGGCGGCGTCGGCATCAAAGCCTCGGAAAGAACCGCGCTCGGAGAGGCGCTCAAGAACGCAGGCTTCAAGATCAGTGTCGATACCAGCGTGGCGTCCAGTCTTTACAACGTGCCCAAATCCGAATGGGACGCGCTGGTGGTCAACATCAAGGGCAGCATCGACAGCCTGAGCAACACCCAGCAAATGGACATGCTGCGCCTGCAGAGCCTGTCCAACAAGCGCAACGAAGCCTTCGATGTCATGAGCAACTTCATCAAGAAGATGCAGGACAGCCGCAGCTCCATCCTCGGCAACATGCGCTGACGCCCGCGCGCGGCACGCCGCGCACCCCACCAGCATCAAGCAAAGGGCAGACATGGAAACCAACGCAGCAGACCCGCAGGCCGTCGATCATCTGGAGGAACAGGTGAGGGAGTTGCTCAGCAACGGCGCCACCCTGGGCTGGATACAGAATTACGACGACACCGACTACGAGGCCCTCTACACGCTGGGTCACAACCTGTATGGGCAGTGTCGCTACCAGGATGCGGTGCGCATTTTCGCTTTTCTGGTCCTGCACAACCACCTCGAGCCGCGCTATATGAACGCCTATGCGTCCAGCCTGCAAATGGTCGGCAACTACCTGGAGGCGATCAAGTGCTACTCCATCGCATCGCTGATGGACATGGAAGATCCGCTGCCCACCTTCCACACCGCGGAATGCATGCTGGCCCTGGACATGGTCACGGAAGCCAGGGAGGCATTGGGGTACGTGATCAGCCAATGCAAGGCGCCGCAGTACGCAGAACTCAAGGCGCGGGCCCTGGCGCTGCAGGTATTGGTGCCAGCGCCGGCCGCGCACAACTGAACTGGAGCACAGGAGATGAATGACGTCAGCAGAGCTTCAGCCGGTAGCGTGCTGCCTTTCGGCGTAGTCGGCCAGAACGGTGCCGTTGCGGATACCGCCGCGCCAAAGGTCGGCGCTACGCCCAGGATCATCGAATCGCCTCCGCCACAGTCGCTGGACGCCAGCAAGGTGCGCAACAACGCCAGCCTGGTCAGCAATCCCAACGGCGCGCCCGTCATCGGCGGCGTGACGGTGAGCTTCTCGCCGGAGGATCTGGCCGCGACCCTGTTGACGCTGCAGGGCAAGACCCAGGACTCCGAGATCGCCACGGCCAGGGAAGGATTGAACACCAGCGGCAAGAAGCTCGAAGACCAGAAGCAGCGCAGCCTCGACAAGATCAAGGAGTGGACGGAAAAATGCAAGTCAGCCGAGGCCAAGGCCAAGGTCGGCGGGATTCTGGGCTGGTTCAAGAAAATCGCCATGGTGGTTGCGGCGGCCTTCTCCGTCGCGGTGGCTGCCATTGCCACCGTTGCCACGGGTGGTGCGGCAGCGCCGCTGCTGGCGCTGGCTGTGATGGGCCTGGCATCGGCCGTCACCGGCCTCGCCAGCGATATTGCCAAAGCCACGGGACACAAGGGCTTCGACCATGTGCTGCAGTGGATGGATCCGGGCAGCCTGGTGGGCAAGGGCATGGCCGAACTGGCCAAGAAGCTCGGCGCCGACGAATCGCAGGCGGCGATTGTCTCCACCGTCTTCTCGGTCGCTACCACCGTGGGCATCGTCATTGCATCGGTCGTCCTGAGCGGTGGCAGCAACATCGGCAGCGTCGTCGACAAATTTGCCAAAACCCTGTCTTCCACCATGAAGACCCTGGTCAATACGACCATGGCTTTGTCAAAGGTCGCGCAACCCGTTGCAGGCGTGGTCGGCGGATTGACCGACGTCGCGCAAGGCGGCATCAACATCTCGGTGGCGCATGACCGACGCGGCGCCAGCGACGCCCAGGCCGACAAGAAAGGCATCGATGCAATCATCGCCCGGCTGCAGCACCAGTTGGAGGAAGGCCGCGAGGATGTCAAGAAAGTGCTGGAGGCAATCATGGAAGGCATGACCTTGGTGAGCCAGATGATCAATGCCTCCAATCAAAACCGCACCCAGATCAACGCCAACCTGGTGGGCAAGGGTATGTCTGTCTGATACCGATCACAGGAGAAACCATGAACCAGACCGCAGGCGCTGCAGGCAGCCTCCCCTTCATCCCCACCCAGCTTGCATTGCAGGAAACCCTGCCCGGTCAGCTGGTCCCGAACGGAGAATCCGCTGCGCGCAAGGACCTCCATATCGAACTGCTGGCCGTCCCGCCGGCACCGGCGAAATCCGCCGCCGCGGTGAACCTGCCGGCGCCCGTTGCGTTCACTTCGGCATCGGACACGCTCGCGCATCTCGGCACGCTGGGCGATAACCAGACATCGGCGGATATCTACAGCTTCATGGCCCTGTTCCAGAAGCTGGCCCAAGAGATGCGCGGTTCGGCCCGCATTCAGCGCAATGCAGACATGCAGGCGCAAACCGCGTCGCTCCAGGGGGCCGCAGCCGAGATGAGAAGTGCGGCGAAATCGCGCTTCGTCGGCGCCGTGATCCAGGGGTCCATGCAGATTGCCGGCGGCCTGGCGCAGGCGGGCTTCTCGGCACGCGCCGCCAGCAAGACCCTCGAGAGCGCACAGCTGAAGGCCGACGGCAAGGGCATGCTGCTGGAGCTCAAGGAAGGCAGCGCCAACATGGGGCCGGCGCGCCAGTCGGCGCTGCAAAACGGCGGCGACGCGTTGGTCGCGCAGTCAAAGATCGCCGAGGCCGCAGCGGGCAAAGCCACAGCATATTCGCAGGGAGCCGGCACGATCTCGGCGCTGGGCAACATGGTCGGCGCGGGCTTGACGCTCAAAGCCGACCTGCACGATGCGCGCCGCTCCGAGCTCGAAGCCCAGGCCAGCGTCTTCGACACCAGCGTCCAGCACTCCAACGACACCATGCAGCAGATGATGGATGTGATCCGCGACGTGCGCGAGAAGCTGGGGTCGATGCAGCAGGCGGCGGTGGAAACCAACCGCGGCATCGCACGCAATATCTGAGGGAGCATCCCATGCAAGGCACCGCCGACACCGACATCTTCAAGCGATTTCTTGCCGACCTCGAGGCGCTGCCATCGAGCTCCCGGCTGGACCAGGCTGACACCGAAGTCATCTACGCGCTGGCCTACCAGCAGGTCGTGCACGGGCGTTTCGACACCGCCTACCGCTATTTCTCGCTGCTCACGCTGTACCGGCCCACCGATTTGAAATGCCTGGGCGGGTTGGCGCTGAGCTACAAGATGCTGCAGGAATACGAGAACGCGATCGGCGTGTATGCCTATATGGCCATGCTCGAAGCGGACGAACCCGAGCATCAACTGTCCATCGCCGAGTGTCTGCTGCAGCAGGGCAAGCCAGACGAGGCCCGGGAGACCTTGGACCTGGTAACGCGTTTCTGTGCGGAAAACAGCGGCCACGAAAAAGCCGGTGAGCGCGCCAAGGCGATTACCGCGCTGCTGTCATCGCGGGTCGGTGATGCTGCCTGAATCCAGCGACATCCAGCTGCTCACCCAGGCCGGCTTTCTTGCTGCCGGCCGCGGGAACACCGCAGCGGCGCTGCGTATCTTCGAGGCGTTGGCCGTGCTGCGCCCGGACCAGGCCTTCGGCTATATCGGCATGGGCAGCGCGCTGATGAACGCCGGGCGCGCCGGCGAGGCCGTGCAGCGGCTGCAGGCCGTGAGCCTGCCGCCCGGTGCCGAAGCGGACATGCTGGACAGCTTCAAGGCCGTGGCGCTGCAGCTGGCCGGCCGCCACAGCGAAAGCCGTTCCCTGCTGCGCCAGCTGGTGCTGCGCGCCGGTCAGGCCGCGCCTTCGCCCGGCGTCCGGCTGGCTGCGCGCCTGCTGGGCGAAGCGTCCGACAAGCCGCCCCTACCCGCAGGCGCAGCGCCCTGGCGGCCGGCGCCGAGGGCCGTCCCGTTTTCCTGATCCCGAGGAACGTCCATGGAAATCATCACCGGCCCTGTTGCCGCCCCGCTGCAACGCCTGGCGGCCAGCGTGACCGCCCCTCCCGAGGCCGCGGCAACGCAGCGCTTTTCGGAACTGATGCGACCCGCCGCGGCCGAATCGGCGGGCGCAGTGGTGGCGGCTGTCCCCGCGCCGGACGCGCCTGCCCTGGAGCCTGCCGCGGCCAAGGGCCCGGGCAGCGTCGGCGACCAGATCCTCAACGGCATGCAGAACGTCTCCGACGAGTTCCGCGGCCACTGGACCCGGGTGTCCGAGATGTTGCGGGCCCACAACCCCGAACTCAGCATGGAGTCCATGCTCAAGCTGCAAATGCATCTGACCCAGGCGTCGATGCAGTACGACATGCTGGGCAAGGCCGTGAGCCGGGCCACCCAGAACTTCGACCAACTGGTACGCGTGCAATGAAGCTTCGATTGACTACGCCGCAATGGCTGATGCGCTGGCTGCAAGCAGGCGTTCTGGGCAGTTGCCTGCTGCTGGCCGCGTGCGGCGGCCGGGTGGACCTGATGGGGTCGATTGCCGAGGAGGAGGCCAACGAGGTGCTGGCAGCCCTGATCAAGGCCTCGATCCCGACCGAGAAGGTTCCGGGCAAGGAGGGCATGGTCGGCGTGCGCGTCGCCGCCGGCGATGTCGGCCGCGCGCTGGAGGTGCTGCGCGACAACGGCCTGCCGCGCGAGCGCTTTGCCGGCATGGGCCAGGTGTTCAAGAAGGAGGGGCTGATCTCCTCGCCGCTCGAGGAACGTGCGCGCTACATCTATGCACTGTCGCAGGAACTGTCGAACACGCTGTCGAAGATCGACGGGGTGCTGGCGGCGCGCGTGCATGTGGTGCTGCCCGAGCGCGGCACGGCCGGCGAGACCGGCGTGGCATCGACGGCCGCGGTGTTCATCAAGCACCAGGACGGCTACAACCTCGAGATCATCCAGCCGCAGATCCGGCGCCTGGTCACCAACAGCATTCCCAGCCTGACCGCCGACCGCGTATCGGTGGTGTTCGTCGCCTCGCAGGCCCGTCCCGGCGCGGCGCCCCGCACGGCTCCTCAGGCCTCGGTCTGGGGCTTCGAGGTGCCGCCGCAGTCGGCCTCGGGCCTGGCGCTGCTGGTCTGGTCGCTGGCCGGCCTTGCCACGCTGTCCCTCGCCGCGCTGGGCTATGGCGGCTGGCGCTATCGCCAACGCTTTCTGGAAGCCGCCGCGCCGTGACCACATCCACACCCGCGCTGTGGTCGGCACCACTGCTGCGCTTCAACCTGCTGCCCAGCCACAGCCTGCATGCCACCCGCGCGGCCCTGTGGCTGCCCGGCCATGACGCGCCCGCGCTCTGGCTGCAACGGCCCGCCGTGCAGCGCCACTGGCACCGGCGCTGGTCGCAGCTGCTGCTGGCGCGGCTGCAGCAGGACGCCGAGCCGGTACGCGACCTGACCCACCCGGCCACGCCGCTGGCGCTCGCCAGCCCGGCACTGCTGTACGGCTGCGCGCGCCATGCGGGACTGGTGCTGCTGGGCAAGCATCTGCGCCAGCGCATCGCGCGCGCCGAAGTGCGGGCCGCGCAGCAGGCCGTGGGCCGTGCCGCGCTGGACTGGGTCAGCCGCGAGGGCGCCGCGCTGCATCCCGGACTGAACGATCCCCTGCCCTGGGTGGCCGAGGGCCTGGCCGAGGGCGCCGACCGGCTCGGCGCCGGCCTGCTGGCGCAGGGCTGGAGCGATGCGCCCGCACCGCTGCGCCGCCGCGCCGACTGGAAGCTGCCCCTGGACGCCGAATCGCCCGCATCCCGCGAGGCCAGCGGCATGACGCCCGTGCAGGCCCGCCAGCTGTGCCTGCAGACCCTGCTTTTCCTGGAGCCCGAATGGCTTTCCTCCTTTCCCGCGATCCACTGACGCCGCAGCGTACGCTGGCGGCGCGCATGGCGCCCGGCACCCGGGTCGTGACGGCCGCGCAGATGGCGGCCTGGACCGAGGCCGAGGGCCTGATAGCCGCCGCCCGCGCGCAGGCCGATGCCATCGTGGAAGAAGCCCGGGCCGCCTACCAGCGCGAATGCGAGCGCGGCCATGCCGACGGGCTGGCCGATGCGCAGATGGCGCAGGCCGAGAAGATGATTGAAACCGTGGGCCGCACGGTCGACTACTTCGCCCAGGTCGAAGCCGACATGGTGGCGCTGGTGATGGGCGCGGTGCGCAAGATCATCGAGAACTACGACGATGCCGAGCGCGTGCTGATCGTGGTCAGGAACGCGCTGTCGGTGGTGCGCAATCAGAAGCAGATGACGCTGCGCCTGCACCCGCAGCAGGTCGAGGTGGTGCGCGCGCGCGTCAACGACCTGTTGCTGTCCTATCCGGGCGTGGGCTACCTGGACATCGTGGCCGACGGCCGGCTGGGACTGCACGCCTGCATCCTGGAAAGCGAGATCGGCCTGGTCGAGGCCAGCATCGACGGCCAGATCCAGGCGCTGGAGAGAGCCTTCCAGAAAGTGCTGGGCAGCCGCGTATGAGCACCCCGTTCAAGCCCGGCCTGCGCGCGCTGCGCCAGTTCGACTACATCGCCGAGATGATGCAGCTCGCGCTCGACGACGCGCCGATGCTGCAGATCAAGGGCCGCGTCACCCAGGTGGTCGGCACCATCATCCGCGCCGTTGTGCCGACGGTCAAAGTCGGCGAGGTCTGCGTGCTGCGCAACCCCGGCGAGGACTTCGAGATGAAGGCCGAGGTCGTGGGCTTTGCGCGCGACGCGGCGCTGCTCACGCCGATCGGCGACATGTACGGCATCTCGGCCGCCACCGAGGTGATTCCCACCGGCCGCGCGCATCTGGTGCCCGTGGGCTTCGGCCTGCTGGGCCGGGTGCTCGACGGCCTGGGCCGGCCGCTGGACGAGGCCGAGCGCGGCCCGCTCGAAGCCAGCAAGTTCTACCCGGTGTTCGCCGAGGCGCCCGATCCGCTCAAGCGGCGCATCATCAACCAGCCGCTGGAGCTGGGCGTGCGCGCGCTGGACTCGGTGCTGACCTGCGGCGAAGGCCAGCGCATGGGCATCTTCGCGGCCGCGGGCGGCGGCAAGTCGACGCTCATGGGCATGCTGGTCAAGGGCGCCGACGTCGACGTGACCGTGGTGGCGCTGATCGGCGAGCGCGGGCGCGAGGTGCGCGAATTCCTCGAGCATGAACTGGGCGAGGAAGGCCGCAAGAAAAGCGTGATCGTCTGCGCCACCAGCGACAAGTCGTCGATGGAGCGTGCCAAGGCCGCCTATGTCGCCACGGCCATTGCCGAGTACTTCCGCGACCAGGGCAAGAAGGTGCTGTTCCTGATGGATTCGGTCACGCGCTTCGCGCGCGCGCAGCGCGAGATCGGCCTGGCCGCGGGCGAGCCGCCGACGCGCCGCGGCTACCCGCCCTCGGTGTTCGCCACGCTGCCCAAGCTGATGGAGCGCGTGGGCATGAACGACAAGGGCTCGATCACCGCGCTCTACACGGTGCTGGTCGAGGGCGACGACATGACCGAGCCGATCGCCGATGAGACGCGCTCGATTCTCGACGGCCACATCGTGCTGTCGCGCAAGCTCGCCGCCTCCAACCACTATCCGGCCATCGACGTGCTGGCCTCGGCCTCGCGCGTCATGAACGCCGTGGTCACGCCCGAGCACAAGCGCATGGCGGGGCGGCTGCGCGAGCTCATGGCCAAGTACGAGGAAGTCGACCTGCTGGTCAAGATCGGCGAATACAAGCGCGGCGGCGATCCCACCACCGACGAGGCCATCGACAAGATCGAAGCCATCCGCGCCTTTCTGCGCCAGCGCACCACCGACCTCTCGCGCCTCGATGAGACGCTGCAGGCCCTGGAGCAACTGATCGGAGGCCGGCGATGAAAATGCTGCGCGACCTGCTGGCCATCAAGCGCTTCCGCGAAGGCCAGGCCGAAACCGCCATGCGCCAGCAGCGCCAGGCCTGGCTCGAGGCGCAGGCCGAGCGCCAGGCAGCCGAGGAGCTGCTGGCCCGGCTGCTGGCCGACGGCGTGCTGGCCGAGCAGCGGCTCTACGAGGATCTGTGCTCGCGCCTGGTGCGGCTGCGCGATATCGACAACGTGCATCAGTCCGTGGCCGCGCTGCGCCAGCGCGAGCAGCAGCAGCAGGATGCGCTCGAAGCCGCGCAGCAGGCGCTCGATACCGCGCAGCAGGCGCTGGACCAGGCGCGCAGGATGCACAAGGAGGCAGCGCGCCAGACCTCCAAGTTCGTCGACCTGGCAAGCTCGTTCGCGGCGCTGGATGCGCTGGAATCCGAGCGCCGCGAAGACCTGGAAATGGAAGAAGCCGCAAGCGTGGTGCGCGAGCGCGAGGACTGGCATGCAGACGACGCAGGACACACCTGATGCGCACTGACCGACCCATCCATCTCGACGTGGGCGTGCCCTCGGGCAATACCTCCGACGCCCAGCCCGACACCGCCGGCCATGCCGACAGCCGCAGCGAGCAGCAGCTGGCCGACCAGGGCCGGGCCTTGCGCGAACTGCTGTCGCAGCAGCGCGGTGCGGCCAGCGCCGCGCCGGCCGACAGCCCGCCTGCCAGCGCCAATGCCGCGGGCACTGCCAGCAACCCGTTTGCGCTGTTCGGCCCGGCAGCGTCCGCGGCCGATGCGAAACCCGCGCCCCCCGCACCCGACGCGCCGTCGGCAGCACTCGAACAGGCACTCGATCGCATGGCCCGGCGCCTGCTGGTCGGCGACGGCAGCAACAGCCGGCGCGGCGTGCAGATCCAGCTGGACTCGGCCGAACTGCCGGGCGTGGTCGTCGACATCTTCGAGGAGGCTGGACGGCTGCTGACGCGCTTCACCTGCAGCCAGGAAGGCGCGCGCGAGCGCCTGTGTGCCGGCGCCCGCTGGTTTGCCGACAAGCTGGCCGGGCGCCTGCAGCGCGATGTGCGCGTGCAGGTGCAGACCGACGACCCGGAAGATCCCTGCCTGCTGCAGGTCGATGCCAACCATTGAATTCTCTGCCCTACCTTCCGATGTCCTCCTCTCCTGCCTCCCCTTCCCCCTGGGCCCCGCTCGCGCTGTCGCGCACCGAGGCGCAGGCATACAACGCGCTGGCCCAGCGCGCGCTGGCCTTGCCGCTGCACTGCGCCGGCAGCGACTGGCAGGGGCGCCTGCATCCGGTCATCGCGCCGGCTTGGCCCGCTGCGGCCCCCGGCGACACCTTTGCCAGCATCGAATGGGCGGGCGCGCTGCTGCAGCTGCAGCTGCCCGCGGCGGCGGCGCAGCAATTGCTGTCGGCGCTGCTCGATGGC
>Ga0308161_1002071_pt1 | contig 22148 bp, 18 predicted proteins | sample PhyFR2_FD_201034 | JGI IMG/M metagenome (GOLD analysis project Ga0308161, IMG submission 201034) | Phyllosphere microbial communities from UC Gill Tract Community Farm, Albany, California, United States - DLSLF.R2 | ecosystem: Host-associated > Plants > Phyllosphere > Unclassified | place: USA...
TGAGCTGGGGGAGCTGGCGCGTGCGTTTAACGTCTTTGCCCGCAATACCGCCTCGCTGGAGCACACCTCCCGGTTGCTGCGGGAGAAGACAACCCAGATGGAGATTGACCGCACCGAACGGCAAGGGCTGGAGGAGGCGCTGCTGCACAGTCAGAAGATGAAAGCGGTGGGGCAGCTGACGGGCGGACTGGCGCACGATTTTAATAACCTGCTGGCGGTGATCATCGGTAGCCTGGAGCTGGTCAGCCCAGGTTCGCCGGATGCGCCACGCATCAGCCGGGCGCTGAAGGCCGCCGAGCGGGGCGCGCTGCTCACCCAGCGCCTGCTGGCGTTTTCGCGCAAGCAGTCCCTGCACCCGCAGGCGGTGGCGATGCAGCCTCTGCTGGAGAACCTGAACGAGTTGCTGCGTCACTCTCTGCCTGCCACCCTGACGCTGGAGATTGAGGCGCAACAGCCGGCGTGGGCGGCATGGATCGACGTCGGGCAGCTGGAGAACGCCCTGATCAACCTGGTGATGAATGCCCGCGACGCGATGGAGGGCCGAAGCGGCGTTATCCGCATCCGCACCTGGAACCAACGGGTCACGCGCAGCGATGGACGCCGTCAGGATATGGTGGCGCTGGAGGTAGCCGATACTGGCTGCGGCATGTCGCAGGCGATTAAAGCCCAGGTGTTCGAACCCTTTTTTACCACCAAGCAGACCGGCAGCGGCAGCGGCCTTGGCCTGTCGATGGTGTATGGATTTATTCGCCAGTCGGGCGGACGGGTAGAGATTGAGAGCGCGCCGGAGCAGGGGACGACGGTGCGGCTGCACCTGCCCCGCGCCTCGGAGCTGGCGCATGAAGTGAGCGAGCCTGAGTCCATGCCCGATGGCGATAACACCGACCGGCTTATTCTGGTCCTGGAGGATGAGGCCGACGTACGCCAGACGCTGTGCGAGCAACTGCATCAGCTCGGCTACCTGACGCTGGAGGCGGAAAACAGCGAGCAGGCGCTGGCGCTGCTGGACGCCGCGCCGGATATCGATTTTCTGCTGAGCGATCTGATGCTGCCGGGCAGGCTGAGTGGCGCGGAGGTCGTACAGTTTGCTCGCCAGCACTATCCCGGCCTGGCGCTGCTGCTGATCAGCGGCCAGGATCTGCGCCCGGCGGACAACCCGGCTCTACCGGACGTTGAGCTGCTGCGTAAACCTTTTACCCGCGCCCAGCTGGCTCAGGCGCTACGAAAAGCTCAGGCGCGCTAATCAGCGGACTTCTATATGGGTGGTGCGGGGAATGGCCATCAGGCGTTCGCCGCAGGTCAGGAGCAGATCGACATCCGGCGAGAAGGGGGGCAGACGCTCGGTAAGCTCATGCACGATGCGCTCCGGCAGCTGGGGAGCAACCATGCGCTCATCGGCGATGCCGTTGCCGGTCAGGCGCAGCATACGCCCGCCGCTCAGGCTGGCAACCTGTAAAATCAGCGGGGCGCGGCTGCTATCGGTTAACGTTAGCAGCACGCTGGCAAGATCGAGCGGCTGGCACTCATCGTTAAGCGGGCTGAAGGTGACAATGACCCCCGGCTCGCTCATGGCTTTAGATAGACGGCGAAAATGGTGTTGAGCACCCTGCATGGACGACCTCCGGTTAGAATCGTCCTATCCTGGCCGCCGAGTGTGACATTTAGGTTAAGTTACCATGACCGGATAATGAAGATAGCGCCAGCGCTGCCTGAAAATGGGTCGCCAGAGATTAATTCTTTTTAACGAATTCTGATTTAAGCTTCATTGGACCAAAGCCGTCGATTTTGCAATCAATATTATGATCGCCCTCAACGAGGCGAATATTTTTAACCTTGGTGCCGATCTTGAGCATTGAGGAGCTGCCTTTGACCTTGAGATCCTTAATTACCGTCACGCTGTCGCCATCTGCCAGCAGATTGCCGTTAGCATCTTTGACGATTAATTGATCGGTATCGGCTGCGGCTTCGCTTTCCGTCCATTCATAAGCGCACTCCGGGCAGATAAGCAGGCCGTTATCTTCATAGGTATACTCGGATTGGCATTTAGGGCAGTGGGGAAGTGACATGGTACGCTCCTCGCAAGGCTGGCAACGCGGACGCAGGGCCCGCAAAACGCTCGGCAACAGGCCGAGAAAGAGGGCGATTATACACTAATACCTTACAGTTGTCGGTGCTATTATTTTTATGTAAAAGCAGAGAAAAATGTCTGGTCTTGACACAACCTGGCACAGCCGTGAGCGATGCTAGCGGTATGACGCAGGGGGAATAGGTTTATGTATGATATTTAGAATATTTTTCGGCGGAAATTGCCACTTTTCATCAATTCATATATGGTGAGATGAAGCATTAAGCGCTATTCGCGACGGCATCTGGCACCCGCTCACTCTTCTGCCGAAGGTGGTTTCTTACCCTCAAATTAGGTGGGTAAATATATGAAGATATATCCTGTTTGCACATAAAAATGCGCTACGCTCTCTAATCGCTCTGGCTTCTTGGTCCGGAACGAAAGATCTGTCGATGAGTTGAGACAAAAACTATTTATTTTCCTGAGCGTCTTCAGGCGATTATCTTTTTTAGATATTTTCCACACGTAATTATAAAAGCCGAAACTTTACTAAATAAATAGCACGGCTAAATAAAAGTAAGAAAAATTTGCGTTAAGGAAAGACTTTCATCATGCACACACAGACAATTTTCGAATTAAGCCAGGAAGCCGAGAGGCTGTTGCAGCTTTCACTGCATAATCTCCAGTCGGTGCAGGCCATCCCTATGGCGACGCTGGATAGCGCATTGTCTGCGGGGGACAGAGACACCGCCAACGTGCTGCCGTTGCATTTTAGTACTCGGGGCGTGGAGGCCCAGTACGCCACTCTCGATAATGAGCAGCGAAAAATTACCCGGCTGGAGATGGTGCTGGCCATTGTCGGCACGATGAAGGCGGGAAAATCGACGACGATTAACGCCATTGTCGGTACCGAGGTGCTGCCCAACCGTAACCGACCGATGACGGCTCTGCCCACCCTTATTCGCCATACGCCGGGACAAAAAGAGCCGGTGCTGCACTTTTCCCACGTTGGGCCCATCGACGCCCTGACGCAGCAGCTCCAGACCCGACTGTTTACCGTTGACCGCGAGCGGCTGGCGCAGAAGCTGGAGATCGACAAGGATATGACGACCCTGTTGGATCGTATCCAGCAGGGCGACGCCTTTGATAAACACTATCTTGGCGCACAGCCTATTTTCCACTGCCTGAAGAGCCTGAACGATCTGGTGCGTCTGTCAAAAGCGCTGGAGGTCGATTTTCCCTTCTCTGCCTATACCGCCATTGAGCATATTCCCGTCATTGAGGTTGAATTTGTGCACCTCGCGGGGCTGGAGAACACCATGGGCCAGCTGACGCTGCTGGATACCCCTGGACCAAACGAGGCCGGGCAGCCGCACCTGCAGCAGATGCTTAACGAGCAGCTGGCGCGCGCCTCGGCGGTGCTGGCGGTGCTCGACTACACCCAGCTCAAATCTATTTCGGATGAAGAGGTGCGCCAGGCGATCGCAGCGGTAGGCAAGTCCGTACCGCTCTATGCGCTGGTGAACAAGTTCGATCAAAAGGATCGCAACAGCGATGATGAGGAGCAGGTCCGGGCGCTGATCGCCGGGACGCTGATGAAGGGCAATATCAACCCTGAGCAGATCTTTCCGGTCTCCTCCATGTGGGGCTATCTGGCGAACCGCGCCCGTCACGAGCTGAACCTGCGCGGCAAGCTGCCGGATCCCAACGAGCAGCCATGGGTACAGGATTTTGCCGAAGAGGCGCTGGGCCGTCGCTGGCGGCTGGCGGATCTCGATGACATCGCCCACATTCATCATGCGGCGGAGCTGCTGTGGGAGGATTCGCTGTTTGAGCAGCCGATCCGTAAGCTGCTTCACGCCGCCCATGCCAACGCCTCGCTCTACGCCCTGCGTTCGGCATCGCATAAGCTTTTAAACTACGCCCACGGCGCTAACGAATATCTGGATTTTCGCTATCAGAGCCTGACGGTGGCGTTTGAGAAACTTGAGCAAAACATCGCCCGCCTCGAAGAGGATATGAGCCTGCTAAAAAGCTGCCAGGCGCGGGTCACTGATGAGGTTAACCATGAGGTTGACGAGGCGCTGAGCGCAGCGGATATTTTCATTAATAGCCAGCAGGCGGATATTGTCAGCGCGATCGATAGCTATTTTAAAGATGGCTCGCTGACGGAGATGGCCAATCTCAGCTTTGCCAACCTGCATCAGGACGAGGAGTTTGGCCCAGGCAAGCTGGTGCTGGAGGATGAAGGACAGGCGCAGATCGTGCTGAGCAAGATCCGCTCCGCCTGCGAAGTGATACTGCTGGCGGCGCAGGAGAAGATTGGTCGCGAGCTGGCGCTGCGTTTCGACCAGCTGGAGAATACCCTCACGCGCTCCCTGCATGATGCCATGCGCCCTATCGAAACGCGTATTAAAGAAGAGCTCAGCCACACAGGGTTCCGGGCGCGTATCAGCCTGCCTGCCTTCCAGGCCAGCACCCTGAACTTTAATACGCGCCAGCTGTTTGTCGACGCCATTGCCTCAGAGGATCTGCCGATGGGGCAGTCCCGCGTCGGTGGCGTGAGGGAGTCGATGTCCCGCTGGCTCAATAATCCTGGCTGGGGCTGGAGTGACTGCGTCGTCACGCGCACGCGTTATGTTATCGATGTTTCACTGTTGCATAAGAATTTGACCGCCCATGTTGCGCATTTTTGTGCACAAATTCGTAAAGCTTTAGCAGCCCAGGTCGATGTTTCAGTGACGGCAGGAATGGCCACCTTCTTTGCCGAATTTTCGTTAAGCCTTTCCGGACTTCAGGAGAGCCTGCGTGACAGTCTGGCCATCCGCCAGCAGAACGCGTCATCGGTCATCGCGCTTCGTCAGCACCTGAAGCAGTGTATGACGACGGCAAAATGGATCCACGAGGATGCCCGCCTGTTACGCGATGATATTCAAACCCTATTCGCGGCAGACCAACCATGAAAAATCGACTACTGAACGGACCCGGGAGCACGCTGGAGTGTATCCATCCCAAGTTTATCGTCGATCTGGTGCTGGGCATTGATGCTCCCCGCCAGGCGCAGATCGTACCGCAGCAGCAGCTGTTACGCGATCGCCTGACGCAGGAGATCATGAACCAGACGCAGCTGCGCCCGTGGGCGATGGCGGGCGTCTTTAATGAGAGCGATGCCCTGCGCCTCGGCCTGGCCGAGAAGCTGGCAAGCATGTTCGATCCCGGTCAGCTTGCGCTCGCGCGTATTACCCAGCGTCTGGCTGCACTCCTGAACAGCATCGAGCGCCGTCCTGCCGCCTCCACCGCCTTGCCTGAGCAGATTAGCGAGCTGTATAAGCATTTCAGTCAGCGCGCGGCCTGGAAAGAGAAAGCCTTAACCCAGCGCGGGCTAATGGTGCAGGCGGGCGCGCATAGCGAGCAGATCTTTACCCGCTGGCGCGCCGGCAAGTACAACGGCTGGTCTATGGCCGGGCGCTGCTATATCGCGCTTGAGGAGCTCCGCTGGGGGGCGTTCGGCGACGCCTGCCGTCTGACCAGCCCGGAGGCCTCCTCGCTGCTGAAGGACAATCTCCGGGCCATGGCCGCCGATTTTCTGGCCCAGGGCATTAACGCCTCGCCCGCCACGCGTCACTTCTATCATCAGTGGTTAACCACCCCCACAACGCCGGGCCTGATGGATTACAAAGATATGCTGGGCTGGCTGGGGGACTGGTGCGATGCGGATCGCCATCCGATATGCTGGACCATCACTCAAAGCTGGCAAAACGTGGCGCTGGGCATGCCGAGGCTCTGTTCGGCAACGCGGCTGGCAACGGCAATGGTGGATGAGATCTTTGGGGAGGGCGTGTAACCCCTCCCGGCTGGCAGGAGGGGCTGGAGTACAAATAACGGTCTTAGTGGTGTAACGAATCGGCTTCTACTGGCTTCTCTCTACTTACCGCATCCTGCGGCTCACCAAAGCGTCTTGCATAGAGTGCCGTAATAATCGGTACCAGAATCGCCGTCACAATCACGCTGGCTGCGACCAGCGCCGTCGCTGACGCCGCTACCGGTTCGAACGCCGGGTTAATCTGAGCAATGATAACCGGGTTAGCCACCGCCGCGCCTGCCGCTGATGAGGCCGCAACCCCCGCCGTACCGTTACCGCCGCCAATAAACTTGTCAGCCAAAATCAGAGGGATACCGGTGATAATGATGACCGCTACGCCGAGGAAGATACCCAGCAGGCCGGTGTCCATAATGACTTTCAGGTTGATGGTGTTACCCAGCGCGAAACCGAAGAATGGGATCAGCACCGGCGTTACCTTGCTGAAGAACGCGCGCAGGTCGTGGTCAAGGTTACCCAGCGCGAAGCCGATCAGGAACGGCAGTACCGCACCGACAAAGTGGTGTGGCTCAAAGGAGGCCAGGCCAGCAGAGCCGAGGATCACCATGGTCATCAGCGGGCCGGACTCCAGCGACATCAGAACGAACGCGCCGGACTCCTCTTTGGTGCCGTACTGGTTCATCAGGCTGGCGTAGAGGCCGCCGTTAGTCATATCCATCGCGGAGACAATCGCCAGCACGGAAATCCCGGCAAAGAAGCCTGTCTGAATGCCCTGTTCTGGAATAAAGCTGGCGGCAATCATCGCCACAAGCCATGCGACGGCGATTTTGGTCAGCACCAGGGTGCCGGATTTACGTAAGACCGTACCGGTAGCGCGTAAATCAATGGATGCGCCAATGCAGAAGAACCAGACGGCCAGAATCGGTACCGTACCGGAAATCATACCCTTGGTGAATGAACCGAAATAGGCACCGGTATCGGGCGCTAAGGTATTTAAAATCGCACCAAGCAGCAGCGGAACCAGCATCATCCCACCGGGGATACGTTCAATTGTGGCCTTGATTTTCATTATGAACCCTCACTTCTCATCACGCTGCACGAGCGAGAAAATAATAGTTTTAATTTCAATTAGTTAAGGCATCCTGGCGTTGAGGCCTTCGATCTCATCATGCAAGTCGAACCGGGGGAAACGTGGCTGGCGTGGCCAGTCCCGATAGCCCGAGCTCGTTAGAACTGCGATTATGATGCGATCTTTGGAATATTGATTCAATGAAAATAAAACAGCGTTTTAGTTATCTTCGTCACAGAATTAACGTAAAGATTTCTAACGCGTTGAGAAGGGAAAAAGAGTGTAAATACCTTGTAAAAATTACACTTTTATAATCGCTAGCGATGAAATAATTAGCTGGATTATTAATGAAAAAGGGTTACGTGACATTATTTTATATTTATTTCGGCCGCTTTCCTGTTAACCCCACTCCGATTTACAAACGCGACGGAAATAGAGTAACCGCACACTTTATGTGAAGTTGATCACAAATTTAAACCCTGTTAATGTTAATAGCTCGTTAACTGCCCAATCAGGCGTAAACAGGTTTAGTTGTACAGGCTTTAACCAAACTGAATATCTAAACCTGCTACTCTTGAAGAGGGATGCCACCGCATCCTGAACGTTTAGCATCACCATAGAGGCGTATGCCTTCCTGGCCAGGCGATTAAGGGCGCAAGTCAAAAGAGGATAAAGATGCTTAAAAGGAAAAAAGTTAAGCCTATTACGTTAGGTGACGTCACTATTATTGATGACGGTAAGCTGCGTAAGGCTATTACCGCTGCATCGCTCGGTAATGCGATGGAGTGGTTTGATTTTGGTGTGTATGGCTTTGTGGCTTACGCGCTCGGTAAGGTTTTCTTCCCGGATGCTAACCCTAGCGTTCAGATGATTGCTGCTCTGGGTACGTTCTCGGTTCCCTTCCTGATCCGACCGCTCGGCGGACTCTTCTTCGGTATGCTGGGCGATAAATACGGCCGTCAGAAGATACTTGCCATCACGATTGTGATTATGTCGATCAGTACCTTCTGTATCGGGTTGATACCTTCCTATGAAAGTATTGGTATCTGGGCACCGATCCTGCTGCTGGTCTGTAAGATGGCCCAGGGCTTCTCCGTAGGCGGGGAGTACACCGGTGCGTCGATATTCGTTGCCGAATATTCCCCGGACCGTAAGCGCGGATTTATGGGTAGCTGGCTGGACTTCGGCTCCATTGCCGGGTTCGTCCTCGGCGCAGGCGTGGTGGTAATACTCTCTACCGTTGTCGGTGAAGAGAACTTCCTCGACTGGGGCTGGCGTATTCCGTTCTTCCTGGCGCTGCCGCTGGGGCTGATTGGCCTCTATCTGCGTCATGCCCTGGAGGAGACGCCTGCGTTCCAGCAGCATGTAGATAAGCTGGAGCAGGGCGATCGCGAAGGGCTGCAGCATGGTCCCAAGGTGTCGTTTAAAGAGATTGCAACCAAGCACTGGCGCAGCCTGCTGGCCTGTATCGGCCTGGTGATCTCCACCAACGTGACCTACTACATGCTCCTGACCTATATGCCGAGCTACCTGTCGCATAACCTGCACTACTCGGAAGATCACGGCGTGCTGATTATCATCGCCATCATGATCGGGATGCTGTTCGTCCAGCCGGTAATGGGCCTGTTAAGCGACCGTTTCGGCCGCCGTCCGTTCGTCATTCTGGGCAGCACAGCGCTGTTCTTCCTGGCGATCCCGGCCTTCATGATGATTAACAGCGACGTGATCGGCCTGATTTTTGCCGGTCTGCTGATGCTGGCGGTGATCCTGAACTGCTTTACCGGCGTCATGGCCTCCACGCTGCCGGCGATGTTCCCGACGCACCTGCGCTTTAGCGCCCTGGCCAGCGCCTTCAACATCTCGATTCTGATTGCGGGCCTGACGCCGACGCTGGCGGCCTGGCTGGTAGAGAGCACCGAGAACCTGATGATGCCCGCCTACTACCTGATGGTGGTAGCAGTGATTGGTCTGATCACCGGTATCACGATGAAGGAGACGGCCAACCGTCCGCTGCGCGGCGCGACGCCTGCGGCATCGGATATGCAGGAAGCGCGTGAGATCCTGCAGGAGCATCACGACAACATTGAGCAGAAGATCGAGGATATCGACGAGGAGATCGCGGAGCTGCAGAAGAAGCGTTCGCGCCTGGTCGATCAGCATCCGAAGATTAACGAGTAAGTTTTAGCACTCAGTAAAAAGCGGGCCTCGGCCCGCTTTTTTATTGCCTGATATCAATAATCTACCTTCAACAACCCGCCGCGATATAGTCCCCGTTGGCGCTCACCGGGATCACGGTTAAAAACAGCACGGTGGCAAATAGAATGAGGGCCACGCCGCCCGCAATCTTCAGCGCAGGCACAACCCACGTCAGACGCTGCGCCTCGCCGCCAAACAGCGCCGCCGTACGCCCGCGGGCATAGCGCACCGCCAGCGAGAGACCCATAATCGACAGCGCCGTACCGAAGGACATCGTCATAACCGCAGCGATCCCCCAGCTGACAATCCCCAGCGCGTTAGAGAAGAGCAGGATCATAATCGCCCCGCTGCAGGGGCGCGCACCGATGGCCAGAATCACCCCCAGCCGCGTCTTCCAGTCGCCCTGTGTCGCCACGCCTACCCCATGATGACCGCAGCCGCAGTCCGGGGCGTGCTGCTGCCCGAGCGGCGTCAGGGAGGCGATACGTAACCTGCGTGGTCTGAGGCTCTTTAGCGCCCGGTACATCACGTAGGCACCAAAGCCGCCAATCATCAGGGCGCTGATCTTCTCAACGTACCAGCGGCTTTCGCTCAGGTCGCCTGCCGCGAGGTTAAAGCCAACCGCCAGAATAAACACGAACAGGATCGCACTTACACCCTGCATCAGGCTGCCAAGAAACGGCACTATCCGGGTGGCCAGCTGGCTCTCCTGGTTAGTGCTGAGATAGGTGGCTACGATAAATTTGCCATGGCCTGGGCCAATGGCGTGCAGCACGCCGTAGAGAAACGCACCGGTCAGCAACCACAGGCCGCCGCTGTACTGATGGTTATTGAGCTGCAGCAGGTACATCACCAGATAGCGGTGGAGCGTGATTTGCGTGCTCAGACACCACTGCAGGAAGGCGCCCCAGTGGCTGTGGAGGGTGAAGAGGGTAAAGAGCGCGATGAGCAGAAGCATCACCGCGCCGGGAATACGCCAGTGTCGGGTAAGCAGTTGCGTCGTCATGGGCTGCCAGTCACGTGAAGAGTTGCCGAATTATAGTGCATGGTGCGGGATTTTCGGCAGGAAGGCTACCCGACGCGTTAATTCACCCGCTTAGTCTTTTTGAATAATCAGGCGTGAATAGGTCGTGGTTTTCGTGGGATCCGTTTGCGAAAGCGTACCGATTTGGTCGGTGATCTGCACAATTTTCCATCCCTGTTTCGCCAGTTCTGGAATGGTTCCTTTTACGCCTCCGCCGCAGGTAAATACGGTACTTTCATCAATATTCCCCTGGTCGCTTGCCAGGGCATTCACCTGACGCGAACCACAAACATGCGCTTCTCCGGCGTAAACCGATGCGCTCATACCGAGTAAAACAGCAACTAATACGCTTTTTTTCATTTCTGCCTCGCTTCGTTAATTATTTATTCCCAGAGGGAATAGCGTCTTCGTGTGTGCTATAGCCGAAATCGAATCCGCCCAGCGCGGTCTCCCGCAGATACTGATTCATCGGATAGCTGTAGCTCTGTCCAATACTGACGGCGTGAACGATACGTAATAACGACTCGCCGCGTAGAAACAGGGGTTCATCGGTGATGGTAATATGCGCGCCCTGCAACGCGTTTTTTAAATCCTGATAGGCCGGTGAAACGGTAATGCTGTTATTCATGCAGCTGAACGTCACCAGCAGCCCTGAGATCAGCGCCACAGGGAAAACCAGCGGATGATGATTAAGCACGCGCACGGCACGCGACGATTTTCTACTTAACAGGGCGGCGGTCAGGGGAACGAGAATTAAATAGAGCAGTTTTGCCAGATGGGTCAGCGCACCAATAAGAGAGAAGATCAGTGCAACAGGCGGCACAATCACCGCGCGTGCGGCATCTTCTCCCTGCTTTTCATTCTTTCCACCCATACTGTAACTCTGTAACGACGCGCGCAGGGTCGGTAACTGCTCTTTCACCGCCTCGTTAAGATGGACTGCGTGTAGCTCAAGGGCAAAAAGCTTCAATCCGTCGTTGAGTGGATACGCTTCACGCACCGGCGTGCCTGCCGGGAGCAATAATTTTTCGCGGAGTGATTTTTGCACCACTTCCTGACGGAAAAAGACGCCCCAGTCGAGGCGTTTAGGGATCGTCACCCCGTTGAATACCACGGTACGCTGGGCGAGATACTGCTGTCTGACGGTTTTCGCCACTGCCGCATCAAAACCAGCCCGATCGGATGGCGACCAGTTATTGGCTACCGGGACGCCCTGGGCGCGGACATTGCTGCGGACGCTGGCATAATAGCGCCGGGGGACATTCCAGGTTCTCAGTCCCTTAGCGCGCAGCGAGCGTTCATACCGCTGCCAGGCTTTCTCCTGCTCCCGGCGAGCGGTTTCGCTGATATCCATCTCGTCGTTGTAATAGGCTACGTACTGTTTATGGACGGCTTCCCGTGCCTGGATCCAGGCTTTATAGAAGCCAAGAACGCCACCCTCTCTGGCGCTGATGCTGTCACGCAAATTTTGTTCCGCACCGCTTTTCAGCAGCTCATGATAACGATCAACAGAGCTGAGCAGGATCGGCAGCATCGCCAGAAATGCCTTTCCTGACGGGCTGCTCCATGTTTGCGCCTGACCGCCGTGACTATCGAGCGGAATGCCCTCCAGCGTCTGGTGTCCATCAATCAGCGATTGCTGGTAGAGCTGCGCCAGAAGCGACATCTGCCGAAACTCCCCCGTGCTGTTTGATACCTGACGTTCAATAAACCACTCTACCGCATGCCACGTTACTGCGCCGGTCAGCAGACATAGGCAAAGCACCCCACTTACGCTGGCCCTTGTCGACAGAGAGACGTTTTTCCTCTTCAGCCTGGCGATGCCCACAAGGGCAAACTGTAACACCAGAAGCGCTGCGGCAATGGCGGTTAAGGTTCTGCCGTACCGCTCCATGTTGTGAACTTCTTCTGCCGTTGAAATAGTGCCTACCAGATCCAGCAGGCGGGAATTGAACGCCAGTTCACAGATGAGGTAGGTGAGGGTGATGCCCATCACCAGCCAGTTCTGCCAGGCGGGGAGGGGGGAGCGCTTGATCCCGTCCCGCACCTCGCTATTTCCTACAACCTGCTCCGTCATGACTTAATACCCAGGCTGGTCTGGCGGGTTTTTGTTGGCTGGTAGATTTCAGTAGGCAAGGAGTTGTCCAGCTCTGGCTGGGCAACCTTCGGCGGCAACGGCTCTGCGGCTTTTACCTGGGTGCGTTTCATCGGTTTAACCGCAGGTTGAGATTTGGCCTTGCGGGACGATGTTGTTTTATTCGTAGTGCTACTTTGAACGGTTTTTTGTTGCTGAACCGCGAGCCGACGATGGTAGACCTCACCATGCTGCCAGTTGAACTGCTCAATCCGATTATCGACCTTGAAATTCAGCTGCAGCTTATCTGCGCTGGCCGTCACGTCCGGCCCGATGTCGCATATGCCCGTAAATGCCCACTCCTGGGAGCGCGTATTCTGGAGGTCTACCAGACGGTACTGCGCCGGGCAGGCGGGCGTGGCCACCTTTAGCAGCAGCAGCGTATGCCCTTCAACCTGGTACTGGTTGATGATCCTCACCCAACTCACGCCCTCCAGCGGACGCTCAATCATCAGATTGCTCCACTTCAGGCTATAGCGGCCATTCAGCTCCCGAAGCGCACCTTTTGAGCCATCAACCAGCGTAAATTGGCCTACTTCATTGCCCAGCACGCTCGCCAAATCGGGGTTAAAAAGCATCTTACCGCTCTTATCGTAACGGACAGAGCAGCCGTTTAGCGCGAGGGCAAATGAGAGAACCAGTAGCATTCTCAGGATGACGTTGAGGGGTGACACGATCATGTCTCAGTTCCATTTGTGTGCGTGGTTTTTATCAATGCGAATAAGTTATCAATGTCACCATGGATAACGTGCAGAAGGGTTGGCCTTGATAGGATTATATTTTTGGTAGTTTGCCTTCGTCAGGATGAAAGGCAAACTACCATATATGGAGATGGGAGGTGGGGGCGCAGCATTACTTTTGCGTAACGTCAGACCTTAAGCATTTTTACCGTGGCATCAATATCTATCTCATCTGCCGAGAAGATAAGCGTTGTGCCCTGGAAGGTGGTGATCGCCAGCTTTTTCAGCGAGCGCATTTCGCCCGGCTTGATATCTGACTTCGGTCGGATGCTGTTCATCAGGATACCCACCGACAGCACCGGATTCTCTTTATCGATACCGGCATCAGCAGGCACTTCTTCGCTGTAAACCACGTAAGACTTGATCGAGGTGAGCTTAATGCGCTCGCCCGCGATATAGATATACTTGCTTTCCGGGGCAACCTTCACCGCGTACGCTGACAGGCCCTTGTTATTGGTGGTGGGCTCAAACGTCACCGCCGCATCTTTTTTGATCAGCTCAGGGTTGGCGACCTTAATCACATGAAAATAACGGTTATCCCCGTTCTCATCTTTGATAAATCCAAAACCTTTATCTTTAAACCACGTTGTGATTGTTCCGTTCATCGCCATTACCGCCTGATTAATCGTTTATCTACTCAATTTTTGCAGCGCGCAGTGTAAAGCACAATGCCTGCGCAGACTACGTCTTTGAACAGACGCTACTCATTACCCCATCGATTGAGGAACTCTGCGATCTCATCGATACGTTCTGCATCAATGCTCGACTCAAGGGCCATCTCGCGCTGCGCCTCTTCGCTGATCTCTTCGTTATTCATTAAGCGGGTGATCAGCAGCTCGAAATAGCGCGCCAGGGCGTCACGTTCGGCCTCGTCTACGGGTTTAGCGGCTTCCGTCGCATACTCATCCGCAATGTCATAATATTTCAGGGGTGTTTCACTACTCATAGGCCTGCATCATTTGCTCTATAAACTATAACGCCTCGCATGCCGTAAAGCACGCGAGGCGTTTTGTCCTACCGGGTTGCGGTCTTAGTCGCGCCAGCCCATCGCCGGAGCCACGTGTTTCAGGATGGATTCGATAACGTGAGCGTTATAATCCACGCCCAGCTGGTTCGGCACGGTCAGCAGCAGGGTATCCGCTTCGGCAATCGCTTCATCCTGCTTCAACTGCTCGATCAGCTTGTCAGGCTCTGCGGCGTAGCTGCGTCCGAAGATGGCCCGCGTCTTCTCATCGAGGAAACCGATGCTGTCGCTTTCGTTACGGCTTGAACCGAAGTACATCCGGTCGCGCTCGTCCATCAGAGCAAAGATGCTGCGGCTGACCGAGACGCGTGGCGTACGGGTATGGCCCGCTTCCGCCCAGGCTTCGCGATAGGCGCGGATCTGTTTTGCCTGCTGAATGTGGAACGGCTCGCCCGTCTCATCATCCTTCAACGTTGAGCTTTGCAGGTTCATCCCCAGCTTGGCAGCCCATACTGCGGTGGCATTCGAGCCAGCGCCCCACCAGATACGATCCCGCAGATCCTCGGAATGCGGCTCAAGGCGCAGCAGGCCCGGCGGGTTCGGGAACATCGGCTGCGGATTGGGTTTGGCAAAGCCTTCACCGCGCAGCACGTCCAGCAGCACCTCGGTATGGCGGCGCGCCATATCCGACTCGTTTTCCCCTTCGGAGGGCGCGTAACCAAAGTAGCGCCAGCCATCGATCACCTGTTCCGGGGAGCCACGGCTGATACCCAACTGCAAACGGCCACCGGAGATCAAATCCGCTGCACCGGCATCCTCTGCCATATAGAGTGGATTCTCATAGCGCATGTCGATCACGCCGGTACCGATTTCAATCCGCTTGGTCCGCGCCCCTACGGCTGCCAGCAGCGGGAAGGGTGAGGCCAGCTGGCGGGCAAAGTGGTGCACCCTGAAATAGGCCCCATCCGCGCCCAGCTCTTCGGCGGCAACGGCCAGATCGATGGATTGCAGCAGCGCGTCAGCGGCCGAACGGGTTCCAGACTGCGGCGACGGCGTCCAGTGACCAAATGACAAAAATCCGATCTTCTTCATGGCGTTTATCCTGACTTCAGAGAAATAGGCGGCAGGCCGGAGCCTGCTTTTGATATGCCTACTCTACGCGTTACATAGTGAGAATAAATGCCATTTGTTTAACGTAATTGGTCAAATAAATTGATGGAACACAGGGAAGGGTAGCGGCATCAACCCGGCCCCTCGCTTCCTGCGGCTAGCAGGGGAACCAGCACGTCGCCGATCGGCGTGGAAATATTGTGTGAGCGGCCAAAGCGTTGTATCACGCCGTTGCGAATATCCCACTCCAGCGGGCGGTTAGCCTGGCGGTCGGCAAGAATCGAGGTACCCAGATCCGCCGGGGCACGGTGGAAACCGTCGACGATCTCCTGAGGCACGCTGTCGCTCAGTGTCGCACCTTCCGCACGTGCAACGGTGAGTCCCTCTTGCAGATAGGCCAGCGCCAGGGCTGTGATATCCGGGCGTGAGAACATCCCCGCGCGGCGATTGGCGAGCACCATCAGGCCTGCGACCGCGTTTTGCAGCAGCTTGCGCCAGGCGAGAGAGATAAAGTCGGATGATAGCTCCACCGTACAGCGTGTGCCGCTGAGCGCATCCGCTATCGCTTTTGCCTGAGGTAAATCCGGCAGGGTGAGTCGCGGCGTGGCGCGTAACCAGACAGAGGCGTCTGGCTCTCGCTGCGCGGGAAACCAGACTATCGACGGCAGCACCTCTGCTCCGTTAACCAACGGGGCCAGCTGGGTTTTCTGCTCAACGCCGTTTTGCAGGGCGCACACGATAGTGTTTTCATCGCACAGCCTCGCCAACCAGCCCGCAGATTCAGCAACCTGCGTCACTTTCACCGCCACAAAGACGATATCGAACGGATGTGAAACTGCCGCCGGATCGCTCAGTACCGGACCGGGCACCACGATTTCACCCTCCTCGTGGCGCAGCGTTAACTGCGGGTGGGCGGTGCGTCCGCAAAGCAGTGGCGTGCGGCCAACTTCATGCAGCGCGGCAGCGATAGTCGTACCGATTGCACCTGGGCCGATAAGCGCAATTCTTGGATGCTCAGACATCTCGTGTTCTCCTGATGTGATTGAATAATCATTACAGTGCCAACAAGGGATAGTACGCTGATATGCCTTACCGACTAATCTGAATTGGCACTATTTTTATATACGACCGGGCTAGTATTAATAGCAAAGTGATAAATCGGAGAATGATAATGAAAGTATTAATAGTCCTGACCTCTCACGACACCTTAGGCAACACCGGTCGTAAAACGGGTTTTTGGCTAGAAGAGCTGGCCGCACCTTATTACGCCTTTAAAGACGCCGGCGCGGAAATCGTGCTGGCCTCGCCAAAAGGCGGTAAGCCGCCGCTGGATCCGAAAAGCAATGAGCCGGACGCGCAAACTGAATTTACGCACCGCTTTGAATCTGATGCCGATGCTATGGCTCAGCTGGCGAATACCGTCCGCCTGGACAGCGTATCGCAGGCAGATTTTGACACGGTGTTCTATCCGGGGGGGCATGGTCCACTGTGGGATCTGGCGGAGGATAAGCACTCCATTGCGCTGATCGAATCCTTCATCGCTGCCGGCAAGCATGTTGCATTTGTCTGCCATGCTCCGGGCGTCCTGCGCCATGTTAAAACGCCTGAAGGTAAACCGCTGGTCGAGGGACGCAAGGTCACCGGCTTTACGAATACAGAAGAGGAGGCGGTAGGCCTGACTCACGTGGTGCCGTTCCTGGTTGAAGACGAGCTGATTGCGAAAGGGGGGATCTATTCTAAAGGTGAGGATTGGAGTTCCTATGTCCTCACTGACGGCCTGCTGATTACCGGTCAGAACCCGACCTCATCGGCGGCAACCGCTGAGCAGCTGCTGAAACAACTGACCGTATAGAAAATGGCGCGTCAGATTTTGCCCATCTCGTTTTAAAAAGTCTGGCTCTCCAAAAGCAAAAAAGCCCGCCATAGGCGGGTTCTTCTAAATAAGCCAGGATTAACACAATCTACTTTTAGTCTCTGATATACTCAATGTTTTAGATTTTCTTTCCTCTTGCATAAGGATGCGCTCTCTACTAACTCGGGCTGTGCCATATATCTTTTTAATCCACAAAAATGTAGACTAACATCTGATAGGTAATTTATAGATAAAGGTTAAAAAATGAAAAAAACAACCCCTGAATATACGCCTGTTGATTTGTCTCGCTGGGCAAGAAAGGAGCATTTTGAGATATTTCAGTCGTTTGCTGAATCTACTTTTAACCAAACCGTCCTGCTGGATATTACCTCGCTGCTTAAATATACAAAACAAGTTGGCTGGAAATTTTATCCTACTATTATTTTCCTCCTTTCTAAAGTCGTAAACAGTCACGCGGAGTTCCGCATGGCCATAAAGAATAATGAACTTGTTGTATGGAATGAAGTTCATCCAAACTACACCATTTTTCATAATGAAACGGAGACTTTTTCATCATTATGGAGCCACTACGATGGCAATATTCATCACTTCCAAAAAACGTATTCTGAAGACATGGCACAGTACCGTGATAACCTCTCTTATTGGCCTAAGGCGGAATCTCGGGAAAATATATTTTTCATTTCGGCTATTCCTTGGGTAAGTTTTACCAGTTTCAATACCAACGTTGCTCATATGCACAACTTTTTTTCCCCCATGTTTACGCTTGGAAAATACTACCAACAGGGTGAGAAAATAGTATTGCCACTCGCCGTTCTGGTACATCATTCCGTGTGCGATGGTTTCCATGTGGCAAGACTGATCAATGAGTTACAAGAGATGTGTGATGACATATTGCACCTTTCAGAGACACATAATTCTTAATGCGGCAGACGTGTTTAAGGCCTCCTTTTACATAGCGGCGGCAGCAAAGATAGCTGTCATGCCTGGCTTGAGCTATAAATTCACAGGCAGGAAGCACATGTTCGCTTTATCCGTTTCTGATTTTCTCATCTACATAAGGCTGAGGTTTACCAAACAGATAGCCCTGTGAGAAATCACAGCCCAGCACCTGAAGGCTTTCCAACTGCTCCTGAGTTTCAACACCTTCCGCAACGGCCTTCATATTGAGGGATTTCGCCATGCCGGTGATGAGCCTGATGATATTAAGGGCGTCTTCCTGTGTTGATAGCGAATGCACAAAGGACTTGTCTATTTTGATTTTATCGAAGGCAAGCCTGCTGAGGCGCGAAAGAGAAGAATAACCGGTACCAAAATCATCAATGGAGATTTTCACCCCTAGCTCTCGCAGCATGTTAAGCGTATTCATCGGCGCATTATTTTCAGTAAAGAGAGAGGATTCAGTCACCTCCAGTTCAAGACGCTCAGCGGGGAGCCCCGTTTCGTTCAGAATGGACAGCACTATCCCGGCAAAGGCGTTGCTGCTTAGCTGGACAGGGGAGACATTGACTGAAATTTTAGCTGGGATCACCCAGGAAGCGGCTTCCCGGCAGGCCATTTCAAGCACCGATTTCCCCATCTCGTTAATCATTCCTGTTTTCTCAGCCACAGCAATAAAGCTGTCCGGCGACAGGAGGCCCTTCAGAGGATGAATCCAGCGAATAAGGGCTTCATAGCTGTAAATTTCCCGGCTGAATGAATCGACGATAGGCTGATAGTAAACCACGAACTCTTTGTTCACTAATGCCTTTGCCATATCATGCTCAAGCGTTCGGCTTTCTTGCAGTTTTTCTAACATCCATTGACGGAAGACTTTTATCTTACCCGCGCCTTCATTTTTGGCTTCATAAAGAGCCAGATCGGCAAATTTGTAAAGGTAGTCGGAGCGGCGTTCAGTGTCTGAGATAACAATGCCGACACTGGTGGTTATATTGATAATCGTATTATCAAGCGTGTAGGGCTGGCTAATCGCATCGATTATATTTTGGGCCAGTGAAACGGCACAGCTCTCCGTCAGACCACTCGAGATAAACGCAAACTCATCACCGCCTAAACGAGAAAGCGTATCGGAAATCAGGCCCATCGAAATCAGACGGTGTGATATTTGGCGTAATAACATGTCGCCGACATCATGACCATACGTATCATTGACCTCCTTGAATCGATCTAAATCAAACAACATCACAACCACAGAGTTATTGCTTTTTACTGCGCTCTCGATGGTTTCATTCAGATTCCCCCAGAAAAAATGGCGGTTATTCATCTGCGTCAGTGAGTCATGGAAGATGTCATACTCCAACTTCGCATTCTGGGCTTGCAGTTTTTCTTTAGAATCTTGCAGTGCATCCGCAAGATTCTGGACCTGAAGATGCGTCTTTAAAATATTTCTTTTTTGATAAAATACCAGCACGCCAAGTATCGCACTCATTATGATCAGCAATAAAGATGTCGCTGAGTAAATATAGTAAAGAGTTTTGATTTTGAGATTGGCGTCATTAATCGAGTTGATATCTTTATCTAACGCGCCGGACGACAGACGCCCCAGTTGGGCATTAAGCGTCTGCATTTTTTTTAGGTATTCCTGGATTTCTGAGCGGTCCATTTTCTCAAGATGCATATCCAGATACTCAAGCGTCTTCTCAAGCTGTAAAGCCAGAGTATGTTGGGATTTATTACTCTCTATGTAACTCCTTAGATCGCCTTCTTTCATTAAATCGCTCTGGCTGAGCATAAGATCGAGACGCATGCGCACATCATCCACAGGCATCGTCTCATCGATACTGTAAATACCCAGCATCGATTCAAGCCGATAATACTCTGAGACTATCTGTGCAGCAGACCACGCAGCGGCGTAGTGAGTCAGTTTCTGCAGCTCTTGTTGCCTTTCATGAACAAGAAAGGAGATATATCCGGTAGATATAAAAAGGAAACAAATGATGCCAGCCAGAATTCTGTTCATGTTGGTCTTCTGACCCCTTACTCAATATTCATTCTACTGACCTGCCAGGCCGATCTTGAATAATAAATCTGATTGTTCAGCTCAGGCTTACTGTCATAAGGATAAACAACAAACAACGGGCCTTTATCACGGATGCGCATATATTCTCCGTTAACTTTTAAGGCAAGGATGACATTGTGTTTCTTAAAATCACTGAGAGGGATTTCGGTGGTGTAGTCATTGAGCGCAGTGACCTTAACGACAGTACCTTTCGCCCCGACATAGTCCATGAGCTTTTGTAGTGAAATACCCGTAAAGGTAGTGCGGCCATCATACCAGGGAGAGGTCGTCTGAAAGCTGACCATACCCAGTTTCTCAAGGCTGGCGAGATCAAAAACGGCTTTGCCACCTTCATTTGTATTTTCGATATTACCAGACAGCGTTAAAAGGATTTTACCGGCAGGTCTGGAAAGTTCACCCGCCCAGACTGGTGTGCAGAGCACAAAGCTTAACAGCATAACAATTAACCGCATTCTGACCTCGTATATCAACCTGATACTAAAGAATTATAATTTAGTTATTGTGTTATTTATATATGCTCCAGGTCTATTGTTGAGGTTATGATTTCGCCAAAATTTTAATCTATTAAAATCAGTGAGTTAATGGGGTTTGCTTTGCGTGTTGATATTAAAGTTTATTTTTGTGAGCAGGCAGAGATTCACGCAAGCGCTGTCCCGTAGGGCGAGTCGCAGGGATGTGAGGAGTGATCGAAGGAAGTTCGGTAAAGAGTCCGGCTCTCCAAAAGCAAAAAACCCGCCATAGGCGGGTTCTTCTAAATAGTGGTGCCCGGACTCGGAATCGAACCAAGGACACGGGGATTTTCAATCCCCTGCTCTACCGACTGAGCTATCCGGGCAACGCAGCGCATTAAACCGTAGTCGCCTCTTTCCGTCAATCAAAATCATCGAAAAGCCGTTCAACTGCTTACTATTGCGACAATCTACCTGTTTACGCCACACGTTTGCCCAGATTTTCCAAATCCTGGCTAGTCAAAGCGTGATTCACTGGCTGTCCAGCTGTAAGTGTCATCGGCCATGAGGGTGTCACCCAGCTCGTGGTAATCGAAATGATAAAACTCGGCTTTGGCTGCGTAACCAGAGTAGTCAACTACCGCAAGGCCAACGAATGCCCCCGTAAAGAATCCGCCATAGCTTTGGAGTACATAATCATCGGAGAGAATTGCAGCATCTAAGGTGACAGGAATTTCCGTAAAGCGTGTCCCATCCAGACTGTATTCATAAGTATAGGTTTCCTTCCGAACCTTCGTGCGGAACCAGACGTACTCGGTGTCTTCTGGGATCTTGATGGCTTTATCTTTCAGGTGCGAGGTATATTTCCCTCGGTTGTTTTCGGCTATTTCGATTACTGAGCCATTAATTTCATTCCATGTAATGAAAACAAAGCTCCAGTGACGATCGTTATAGTAATTCGTTAATCCCGCCATTTGTTGATAGGTGAAAGGATTAAACTTTACCTTTACCTGAGCATCAAAATAAAAAGCTTGCCAGCGCCGCGCGATAAGCGACAGGTCATGCGTATTGGCTAAAGAACCTTGACCTATTAACGTTAATTTTCCGTCGCCCGTTGTGCCCATTTTTTCGGTGAACGGAACACGAAGCGTATTCCAGTTGGGATCGAGCATCGGCGTATCAAACTCATCATGCTGGCTGTGATCTTTTGCGCTTTCGGTATGAATGGCATCGATGGGTCCTTCGACAAAGGTTTTTCCTCCGTGACCCCCTTCAACTCGTGGCCAGCCTTCCTCATCCCAATACACTTTTTGGATAGACGTTTCTCTACCAAGGGTTGACCAACCCCGGGGATCGTAGGCCGATTCACCTGCACGATTCCATGGGCGAGCGCAGAGAGAAGCGTAATACCACTCTCCTTTGGGCGTGGAAACCAGCGCACCATGACCCTGTTTTTGGATATAGCTGTCTGGGGTGTCCACGTTAGTTAAGAACACCTCCCCTGGCTGTGTCTCAAAGCTGTTGGCGTCGAGGGTTTTTGAACGTGCAACTACCTCCTGGTGAGTGAAAACGGTCCCGCCCTGAGCGGCGAAAAGGTAGTAATAGCCATTCAGTTTGTAGATATGTGGCCCTTCAACAAGTGCAACGGCAGTGCCGCGATAAAGGGTTCGTGCTGTTTCTGGCATAGG
>Ga0308161_1002075_pt1 | contig 22121 bp, 19 predicted proteins | sample PhyFR2_FD_201034 | JGI IMG/M metagenome (GOLD analysis project Ga0308161, IMG submission 201034) | Phyllosphere microbial communities from UC Gill Tract Community Farm, Albany, California, United States - DLSLF.R2 | ecosystem: Host-associated > Plants > Phyllosphere > Unclassified | place: USA...
ACTGCGTGCCGGAGAGCAGGATGCCCGTCGCCACCAGGCCGGGCAGGTAGTAGGTGGCGTAGTCGACGCTGACGTCGGGGCCGGCCTGGATGTCGGCGGCGCCGGAGAACGCCACCGAGAACAGCGCGAGCATGATGATCGGGAACAGGAACGTGAAGAAGACCGCGTCGGGAGCGCGGAAGTAGGTGCGGATCTCGTACGAGATGCGGCTGATTGCTGTCTTCACTGCTGTCCCACCATGTCGAGGTAGACGTCCTCGAGGGACGGACGGATGACTTCGAGGTCGTGCATGGGCGTGGTGCTGCTGCGGATGAGCGCCGTCGGGTCGGTCGTGCGCTCGTCGTGGTGTCCGCCGTCGTCGTCACGCCAGCGGACCCGGGGCGTGCGGGCCTCGGCGCCGCCGATCTCGTCGATGGGTGCGAGGTCGAGGAGCTTCCCGTCGGCGATGACCGCGGCACGGTCGGCGAGCTGGGCGGCTTCGTCGAGGTAGTGCGTGGTGAGCAGGATCGTCGTGCCCTCGTGCTGCACCTGGCGCAGGAGGTCCCAGAACTGTCGGCGGGCCTCGGGGTCGAAGCCCGTGGTCGGTTCGTCGAGGAACAGGACCTCGGGGCGGCCGATGATGCCGAGGGCGACGTCGACGCGGCGGCGCTGGCCTCCGGACAGTCGACTGATGCGGGTGTTGCGCTGCGTCTCGAGGCCCGTCGCGGTGAGGAGTTCCTCGGTGCTGCGGTGCTTCGGGTAGAGCGTCGCGAAGTGGTTGAGCTGCTCGGCGACGGTGACGTTCGGGGACTCCGCGCTGGTCTGCAGGACGATGCCGATGCGTGCGTTGTGGCTGCGGCTCGTCCGTGCGGGGTCGTGGCCGAGGACGCGGACCTCGCCGGCGGTGCGGGAGCGGTACCCCTCGAGGATCTCGACCGTCGTGGACTTGCCGGCACCGTTGGGGCCGAGGAGCGCGAAGGTCTCGCCCCGTTCGATCGTGAAGGAGACGTCGTCCACGGCGCGTTTGCCGGTGGCGTACTGCTTGCCGAGGTGCTGGACCTCGATGGCGGGGGACTCGGGCATGGGTCCAGCTTCGCCGCCGGGTGGCCGTGGGGGATCGACCGGGGCGGTGGTCTCGGCATCGTCCGATCGGGGGATGGTGCCGGCGGGGGAGGTGGTTCGGTTTCCGGCCGGTGACGGTTCTGGTTCGCGATCGTCGGGGATCGTGAACCGGAACCGTCACGGTCTCAGTACTGCGGCCGGATCCAGTCCGTCGGTTGCACGAAGCGGGCGCGGGGCAGGACCTCGTCCGGCTCGGCGGTCCGCACGCTCGTGATGATCGTGTCCTCGCCGTACTCCGACAAGCGGCGGGCGATGCCGTCGCGCTCGTCGATCACGAGTGTCGCGCGGGTCGCCGGGTTCCCGCGGTGCTCGAAGGTCACCAGGATCGAGTGCTCGCCGATGTGCTGGACCAGGATCGGGTGGAAGCTCTCGGGGCCGCGACCCCAGCGGAGCATCAGGTCGGGCACGGCCATCCGGACGACGGGATCGGAGACCATGCTCCGGGCGAACGAGATCTCGTCCGGACCGTCGTCGGGGTCGTGCAGCACGCCGTCGCGGTAGGAGACCGGCTTGGCCCGCTGGCGCACGAGGGTCCAGGTCTGCGCGGCCTCGTCGATGTCGACGCGGAACTGCCAGGACTTCTGCCGGGACTCCTGGTGCATGCCCTCGAGGACGTACCGGGCGGGTCGGCGGAGGGCGGCGAGCTCCTCGGAGATCGCGGGACCGTCGGACCGGGTGAGGAGTTCGTCGAGACGCACGGTGCCAGCATGGCGCACCACGTGCCGTGGACCGCACCCCTGACGGGCGGGAGGCGCGGGGCGGGGTGGGGCCGGGCCTCCAGGCCGTGGGGTGGTCGCGTCAGGTTGCGTCAAGCAACGTGCGCGTAGACCGGGAGGATGCAGGTCGTCGGAGTCGAACAGTTCGGAGGGCCCGAGGCCCTCGCCGTCCACGAGGTGCCGGAGCCGCACGCCGGTGCGGGGTCCGTGCGGATCCGGGTGCAGGCGTTCGCCGTGAACCCGACCGACACGGGGGTGCGTGCCGGGCAGCGGGACAGCTCGCAGGCCTCGCCGCCGTACGTGCCGGGGATGGACGCCGCCGGCGTCATCGACGAGGTCGGGCCCGACGTCACCGGATGGCAGGTCGGCGACGAGGTCATGGCGATGGCATTGCCGCTCAGCGCCCACGGTGGCGCCTACGTGCAGGAGCTCGTCGCGCCGGTGGGGTCGTTCACGCGGATCCCTCGTGGGACGTCTCTCCCGCTCGCCTCCACAGTGCCGATGAACGGGCTGACGGCGTTGCAGATCCTGTCGCACGCCGCGCTCGCGCCGGGTCAGACACTCGCAGTGACCGGGGCCGCTGGGCTGCTCGGGAACTACGTGGTGCAGCTGGCGAAGGCCGCCGGGCTGACCGTGATCGCGGATGCTGCTCCGGCGGACGAAGCCCTCGTCCGGTCGCTCGGGCCGGACCACGTGGTGCCGCGAGGTGCTTCCTTCGCCTCCGCTGTCCGTGACCTCGTGCCGGACGGGGTCGATGCGCTCGCCGATGCTGCCGTGCAGCGCGACGAGGTCGTAGACGCCGTTCGCGACGGGGGAGTGTTCTTCGACGTGCGGGGGTGGCAGGGGAACGGGGCTCGGGGGATCGAGTTCGTGCAGATCATGGTGTTCTCGGAGTACCGGTCGTTCGACAAGCTCGAGCAGCTGCGGCACGCGGCGGAGAGTGGGACGTTGACGCCGCGGGTTGCCGAGGTGCTGCCGGCTGCTCGGGCTGGGGAGGCGCATGAGCGGTTGGAGGCCGGGGGGACGCGGGGGCGGTTCGTGCTCACTTGGTAGGGCAGCGAACTGCTCCCCGTGCGGTCCGTGAAGCTTTGGGAGCGGAGGAATCTCCCCTAGAGGTGCGCCCTTGCACTTGAATTAGCCCAAGACCGCGGTGCGACGGCTAAGCACAGCGATCACGCCCCTGAGCTGCGGTCGCGTGCAACACTTCAACCGTGGAGCTTTTTGTGGGGCTGCTAACGGTTGCAGCCACGATCGGGATCCCTGTCCTGTTGCACCGAGCGAGCCACCCGAAGCGTGAATTGCGCTACGCCGTAGCGCTCGCAAACGCATCCACGGGCACGTGGCGAGTTGTCATCTGGTCGGCCGCGCGTGCTGACATACCTTCATCGTTATACGACGGTAATCGACCCATCATCTTTCGTTTCAGCGTTCCAGTGGTCAGGGGCTTAGTTACTTCTAGTCTCATGGACGGGCCATTGTGGGTCAGCGAGACGGAGCTACATCTTGGTCCGCGTCTGCTCCACACCGACTTCCGAGCGTCGGCCGAGTTCAGCACGTCCCGAGCATTCGACGTCAAGGTCGATAAGACGCTCATCGACGTTTCAATAGTCGAAGACCGAGCCGTTGCCAACACGCCGCAAGCGCGGCAGATAGCCGCAGTCGAAAGATCGCAGGCACGTGCACGGCTCACGCTTCGTACGGTCTGGACTTGGGTTCTGATCGGGAGCTTCGTGCTGTTCGTCGTTGGTCTTAGTCTCAGCCTCGGTGGGATAGAGCCTCTCGGGACATCGCTAGGGGGAGCAAGTCTGGTCCTCTTCCCCGTCGGTCTAGTCCTGCTCCTAATCGATGGGATACGTCGAATAGCGCGGCGGGCCTAAAGCAACGGGATGTCGCTGCCGGGCCGTACATCTACGCCGATCGCCGAGAACCGTCTGCCTCGGGTGGTAGTTGATCGTCTCAGGAATTAGCCGAAGGTCGACCAGGGCGTTCCGAGTCTGGTGGGTGTGGGTTGACTACCTTGGAGTGGTGAAGCCCCAGCCACTCCGAGATACAGGTGAAGGTGCGCTCGCCGAGCAGTGGGGTCTCGCGCAGCTCGAAGCGTGCAAGCCCGCCCTGATTCGACTTCGTCAACGGAGCGCTCAGCTTCCCGTGCCACCGGTAGATAGCTGGCTAGGCCGCGTCGACGCGAAGACCGAGCCGTTCGAGGCATCCCAGCAAGCACGAGTGCTCGCCGCTGTTGCAGCGGACAACCTGTTTGAGGTAACAGTTCCCTTACGAGGCGATTGCCGCTGTTCGCGACCTACTCGATGATCCGATCGGCTGTGGAAGCCGCTTCCCTCGCGCTCTGGATAGTTGATGCGAAGAGTGACGACCTTGCCGCCAGCCGCGCCCTCCGCGTGTACCGACAGAACATCGAATCTGACAGGACGCTTTGGAACAACACTGTCGTCGGAAAAGAGGGCTATCACGACGGCCTGGCTCAGCGAGCAGCGCAGAACCACCGCAGGCTCCGGGGAGTCAACCATTCGGCGTACGAGAAGGCTGTCTTGTCCACATCAGTAATCCAGCGCATCGATGCTCGTCATCCGTGCGAGAACACCGGGCTCGATGTGTTCCGCGGCGTGGAAGTTTGGCGGCTCTGCAGCGCTGTCACGCACGCGAACCTTGTGTCCTTTGTCAACATCCTCGAGACCCGTCCGGATGCGAGTGGCACGGGGTCGCATCGAACCTCGAGGATCAGCGTGGTTGCCGCGTGCTACTCGTCAGCTCTTCACCGAGCGAATCTTGTCATCGACGCGTTCGCAACGGGAAGCACGCCCCGTCGGGGGAGCGCCTAGCGACGCCCTTCCGTCCTAGGAGCGGCCCAGAAGAGAGGAACCGGCGGCTCGGGTGACGAGCGGCACCTTGTCGGTGAATTGGGCCCAGCACGGCTCGTCGGTCGCGGGGGTTCGGGCGGTGCTCGAGCCTGCTCGGATCGAACGCGCGTCGTTGTCGTGAGCTCGCGATACGATGATCTGCATGCCCCCAGAGCCCGATGCAACACCAGCCTCCACGGGCACAAAACTCCCCGTCATCAGCCTTTTTGCTGGAGCTGGCGGGCTGGACCTTGCTGTTGAGCGAGTCGCGGATCGTCCGCTTTCCGCACCAGCGCTGCCCACCCCCGGCCCCTTCCACGTCGCTGTTGCTACGGACTACGCCCCTCAGGCTCTCGACACGCTTGCGCTGAACCTTCCGGGGACGGTCACGCTTCCCGGTGACATTCGAGAGACGCCGACCTCTGAGCTGCTTCGGGCGGGATCTCTCGCTGAGGGGGACGCGGCGCTCGTAGTAGGCGGCCCGCCCTGCACTCCGTTTTCGAAGTCCGGGTTCTGGCTCGCCGAGAAGCGTGAGTCGCGGGACCCAAATGCGTCACTCCTTGAAGAGTATGTGCGCGTTGTAGCTCAGTCCCGGCCCGAGGCCTTTGTCCTTGAGAATGTGCAGGCGTTGACCTATAAGACGCATCAGGGTGCATTCTCACAGCTGCTCGCGGCGCTGACCGAGCTGGGCTACAACCCGCAGTGGAAGACACTCCTCGCGGCTGACTACGGCGTCCCGCAGCTACGTAAGCGAGTCTTCATCGTGGGCAGGCGGGACGGTGTGGCTTTCAAATTCCCGGAAGCGACCCACGCTGGCCCAAGTGAGACCACCCGCGTCTGGGATCGGACCAAGGTCCCACATGTGACGGCAGCGGAAGCGTTCCACGGTCTCAGCACAGTCACGGAAGCTGGCGAGCTGGTTGAGGGCAAGTACGGCGAGCTGGCGGCGGAAATCCCAGGTGGGCAAAACTACCTTTGGCACACGGATCGCTACGGCGGTCGAGATGAGTTCAAGTGGCGCTCTCGCTACTGGACCTTCCTCCTTCGCCTTTCGCCCGACAAGCCGAGTTCGACCCTCCAGGCGCAGCCAGGACCGTATGTCGGGCCGTTCCACTGGGAGAACGGCCTTAACGGCGTGGGGGAGGAGAGAGCGCGCCGGCTGCGAGTGCCCGAGTTGCTGCGGCTCATGACCTTCCCCGATAACTTCCAACTCGTCGGCAGCCGTGCCGACGTCCAGCGTCAGCTTGGGAACGCGGTGCCGATGGAGTTGGGTAAGGCGGTGCTTCGAGCGCTTTCGCTTCAGCTGGGCTATGTTGATGCCGAAACCGACAGCGACGACCGGCTCGTCCGGTCGATGAGCAGCTCTGTTCTGATCAGCTGACTCTCGCCGGTTGAGGCCGAGAAAGGCTCTATCGTGCCGATCAGTATCGACTACCAGGCCGCCGACCAAATTCTTCTCGACGCGCTCGATCTCGCACAGAGCGATGCGAAGTTTCCCGTCGTGTGGAAGAGCCACGCCCGAGCGGTGTTCGATCTTGAGGCCAAAACCTGGACCCCTGCCTTCGGCACGATCCTGCTGGCAAAGGCTATTGATGACCGCATCGACACGATGAGCCTCAAGTTCGACGAGAGCAACGCGTTCTCGTACAGCGCTCGCGGGCTCTGTCACACCGTATTGGTTCCTGCGGCAAAACGGTATGGCTTCTCGATCCGAAACACTGGGCGCGAGCCCCTGAACAATCAACCGTTCTTTCGTTACGACCGTATCGATCGCATCGACCGGGTTCGTAGACCTGCGGATCGAGAGTATTTTTTAGATGTTGCGGAGCAAGCGAGCGCGCTCACTAGACCCGGAGCCCTACAAGCCCTAGCGGCTTTCCTTCGTGAGGCGCTGCAGGTGGCCGCGTCCTCTCGAAGTGTGCGGGTGAAAGCCGCAGGGCTCACAATGAATGGAGCCCGGGTGGCGGTCGAGGATTTCCTTCGCCACAATGCGCAGGACCGCCCCCAGCGGCTGCAAGCGTTCGCGGCTGCCTGCCTTGACCTCCTCTTCGAGGAGGTGAAAACCCGTCGGCTGAACGACCCTTCGCGTGATCTTCCGGGTGATGTGCATGCCGTCGCCCATGAGGCTGTAATCCTCGCACTGGAGGTGAGAGGCAAGACTGTCTCTGTCGATGACCTGGGCGGCTTCGCGGACGATTGTGAGGCCGCGGGCGTCAGCCGCGCCATCATGTTCGTCGATGCGCCGCAGCAGATCGATCTCGCTGTCCATGTCATGATCAACAATCAGCGGCGTTCTGCCGTTCAAGTCGAGGCGTACGGTTCGGCCGCTCAACTCCTGGGAGCTTGCTCGCTCTGGTCGCAGCTCCCACTTGGATCAGCGATCGAGCACTTCGCCGAACGGTTCCTCGCCCGGCTTCGCGAGATCGAAGTGCCGACAGAAACGCTCAAAGAGTGGGAACGAGCCGTCGCCGTGGCACAAAGCAGATAGGTCATTGCTGCGCCACGAAAAGGCTCCGATCCGAAGTGGGATCGTGGCCCCCGCCGTGGTCTTCGGGCTCTCAGCGGAAGGCGGCTCGCCTTCGGTCGAAGTCGCGGCCGGTCACGATCTTTGAGCCTCCCTTCAGGAACTCGCAGTCCGAACCGACTGGCTGGAGGCACCGGCGCCGGCGGCAGGAGGCGCATCGGTCGCGTCCGCCGGCACAGCCGACGACACCAGGTCGAGCGGCGTCCCGGGAGCGGACTGCTCCTCGAGATCGGCCTTGACTGACCGAGACACGCCGAACAACAACGTCGCCACGAACCCCACGACGTACGCCACCACGAGCCCCGACCCGTACCCGAGCAGCGCCCACCCGTACCCGGACGACCCGTTCAGCAGCGGGATGAGCGACAGGTCCGAGGCCCCGATGGCGATCGCACCGACGGAGTGCCCGAGCTGGTCGAACAGCCCGACGACACCACCACCGAACGCCCCGCCGATGCACGCGGTGATGAACGGCCGCCCGAGGGGGAGCGTCACGCCGTAGATCAGGGGCTCGCCGACACCGAGGAACCCGGCCGGCAGCGCACCGCGGATGGTCCGCACCAGGGAGGCGTTCGACCGGAACCGCACCCACAGCGCGATGCACGCACCGATCTGCCCGGCACCACCCATCGCCAGCACGGGCAGCAGCACGGTCCACCCGGTCTGGTCGATCAGCGTGGTGTGGATCGGGATGAGTCCCTGGTGCATGCCGGTCATGACGAGGGGCAGGAAGAGCCCTCCGAGCACGAACCCGGCGAAGGCTCCACCATTCGCGAGCAGCCAGGTCGCAGCAGTACCGATCGCGACCGAGACGACACCGGCGAAGGACATCAGGATCCCCAGCGTCACCGACCCGGCGACGAGCACGGTCACGGTCGGCACGACGATGAGCGCGATGACGTCGGGCGTGACCCGGCGCATGAAGCGCTCGACGTACGCGGCGAGGATGCCGCCGGCCAGCGCACCGAGTACACCGCCCTGGCCGGGTGCCAGGGTCTCGCCGAACACGGTGACGTTCGCGACGCCGGCCGCGACGATGATGCCGCCGACGGCACCGCCGAGGATGGGCGTGCCGCCGAACTCCTTCGCGGCGTTCATCCCGACGAACACGGCGAGCAGGGACAGGAACCCGGACGACAGCACCCCGAGGAACGGCGTCAGCGCAGGCACCCACCCCAGGTTCGTCAGGATGCCGTTGATCCCGGCGATCAGCCCGCAGGCGATTAGTGCGGGGATGAGCGGGATGAAGATCGCGGAGATCTTCCGGATCGCGCGCATGGTGCGGCCGTCGGAACGGGACCGTGCGGTCGCCTTGATGGACGCTCCGCGAGCGGCGAGCTCCTCAGGCGACGCACCAGGCCCACCAGCCGCAGCCGGCGGGGCGGCCGCGCGCAGGGCCTCCAGGCCGTCGGCCACGCGGTCGACGAGACCCGGGCCGAGAACGATCTGCAGGTTCGAGCCGGCCGCGATGGCGGCCATGACGCCGTCGGTGGCCTTCAGGTCGTCGAGCGCGACGGACGAGTCGGAGACGACCTCGACCCGCAGGCGGGTCATGCAGTTCTCGACGTCGGCGATGTTCGCGGATCCGCCGACGGCGTCGAGGATCTGCTGGGCGAGTTGCTGCGCATCGGGCATTGCTGTGCTCCTCGGGGGAAAGGAAACGGAAAAGGGGGAACGACGTCTACAGCACGGCGCGCAACGAGCCAGCAGCAGCATCGAGGCGAGCGCGCACGTCGGCAGCCGAGGCGCCGGTCAGGATCACGGCGATGGCGGTCTTCACCTCGCCGTCCGAGGCGTCGAGCGCTGCCTGGACCTCGGCGGGGGAAGCGCCCGTGACGTCCTGCACGAGCGAGAACGCCCGGGCGACGAGCTTCGCGTTCGTCGCCCGCACGTCGACCATGCGGTTGCCGTACGTCTTGTGGCTGCGCACCATCGCGAGCGTGGTGAGCATGTTGAGCACGAGCTTCTGCGCGGTGCCCGCCTTCAGGCGGGTCGACCCGGCGATGAACTCAGGGCCGACGACGACGTCGATGGCGATGTCCGCCTCCCGCCCCGCGGCCGAGTCGGGGTTGCACGCGACGGAGACCGACAGGGCGGACCGGCGCCGGGCCTCCAGGAAGGCTGCGATCACGTAGGGCGTCCTGCCGGACGCGCTGATCCCGACGACCACGTCGTCGGCCGTCAGGCCGAGCGCGTCGAGGTCGCGGACGGCGGCTGCTTCGTCGTCCTCCGCGCCCTCCACCGCGGTGGTCAGGGCGGGGTCGCCGCCGGCGATCACGCCGACCACCTGGCTCGGGTCGGTACCGAAGGTGGGCGGGCACTCACTGGCGTCGAGGACGCCGAGCCGGCCCGGCGTGCCGGCGCCGACGTAGACGAGTCGGCCACCACGCGCGAACGCTGCGGCGATCGAGTCTGCCGCCAGGGCGATGGCCGGGAGGCACGGCTCCAGTGCCGCAGGCACGCTGCGGTCTCCGGCGTTCATGCGCTGGGCGGCTTCCAGCGTGGAGATCGTGTCGATGTCGTCCAGCGAGTGGTCGGTCGCCTCGGTGGTGAGGGCTGCGAGTTCGTCGCGGAGGGCGTCGTGGGTTTCGTGCGTCTGGTTCATGGTGGTGCTCAGTTCCGGTGGTGGGTGCGGACGGCGTCGCGGCTGCGGGCGAGGAGCGGCTGGGAGCGCTCGTCGGTGCGCTGCGCGACGACGATGAACAGGGTGTCGACGATGGCGAGCTGGCTCATCCGGCTGCCCATGGCCGCGGGGCGCAGGGCGCTCTCGGCACCGGCGACACCGAGCAGGACGTGGTCGGCGGTGGTGGCGAGCGGGGCGGAGGCGTGGCCGGTGATCGCGACGATCGTGGCGTGCTGGGCTCGGGCGGCGTGGGCGACCTCGAGGGTCTCGACGGTGGAGCCCGAGTGGCTGACGAGCACCAGGACGTCGTGCTCGCCGATCACGCTCGCCAGGGTCAGGGCGTTGTGCGGGTCATCGGCGATCGAGCTCACGATGCCGATGCGTTCGAGCTTGAGGTGCAGGTCTCGGGCGACGATGCCGCTCGCGCCGACGCCGTACAGGACGACGCGGCGGGCGTCGCTCACGGTGGCTGCCGCTGCCTCGAGCGCGTGCGGGTCGAGTGCGGCGCGGGTGTCGGCCATCACCGCGCGGACGTCCTCGGTGACCTTCGCGATGACGGTGGCGACGTCGTCGTCGACCGCGACCCCGGCGTGGATCTCGGTGGACTCACGCTCGTGGATCCCGCGTTCGACGGCCCGGGTCATGCTGCGCTGCAGGGCGGCGAAGTTCGCGAAACCCAGGTGCTGGGCGAAGCGGGAGACCGTGGCGGGGGAGACCCCGGCTCGGCCGGCGAGGTCGGTGGCGTTGGTGGTGGCCGCGGCTGCCGGGTCCTCGAGGACGGCGTCGGCGATGGCGCGCATGCTCGACGGCATGCTCGCCGACTGGGTGCGGACGAGGGCGAAGGCGTCGGCGCGCTCGGATCGCTCGGATCGCTCGGGCCGCTCGGTGATCGTCATCCCGCCATGAAAGCGTCTTTCGCAGGTGAGCGCCAGTGCTGAAAGTAAATTGCGTGTTACGTCGTTCTGCCCGACTTGTGTGCCAGTGGACTGACGGTGGCGGCGATCACCAGGGGGAGGACGAACGCCCACGACGCCGGGTCGGTGTTCGTCGACACGACTCCGGCCCATCCGGCTGGTTGATCCGGGATCCCGCGACCGTACAGCGCTGCGACGAGCAGGTAGAGCACGCCCGGCACGGACTGGTATCGGTCGCCGAGTACCGCTCGGCTGACCAGTGCGAGTGCGCAGAACGCGATCGTGTTCCGGGCGGTCGCGACCGCGGCCTCGGGTTCGGCGCCGACCGCGAGGCCGATGCTCGCGGTGACGCTCACCAGCGCGACCACCGCGATGACGGTGACCAGCTCGAGCAGGTCCGTCCGCCGAGTGGGTGCGGGGAACGGTGCGCGGGTGACCGAAGCGCTCGTCGCGATGGCGATCACCAGCGGGAGCACGGCCGCGACGGGGATCAGTGCGAACGGTGCGCCGCCGCCGAACGAGGGGAAGAGCATGCCGATCGGGCCGAGCGCGATCGAGAGCACCGTCAGGGCGGTCGTGAGTCCGAGCAACGGCAGGGTGCGGTGGACACGCAGCCACCAGATCACGAGGACGGCACCGTGATGTGGCCGACCGAGCAATCCGTCAGCCGGTCGACCGTCGCGGTCACCCACGCGGCCTGAGCGGGGACCCGAGCACGACGGAGGGCTCGCAGAACGTCGGGGTCGTCCAGCTCGAGGGCGGGTTCCACGTGGTCGGCGTTCACGATGCCCTCGGCGGCGACGTCGATGAGCCATCGGTTGGCAACGGCGGCATCGTTGAAGCGTTCGGCGTCGTCCTGCTCGGTGCCGCAGTACGCCACCTCGGCGTCGCCGAGCAAGGAGGTGGTGCTGCTGTGGAGCACGTCGGCGTCGGTCATCCGGACCTGGACGATCATGTTCAGGACGTCGGGCGTCGACGGCGCGTTGCTCGCGCGGATGGTCGACGGCACCGTGATGCCCGAGCGGCCGAGGTTCTCCGCAGCCTTGCGGATGACGGATTCTGAGTTGCCGCTGTCGCGTTGCTCCGGGAAGAGGCAGATCGTCGGCGCCGCGCCGCTGCAGATCGCCTGCGCTTGCGGACGGTCGATGATCGGTGCCGCGCCGAGGCCGGAGCCCGCGGTCAGCGCGACGAGGGTGATCACGACGAACGAGCTCGCGCCGATCTGGAGTCCGAACCGGCGCGCACGGTCACCACTCGAGCGTCGAGCGACCGCGATGACGAGCAGACTGCACCCGGCGAGCAGACTGAACGCCGTCGCGATGACCGGAGCCCGGGTGTCGAGCGCGGTCTCGACCGAGCAGCAGTCCGCCATCACCAGACCGGCGAGGTACCGGAGCGGGAAGTAGTCCACGGACCAGGTGAAGCCGAGCCAGCTGTACGAGACGAGCAGGCTCAGCGGGATGGACGCCACTGGCGGGAGCCACCGCCCCAGTGCGAACCCGATGCAGCTGTGGAAGAACAGGATCCCCGCGAAGGCCAGGCCGACGAGGGGCGACGGGCCACCGGGAGCGCCCCAGGTGTCCCGACTCATGAGTGCGACCGCGACGAGCTGGAGCAGCAGACCGGCGGCCAGTGGTGTCCACAGGTGATCGGTGACGACTGCTGCACTGGGTCGGCTGCTGGACTCGATCACGGGCGCAGCCAGACGGAAGCGCTTCCCTTCCCAGGCGCCGGCCGTGGCTGCCACTCCGCACGAGAACACCAGGTAGATCGCGGAGCCGGCCATCGCCGCGGGCCAGTAGCCGGCGACGGTCGTCTCATCTGCGAACTGCACGCTGTAGGCGACGACGCCGAGCAGCCCAGGAATGAGGAGCCACACTGCTGCTCGGCTGCGCCACGGGATGATCGGGCGCATCAGTCGTCCTCACGCGTGAACCGCGCGTACGATGCGGTGACCGCCTCGGCGGGCGAGAGGTCTGCGAACGGCTCGGTGAACGACGCGACCGAACCAGCGAACGGCACCCGGCCGTCGACGAGGACAATCACGTGGTCGTAGGTCGCGGCGACGTCCTCGGTCTGGTGCGTCGAGACGACGACGGACACTTCCGTCGGCACGTTCTGGATCACCCGAGCGAACCGCGCCCGCTGTGCCGGATCGAGTCCGGCCGTCGGTTCGTCAAGCAGGATCCACTGCGCGCCGGACACCAGCGCGCCGGCAACGCCGAGCCGCCGGATCTGGCCGCCCGACAACGACGACGCTCGTGCGTCAGCTCGGGTGGCGAGATCGACGGCGGTCAGCGCGGCCGTCGAGCGATCCCAGGCGTCGGCGCGCGACAAGCCCTTCAGCCAACCGCAGTACGCGACGTGCTCCCGTGTGGTCAAGCCGGGGAAGGCGCCGCTCCGCTGTGGAAGCCACGCGACGCCGCGGCGGTACCGTCGGCGGTTTCCGCGCGCGCCCGGTTCCCCCAGCCCCTCGATGTTGATCGTCCCGGTGCGGGGGCGGAGCGTGTCCGCGACGAGCCCGAGCAGGGTCGACTTGCCAGCGCCGTTCGGCCCGAGCAGGACGCTTGCTCCGGTCGGGAACACCGTCGACAACCCGGAGAGCACCGTGTGGTCCCGCCGGTACCCGAAAGTCAGTTCGTCGATCTGTATGCCCACTGCGCCCCCTTGAAACCTCGTACTGGTGTTTCACCGTACAGGGCGAAGGATCACCGCAGGAGCACGAGGTGCGGCAGGCCTCCTGAGTCAGCGCTGGCGGGCGGCTGCTTCGGTGGCCGCCTGCACGTAGCGCCGGCAGCTTCGGGACTGGTGGAGGAAGAGTGGCGTGAAGACGACGGCCGCAACGAGGAGCGTGCCGCAGAGGATCCGACTGAAGACGGCAGAGAAGGGGTCGTCGCCGACGAGGTTCGGGAGCTGCGGACCAACGACGCCGAGGCAGAGCAGCAGGAACTGACCGAGGGCGATCGGCTGGTAAGCGGCGCGGAGACGGGCGAGGTCGAACGCCCGTTGTGCGAGGTCAGAATCGGCCGGTTCGATCGGGGCTTGCTTCGCGATCGCCTGCGCGAGGGTCTTCCGGCCGAAGCGCGAGAGCCCTTCGAGGGGCGCCTGCATCTGCGGAGTCAGCCGGAGTGTGGTGGCGACGAGCGAGAACGCCCCCGCGAGTCCTCCGGCCGCCACCGTGCACCCGATCACCACGAGGGGCCATCCCGGGCCTCGGCGCGCGTCTCCGAGCAGGATGACGACCACGACGCCCACCATCAGGCCGACGATTCCGCCGGCCAGGATGACCCAAGCCGTCCTGCGCCAGGCTCGGCGGGCGATCACCTCCGGTGTCGAGTGCATCTCCGTTGCGGTGGTCATACGACGGAGACCGGAGTGTCGGTGCGGCGATCGTTGTCGGCCGTCGCGGCATACGCATAGCGCCGCGCTCGGCGGCCTCGGACGACCAGCAACGGCACGACGAACACCATTTCGATGACGAAGAGCGCGAGGAAGATCCGGCTGATGATCGCGTTGCCATCGCCGGTGACGACCCGGGCGAACTGGGGAGCTGCGGCTCCTGCGAACAGCATGAGGTTCTGGACGAGGATCAGCCCGTTGAACGCGGCGGTCCCGCGGGCGAGGGTGAGCGCGCGGTGCTGCAGTTCTGGGCCTGCGTCCTCCTCGAGCGGAACGCCCGAGCGGATGGCTCCGTTGATGATCTTGCGACGGTCTCTCGTCAGGCCCTCGGTCGCCTGCGTGATGGTCGACGACGCGCGTGCTGTGGCGGGGAGCAGCGAGAGCATCCCGGCTATGCCGACCAGCACGGCGACGCACGTGCAGATCGCCAGGGCGACGGTCCAACCGTCCTCGTCCCGCGAGGTTGCCCAACCGGCCAATGCCCCCGCGACCGCGGCGATCGACACGACCAGGGCGGTACGACGCCACGCGCGCCGGATGATTCGTTCGTCTTCCCCCACCCGCTCACCCTACGGGGCGGGGCAGAGCCGTGTTCTTGAGTCGAGCACCCGTGGGACGCGGGCGGTGCGGTCGAGGTGGGGCGGGCCTCCAGGCCGGACGCCGTCAGGCGACGCCGCGCCGCGGACGGAAGACGCCCGCCCGGACCAGCCACACGTAGAGCAGGCAGCCGATGCAGACGTCGAAGACGGCGTTGAGGAACGCGGCGACCAGGGCGACTGCGGCACCGATCGGAGCGGCGTACGGCACGCCGAGCAGTGCGAGGAGTAGGGCGACCGCGGTCACGAACAGGCCGACCTGCTGAGCGAAGGTCGGGGGTTCCGGGGCCTCGAGTTCGGCGGGCGGGGCGAGGCGGGGGCGGACGACCCGTCGGAAGAGTGCGCCGTAGGGGTGGCGGCGGATGCCGGCGATGCCTCCGACGGCGAACAGCGCGACGATGACCGCGAGCAGCACGATGCCGGCGACCCACGTCTCGGGGATCAGCGTGAGGACGATCGTCGCGGCGAGGAGCACCGTGGTGATGGCGGCGCCGAAGCGTGGGGAGCGCGGGTCGATGCCGCGGTCGGTGTCGTTCGTGGTGGTCATCGGGACTCCTGAGTGTCGGTCGTGTCAGCGGTGCCTGTGGTGCCTGCGGTTCCTGCGGTCAGGACGGTGGCGAGGGCTGCGGCGAGCTCGGGTGGGCGTGGCGGGCCTCCGAAGCGGGTGCGAACGGTCCCGGAACCGTCGACGAGCAAGACCGTGGGGGTCTGCAGGACGTTGAAGCGGCCCGCCAGTCCGGGGTGCTCGGCGAGGTCGATCTCCAGTCGGGTGACACCGTCGTGTCGGGCTGCGACGGAGTCCAGGTGCCGGGCGGTCGCGGGGCAGCGGGCACAGGTCGGGGTGGAGAACTGGAGGAGGGTGGCACGCGTGCCGAAGGCTGTCGGCGGGGCGAGGTCGGCGACGGTGCTGGCGGTGCCATCGGCTGAGGTCGGGCTGGGCTTCGCGCGGCCGGTCCTGGAGCGGAGGAGCAGCCCGAGGACGGTGGCGAGGGCAAGAACCCCCGCCAGCACGGCGACGGCCACGATGACGGTCATGGTGCGACCGTACGTCGTGGTGCTGTCCGCACGGAAGCACGTGTCCGTTCGTGACGGGGCCGGGCGGTCAGGTGGCCCGGCGCAGCCGTCGCATCGTTCCGTCGGCAGGCGAGCGCCCCGCCAGTGTGGGGACACCTGCGCCTTGAACAGGCATACGTTTCTCGCGTCGGCAGCGGACGGCTCGCCTGCCTACGATCGAGAGTGTGAGCTTCGACGTGACACCTGGGCGGTACCGGCACTTCAAGGGCAACGACTACGAGGTGCTGCTCGTAGCCCGTGACGTCGAGACCGAAGAGCCGGTGGTCGTGTACCAGGCGCTGTACGGCGAACGCGGGCACTGGGTCCGCTCGCTCGCCGACTTCACCGCGCACGTCACGCGCGACGGGTACGACGGGCCGCGGTTCGTGCCGATCGGCTGACCGCCCGGCGACCCGACGGGGTCGGTGTCGGCGCTCGCCCCTAGGCTTTCAGCGCACCGGAGAGCAAGGGGGAGCGCATGCAGATCGGCGTCGACGGGCACGTGCTGCTCAGCCCGAGTGACCTGAGCACGTGGTCGGCCTGCGAGTGGGCGTTCCTCCGCCGCCTCGACGCCAAGCTCGGTCGCGGGGAAGCCCTGCCCGACGTGCACGACGACATGCTCGAGCGCACCGCTCGGCTGGGGGACCAGCACGAGCTCGACTACCTCGACATCCTCAAGCAGACCCGCAAGGTCGTCGAGTTCGACCGCCCCGCCCCGCCGGACTACGTACGCGCCGCAGCCGAAGCACGACAGGCCTTCGCCGACGGTGCCGACGTGCTCTACCAGCCGACGTTCCACACAGCGCCGACGGCAGACGCCCCCGGGTTCATCGGCTTCGCGGACTTCATCATCCGCAACGACCGCGGCGAGTACGAGGTCTACGACACCAAGCTTGCCCGCCACGCCAAGATCAGCGCCCTGCTGCAGCTCGCCGCGTACGCCGAGCAGATGCAGGCGCACGGCATCCCCACCGGCGAGCAGGTGCACCTGGTGCTCGGCGACCGGACGACCACCACGCACGACCTCGCCGACATCGCGCCGGTGTACCGCACGCAGCGCGCCGAGCTGCAGCGGGTCATCGCCGAGCGCTTCGCCGCCGACGAGTCGCTGCGGTGGGGCGACCCGCGGTACTCCAGCTGCGGGCGCTGTGCGATCTGTTCGACCCAGGTGGCCGAGCACCGCGACCTCGTCCTCGTCGCGGGCATGCGTCTCGACCAACGAGCGAAGCTGATCAAGCACGAGGTGCGGACGATCGACGACCTGGCGGTCCGAACCCGGGCAGTGCCGGGCTTGTCCCGCGCGACGCAGGATCGGCTGGTACGTCAGGCGAGCCTCCAGATCGAATCGGAAGACGCGCGACGGAAGGGCGCCGACGGGCCGGGCCAACCCGTCAAGCCGCGCTTCGAGGTCCTCGACGCCCGTGCGCTCGACGCTATCCCGGCACCCGACCCGGGCGACGTGTTCTTCGACTTCGAGGGCGACCCGCTGCACACCGAGGACGGCGTGCACTGGGGCCTCGACTACCTGTTCGGCCTGGTCGACGACTGCGCCGAGTTCACCGCGTTCTGGGCGCACACCATCCGCGACGAACGAGTCGCGCTGGAGCAGTTCCTCGCGTTCATCGAGGCCCGGCGGCAGCAGTACCCGGGCATGCACATCTACCACTACGCGGCCTACGAGCGGACGCACCTGCTGTCGCTCGCCGCCCGGCACGGCGTGGGTGAAGAGGCCGTCGACGACCTGCTGCGCGCCGGGGTCCTGGTCGACCTGTACCCGATCGTCCGCAAGGCCCTGGTCGTCGGCAGTCACAGCTACTCCATCAAGAAGCTCGAACCGCTGTACATGGGGTCGGACCTGCGCGAGAGCGACGTGACGAACGCCGCGGACAGCATCACCGCCTACGTCGACGCGATCGACGAGCTCCGGAACGGCGACGCCGCCGAGGGGCAGCGGATGCTCGACCAAGTCGCCGACTACAACGCCTACGACTGCCGCTCGACCCTGCGCCTGCGCGACTGGCTCCGCTCGCTGCGCACCGACGACCCCGACGCGGCCGACCCCGCGCTCGAGCTCGAGGTCCCGCCGATCCCCGTCGAGCGCGAGCCGAACCCGGTGTACGTCGCGCTCGCCGCGCAACTCGAGGACGTCGACGCCCTCGACCGCACCCCTGACCAGACCGCGTTGGCGCTCGCCGCAGCTGCGATCGACTACCACCGCCGCGAGGCCAAGACCTTCTGGCAGGACCACTTCGACCGCCTGCGGAACCCGGTCGACGACTGGGCCGACACGCGTGACGTCCTGGTCGTGGAGCGTGGGTCCGTCGAGCGCGACTGGGACACGCTGCCGCGTGCCCGCTCGCAGTCGCGGGAACTCCGGTTGTCGGGGACGCTCGCGCCCGGCTCGCGGCTCCGGCCTGGAGGCACGCCCCACCTGGTCTACGACGACCCGCTTCCGCCATCGGTCGCCTCACCGGGCCCCGGGTCGAAGGGCGCGTCGTCGCGCGCCGTGATCGTGGACGTGTGGGACAACGGCGATGCCGTCGAGGTCCTCGTGAAAGAGGGCCTGCCCGTCGGTGGCGAGCCGCACCACGAGTTCCCGGTGGCCCTCGCCCCGTCGGCACCGCCCCGAGCGAAGCCCCAGCCGGAGGCGATCGCGTGGTGGGGTCAGGCCGTGCTCGACGAGCTGCCGGCGATGCTGCCCGACCCTGCGCTCGACCTGCTGCGTCGGGTGCCCCCGCGTGGCCCGATCGTCCCGGTGCAGGGCGACGACACGGTGTCGGCCGTCGTGTCGACCCTGCTCGGCCTCGACCGGTCGTACCTGGCGATCCAGGGCCCTCCCGGCACGGGCAAGACCTACGTCGGCTCGAACGTCGTCGCCCGGCTCGTCCGCGAGCATGGCTGGCGTGTGGGGGTCGTCGGCCAGTCACACGCGACGTCGGAGAACTTCCTCGCCTCGGTGGTCAAGGCCGGCGTCCCGGCGGACCGGGTCGTGAAGGTGCCGAAGTCCGGCGCGACCGAGGACGAGCTCGACGCCGCGGCCTGGACACCGGTGAAGAACGGTGCCGCGGTCGCCGCGTTCCTGTCTTCGTGCGAGTCCTCGGGCACCGGCGGTGTCGTCGGTGGCACGGCGTGGACGTTCGCGAACGAGTCGACGATCGAGCGTCGTTCGCTCGACCTGCTCGTGGTCGACGAGGCCGGACAGTTCTCCCTCGCCCCGACCATTGCGTCGTCCGTCGCCGCCACGCGGTTGCTGCTGCTCGGAGACCCCCAGCAGCTGCCCCAGGTGTCGCAGGGCTCCCACCCGGAGCCCGTCGACGAGTCCGCACTCGGCTGGCTCGCCGACGGCCAGCACGTCCTGCCGCCCGAGTTCGGCTACTTCCTGGCCCGCACCCGCCGCATGGAGCCCGCGCTGACCGAATCCGTCTCGGCCCTGTCCTACGACAGGCAGCTCGCCTCGATGGTCTCCGGGCGGCACCTCGACGGCATCGACGCGGGTGTGCACCCCGTGCCGGTCGTGCACGCGGGCAACACGACGTCCTCTGCTGAAGAGGCCGCCCGGGTCGTCGCCCTCGTCGGTGATGTCGTCGGCCGCACCTGGACCGACGGTTCCGACACCCGTGCCCTGACCGACGAGGACGTCATCGTGGTGGCGCCGTACAACGCACAGGGGGCACTGATCCGGCAGGAGCTCGACCGCGCGGGCTTCACCGGCACCCAGGTCGGCACCGTCGACCTGTTCCAGGGTCGCGAGGCCGTCGTGTCCATCGTGTCCCTGGCGGCGTCGAGTGCGGCGGACATCCCGCGCGGTCTCGACTTCCTGCTCATGCCGAACCGGTTGAACGTGGCGATCTCGCGGGCGAAGTGGGCGGCGTACCTCGTGCACTCACCGGCGCTGACCACGGGGCTGCCCCCGTCGATCGCGGGACTGTCGCTGTTGTCCCGCTTCATCGAGCTCGTCGAACCGCGCCGCTGACCAGCGGGAAGTCAGCCCGACTCGACGGTGCCGATGGTCGAGCTGTAGGTCGCCACCGCCCCGAACTGTGCTCCGATGATCGTGACGGTCCACGCGGTGCCGTCCGGGGCGACGGAGTACAGGACGCGTGCGCCATCAGGAACGGCAGCGAGCCCGGTGCCGTCGGGCAGGAGGATCCGCTCCGGCGCGGTCATCCCGACGGACAGAGTCGACGGGTACGGACCGGTGCCGAACCTCTGCTCCATGACGAAGGCGAGCGTGCCGGCGCTCTGTACGACGGCCGACCGCTCGGTCTCGACAGTCGCCGGAGCTGGCGGCGAGGCAGGTTCCGGCGTAGCTGCCGGAACAGCAGACTCCACCGGAACAGCGACGGCCGGGCGTTGCGGGACCGCAACCGGTCCGACTGCAGCGCTCCGGCCATCGAGGGGGAGCGAGAGTGCTGGCAGGTGGACACCGGAACCCGCCAGAGCAGACCCGATGACCGCGTACGCCATGAGCGCCGTCCCGACGCTGCCGAGGATCGCACCTCCGCGACCGAACGCCCGCGCAGTGGCCGAGCCCCATCGTGCTGTCTTGATCGCCTGCACACCGAAGACGATCGCCGAGATGCCGATCGTCGAGACGATGAAGCCCGTCTGGATCCCGGACTGTTGCGGCTCGACGAGTGCGATGACCACGCTGCCGAAGCCGAGCAGCATCGCAAGGGTCGCGAACGCCCAGGGCCTCGTGCGCCGGCGTGGCTTCGCGTTCAGCAGCGGTGAGGGTGCGTGGAGTGTCGGCAGCCGGCGAGCACCGCTTCGCGAGGGTCCTGACGAGTACTCCGGAGGGGACCAATCTCGTGGTCCTGGCCCGCCCAACGGCATCGTCGTTCCCCCGTCTGCTCAGTACGACGGACCCATCTTGATGGGCGCCGCTGACATGAGCGATCCCCAGAACTGGGTTGACGGGCTGGCCAGGAGTGCAGGTGGCAGACCGCTACGATCACGCGGACATCGGCACCGGATGCCCTCGGCCTCGGGCAGGTCATCCGACGGACGAGGTCGCAGGGTTGGGCGGTCGCTGTGGGCACCGCGACCGTCATGGCGATCGTGGTGTCCGTGAGCTGTGTGGTCGTCGCGGAGCACGCTGGGTGAGTCAGCGCTGCGTGACGGTTCTGGTTCACGAACCCCGGGGTTCGTGAACCAGAACCGTCACGCAGCGGAAAACGCCCCGCACTCGCCCGGAGCGGACGGTGAGACGGAGCGGGTCAGTCGTCGCTGGTCGGGACGCCGCTCTGCATCTGCACCCGCATCTGGGCGAGGACATCTGCGTGCAGGAAGTTCGCCTCGGCCGCACTCGTGGGGTCGACCACGATGCCGAACTCCTCGGGGAGCGCGGACACGAGCTCGGACATCGGCACCGGACGCCCCTCGGCGTCGGGCAGACCGGCGGCGAGTTCGGCCGGGTCGGTGAAGACGGGCACGAACGGCTTGTCCCGGATCATGACGTGGGCGACGCTGCCGGCCTCCGGAGCGCCCGCCGGCTTCCAGGGGACCCACGCCGCGCTGCGCAGGAAGCCCGCGGGCGAGGCCGCCATCCGGCGGCGGAGTTCGGCGGCCGCGGTCGGCGGGGCCTTGTCGACGCCTCGGCCGAAGGCTGACCCGTTGGTCTGATCGGTACTCACACCAGCCATGCTGTCACGGTCGGCGGACACGGCGGGGCCGAGCCGCGCCTCCAGGCCGAAGCCCGGCGCACGCGGACGTGAGCCGGGCGTCAGAGGTGACGGTCTCAGTACGCGGCCGACTGCCCGCCGTCGATCGGGACGACCGTCGCGTTGACGTAGGACGCGTCGTCGGAGAGCAGGAAGGCGACGACGGCGGCGATCTCGGGAGCCTCGCCGTAGCGCTTCGTCGGGTTGACCTGGATGAACTCCTCGGCGGCCTTGCGCGGGTTCTCCGCGTCGAGCTGCTTCATCGAGTTCTCGACCATGGGCGTCCAGATGGCACCGGGGGCGATGGCGTTGATGCGGATGCCGTAGCGGCCGTACTCGACGGCCGAGTTGCGGGTGAGGCCGACGACGCCGTGCTTGGCAGCCGCGTACCCGGACTGGTTGCCGATGCCGCGGATGCCGCCGACGCTCGCGGTGTTCACGACCATGCCGGAGCCCTGCTCACGCATGACCTTGAGCACCTTCTCGAGGCCGAGGAACACGCCGCGGAGGTTGATCGACACGACGCGGTCGAACTCGGCGGCGGTGAAGGACTCCGTGGGGTTCTGCTTGCCCTCGATGCCGGCGTTGTTGAAGAAGCCGTCGATGCGGCCGAAGCGCTCGGTGGTGGCGGTGACGTAGGCGTCGACCTGGGCCTCGTCGGACACGTCGGCGACGGT
>Ga0308161_1002078_pt1 | contig 22108 bp, 17 predicted proteins | sample PhyFR2_FD_201034 | JGI IMG/M metagenome (GOLD analysis project Ga0308161, IMG submission 201034) | Phyllosphere microbial communities from UC Gill Tract Community Farm, Albany, California, United States - DLSLF.R2 | ecosystem: Host-associated > Plants > Phyllosphere > Unclassified | place: USA...
TGGAGACCTGGTTCATCGTTTCCACCAGTCCGGTTACCGAGACCAGCGCCGACTCTTTGATCACCGATTGCCACTGGTTGCCCATGCCGGGCAGCGCAGTGCGTAACGCCTGCGGCACGATAATGCGGCGAAACATCATCAGCCGTCCCATGCCGGTCACGGTCGCCGCTTCCAGCGTTCCGCCGGGAATAGCGTAGAAGGCGCCACGGAATACCCCGCTCTGATAGGCTCCGGAGATCAGCCCGATGGCAATCGCGCCCGCCACAAAACCGTTCACATCAAACGGTCCCTGGAAGCCCAGCGCGGTGCCCACGGTAGAGACCACCTGTCGTCCACCGAAGTAGAAGAGGTAGATCACCAGCAGTTCCGGCACGCCGCGAAACAAAGTGATATAGCCTGCCGCCAGTCGCTGCTGCCAGCGTGAACCGGCAATCTGCATCCAGCAGAGCGCGCTGCCTAGCAACGCCCCCAGCAGCCAGGCGCATAACGATACGCTGACGGTGACGGCGGCGGCATTAAGCAGCACGCCACCCCAGCCCTCATCCCCGAAGCCCAGTATCTGCCAGTCAATATTCGTCAGCATCGGCGGTTACGCTTTCGGCGCGACATCTTCGCCAAACCATTTGATCGACAGTTTGCTCAGCGTCCCATCTTTGATCATGGAGTCCAGCGCCTGATTCAGCACCTGCTGCAGCTCACTATTGCCTTTACGCAGACCGATCGCCGAGCCTGCGCCCAGTACGCCACCGGAGAAGCCATAGCCGCTGCTGCTTATCGCCTCAGCATGTTTTTTCACAAAGGCGTTGAGGTTGGTACGAGAAGCCATGACGGCATCCACCCGGCCATTCATCAGGTCGGCGAAGGTTTCAGGACCCGCCTGATAGGTGCGGATTGTGGCAACATCGCCCAGGTATTTCTGCAGGAAATCTGCCTGAATGGTGGCGACCTGCACCGCAATGGTTTTCCCTTTAAAGGTAGTTTTCAGATCGTCGATCGCTTTTTTCATGCCGGCGTCATCATCCGCCGTCACAATCGTGCCGCTGCCAGGCAACGTGGCCAGCGGGCTTTTTTTTGCAGTCACAAAGCTGGAGACACTGACGGTGTACTGATGGGTAAAATCGATCGCTTCAGCACGTTTTGGCGTTACGGTCACCGCATCGATCACCGCATCATATTTACCGTCGATCAGGCCTGGGATCATGCCCGACCATTTCTGGGCAATGATTTCATATTTAAAGCCAGCGCGTTTAGCCAGCTCCGCCACCATATCCGGCTCATAGCCGACGATTTTGCCGCTTGGTGTGGTCTGGTTGAACGGAGGATAAGCCGCTTCAGTCGCAAACTTAAGGGTGCCGAAATCTTTCGCCTGGCTGAATGCGGAAGTGGCGAGCAGCGCCACGGTCAGAGAAGCCGTGAACAGGCGGTTACGCATCATCATATAAACCTCATTTATTTATTATTAAGAGAGCAAATCAATTGCAAGGCGGGTCAGCGCCTGCGTCCCGGCGGTAATGCTGCGTTCGTCCGGCTGATAGTCGGAGTTATGCAGGTGATCGTCACGGCCCGGCGTGGCCGATCCAATATGAATCTGGCAGCCCGGTACCCGTTCCGTGAACAGTGAAAAATCTTCGGCACCAAAGCTGGCGCTGGGCTGCGCGATGATGGGCTTATCAAACTGATGCGACAGAATCTGTTCCAGTGAATCGATCAGGCGATCGTCATTCATCAGAGGCGGCACGCCACGCTGGAAGTTAACCTCCACCCGCACGTTTTGCGCCAGCGCCACCCCTTCGCACATCCGTTTAAACGAGGTTTCCATAGCAGCGCGTACTTCCGGCGACTTAGTACGGATGGTGCCCTGAAACAGGCAGCTATCGGGAATGATATTGTGGGTGGTCCCCCCCTGAATGTGCCCGATGGTTAATACGGCGGAGTGAGCGGGATCGCGTTCACGCGAGATGAGGGTCTGTAGCTGGCTGATGAGATACACAGTCGCGATGATCGGATCGGTGCCCATGTGAGGACGTGCCGCATGGGTCGATACGCCATGCACCGTAACGTCGAATTCATCACTGGAGGCGGTACTAGCCCCGCGCGTCAGGGCGACTTCCCCCGCAGCCAGTTCAGGCTTGTTATGCAGGGTCACGGCCCAGTCGATGCCATCTGCCACACCGTCCGCAATCATCGCCTCAGCGCCACTTTCTGGCGTCTCTTCCGCGGGCTGGAATATCAGCCGGACCCGACCTTTGAGCTGCTGACGATAGTGCGGCAGGATCGTTGCCACACCCAGCATCGTTGCGGTGTGAATATCATGCCCACAGGCGTGCATTTTTCCGGGATAGCGGCTGGCAAACGGCAGACCGGTCTGCTCATGGATTGGCAGCGCGTCCATGTCGGCGCGCAACAGCAGCGTCTTACCCGGCTCTGCGCCGTCGATATCCACCACAACACCGCTGCGACCAACGCCGGTGCGGGGATTGAGCCCCAGCGCCTGCAGATAGTCTGTGACCAGACTGGCGGTGCGCAGCGTATCAAAGCCTAATTCCGGATGCGCATGGATATCACGTCGAATCGCCACTAACTGCGATTCAAGTTCATTAACTCTGGCTTTTATTTCCCCGGCCAGTCGTGCTTTTTCCTGATTCATAGCAGCCCCGGCAATATGCGATCGGCACTCTGCTGCCGACCGCTATTTTAATCTCATCCTGATGACGGACGTTGATGACCGTTTATTTATTCACAGCACGCGACAGAAAGCAACGCGCAACAGCCTGCTCTACATACTTAAAAATCAATAAGATAGTGTTATTTATTGGAAACCTGTATGAGATAACAGCGGATCAGCAATAATATTAATAATCCGCCACACGACATTACTTTCCCTACTGTCACTGAGGTGATATTTCGCTTTTATCCGGAGAGGGAATAAAGAAGTCTGCCAGTATTTCCGCTAATTTCTCGGGTTGTTCGTCGGGAATAAAATGGCCGCAGTTGAGAACAGTTTCACTGCTTACCTGATGCGCTACGGTGCGCAGCGGGGTGGCCATATCGGGTATCGATCCCTGGTCGGCACTGACAGCCAGCAGCGGTAAAGCCAGTTTGCCTTTTAACGCGCGCTGTCGATTCTGCTCTGCCGACTGTGCAAAAGCGCGGTAAAAAGCCAGTCCGGCCCGCAAGGCCCCGGGCTGCTGAAAAACGCGCAGATATTCATGACGGGCCGCCGCATCTATGCGATGTGGATTGGCTGACTTACGGTTAAAAAACCAGTCGAGGTAGATCGCCTCTCTGCCAGTGATCAGCGCTTCCGGTAAATCATCCACACAGTGAAATCCAAAATGCCAGGTTTTCCAGGCGCTATCACCCACCATTGGCAGTAAGTCAGGCAGCGTGATACCGGGAATGCCGCCATCCAGCAGCGCGAGACGGCTGACCTTTTCGGGATGGCCTGCCGCCAGTGACCAGGCGACCCACGCCCCGATATCATGCCCGGCCAGATGAAAGCGTTCGATACCCAGCTGGTTCAGCAGCGCCAGTATGCGCTCTGCCACGCTGTCAGTGTCGTAACCACTGGCTGGAAAGTCAGAATCACCCTGCCCTGGCAGGTCGGGTGCGATCACATGAAAGCGGCTGGCAAGCAAGGGAATAACCTCCCGCCAGGCATAACTGCTTTGTGGGAAACCCGCGAGCAGAACCACAGCCTCAGCGTGTTCACTGCCTGCGCTGAGGTAGTGCAGCCGCTGCGAGTCAATATTAATAAAGTGGTGCTGGTAGAGTGGATATACGGGCATAAAACCTCCGGATAATAAGGAAACGACCATTTCCTTAATGAGTAAAAAATTTAGTCGAGTAACTTCAGTGCCAGGGGGATGATGCTGGCATCGGGCCGGGTAGCAGCAACTTTACCGGCTACCCGCATCCCCAGCACGATGCAAAGCATCAGCGAAGCAGTGGCCTCTCTGTCCAGTGCTGGATTGACCGAACCATCCTGCTGACCCAGGCTGATTATCTGCTGCAGATTCTGCTGGTTGCGTATTAGCGCCGCGCTGACGGCTCCGGCAAGTTCCTCATCCAGAGTTTGCAGCTCTACGGCGCTGACAGCCACCAGACAGCCGCACGTCTGGCTGGTTGAGCAGGATGGCGAAGCACTGCGCATCAAAGATCGGCCGGTCGAAGTGGGCCGTCTCACCGCCCAGGGCATTGAAATCATCAGCGGGCTGAAGCCGGGCGACCGTATCGTTGCCGCCGGTGTGGGTGAGTTGCGTGAGGGTGAAGCGGTGCGCATCTGGCAGCGCGAGCGGGGGTTATAATGCGTATTCAGGAGCATTTTCTTGATAAACCCATTCGCATCTGGATGGTCATTCTGTTGCTGGGCGTGGGCGGAATCTATGCGCTGCTTAACATTGGCCGCCTCGAAGATCCGCTGTTTACCATTAAGTCGGCGGTGATTGTCACCCACTATCCCGGCGCGTCCGCACAGCAGGTTGAAGAGGAGGTCTCGCTGCCGCTGGAGAATGCACTGCAGCGGCTGCCGTCGCTGGACAATGTCACGTCCATTTCTGGCAATGGCCTGTCACAGATTACCGTTAATATTCATACCCGCTATCTGGCCGATCAGCTGCCGCAAATCTGGGATGAGTTACGTCGTCGGGTCGGCGATGCGGCCCGGCAGTTCCCGCCTGGCGTTCAGGCCCCGCTGGTTAACGATGATTTCGGCGATGTTTATGGCTACTTCTTCGTCATTCACGGTAAAGACTTTACCAACAGCGAACTGCGCAACTACGCCGATCAGCTGCGGCGCGATCTGGTGCTGGTGCCGGGTGTGGCTAAAGTTGCGGTAGCGGGCGTCGAGCAGGAGGAGATCCGCATCGCTCTCTCCGCCAGCAAAATGACCGCCTATGGTATGACGCCGCAGCGCGTCGCCGATCTGCTGAGCCGGAATAACAGCGTTGCCAGTGCCGGAACGCTGAGGGTCGACAGCGAATCGATCCGTTTTCATCCCACCGGCGAACTGCAGACGCTGGACGATCTGGCTAATCTGCCGATTCTGCCCGCTGGCAACCCACAGAACGTGCATCTGCGCGATATCGCCACCCTGACGCGTGGCGTTACCGACAATCCCGCCAATATCTACTTTGCAGACGGTGAAGCGGCTCTGGCTATCGGCATTTCGTTCGCGCCCGGCGTCAATGTGATTGATGTTGGCGACGCGCTTTCCGCCCGAATGGCGCACTACCAGCAGGATACGCCCGCCGGTATCAGTCTGAAGGTGTTCTATAACCAGGCCCATGAGGTGAAACAGTCGGTTGATGGCTTTATCCTCAATTTCCTGATGGCGCTGGCGATTGTGGTGGGAACGCTGCTGCTGTTTATGGGCCTGCGCAGCGGCATGGTGATTGCCGCCTCGCTGGCGCTTAACGTGCTTGGCACACTCCTGATCATGTACCTGTTTAAACTTGAGCTGCAGCGGGTGTCGCTGGGCGCGCTGATTATTTCGCTCAGCATGCTGGTGGATAATGCCATTGTGGTGGTCGAAGGGGTCAAAATCGATCATCAGCGCGGGCACCCTTTACAGCAGGCCATTGCCCGCATGGTGCGGCGCACTGCCCTGCCGCTGCTGGGTGCCACGGTGATTGCAATTCTCGCCTTTGCACCGATTGGCCTGTCGCAGGATTCGACCGGCGAATATTGTAAATCGCTGTTCCAGGTGCTGCTGATTTCACTGATGCTGAGCTGGGTCACGGCGCTGACCTTAACGCCGGTATTTATCAACTGGAGTGAGAAGCGCCGCAGCACGGCTCAGCCTGAGCAAACCGAACCCTCCACGCCTTATCAGGGCATCGTATTCCGGCTCTATCGTCAGGCGCTGGGCGGCCTGCTGCGTTTCCGCCTGACCACGCTGACGGTAATGGTGGCACTGCTGGCTCTGTCGCTATATGGCTTTACACTGGTGAAGCAGAACTTTTTCCCCTCCTCCAGCACGCCGGTCTTTTTCACCGATCTCTGGCTGCCCTATGGCACCGATATTCATTACACCGCGAATACGGCGGCGGATATTGCCCGGTTCATTAATCAGGATCCTGAGGTCGCAGCCACGGTCACGACGGTGGGCCAGGGCGCTCTGCGCTTTACCCTGACCTATGACGCGGCACGGCAGTACAGCAACTTCGCCCAGATTATGGTGCGGGTTAAGGATGGCCGACAGCTTGATGCGCTGGCGCTGAAAACCGAGGCCTATATTGAGCAGAACTTCCCACAGGTGAATCAGCGCATCAAACGTATCCAGTTTGGCAGCGCCAGTGACAGCGCCATTGCCCTGCGGGTGATCGGCCCCGATCCCGAAGTGCTGCGCCACATCGGCAGCCAGCTGGATGCCATTTTCCTGGCGGATGGCTCAACGTTCCCGGTGCGCAATGACTGGCAGGAGCGCAGCAAAGTGATCCGCCCGGTCTATTCGGCGCTGCGTGGTCAGGAACTGGGTATCGATAAACGTGACATCGATCAGGCGCTGAGAATGAATTTCAGCGGTGACGCGGTGGGCATTTTCCGTGACGGTTCGCGGCTGATGCCGGTGATGCTCTATCCGGCTGATGAAGAGCGGCAGAGTGTCGATCACATCGAGAATATTCAGCTGTGGAGTGCCGCCCTGCAGCACTTTGTGCCCCTGAGCAATGTGATTTCTGACTTCCGGCTGGAGTGGGAGAATCCGCTGATTATGCGCCGCGATCGTACGCGCGTGCTGACGGTGCAGACCGATCCCGATCCCGCTTCAGGGTTAACCTCCGCACAGGTGGTGGCGCGGGTTCAGCCACAGATCGACCAGCTTAAACTCCCGGCGGGCTACCGGCTTGAATGGGGAGGTGAGCTGGAGAGTTCACGTGAAGCGCAGAGCGGGCTGCTGAGTTCGCTGCCGGTGGGATTCCTGGCGATGTTCATCATTACCGTGCTGATGTTTAACTCGCTGCGCGACGCCGTCGCTATCTGGATCACCGTGCCGCTGGCGCTGATTGGCGTCACCTGTGGCTTTTTGTTCACCGGTATTCCGTTTGGCTTTATGGCGCTGATTGGGCTGCTGAGCCTATCGGGTATGTTGATTCGTAACGGGGTTGTGCTGATTGAGGAGATTAGGCTGTTCCGGCAGGAGAAATCGCTACAGCTGGCGATTATTGATGCGGCGACCTCACGTCTGCGTCCTATTCTGCTGACCGCCTTTACCACGGTGCTGGGCCTGCTACCGCTGCTGCGCGACGTCTTTTTCCAGAGCATGGCAGTGGTCATTATTTTTGGCCTCGGGTTCGCAACAGTATTGACCCTGCTGGTGCTGCCGGTGATCTATCGTTGCTTCCATGGCCAGGAGGCGCGCGGTGAATAAGAGCGGACTGGCAATGCTGAAGACGCTGGCCTGTATCACCGCCGTCTCGTTTTTCACGCTTTACCAGAGCTACGACAGCTATCATTACGACATCGATCTGACACTGAACGTGCTGAGTTTTGTTTCGACGATCGCCACGCCGCTCTATTTTCTGCTCAGCGGCTATATCGACGCCGGTGAGCGGCATACACCCGCGTGGCAGCTCGGCAAAATTCGCCGCATTCTGCTGATTTTTATCTTCTGGTTCAGCTTTTTCTGGTTTGCCGGGATGCATCATAAGGGCTATCTGATTCAGCCGTGGTTTGTAATTGCGCTGATTGTGATTTATGTGTCGCATCCGCTGATTGACCGACTCATTCAGCGGCCTGGGCTGATGGCATCGGGGATTTTACTGCTGCTGGTGTTAGCTTTTGCCTATGACCTGCTCGCCAGCCTCTACCCGGGCCAGCGGGCCTTTTCGCTGCTGCCGCAATACCGAATCTGGACCTGGGTGCTCTACTACCTCACGGGTCGGCTGATGGCCGCGCCGCGCGTGATGCAGTTGCTGACATCACCCAGAGTGATAAAGATCAGCCTGCTGCTGCTGCCCGCGGTTTATCTCTTTACCTGGCTGTATGAGCGTCATTACTTTCTTGCGCGCTTTCTGGCGACCCATAACGATGTGGTGCTGACGGGCTCGCAGGTTTATCTGCTGGTGGTGCTGATTGTGATCAGCATTAACGCCATTCGCCTGCCGGAAAAAGTCCAGTGGCTGACGCCGTTTCTGACGACCCTGGGGAAGACCATGACCGGCGTCTATATCCTGCACTATCTGATTTTTGGCCTGCTGGCGGCGGCAATCCGCATCCAGACGCTGGGCGATAAACTGCTGGTCATCGCCCTGACGTTAATCTTCTCAATGGCGCTGTCACTGCTGCTGTTGCGCATCCCCGGCGTCAGTAAGCTAATCAGCCTGTAGTCGCAGGGCGGCTCGTTCGGTTGCCGCACGGCGAGTGGCAAGAAACTCAGCCATTTTCGCCCGCGCCTGCTCCACTTCCTGTGGTGGTGCGGTATGCGGCGAACCGCTGGTAAACGGCGGTTCAGGATCATATTCCATCTGCAGCTGAACCGATTTCGCTACCGCGTCACCCGCAATTTCTGCCACCAGCGTCAGGGCAAAATCGATGCCAGAGGTCACGCCTGCGCCGCTGATACGATTGCGGTCGCGCACCACCCGCTGACTGACCGGCTCCGCGCCCAGCAGTGCCAGCTGATCAATGGAACTCCAGTGCGAGGTCGCACGATATCCCTTTAGCAGTCCGGCGGCCCCCAGCACCAGCGAACCGGTACAGACTGACGTAACCCACTTCGCCTGATCGGCCTGCTGGCGAAGGAAATTCAGCGTGACGTCATCCGACATCAGGGCGATCTGTCCCGGCCCGCCAGGCACACAGATCACATCCAGTGGCGGGCAATCTGCAAACGAAGTGGTCGGCAATATCGACAGGCCGCGATCGGAACGCACCGCCTGACGATCTTTCCAGATGAGATGGCATTCGACATCAGGCGTGCGCGCAAACACCTCCCACGGGCCGGTTAAGTCGAGCTGAGTGACATCAGGGAACAGCAAAAGACCTATCTGTAGCGGACGATTCATGCGTGAACTCCGGGCAGGTGATGAAACGCCATCATGCCGCGATGCCCGGTCAGATATCAATCCCGGCTACCGGAAACTATTTCCAGCGTATCCACCAGCGACGAGGATAATATCTGGCCGTGACTCTGACCGGCATAACGCGACAGAATCAGTCTGGCACCGCTCGGGCGAAGAATGTCAGTAAGCGCACGCTCTTCCTCAAGATCGTCAGAGTGGCCGGTTCGGCGTTCGGTGATGCCATCACCCTCCATCAGATAGAGCGACAGATGTTTAAGCGGGCCGGCGTCGGCGCGTCGGGCCAGGGTAAGAATGCGCTGATGATTCCAGCTCAGCGAGGGAGCAGCTGAAAAGTAATGGCTGAACCAGGCGGCATGAAAGAAGGTATCCAGCACGAACAGTCCGCCATAGGAGTGACCCCAGAGCGCACGCCGCTGCGGATTACTGGGCGCAAGGCGTTCTGCCCACGGGACAATTGTGTTCAGCAGCAGCTGACGAAACTGATGGCTGCCTCCGCCTTTGCGGCCATGAGGCTGAGTGACCAGAGTATCAGGCGCATCATTGGGTGGGGTGTAGTCGTAATTACGCGCCACCACATCAAAGGGCAAATGGGTGTCGTAACCCACCGCGACCAGCACTGGTGGCATGCCGCTGCTCAGCTTTTTAAGCAGAGGTTCTGTCAAATGTGCCATCGCCGCATTGCCATCCAGTAGCCAGAGCACTGGATAGCCGCCTGGTGGCGCATTGGTTTTGGGGATAGCAAGCCACACACGATAGTGTCGTTCCCCATCCTGTGAGACAAACTTTTTACTCTGGAAGCGATACCAGGCGGAGCCTGTGTCGGCGATGTTCTTGCCCAGCGGACGCATATCGGGTCGGGCAATAGCCGGAACGGCGGTGAAATCGGCTGTTATCACGGTCAGCAACATCAGGAGGAAACAGGTACGGACAGTGTTCATTCAGCAATCCCTGCAAGGTTATCGGGCTAATCGCGCCTGAGAGAGTGCCATCCTGACAAATTTTCACCGCGATAACATCCCCGCTTTTGCCGGGGTTAATGACATCCTCAGGGCACGCCGAGAAAACGCAACAGCGCCGTCATTGCCGCCGCCCCCAGAATAATCATAATCAGCGGTGCCCGACGCCAGGCAAGCAACAGGGCAAAGCCCACGCCCGCCACCCGTGCCACACCGGCAAAATGCTGGCCTTCAAACAGCGTGGTGGTGGCCGCTACCGCCAGCAGCAATATCGTGGCGGCGTCGGAGAGCATCTGCTGGGTACGCTCGCTGATCGGCAGACGGTTTCCCAGCCTGACGCCTGCAAACCGCATCAGATAGGTTCCGGCAGCCAGCAGGGCAATCCCGGCGATTATCATTCCCTGATGTGTCATTTGCGCGATCTCCATGTCAGCAGGCCCAGCAGTGAAAACAGCACCGGCATGCCCGCCGGAACCAGTGGCGTCGCCAGCAAGGAGAGCAGCGCGCCGACGGTCGCGGGGATCCGGGTGCGTCGCTGGCGCAGCGCCGGGAAGATCAGGGCGATCAGGATCGCCGGAAACACCGCATCCAGTCCGATCACCGAGACATCAGGAATAAACTGCCCGATTGCTGCCCCGATCATGACGCTGACCGGCCATATCAAGCCGATACCGATACCGCACAGCCAGTAAGCACTGCGGCGCTGCGCCAGTTGCGGCTGAGAGATCCCAAACACCACACTTTCATCGTTCATGATGTGACAGCCCAGCCAGCCTGACGGACCCTGCCCCACCAGATCCTTGACCGCGATGCCAAACGGCAAATGACGTGCGTTTACCAGCAGGCCCGCTGCGGCGGCGGTAAATGGACTGCCGCCACCGGCCACAATGCCGATAAACAGGAACTCCGACGCCCCCGCCAGCACCAGCGTTGAGAGCGCCAGCGGCACCCAGAGCGGAAACCCGTCGGCCGACGCCAGCGAGCCATAGGATAAGCCAACAATTCCATCAGCCAGGCAGACCAGAAAAATCGCTTTGATCACCCCTTTATCCAGCAACTGCATTTGCGGAAAAAGCATCACTCTGTCTCATAATGAACGTATAATCCGATATAATGAACACCGCGACAGCGTTTTACAAGATGAACGTTATGTTCGTTATAAAAAACATTCAGATTATCAGGAGTGCGTTTGAATACCCCTATCAGCATTATTGCCAATGCTTTAGTACGTGAACGTCAGCGAGCCGGTCTTTCACTGGCTGAAGTGGCGCGCCGCGCAGGGATCGCCAAATCTACGCTGTCACAGCTGGAAGCGGGTAATGGCAATCCGGGCATTGAAACCCTGTGGTCGCTTTGCGTAACGCTGAATATTCCATTTTCACGTCTGCTGGAGCCGGATGCGCGTCGTCTGCAGGTGATTCGGCGTGGAGAGGGCCTGACGGTGACTGCCGATCTGGCCGATTACCAGGCCGTTTTGCTGGCCTCCTGCCCGCCCGGCGTTCGGCGTGATATCTATCTGCTGGAAGTTCAGCCCGGCAGCGAACGCATTTCTCAGCCCCATATCCCCAATACCATTGAGCATATTATTATCGCTAAAGGACGTGCGCTGGTGGGCCCGATCGACAGTGCGGTGGAACTGGATGTGGGTGATTACATTACCTATCCGGGCGATGAGCTGCATATCTTTCGGGCGCTGGAAGCCGATACGATGGCGCTGCTGGTGATTGAGCACAGCTGATCACTGTTTAGTGAGCTTCTGCTGGGTTTCTGAGGGTGTGAGGTGAGTGATCAGCTGCACCTCACTGCTCAGCCTGATCTCCGGATAGTGCTCGCGCATCCCTTCCAGCAGCACCTCATCAGGCCATTCCTCCTGTTTCCCCTGCGTCGCAGCGACTTCGCTTAAGCGCAGTCTGTCGACCTGCGTCACCCAAACGATTACCGCGTCCGTTTCATCGTGCTGATTCACCAGTCTCAGCGGACCCATGGTGATATCGCCCTCCTGCCAGCGAATCGTCGAGGTTTTCTCTCCGGACCTGACGGCTGGCATCAGACGGGGTACAAGCGTGAGTTGTTGCATTTCCACTCCCTTTTAAATGCTCTTTGATACCCGAAACAAAAACACAAATCCGGGTTGAAAACAAATCCATTAATGTTATGTTATAACATATATAATCGCATTCTTACAGGTAACACTATGACACTCTCTGCTCTGACATCCGAAGATCCCCGTCTGCCGGTTGCCGTTCTCTCCGGCTTTCTCGGTGCCGGTAAAACTACCCTGCTTAATCATATTCTGAACAACCGCGAAGGACGTCGGATCGCGGTGATCGTCAATGATATGTCTGAAATTAATATTGACGCTGCGCTGGTGCGCGATGGCGGCGCGCAGCTCTCCCGCACCGATGAAAAGCTGATCGAAATGAGTAACGGCTGCATCTGCTGCACGTTGCGTGAAGATCTGCTGCTGGAGGTAAAACGTCTGGCTCAGGCCGGGCGTTTCGATCACCTGGTGATTGAGTCTACCGGCATTTCTGAACCGCTGCCGGTCGCCGAAACGTTTACGTTTGAAGATGAAACGGGTGAAAGTCTGTCAGCCTATGCCCGGCTGGACAGTATGATCACCGTGGTCGATGGCTTCAACTTCCTGCGCGATTATCGTTCAGCCGATGATCTGCATTCACGTGGCGAATCGCTGGGCGCGCAGGATGAGCGCTCAGTGGTTGATCTGCTGGTGGATCAGATTGAGTTTTGTGATTTGCTGGTGCTGAACAAAACGGACCTGCTCAGCCCCGCGCAGTTGCATCAGTTGAAGGGCATGCTGCAGGCGCTTAATCCGGACGCGCTTATTGTGAACAGTGAGTTTGGGCAGGTTCCGCTGGACTGCCTGCTGAATACCGGCCGGTTTGATTTTGACCGGGCAGCGCAGGCACCCGGCTGGCTGCAGACCCTGCGCGGTGAGCATCAGCCGGAATCGGAGGAGTATGGCATTCGTAACTTTGTCTATCGCGCCCGTCGTCCGTTCCATCCGCAGCGTTTCTGGCATGCAGTAAACCACCAGCTTGACGGCGTTATCCGCTCTAAAGGCTACTTCTGGCTGGCCAGTCGGCCGGAATATGCCGCAATGTGGTCGCAGGCGGGCGCGGTGGCACGTCAGGGTTATGCCGGGCGCTGGTGGGTCAGCGTGCCGCGAACTGAATGGCCACAGGATGCGGATTCGCTCAACTTTATCGCTGAACAGTGGCAGGAAGGTACCGGCGATGCGCGCCAGGAACTGGTCTTTATCGGCATTGAGATGGACGAGAAGAGCGTCCGTGCCGCGCTGGATCATGCGCTGCTGACACCACAGGAGATGGCTGCGGGGCCTGAACAGTGGATCACCCTGGCCGATCCGGTGCCCGCATGGTTCGATGAAACCACCGCCTGACGCTGCGGTTGACGTACTTCTTTGACTTCGCAATAGTAAACGAACCGGCGGGTAGCAGTTTTCCACTAATCCCTGTTCAGGAGAGACCAGATATGCCACAACGTATTGCCGTAATCGGTGCAGGCGTGCTGGGTTTAGCCGTCGCGCAGTCATTGTCGCGACGGGGCGCACAGGTCACCGTCTTCGATAAAAACTATCCTGGCAGCGGAACCAGTCAGATCAGCTATGCCTGGGTCAATGCCAACGGCAAAGAACCCACCAGCTACCATGATCTTAATGCCCATGCGATAGACGAGCATAAGCGCTGGCAGGCCAGCCATCCTGCATCACCCCGATGGCTGCTGGAAACCGGCACGCTGGAGTGGGCAGCGGATGAATCGTCCCTGCGCCAGCTGGCGCAGCGCGCAGCAAAGCTTATGACGCTCGATTACCCCGTAGAGAAACGTAGCCGCGCTGCGCTTCTGGGTGCTCTGCCCGAGTTGCGGCTCGATCCCCGCGTTCAGCACGCCTGGTTGTTCCCGTCGGAGTGTCTGCTTTATCCGAGCCTGTTTATCGCCTCTCTGCTGGCTGACCTGCGTGCCAGTGGCGGGAAGCTGGTCTGCAACAATGAAGTGACGACGCTGACTGAATCGGCGCAGGATGTCCATCTTACGCTGGCCAGTGGTGATGAATGGCGCGGCGATCAGCTGGTGATGGCAACCGGCCGCTGGGCGCCGGAACTGATAAGTCAGTGCGGGTTTGAACTGGCGATGACCGATGCGAACCGCGCCGATCCTGTTGCCTGCAGTTTTCTGGCGCAGACGCAGCCTCTGCCGATCCCACTTAAATGCAATCTGATTACCCCGGAACTGAATGTGCGGCCGGATGGCGGTGGCCGTCTGATGCTGCAGGCGCTGGATCTGGATCAGCATGCCGATCCGGCGCGGCCGGTCTCGCCGGATGGACTGATTGGCAAAGAGATGCTGCGTCGATTGCGGCGGCTGTTTAAAAACACGGAAGGCGCGAGAATTGAGCGGATTGAAACAGGACAGCGGTCGCGTCCGGCAGATGGCTTGCCGGCATTAGGCTACATCAGCGAGTCAGCACGCGTTTATCTGATGGTAAGCCATAGCGGCATGACACTTGCCCCATTGCTGGGCAGGCTGGTGGCTGAGGAGATGCTGAGCGGCACAGGCTCGCCGATGCTGAATGCGTTTGCACCGCATCGGTTGCTGCGTCCGCTCAGTGCGGTCGCTAAAACAGCGCCCGCTTATCTTCCGTCGGCACAGTAAATACTAGCGACGATTCTTCCACACGGTCTGCACGTTACAGAATTCGTGCACACCAAAGTGCGACAGTTCACGGCCGTAGCCGCTTTTCTTCACACCACCAATGGTAACGCGCGGATCGGACGCGCCGTTGCCATTAATAAACACAGCACCCACTTCCAGCTGCAGCGCCAGACGATCGGCAATTTCTTCATTACCGCTCCAGACGGTGGCGCTGAGGCCAAATTCGCTGTCGTTGGCGATCTCCAGCGCATGTTGTGGATCCCTGGCGACCGCAATAGCGGCTACCGGGCCAAACAGCTCCTGCCTGAACGCGGTCATGTCGCTGGTGACATCAGCGAGGATGGTCGGCGCGTAGTAGTTACCCTGTCCTGCCACTTTCTCGCCGCCCAGTACCAGACGTGCACCTTCACGCAGCGTCGCTTTTACCTGTCCATCCAGTTCGTCACGCAGATCGGCGCGTGCCATCGGGCCAAGAAAGGTATTTTCATCCAGCGGATCGCCCATGGTGAGTGCCTGAACCGCGGCAGTGAAGCGTTTTTCAAATTCTTCAGCGATCGGAGCTTCCACAATAAAGCGTTTGGCAGCCATACACACCTGCCCGGTATTCTGGAAACGTCCAATAACGGCTGATTTAACCGCTTCATCAAGATCGGCATCCGCCAGCACGATAAAGGGATCGGATCCACCCAGTTCCAGCACGGTTTTCTTAAGTGCTGCGCCCGCCTGTGCAGCGATCGCGGCGCCAGCCCGGACACTTCCGGTAACGGCAACGGCGGCAATGCGGTCATCTTTGATGGCTACGGAGACACCATCGTTGTCAACGTTGATCAGGTTAAAGCCGCCAGCAGGCAGATCGGTTGCCCTGAACAGCTCAGCCATCAGTGTGGCGCTTCCCATGACGTTAGGCGCGTGTTTGAGCAGATAGGTGTTGCCTGCCAGCAACATACTCACTGCGCCCCGCAGAACCTGCCACAAGGGGAAATTCCATGGCATTACAGCCAGGATCACCCCGATGGGACGGAATCGCTGCCACGCATCGGCAATCTGAGTGGGCTGATCGGCCAGCATTGCAGGGCCATGTTCCGCATACCAGTCGCATAAGTTAGCGCATTTCAGAACTTCAGCGCGTGCCTGTGCAATGGGTTTACCCATCTCCAGGGTGATCATGCGGGAAAGATCCTGCTCACGCAGACGGATCTGTTCGCCAAGCTGACGTAATACGCGAACGCGGTCCGTCATGGTGCTCTGTTTCCATGCTGCAAAAGCAGATGCGCTTTCAGTCAGTGTCTGTTCCAGCTCTGCACTGTTCTGCAAAGGATAGCGTGCCAGAATTTCACCAGTTGTGGGATTACGTGATAGGGCATGTTCAGTCATGGTGCCGTTTTCCTCATTCTGTCAGTGATGGAGAGACGATACGCGCTGTAGTTGATGATGAAAAATGAATAATAGTGAGGAAGTTGTTTATCGATTGAGAATGAATGCGGCTATGACCGATTAGTCGGTCAGGCAGTGGGCAGATTGCGGGCCAGTTTTTGCTGGTGGTCAACACGTCTGAAAATGATGTCACGCCTTAAGTTTTCCACTTATACAGTGACCAGATCCTAATAAACGATCCTTAATAGATCATATAGAGATCCTAAGAGATCCCCGATCGTCGCAGGCCGCACCCCACAAGGGCTGAAAGGGTGATCGCGTTCACTATAATCAGTAAAGTGTTCACTGTAATCAGTACTTTATTCACTGTACCAGGTAGAATGTTCACTGTAAACAGTGCTAATGTTCACTGTAGTCAGAAAACGATCCCTTTCATCCACAGAATGAAGATCTTACGCCATGGCAGATAAAGACAACGAAAACAAAGCGTTACTTGAACCTTTTCTGTCAGTGACAAAAAACAGCGGTGAAGTTATTCAGCTTCATCCCAACAAGAATAATACCGTTCAGCCTGTCGCTTTAATGCGTCTTGGGCTGTTCGTGCCGACGCTGAAATCTACTGCACGCGGTAAATCCGGTGCGATGGCATCAACGGATGCGACGAAAGAGCTGAAGAATCTGACGCTGGTGAAAGCGGAAGGCTACGAAAAGATTACCATTACCGGCGCGCGGCTGGATATGGATAACGATTTCAAAACCTGGGCGGGTATTATTCAATCTTTTTCCCGCTATCCGACCAAAGGCGATACCGTCACGCTGCCGTTTATCGATTTTGTGAAGATGTGTGGCATTCCCTCTGCCAACTCTTCAGCCGCTCTGCGCAAGCGTCTTGATGCCTCTCTGCGCCGCATCGCGACCAATACGCTCTCTTTTGAAGGTAACGGTAAGGCCTATCATACCCACCTTGTTCAGTCTGCTTATTACGATCGCGAAAAAGATATTGTGCGCATACAGGCCGACCCCAAACTTTTCGAACTCTATAACTTCGACCACAAGGTCCTGCTTCAGCTCCGTGCGATATCCCGTCTGAAGCGTAAAGAGTCTGCGCAGGCGCTTTACACCTTCCTGGAGAGCCTTCCAACCAATCCGGCGCCTATCTCGCTTGCACGCCTGCGTATGCGCCTGAACCTCGGCTCGAAGACCACCACGCAGAACCATGTCGTGCGGCGCGCAATGGAGCAGCTGAAAGAGATCGGTTATCTGGATTACTCAGAAGTGAAGCGTGGCCGTTCAGTCTTTTTTATTATCCACAGCCGTACGCCTAAGCTTGATGGCATCAGCAATCTGGAGAGCATCGATTCGCTGGATGAGATCGAGTTTGATGATTAACCCCTCACGTTCACTGTAATCAGTATTCCTGCGTGGCAGTGTCACTTTCTGCGTTACCGGTGACATTGCGCCATCCACTCTTCATTCACTGTAATCAGTACTCTCCAGGGATTCACTGTGATCAGTAACGTTCACTGTAATCAGTATCCGGGCCGCTGCGCAAAAGTGTGTTCATCCTCCCCCTCCCTTCTACGTGCCATTTTATAAGGTCTTACAAGTAAGTTAGTACTTACCAACCATATTGGTTAGCACTCACTTCTACCGGGTTTACTGATTACAGTGAATGCCCTGATTCCGGTTGGCTAAGATCCTCTCTGCTGATTACAGTGAATCCTTTTTACTGACTACAGTGAATGCCTTTGCTCTGCCCTGTTCTCAAAGAGCATTATCGGCTGGCAAGCAAATCAGCGTTGGATGCGGTTTACCATGATGGGCCTGCTCAGCGTGATTTACATGATAAGTATGACCTGAATGACATACGGAACCAGAGAGAGCAGCGTGACACTGTTACTGATTACAGTGAATGTTTGCTGATGGGCACTATCCTCACCTCACCATTGAATCTCTTTGACGGCTTTCCGAATCGCTACTGATTACAGTGAACGTTGTTGCCAGATACCCGGTCTGAGGCGAGTCATAACTGCCATGGCGAGATGCTAATCTTGTACTGATTACAGTGAACGTTCTGCTGATTACAGTGAATGTTTGCTGTGGCGTACCTGAAGGCATCGTGCACTCTACTGATTACAGTGAACGTTAAAGTGGAATTGAGACTGCTGACGGCATTGCGGATGTATACGGGGCTGGTGCATGACTGCCTGAGAAGCTCCAGAAGAAGCCGTCGCTTGCACAGTCTGAGTCTTTCATGACCAGGTCGGCACGCCCTGATCCAGAACAGAATCGCCTCGGTCTACTGACTGCTGACTATTGACTATTGACTACTGACTACAGTGAATGTTTGCGTGGTTGTTCTCCTTCTACTCCCTCTTCTGCTAGTGATATTACTGACTATAGTGAATGTTTACTGTTTTCAGGATTTACTGATTACAGTGAACCTTTATGGGCTGTACGCTTCTGTACCGCAGACCAGAGTCTGGTGTGACGGTGCCTGTGTATATTCCCTCTCCAGGTTCCGATGCTTTTATAATCCGCTGAGGGTATTTAACGCATCCTTACTGGCTACAGTGAACGTTTACTCTGCCCTGTTCCCTCTTCTGACCGCTAATCGGCAAGTTTACTGATTACAGTGAACGTTGCTCTTCACCGAGCTGAAAACATAAAACGCTACTGACTATAGTGAATGTTGAAGTGATGCAGTGGCAAAGATCAGTCCAGCCACCTGCAGTCACTGCCTGAAATCCATTTATCAATGTATCCATAGCTCTTTTGCCCGCTCCATAACATCACCGGGTGAGACACCAGCTTTACTGACTACAGTGAACGTTTGATCTCTCCAGGGCTGCCTCCTGAGTTCTCCCCTTTCCTGCTCACTGCACCCGGTCTGTCTGATGATTTTTTAGACCTGTTTGCTCATTACAGTGAATGTTCTGCTGATTACAGTGAATGCTGACCGCAATTAACCTGCAAACTATATTCGGGCAGACGAAATAATGTGATGAAGCTCACCATAACCCGCGCGGTTACATAAAAACGGAGATTATGTTGAGAAGATAATTTATTGCCTCACGTGCAGGATTTCTGTATAAAGTCATAAATCCTACATGTTTGGAGCAACTATGGCTAATGATGACAAGCAGGTGATGAAGGTTGCGCAGCGTTCAGAACGCATGCTGCTAAGCCTCACCGAGCAAATTCAGGCGCAAAAGCAGGAACTGCATGAAAATACCTACTATCAGGTCTATGCCAAAGCGGCGCTGGCAAAGTTGCCCAAACTGACCCGAGCCAGTGTGGATTACGCAGTCAATGAGATGGAAGAGAGCGGTTATCAATTTGATAAACGTGCGGCCGGTTCTTCCGTTAAATATGCTATGTCGATTCAGAATATTATCGATATCTATCATCATCGTGGCGTGCCGAAGTATCGCGATCGCCATAGTGACGCTTACACCCTGTTTGTCGGTAATCTGAAGGGCGGTGTCTCCAAAACGGTTTCAACCGTCTCGCTGGCACATGCGTTGCGCGCACATCCCCATCTGCTTTTTGAAGATTTGCGCATCCTGGTTATCGACCTTGATCCGCAGTCCTCAGCAACCATGTTTCTGAACCACGAGCGCTCCGTCGGGCTGGTGGAAGCGACTGCGGCGCAGGCAATGCTGCAGAATGTCTCACGAGATGAGCTGGTCAACGAGTTTATCGTTCCGTCGATCATTCCGGGTGTGGATGTGCTGCCAGCATCGATTGATGACGCCTTTATCGCCTCAAGCTGGGATCAGCTTTGTGCTGAGCATCTTCCGCAACAGAACGTTCACGCCGTGTTGTATGACAACGTTATTGCCAAACTGAAAAAAGATTATGACTTTATCTTTATCGACAGCGGCCCGCATCTTGATGCCTTCCTGAAGAATGCGATTGCAGCGTCAGATCTTCTGATGACTCCGGTGCCACCGGCTCAGGTAGACTTTCACTCGACACTGAAATACCTGACACGTCTTCCGGAACTGATTGCGATTATCGAAGACTCCGGCGCGACCTGTCGGCTGCAGGGTAATATTGGCTTCATGTCGAAGCTCTCCAATAAAGCAGACCACAAACTCTGTCATAGCCTGGCAAAAGAGATTTTTGGTGGCGACATGCTTGATGCTGCCCTTCCCCGCCTTGATGGTTTCGAACGTTGTGGCGAATCCTTTGATACGGTTATCTCCGCCAATCCTTCGACCTACGTCGGCAGCAGCGAAGCGTTGAAGAATGCACGATCCGCCGCAGAAGACTTTGCTAAAGCCGTCTTCGACCGTATCGAATTTATTCGCCTGAACTGAGGTTTGTATGAGCGCAAAAAGAATTACGATTGGCAGAACCTTCAGCCAGACTCCACTGGAAAATGACACGCCAGACAGCCAGCACAACCAGACATTCGTTCTGGCAACGGGCAAGCGCGCGTTGTTTCGTTTTGAACGCATTGCCGCCAGCGACGTTGAAAGCAAAACGTTTGTCACAATGGAAACCAACGGTCGCGATCAGGCAGGCCTGACACCTGATTCGCTGCGCGACATTATCCGGACCATTAAGCTGCAGCAGTTCTTTCCCGCTATTGGTGTGATGCGCGATGACCGCATCGAAATCCTCGACGGCTCACGTCGTCGTGCAGCCGCGCTCTACTGCAAAACCGGCCTGGACGTGCTGATTACTGATGCGGCCATCACCGCTGATGAAGCTCGACGACTGGCGCAGGATATTCAGACGGCACGGGAACACAATCTACGCGAAGTGGGTATGCGTCTGTTAACGCTTAAAGATGGCGGTTTGTCGCAAAAAGAGATTGCTGAAAATCAGGGCTTATCGCAGGCTAAAGTGACGCGTGCCCTGCAGGCCGCCAGCGTTCCCTCAGATTTGATTTCTCTTTTTCCTAATCACGCCGAGCTGACCTATCCCGACTATAAAGCGTTGTTACAGGCAGCTGACAAGTTAAGTGAGTCCGGGCAAAGCGTTGAAGCTCTGATCAAGTCCATTTCCAGGGAAATTGATGTGGTCTGTGCTCGTGAAGGTCTGGCCGAGGACGAGGTTAAAAATCATATCCTGCGTCTGATTCGACAGGGCAGCCAGACTCTGATCAAAGAACCTGAAAAAGATAAAACCCAGGCGACTGCGCTCTGGTCTTTTGCTGATAAAGATCGCTTCGCCCGCAAAAAGGTACGCGGACGGATGTTCAGTTATGAATTTAATCGGCAGTCGAAAGAGTTGCAGGAAGAGCTGGATAAAGTTATTGCTGAGACCCTGAAAAAATATCTCAACCGTTAAGGCATCTGCACTCAAATCAGCCAGCGATGAACGCTGGCTTTTTTTTGCTTTTTTTAGCTAATCGTCGTTAAAATAGATGGCGGACACCCAAATTTCAGGCTGAAATCGCCAGGTTTTTATGGCTGAATTTACATTTAAGTCATTGAAATATAATAAATTAATTTATTGACCTTTGCTGAAAAACTGCATGAAATCGCCATTTCGCTGAACTATTTCGCCAGATACCGAGGCCGCTTCCAAACCGCACAGGTCACTATAAAAAGAGATAGCGCTTTTCGTCTGATGCTGTCGTTAATGCATCTCATCGCCGCCAGTGCGCATCCGATGGTCAGAATATTGCAAGTAATGATTTTCCGGGGCTGGTTCATTAGTGACCAATCAACCCGCCCTGAACCTCAGTAACAGCGTACCGGCTTCGTTCACGCCGCTAATCCCTCTGCTTAGCCTTTCTGTATACCTAAGTCCGCCAGCGATATTTAATAATTAACTTATTGTTTTTAATGTAAAAAGCTAAATAATTTCAGCCTGAAATCGCCATGCCTGTAGTTAAACGCTCCCTCGTTTCAGGCCTGTGAGCAAACAGATAAGATCAGAAAAGAGGCGTATCTAACGGGCAGTAAACTCCTGAACAGAGAGTGAAAAAAGATACTCAGAAAATATCCCTCACTTATCCACAGAAAAAGTGGATAACTTTTACAGTGCGATAAAATTATTTTTGAAGTGGTGCGATACAAGATGCAGCTTTGGCTGTGAACG
>Ga0308161_1002082_pt1 | contig 22071 bp, 17 predicted proteins | sample PhyFR2_FD_201034 | JGI IMG/M metagenome (GOLD analysis project Ga0308161, IMG submission 201034) | Phyllosphere microbial communities from UC Gill Tract Community Farm, Albany, California, United States - DLSLF.R2 | ecosystem: Host-associated > Plants > Phyllosphere > Unclassified | place: USA...
TCATGGTCGGCGAAATCGGCGGCGACGCTGAAGAAGCCGGTGCCGAGTACATCAAGAACCACGTGAAGAAGCCGGTCGTCGGTTTCATCGCGGGTGCTTCGGCTCCGGCCGGCAAGCGCATGGGCCACGCCGGTGCGATCGCATCGGGCGGCAAGGGCACTGCCGAAGGCAAGTTTGCTGCCATGGAAGCTGCTGGCGTCGTCACCGTGCGTTCGCCGGGCGACCTGGGCGCTGCCATCGCCAAGCTGGTCAAATAAGGCCGCTTGTGTAGAGTCGAGCCATGCTCGACTTGCTTCAAACAGAAAGGCCGCCTCCGGGCGGCCTTTCCTGTTCTGCGGGTGGTCCACTACGGTGGACATTATCCGACCGTGGCCTGCATCTGCGGCCTGATCAGGTCGCGGTATCGAGCGCTGCGGATCAGTAGTTCTTCGTGCGACCCGGTGGCGGCGACCGCACCTTCATCGATGAGTACGATTCGATCGGCGGCAAGAATGGTCTGCAACCGGTGTGCGACGATGAGCGTGGTCGGACCCGTGCCCGTTCCGAAAACATGGTCATGTACCGCCTGTTCGGCGTGCGAATCGAGCGCCGATGTCGGCTCGTCGAGCAGCAGGATATCGGCTCGCTTCAACAGTGCGCGCGCAATGGCTACCCGTTGCTGCTGGCCGCCTGACAATCGGGCCCCGCGTTCGCCCAAGGGCTCATCGTAACCTGCGGGCAACTCATTGATGAAAGCATCTGCGCCTGAAGACACTGCTGCGTTCCTGACATCCTCGTCGGTAGCGTCGAGCTTGCCGTATCGGATGTTCTCAAGCACGGATCGGCCGAAAATTGCCGGCGCCTGCGAGATCGTGCCGATAGCGTTGCGGATGCTTGCAGGCTGGAACGTGGAGATATCGTGGCCGTCGATGAAGATGGCGCCGGCGCGCACGGGATGCAGGCGCAGAAGCAGCGACAGCAGCGTACTCTTGCCCGCGCCGGATGCGCCCACGATGGCGACCTTTTCCCCCTTCGCAATGTCCAGGTTCAAGCGTCGCAGAACGGGCCTGTCGGGCGCAGCGGCATACCAGAAATCGACATTCTCGAATCGGATGCATCCCTGCAGAGCCTGCACCAGCCTGGTTTCCTGCGCCTCATGGTGTGGCAGGTCACCAAATGCGGTGATGCGATCAGTCGCTCCGGCGGAGCGCTGCAGCGCCCCCCATGTGTCCAGGAGCGCGGCGGCGGCCATGCCGCACATCACGGCGTACATGGCGAACTGTCCCAGCTGGCCCGCCGAGAGCGTCCGGTCCATGACCTTGTGGGTGCCTGTCCATAACACAGCGGTGATGCCCAGCAGCATCACGATCAATGACGATGCCGTCAGTACAGACTGCCAGGTCGTGCGCCGACGAGCGCCGCTGACGCTGGCATCGAGCGTCGCCGCATGCCGCTCTGTCTCGAAGGGTTCGCGGGCGAAATCTTTCACCGCCCTGATATGGCCCAGCGCTTCCGCCGCAACGACGCGCGATTGTGCAAGCAGATCATTGTAGTCGCGCGCGCTGGCCCGCAGGTGCTTGGAGCCCGCGGCGATGGGAGCCGATGCAAACGGGATGGCGGCGATCGTCAGCAGCGCCAGGCCGGGGTCGGTAATGAACAACATGGTGACCGCACCGGCCAGCATGATTCCGCTGCGTATCGCCACAGAGAAGCTGACCCCGATGGCTATCCGCAGGTGCTCGATATCGGAGGTCAATCGTGAAAGCAGTTCCGTTGAAGGCTGCTGCTGATGGAATTCCAGCGGCTGGACGAGCAATCGTGAGAACAGCTGCCCCCGCAGGTCATTGGTTACTTCATCAGCGAGGCGATTGATGAAGTAGACCCGCATTGCCGTGGCCACGCCGATCGCCACTGAGATCAAGGCAAGTGTCAGGAAGATGTTGTCGATCTTCTCCAGGCTGTTCAGGTCCAGGCCGCGATTGCCCCGTGCGGCGATGGGAACGGCGAGGGCGAACGTGGTTGCAACCACGATGCTGGTCAATGCACCCGCCAGAAGTGGCAGGTGGTTGCGCGAAAGACTCGCCAGCAGCCGGAGGGTGCGTGCCACCGGCATGGCCTTCTCGAGGGCTTTATTCACACCCTTCGCTCCTGTCAGTTCCAGTTGCTGGACGAAGCACCATGGCGATGGCTAGTTCATGCACTTGCGCTGCTCCATCGTCCTGATGATGGCCTCGGCACTGCCGGGGTTTGATGCAAGCGCCTGCCGCAGTTCTGCGCACGCCATCCTCCGCCCCATGCGTGCATACCTTCCCATCCATGAGTTGTCTTCGACGCTCACCTGCAATGTGGGCTCGCGCGCCGGAAAGGCGGCCTGGGTCGGTCTTGTCAGGGAGGGGCGCTTGAACGAGATATCATCTGGACGAATGGCAAGGTCGAGCGGTGCGGGGGCAACAGCCATCGCAGGTCCATGTACTTCATCGACCACGTCCAGCGTGGGCCTGCGGGGCGCCGCAGGTGCAACAGGCAGCGCCGGGCCAGCAGTCCTGCCGGGCCCTCCCAATGCCCGGGGCATGGCAGCGGGAACAGGCGCCCGCGCGAGAGGGCGCTCGATGAACACGAGCGATGCCCTCGTTTCATCATCCCCGACGTTCCCAGGTGTCTTGCCGGCGACCTGGCACAGCAGGATCAGCAAGGCCAGTTGCGCTGCCGATGCCAGGAAAAGCGCCGCTAGTCGTTCCACTCGAGGCGACATCGGTCGGTCACTGTGGGAGGGCGTTCAAGGTGACTCGACCTCGTATCCGCGCTGGCGCAGCGCATTGATGTATCCGTCGTTGCCGGACAGGTCGGCGATGGGAAGCACCGCGAGCGTCGTCGTGTTGGTCTGCAGTGCATTGTCTGCGGCCGCAAGCCATTTCTCCCTTACGACCGTGCGGATGTCGGGCATGCCAAAAGCACGGGCTGCGGGCGCGTTGCTGAGCGAGTCCGTGCATAGTGCATCCCGTTTCGAGGTCAGGGATACGTCGATCCGGGCGGTCTCGCCCGTAGACCATGCATTTGCGTTGGTTACCAGGCGATCCATGCCGGATTCGACAAGATCCATGGTTGCCACCATGCAGGCGCTGTCGTCGATCGACGTCGACCTGACTGCCTTGAGCATCTGCGCGGCGTTCTGACGCGAGAGCTTGAGCATATATCGAGGTGTGTGCAGTCCGATGCCGCGCGCCTTCACTTCGGCGACGATGACGGGAGCGACCACCCCCTTGCTGCTCAGCCCACGCTGGGCCATCACCGCCGACATCAGCTCCTCCGCGGCCGCAAGCGGGCGCTTGCCTTCGAGGTTGCTGTGGCCAGCGAGGTACTTGTCGCGCAGATTCTGCCAGCGCGCGTATACATCCGGTGCCAGGACATCTTTGAGTTGCCCATTGTCAGGATTGTTCTGTGCCTTCATGTAGCTGTAGCCAAGCGACAGCTTGCCGAGCCAGCCGGTGTCGACGTCTACGGTGAAGGATGGCTCCCACAGCACGGCCTGAGCCTCGGCAATCACCTCTCGCACCGCTGCCGAATCCCATGTGATCGAGGATGGCACGGGCTTGAGCGTGCCCAGGATCCAGAGTGTGTGCTCGCCACGTGAGACTCTCCAGAGTCCGGGACCCGGTGCAACCCCGGACACCACGACGGTATCAAGGGTGCGCAATGGAGGCTCGGTGGCATCTGCTGCGGCGGCGCAGTTGATGCCCGCCGCGGGAAGCGCCAATGCAATGAGGAGCACAAGACGTGATTTCTGTCTCAGCATGTGGGTGCCGTTGCGTCTCTTCTCAGGTCAATTACTGCGGTAGGGGCGAGCATGTCGGGGTCGCGGGCCAGCAGCCCGGCCACGCGCGCCACATCGGACCTCGGCACCTCGAGGTGAGGGCCGTTCTGGGCGATGTGTTGACGTACGTTCTGCCAGTAGATCAGCTGGTGCTGCATGTAGTGTTCATAGAAAGCGAAGAGCCCGCGCATGACGCGGTAATCGTCTGCAAGCAGACTGCGTTCGGACTGGCCCTGTGCTGCAGGTTCCGGGTCAGCGCACGGCGGTGCGAAAACGCTCCTGAAGCCCAGGCCCGACGTGACGGGGGTGGAGATCATCGGGACGATCAGCGCATCGGTTCTGCGGGACAATGCGGCGGTGCCGAGCATGATGCTCATCGAGCGCTTGCAGAAGTTGATGGGGAATGTGGCGTTCTCGTCCTTGAAAACGTCCGGCAGGATGAAGACGGCTGCGCCTGCCCTCAGTTCACGCATGGCTGTTGCCAGGCCTTTGCGGGTGTCATGGACGAAACCAACACCGTTGTCCTCGTTCCAGAACCAGCCGTTGAGCCTGTCGAAGATTTCGTTGCCTGGATGGGTTTCCGGGTTTCCATAGAACAGGAAGGTTTTCCGCTCGTGCCGTAAACGCTCCGCCAGCATGATGATCGACAGAATGTAGTGGGCATGGTGCGGCACTGCGATCAGAAGCCCGCGCGGCGTGCGTGCCAGTTCATCGAATGCGCTGTAGTCCGTTCGGTCGGCGCGACTGAGCAGGGACAGGAACTCGGTCCGGTTCCCACGCCGCAGAACATTGGCAACGAACAGCTTCTGCAGGTACCAGTAGTAGTATTCGCCAAATCTCGTGTTTCCCGATTCGGCCCAGGCAACACGCAGGTAGTGCTCGTCGTCGTCGGTCAGAGGGGTCTTGATGATCGACTCGATCCAGGCAATCCGCCGATCAAGGCGGCGCAAGGGACGGGCAAGTTGAGTCAACAATTGCGGAATCAGCATGCAAGCCTTCCCTGTCGATCAACGACATCGCCTTCAAGCGTATCGATCGCTTCCATCAAGGCGTCGAGTTCGGCATCGATACTGTCGGGTTGGTACTGTGCCAGCAGTGCGGATCGGAACATCCTGATCTTTCTGCGCGCGTTGTATGTCCTGATCGCCGGCCTGCGCAGTGACTGTTGTTCGCGCAGCAACCATTGATCCCCCAGGCTGCTGCACTGGTGAAGATGGTCGATGATCCCGTGCAGGATCGCGCTGCTGTCGGCAGAACGGGCCTCGATCGTGGAATAGCCCTGTATGCCCCAGAACGACAGTGCGTAGCCGTAGCGTTGATTGAGGATCATTTCGAGCGGCGAAACGTAGATGTCATCGCGCGCGGTCCGAATCAGCAGGGTTGCTTCGTGTGCTGAGACAAGCTGGTCCGAGAAAATGACGAGTGCTGGTCGCTGACCGGACTGCGCCAGCCGCACCATGCCGCTTGCGCTCAACCCAAGGCTGTTCTCGTTGCACACGACGCGTAGGCGCCCTGCATCTGCGAGCTGTCTGCTTCTGGTCAAGACTGCGCGCGTAGATGGCAGGACCAGCGCAAGAGCGTTGGTGCCAGCGTGGTCGCTGCCTGTATAGGCATGGAGGCTCCGCTCGAACTCCTCCGGTGCGTTGAATCCATCCATGGAATGTGCTCTCGATAATGACGAGGGCGAAGGCAACCGCCTTCGCCCTCGATCTGCGTCAGTTGATGCCCGGCTCGATTTCCGGCACGCAGTCATTGCCGTTGCTGCCGCAACAGTCCGAGCAGAACAGTGCTACCGCACCATTCCTAACCACTTCAAATGCGGTGCCAATCGACGTTGCGTCTTCGGCCCTCTGCAGCATCCCAGCTTCAAAGCCTGCGACATCCAATGCCATAGAACTCATCCTGATTCTCCATTCCAATTGGATACAGCGATCAATAGCCGGACCGAGTGAGCCGGCCAATCTGGACACAACGTCCAAATTCCTTTTTTGAACCAGATTGCGCGGTGATCTGAGCCGTCGAAGGTGGTCACCATGAATTTATCGTGAATGGGAGGGTGCTACTAATGAAAGCGAAAATCAATAGCCCCAGGGCGGACATTCGAGGAGGCGATGGCAGGGTCTGGGCGGCAGGGAAACGAGGTCCAGGTCTGCGCGACTCGGGGCAGACCGATCGCATGCATCGGTCCTGACCGGTCCGTGTCCAAAGGCCTAGAATGGTGCAATTGCAACCACAGGCTGGATTCCCATGGCTTCGATCCGCATCGCGATGGCGCAGTTCGACTTCCCGGTCGGCGATGTCGCCGGCAACACCGAGCGCATCATCGAGATGATCGGCCAGGCGCGCGATGAGTACGGCGCCGGGCTGGTGATGTTCCCCGAGCTGGCAGTCAGCGGCTATCCGCCGGAGGACCTGCTGCTGCGCCCGGGCTTCCTGTACGAGTGCGAGCAGGCGATGATCCGCATTGCTGCTGCGTGCCGTGGCATCACCGCCGTGGTCGGTTGGCCGCAGGCGGCCGGTGCGGTGGTCTACAACGCGGCCAGCGTGCTGCGCGATGGCCTGGTGGAGCAGACCTACCGCAAGCGCGAACTGCCCAATTACGCGGTGTTCGACGAGCGCCGCTACTTTGATGTCGACCCGGACGGTGGCAGCTGCGTGTTCGAGGTCGACGGCATCCCGGTCGGCCTGCTGATCTGCGAGGACCTGTGGTTCGCCGAGCCGCTGGCCGATACGGTGCGTGCCGGCGCGCAGCTGGTGGTGGTGCCCAATGCCTCGCCGTACGAGCGCGGCAAGCATGCCCAGCGTGACGCCGTGCTGGCTGCACGCACCCGCGAAAGCGGCGCGGCCATCGCTTACCTCAACGTTGTGGGCGGCCAGGACGCGCTGGTGTTCGATGGTGCATCGGTGGTGGCCGATGGCGATGGCACAGTGCACCCGGCCGCGGCGGCCTTCGTCGACCAATGGCTGGTGGTGGACTACGACGGCGCTACCCGCCGCTTCCTGCCGCAGGTATGGATGGATGACGGCGACGAGAGCATGGATGCGCTGGCGTGGCGTGCGGTCACCCGCGGCATCCAGGACTACTGCAGCAAGAACGGTTTCAAGAAGGTGTGGCTGGGTCTGTCCGGTGGCATCGACTCGGCGATCGTGCTGGCCATGGCGGTCGATGCACTGGGCGCGGAGAACGTGACGGCGGTGCGCCTGCCGTCGCGCTATACCGCCGGCATGTCCAACGACCTGGCCGCCGAGCAGTGCCAGGCGCTGGGCGTGAAGCTGGAAGCCGTTTCCATCGAGCCGGCGTTCCAGGGCCTGATGCAGGCGCTGGCAGCGATGTTCGAGGGCACCACGCCGGATGTGACCGAGGAGAACCTGCAGTCGCGCAGCCGTGGCGTGATCCTGATGGCACTGGCCAACAAGTTCGGTGGCCTGCTGCTGACCACCGGCAACAAGAGCGAGTACGCGGTCGGCTACGCCACCATCTATGGCGACATGTGCGGGGGTTACGCGCCGCTGAAGGACCTGTACAAGACCGAGGTGTTCGGCCTGTCCAAGTGGCGCAACACCGTTGGCGGTGCGCCGGTGATCCCGCCGGCGGTGATCAGCCGCCCGCCCTCGGCCGAACTGCGCGAAAACCAGACCGACCAGGATTCGCTGCCGGCCTACGACGTGCTGGACGGCATCCTGTACCGCTACATCGACCAGGAGCAGTCGCGCGCAGAGATCGTCGCTGCCGGCTATGACGCGGCAGTGGTGGATCGTGTGCTGCGGCTGGTGCGGATCAGCGAGTGGAAGCGCCACCAGGCCGCGCCGGGCCCGAAGGTCTCGCGCCGCGCGTTCGGGCGTGAGCGCCGCTACCCGATCAGCAACGGCTACAAGAGCTGAGGACCGGTCGCCGGGCATGGCTCGGCGCTACCGATGTTCGATGGATCCATCGGTAGTGCCGGCCGCTGGCCGGCAACCGGGTGTACCGCCCATCCACGCATGGCGTGGATCTACCGGGCTTCGTTGAGCAGCTGCTCCAGGCCGGCGGTTTCGGCGGCCTCGTCAAATTGGCGGTGCCCCAGCCGCGCACGCACGAATGCCAGGCCATCGGCCGCCGCTGCGTCCAGCGTGCCGCGATGGTCGACCGGGTATCGGCGGAATGCCACCGGTTCGCCGCGCAGGGCCAGACCGACGGCATACAGCAGGGTGGTGAGATAGGGCACGTCGCGATCCTCGCTGCCGTGGCCCAGCATCAACGGCTGGCTGAAGCCCCGCCGTGGCACGCCCAGATAGTCATGCAGCAGCGCCCAGATGCCCGGCACCGAGGTCAACGGTGCGCTGAACATTTCTCCCGTGTTCGCCCCTTCCAGGGTGGCCGCCAGCGGGCCCAGGCACTGCTGGCGCGCCAGCGCGACCCGTGCATGGCCTTCATCGCTGAGTACGCGTGCAATACGCGGCTCCACCTGCAGCAGGCCATCGAGCAGGTAGGCGTGATAGGCATTGAGCGCGCCCGGATTCGGCGTGCGGCTGTCCGGCTTCATCACCAGCGCAGTCAGTTCGACGGCCGTGGGTGTGCCGGTGGTGAAGCTGCCGCGGTACTGCAGCGAGGGTCCATAGGACGGTGCCAGATGGCCGGCAGTGAGTGCGGCAGCGCCACCCTGCGAATGGCCCACCGATACCCAACGCGGTGACAGCGTGGCATTGCCGAGGAAATGGCGGCTGGCCTTGATGAGATCGATGGCGTTGCGCGCGGAGGTGCGCACGTGCAGGTAGGCGTGATCACCCGGGCTGCCCAGGCCTTGGTAATCGGCGGCGAGAACGGCATAGCCCTGTGCCAGGAACTGGTCGAGGAATCGGCCATCGCGCTCGGGCTGATAGGGGCCGGATACCGAAGGCGCGCAGTGGTCGGCGATGCCCTGGGTGCCGTGGGCCCAGGATACGACCGGCCAGCCACCTGCTGGCGCAGGCCCGGCGGGCAGATAGACCAGCCCCGTCGCCTCGGCCAGGCGTCCGTGATGATCGGGGGTGCGGTAGGCCAGCTTGTAGGCCTGGGCGGCCTTGGAGGGCACCCAGCTGGCGCGGTAGGGCGCGGCCGAGAGCAGGTCACCCGGCTCCGCCGCCAGCGCGACAAGGGGACTGGCGGCCAGCGCAAGCAGGGCAGTGACCAGCAGGGTCGGGCGGAGTCGGAACCGCAGGGACGGTGAGGACATGTGGCGCTCCATGCAGGCCGGGATGGCCTTTGCGCCGCATTCTGGGAGCTGCGCTCCGCGCCGACTGCGATGGAAGTCGCAATGATCGCCGGTTCGTAGCATTCCTAGCGGTGACGCCAGGCAAAAAAAAAGGCCCCGTGCGGGGCCTCTTTTCTTACTTCTTTTCCAGTCGCGCGTTGCGCTGGCCGGTGGCGGCGGACTTTTCGCCGGCAAACGGGTTCAGCTTGCGGATCATCCACGGGTACTTCGGCCACTTGCCTTCCAGCCACGGGTGATCCGGCTGGTTCAGCTGCAGGACGCGGCGGGCGTCGTCGGCCAGGGTCTTGTTGCCCAGGTGGGTGTAGGACTCGGCCAGCACCGCCACGGCATCGTTCTGGAATGCGCTCTGCGGGTAGTTTTCCAGCAGGTAGTTGGCGCGGCCGGCAGCCGAGACCCAGGCGCCGCGACGCACGTAGTACAGGGCATTGTCGAGCTCGTGCTGGGCGAATACGTCACGCAGCACCAGCATCCGCTGGCGCGCATCGGCGGCGTAGCGGCTGTTGGGGTAGCGGTCGACCACGATGTTGAAGTCTGAATACGCCTGGTGCGGCGTGGACAGATCGCGGCGGCTTGCGTCCAGCGACCATACGCGACGCAGGAATACCGTATTGCGATTGGAATTGGCCAGGCCGCGCAGGTAGTACAGGTACGCGATGTTGCGGTGGGTCGGGTAGGTACGGATGAAGCGGTCGATGCTGGACACCGCGTCATCGTGCTTGCCGGCCTTGTACTGGGCGTAGGCCGATTCGATCATCGCCTGCTCGGTGTACGGGCCGTAGGGATACTGTGCCACCAGGCGACGGAAGCTGGCTTCGGCGCCGCTCCAGTTGCCGCCTTGCATCAGCTTGTGGCTCTTTTCGTAGAGCTGTTCGACCGGGGTGCCTTCATCAGGGCGATCGCCCTTGGTGCCGCGGTTGCAGCCAGTGGCGACGATGACCAGCACCAGCAGGAGGGCGGTCAGGCGGACGGGCGCGGAGAGCAGGACGGAGCGTCGGATCATGGGGTCAATGCGGGACGCGGCTGGAATACGAAGGGTCGATGATAGCCTAGTGTCCTGTCCAGCGACTGAAACCGGTTCGCCGGGACCCCAAAATTTCAAAGATGCCCCCTGCCATGTCTGAACAACCCTCCGAATCGGCCCGCCAGGCCGTTGTCCCCGACACCTCCGCCGGCCGTCGTTTCGACGCGGTCGTGGCCGAGCTGTTCCCCGAATATTCCCGTTCCCGCCTGACCGAGTGGATCAAGGCCGGCGACGTCCTGCTGGACGGCGCGCAGGCACGCCCGCGCGACGCACTGCGCGGCGGCGAGGTGGTCACCCTGCAGGTGGTGCTGGAAACCCAGACCAGCGCCGAGCCGGAAGACATCCCGCTGGACGTGCTGTTCGAGGACGAGCACCTGCTGGTGATCAACAAGCCGGTCGGCCTGGTCGTGCACCCCGGTGCCGGCAACCACAGCGGTACCCTGGTCAATGCGCTGCTGTACCGCGACCCGTCGGTGGCGGTGCTGCCGCGCGCGGGCATCGTGCATCGCCTGGACAAGGACACCAGCGGCGTGATGGTCGTGGCCCGCACGCTGGAAGCGCAGACCGCACTGGTCGAGCAGCTGGCCGCCCGTGACGTGCACCGCCAGTACCTGGCCGTGGTGATGGGCGCGCTGGTGGCCGGTGGTACCGCAGATGCGCCGATCGATCGCCACCCGCGCGACCGCCTGAAGATGGGCGTGCGCGAGGATGGCAAGGAAGCGGTGACCCATTACCGCCTGCGCGAGCGCTTCCGTGCGCATACCGCGCTGGAATGCCGCCTGGAAACCGGGCGTACCCACCAGATCCGCGTGCACATGGCGCACCTGCGGCACCCGATCGTGGGCGATCAGCTGTACGGCGGTGCGCTGAAGCTGCCCAAGGGGGCCAGCGACGAGCTGGTGGCCGCGCTGCGCGGCTTCAAGCGCCAGGCCCTGCATGCAGAGACCCTGGAGTTCGTGCATCCGATCAGTGGTGAGCCGGTGCGCAACACCGCGCCGGCGCCGGCCGACATGCTGCACCTGATGAAGGTGCTGCGCGAAGACAGCGCGGCCTTCGCCGAGCGCGAGCGGGACCGCTGGTAATGACTACCGCGCTGCCGCTGCTGCAGGCTGATTGGCCGGCGCCCCCGGGCGTGCATGCACTGACCACGCGCCGGCATGGCGCGGGTATCTCGCCAGCGCCGTTCGCCCAGTTCAACCTGGGCAACCGGCATGCGGCCGACGGTGACACCCCAGCCAACGTCGAGCACAACCGGCAGCTGCTGCAGCAGGGCCTGGCACTGCCATCGGCGCCGCATTGGCTGCGCCAGGTGCACAGCAGCACCGTGCTGCGTTTCGGCGCGCCGCCGGTGGAGGGCGCCAGCGAACCGGTGGCCGATGCCGCGGTGACCTCGGTGCCCGGGGTTGTGCTGGCGATCCTCACCGCGGACTGCCTGCCGGTGGTGTTCGCCGCTGTCGATGGCAGCGAGGTGGGGGCCGCCCATGCAGGTTGGCGTGGCCTGGCCGACGGCATGCTGGAGGCCACCGTGGCCGCCATGCAGACGCCACCGACGCAGCTGCGCGCGTGGCTGGGCCCGGCAGCGGGACCGGCCGACTACGAGATCGGCGAAGAGGTGTACCACGCCTTCGTCGGACACGACGCGGCCGCTGCGGCGGCCTTCGTGGCGACCCGCCCCGGTCACTGGAAAGTGGATCTGTTCGCGCTGGCGCGACAGCGCCTGCAGGCCGCGGGCATGGAGCTGGGCAACATCCACGGCGGCACGGTCTCGACCATGGCCGATGCGGATCTGTACTCGCACCGTCGCGACCGCCGCACTGGCCGGATGGCGACGCTGGTGTGGATGGACTGATGCGCGGTGATCGCGCTGCGGGTGTAGAGCCTGGCGGCGTGATCGTCTTCGATGGCGTCTGCGCGTTGTGCAGCCGCTGGGTGCGTTTCCTGCTGCGGTTCGACCGGCAGGAACGCTTTCGCTTCGCGGCGATGCAGGGCGCGCAGGGCAGCGCGATGTTGCGCGCGCACGGCCTGGACGCGCACGACCCGACCTCGTTCCTGCTGTTGGACGGGCAGGGCGCGTGGACCGATACCGATGCGATTCTGCGCGTGCTGGCGGCACTGGGTGGTGGCTGGCGCCTGGCGGCCGTACTGCGCGTGCTGCCACGCCGCTGGCGCGATGGCGCCTACCGCGTGCTGGCACGCAACCGCTATCGCTGGTTCGGGCGCCATGACGCCTGCTTCCTGCCGACGCCGGAACAGGCGGCGCGCTTCCTCGATTAAGCGCCGCCGGGCGTGGCCCGGCGCTACCCTGTGCCCGGATAAATGTAGCGCCGGGCCATGCCCGGCGTGGGCGGTCAACCTTCCAGGACTTCGAGGTAGCTGCGGCGCCAGTGGTTGATGTCGTAGGTGCGCAGGTGTTCCATCATCGCGTGCCAACGCTCCTTGCGCCGGTGCAGCGACATCGTCGCCGCAGTGGCGATGGCATCGGCCACGCCGTCCAGATCATGCGGATTGACCAGCAGCGCCTGCTTCATTTCATCGGCGGCGCCGGCCAGCAGGGACAGCACCAGCACGCCGGGATCTTCCGGGTCCTGCGAAGCCACGTATTCCTTGGCGACCAGGTTCATGCCATCGCGCAGCGGGGTCACCAGGCCGACAGCGGCGGCACGGTAGAAGCCGGTCAGCGTGGCGTGCGTGAAGTTCTGGTTGACGTAGCGCAGCGGTGTCCAATCCGGCTCGGCATGGCCACCATTGATGTGGCCGGCGATCTGCTCCAGCTGGCTGCGCAGTTGCCGGTACTCGGTGACATCGCCGCGCGAGACCGGTGCGATCTGCAGGTAGGTGAGCGAGCCGCGCTGGTCGGGATGGCGCTGCAGGTAGCGTTCGAAGCCGAGGAACCGTTCGGGCAGGCCTTTGGAATAGTCCAGGCGATCCACGCCGATGGCGAGCTGGCGGTCGCGCAGGCTGCTGCGCAGGTTCTTCACGGCTGCCTTGCTGGCTGCGGTGCTGGCCTGGCGGGCGATCAGCTCGGTGTCGATGCCGATGGGGAATGCCGCGGCACGGAAGTGACGTCCGCCGGGTGCTTCGAGATTGCCGTTTTCCAGTACCCGGCCACCGCCGAACAGGCGCAGGTAGGTCTGGAAGCGATCGGCATCGCGCTGGGTCTGGAAGCCGACCAGATCATAGGCATACAGCGCCGAGAACAGCCGCAGATGATCGGGCATGGCCTGCAGCAGGTCGGCCGAGGGCATCGGGATGTGCAGGAAGAAGCCGATGCGGCAGCCGATGCCGCGCTCGCGCAGCATCGCGCCGAGCGGAATCAGGTGATAGTCGTGGATCCAGACGATGTCGTCTTCGCGCAGCAGTGGGGCCAGCTTGTCGGCGAACAGTGCATTGACCCTGTGGTAGGTCTCGCGGGTGCCGCGGTCGTAATCGACCAGGTCCAGGCGGAAGTGCAGCAGTGGCCACAACGTGCGATTGGCGAAGCCGTTGTAGTAGCCATCCACATCGCGCTTGGCCAGGTCCATGGTGACGTACTGGATGTCACCATCGCGCTGCTCGTGCAGCGCGCCACTGGCCTCGCGCACGCTCTTGCCACTCCAGCCGAACCACAATCCGCCGCGTTCCTTCAGTGCCGCCAGCAGGCCCACGGCGAGGCCGCCGGCACGGTTCTCTCCGGGCACAGCCACGCGGTTGGATACGATGACAAGACGGCTCATGAGGCCTCCTGCCAGGACCGCGACAGGCGCATCGCCGCAGTGATCAGGCCGACATGCGAGTAGGTCTGCGGGAAGTTGCCCCAGGCTTCACCACCGTCGAAGGCAAGGTCCTCCGACAACAGGCCCAGATGGTTGCGTTGCTGCAACAGTGATTCGAACATGTCGCGCGCCTCATCCATGCGGCCGATTGCAGCGAGCGCATCGATGTACCAGAACGTGCAGATGGTAAAGCTGGTTTCCGGTTCGCCGAAATCATCCGGGGCGATGTAACGGTACAGCGCGTTGCCGTGCTTGAGGTCGCGGCCGATGGCCTCGACGGTGGCGACGAAGCGTGCGTCGTTGGCGTCGATGAAGCCGATGTCGGCCAGCAGCAGCAACGAGGCATCCAGGCGATGGCCATCGAAGGTATCGGTGAAGTGGCCGAGCTCCTCGCTCCAGGCTTTTTCCATGATGCGTGCGTGGATGGTATCGGCACGCTCGCGCCAGTACTGTGCACGGTCATCACGCTTCAGACGCACGGCGATCTTGCACAGGCGATCGCACGCGGCCCAGCACATCGCGCTGGTGTAGGTATGCACTTCGGTGCGGCCGCGGAATTCCCACAGGCCGGCATCGGGCACGTCGTGCAGTGCGAACGCCTGTTCACCCAGCGGTTCGAGCCGGGCAAAGGTGTGGCTGTCACCCGGATCCTGCAGGCGACGGTCGAAGAACAGCTGAGTGGAGGCCAGCACCACGCTGCCGTATACATCGTGCTGGCGCTGTACCCAGGCCAGGTTGCCGCGCCGCACCGGGCCCATGCCGCGGTAGCCGGACAGGCTGGGCACTTCGTCCTCGTCCAGCTTGGCTTCGAAGCCGATGCCGTACAGCGGCTGCAGGGTGCCGTCGGTGGTGGCCAGGTTGAAGATGTAGCCGAGGAACTGCTCCATCGTGCGGGTGGCGCCCAGACGGTTCAACGCGCGCACCACGAAGGCGGCATCGCGCAGCCAGCAGTAGCGGTAGTCCCAGTTGCGCACGCTGCCGGGTGCTTCGGGAATCGAGGTGGTCATCGCTGCGATGATCGCGCCGCTGTCCTCGTACTGGCAGAGTTTGAGGGTGATCGCACTGCGGATCACCGCGTCCTGCCATTCCAGCGGGATGGACAGGTACCGCACCCATTCGCGCCAGTAGTCGCGGGTGCGCTGGAAGGCTTCCTGCACGTAGCCGCTGATGGAGCGGTTGAGCGATTCATCCACGCCCAGGATCAGGTGGATGGGATGGTTGAGCACGAACGGCAGGCCATCACGCACGAAGCGCACAGGAACGTCGGTGGTCAGGCGCAGCACGTGCTCGGGCAGGATCCAGCGCACGTGGTTGCTGCCCCAGGTGGACTCGGGCACGCGCGCGCCCCAGTCGGCCAGTGGGCGGGCACGGATCACGATGCGCGGGCTGCCGGACAACGGGCGCACCTGGCGGATCAGGCTGACCGGCCGGTAGAAACGATCGTTCTGGCGCCAGCGCGGGGCGAAATCGAGGATTTCCAGCGCGCCGCCATGCGCATCGCGCAGCACGGTGCGCAGGATCGCGGTATTGGTGAGGTATTCCTGTTCGCTGCCGGCGAAGTCTTCCAGCTCGATGGCGAAGTCGCCGCCGGTCTGCTGGTTGGGGCTGAGCAGGGCACAGAAGGTCGGGTCGCCGTCGAAGGTCGGCAGGCAACTCCATACAACACGGGCGTGTTTGTCGACCAGGGCGCCGAAGCTGCCGTTGCCGACCACGCCCAGATCAAGATCGGGTTGGGTCATCACGCGGTACATCTCGGTTGCGGCCGTGGGGGCCGGGGTCAATACGCATTCTCACGCAGCCAAGCGTGCACGCTGCGTATGTCGGGCAGCGCGAACACCGCTGCACTGGGTTCACGTTCGCCGATCAACACGCTCCAGCCATGCAGGCCATTGGCCGCATCGAAGCCGAATTCATCGGTCAGGTCATCGCCGAGGAACACCGGCAGACGACCACGGAACGGCAGGTACTGCATCAGCCGACGTACGGCTCGGCCTTTGTTGGTAGCCACCGGGACGAATTCGACGACATGGTCGCCCGGCTGCAGGCGATAGCTGGCACGGCCGCGCACGTGGCGGTCGGCGAAGGCGCGCACATCGTTGGCTGCATGCGGCGCGCCACGCCAGTGCAGGGCCAGGCCTACGCCCTTGTTCTCGACCAGTACGCCGGGGTGGCCATGGGCGAAACGCATGGCTTGTTGATGAAGCGCATGCAGCCAGTCGGCGGTGTCGTCACCATGCTCATCGCGTATCACGTGCCCGTCCTGCGCACGCAGTTCGTGGCCATGCAGGCCCGCAGCGGGAAGCTTGAGCGGCGCGAACAACTGGTCCAGCTGTTCAAGCGGGCGACCACTGACCAGTGCCACGGCACCTTCCAGCCGATCGCTGATGCGGCCGATGGCTTCACGCACATCGGGGAGAAGCTGCACGGCGTCGGGGCGTGCAGCGAATTCGATCAGGGTGCCATCCACATCGAGGAACAACGCGCAGGCGTCGTCCAGCAATGGAGGTGGCGGACGCAGGGGGAGCGGTTCAGCCATGGCGACCACCATGCCAGCGGCGGCGTGTACGCGGGGTCGAGGTCAGGCTACGGCTGGTGCGGACCAACGGTCCGCACCCACCCGGTGGGTGCCGGCGCACCCACCCGCAGCGATCCATCGCGTCCCGGTGGGTGCCGACCGTTGGTCGGCACGTTGTTCGCAGCAATCAGAACGTGTAGCGCACGCGACCGTAGTAGTACGCACCGTTGCTGCCGATCGGCGACAGCACGTCGTAGGGCAGGTTGCCGAAGTAGTGGATGTCCTCGTTGGAGCGATCCGGGTAGTTGTCGGTCAGGTTCTGCCCACCGATGGCCACGCTCCACTGCGGGGTGATGCGGTATTCCACTTCCGCATCCAGCTGCCACTCGGCCTGGTAGGTCTGGCGCGGAATGTAGCCATCACCGAAGTTGAATACGCGGGTCGCGCTGCCGTAGCGGTTCACCCGGCTGCTCAGCGACCAGCGGTCGTTGCTCCAAGCGGCTGAGAAACTGCCACGGGTGCGCGGGGTGGCGTCGGTCAGCGTATTGGTCTCTTCGATGCCGAACAGCACGTAGTCCGGGTCCAGCGCCTGCAGCTGCGCCGGTGTGGCCAGCACGTTCTTCAGCGTGGTCTTGGTGTAGGCGTAGGTGCCGGTCAACAGCAGCTGGCCATCGCCCAGCGACTGCCGCCAGTTGCTCACCAGCTCGGCGCCGCGGGTGCGCGTGTCGGCGGCGTTGACGAAGAAGCTGGCGCTCTGCAGGCCGCCGACGCCGTAGTTGGTGGCCACGTAATCGGTCAGCGCATCGCCGGTGATGCTCTCGGACAGTGCGATGCGGTCGTCGATGTCGATCTGGAAGAAGTCCAGCGATAGGTCGAAGTGCTCGCCGATGCGGCTGGTGAAGCCGAGCGAGGTGTTCAGCGACTTCTCCGGCTTCAGGTCCTGCGCACCCAGGCCACGGGCGATGGGGTTGTTGACCGAGAGCAGGCGGCCCTGCACCAGCTGGCCGCCGGCGTTGTAACCGGTGGAGGTGGATTCGTAGCCGATCTGCGCCAGTGACGGTGCGCGGAAATTGTTGGAGATCGCGCCGCGCAGGGCGAATGCCGGGGTGAACTCGTAGCGCAGTCCGAGCTTGCCGGTCAGTTCGCCGCCGAAGTCATCGCTGTGCTCGTAGCGCGCGGCCAGGTCGGTGGAGAATTTTTCGCCGAACTGGCTGGACAGGCTGGCGTAGACGCTGGCCACATCGCGTGACAGGGTCGCCGCGTCCTGCGGAGTCAGGCCACCGCCTGCCTGCGAGCCGGTCGGACGATCGGTGTACGGGCCGGCGGCGTAGCTGGCCGGGTCGCCTGGACGGGTCTGGTAGCGCTCGTGGCGGGCTTCGGCGCCCAGGCCCAGGGTGTGGCTGATGCTGTCGCTCTGCGAGAACACGCGGCTCAGGTCGAAGTTGCCCACGGTCTGCGCGTACTCGTAGTCCGCGGTCTTGAAGCGGGTCGGGCTGGTCGGGCCCAGCGAGGCATTCAGCGAATCGCGCAGACGATAGGTGAAGTCGTTCTGGCCGTAATCCAGGCTGCCGTCATAACTCCATTCACCCCACTGCCCACGGATACCGGCCACCGCCTGCACGTCGCGGTTCTCACCTTCGGAGATCGGCCGGTAGCCATTGGGGTAGACCTCCTTCCAGTTGGCATCGCCATCGGGATAGCGGAAGTAGTTCGCGCCTTCGGTATCACGCTGGTTGAAGGTACCGAACGCATAGAACGTCGCGGTCTTGCCCACCGGAATCTCGGTGTTCAGCCACAGATTGATGTCCTTGCTGGCGCCATCGCCGAGCACGTAGTTGCGCTTGCCCTGCAGTGCAAGATTGGCCTCGGTCTGGTCCCACGGCGGAATCTGGTCGAAGCCGGCGCGGTTGGTGCCGTTGCGCTTCTTGTATTCCAGGCCGACGCGGAGGAAGCCGCCGTCTTCGCCCAGCGAGGTGCCGACCTTGGCACTGAGGTTGCCCGTCTGGCCGTCGGTGAGGGTGCGGCCGATCGGCTTGAGGTCGGTGTGGTTGGCGCCGTAGCTGGCTTCGATCTCGCCGCCGTCGCCGCCGTTGTCGAGGATCACGTTGATCACGCCGGCCACGGCATCGGAGCCGTACAGCGCACCGGCGCCATCGCGCAGTACTTCGATACGCTTGATGGCGCTGACCGGGATTGCGTTGAAGTCGACCGGGGTGGTGCCCTTGCCGATCTTGCTGTCGGTGTTGACCAGCGCGGTGTGGTGGCGGCGCTTGCCGTTGACCAGCACCAGCACCTGGTCCGGCGACAGCCCGCGCAGCTGCGCGGCGCGCACGTGGTCGGCGCCGCCGGAGTTGGACTGGCGGGGGAAGTTGAACGAGGGCAGCAGGGCCTGCAGGGCGCTGCCCAGCTCGCCATTGACCACGCCGGCCTTGCGGATGTCCTCGGCGGTCAGCACGTCCACCGGCGACGTGGATTCAAGCACGGTGCGGTCGGCGGCGCGGGTGCCGGTGACGATCACCGTGTCCAGGTTGGTGGCGGCGTCCTGGGCCGAAGCCAGGGCGGGGGACAGGGCGAGCGCGATGGCGAGGCCGAGCGGCGACGCGGACAGGCGGGGGGACATGCGGACTCCAGCAGCAACGACGTGGGGAAGGGGGGGAGATAGTTTCACTTACATCCATCCGGATGAAGCGATATATTATCTTGGCGTGAGGAGGCGGTGCGATGCAAGTCCCCGCTCCCATTGCATCACTTCATGCCCTGCCGGCATGAGGGCATTGGTTGCAGCCGCAACCGAGGCGCAGGTGTACCCTCCGTGCCCCTTCGTCGTGCTTTTTCCCCTTCCCGGAGTGCTGTTCCCGATGAAACACCTTGGCCTTGTCTTCGCCGTGCTGCTGGCCACCAGTGGCTGCGCCAGCCTGTCCTCCAAGGCGCCCAGCGCCTATGCCACCACCGCCGACCTGCAGGGCGACGCCGCGCGTCCGTCCAGCGGCCACGGCTGGGTGCGCAGCGAGCTTTATTTCGGCGTGGGCGAAGAGCAGGGCGCCGGTGACCGCCCGCAGGCCGACACCATCAGCGATGCGCAGTGGCGCGCGTTCCTGGACAAGGAAGTGACGCCGCGCTTCCCGGACGGCCTGACCGTGTTCGATGCCTACGGCCAGTGGCTGTTCCGTGGCGATGCCTCCCCGAACCGCCTGCGCACCAAGGTGCTGGTGGTGCTGCACGAGGACAGCCCGCAGCGCCGCGCCGACATCGAAGCGATCCGTCTGGCGTGGAAGCAGCAGACCAAGCACCAGTCGGTACTGTGGTCGCGGCAGGCGGTTGACGTATCGTTCTGACCTGGACGCGCCGCCGTGGCGCTGCAGGGAATGACGATGACACCCAGGGATGTGCTGATGGCGGTGATGCTGGCCGGTCTGTTGGTGCCGGCGGCACAGGCACAGGCGCAGGACGAGGACCGGGGCCCGCTGCGGTTTTCGCCGGCAGCGGGCGTGCAGGCGTCGGTAGAGGTACAGGAGGACGGCATGCTAGCCGTGCTCCTGCAGCCGGCAGGGAAGCGGCAGCGCCTGCCTGGCGCGCCGGACGCCGAGGGACATTCGCGCCTGAGCGCAGAGGATCTCGATTTCGACGGGCGTCCCGAGCTGGTTGCGCGCGCGGCGGTGGGCATGGTCAATGAGGCCGTTGCGGTCTACCGCTTCGACGTGGGCAGCGGTGAGTTCCGCGCACTGAAGGCGGTGACCCATGGACACGACCAGTGCGGTGACCTGATGGGCCTTACCGCCGACGCCGCCACGCGCACGCTGACCGCCAGCTGCCGCAGCGGGCCGATGTGGTACACCGACGTGTATCGCTTCAACGGACCGCAGCTCTATCTGTACCGCGGTGAGAGCGTGTTGATGTTGGGCGATACGCTGAACCGGGCGCTGCACTGGGAAGAGACCGAGAACCAAGGGCCACTGGCGGTGTGGCGCACCTACGATCCCTCCGGCAAGGTGCTGGAAAGCGCCATCGGCGACGGGCTCGGCGCACCAGCAAGCGGTGCGCCGCTGGTGGGGCTGATGGCGAGCGTGCTGCCTGCGCGCCTGTTCCTGTTCGATCATCCCGGTGCGTCCAGCACGCAGCGCTACCTGGTGCAGGGTGATCGCGTGGAGATGCTGGATGAGCAGGATGGTTGGGTGAAGCTGCGTTATCCCAACCCGAAGCGCGGCGCGGTGACGGGGTGGATCAACGTCAACGATTGACGGCAGCCCTGCCCGGAGTTTGCACGACAAGGCGATCGGCCTCTTGCCCACGGGAGCATCACTTCATCGGGACTAGCCTCGGGGTTCCCCCTTGCAAGGCTGTAGTCCCATGAGCAAGCGCGTCGCCGAGATCGTCGTCGATACCCTGCAGCAGGCGGGCGTCCGCCGTTGTTATGGCATCGTCGGCGACACCCTGAACCATGTCACCGACGCACTGCATCGCAGTGAGATCGAGTGGGTGCATGTCCGCCACGAAGAGGTCGCGGCGTTCGCGGCCGGTGCCGATTCATTGATCAGTGGCCAGCTGACCGCCTGCGCGGGTTCGTGCGGTCCTGGCGGTCTGCACTTCATCAACGGCATCTTCGAGAGCAACCGCAACCGCGCGCCGATGGTGCTTATCGCCAGCCAGGTGGTCACCAGCGAACTGGGCATGGAGTTCCCGCAGGAAGTGGATTTCAAGGCGGTGTACGGCAGCTGCACCGTGTTCTGCGAACAGGTGCACAGCCCGGCCCAGGCAAGGCGCGTGGTAGCGCTGGCCTGCCAGGCGGCGATCAGCCGCCGCGGTGTGGCGGTTGTGATCCTGCCGGCCGACATCAGCGAAGCGGAAGTGAAGCACGATGTGCCGTTCTCGGTGCATTACACCCAGCCGGTGCTGCGCCCCTCCGATGCCGAGCTGCAGCACATCGCCGAACTGCTGGGCCAGGGCAAGCGCATCGGCATCTATGCCGGCGCCGGTTGCCAGGGGGCACATGCGCAGCTGCTGGAACTGGCGCGGCGCCTGCAGGCACCGGTGGCGCACACCTCGCGCGCCAAGGATTTCGTCGAACCGGACAACCCGTACAACATGGGCATGACCGGAGTCTTCGGCATCGAATCCGGGTTCCACACGTTGATGGAGTGCGACACGCTGCTGCTGCTCGGCGCGGATTTCGCCTGGGGCCAGTTCTATCCGGACAAGGCCACGATCATCCAGGTCGACCGCGACGGCAGCCACCTCGGTCGCCGCCATCCGGTGAACCTGGGCGTGGTCGGTGATATCGCACCGACGCTGGACGCGCTGCTGCCGATGCTGCCCCCGCGCGAAGACAGCAGTTTCCTGGACGAATGCATCGAGCACCGCGACAAGGCGCTGAAGAAGCGCGAGCAGGAGGAACAACCCGGCGAAGGCGAACTGATCCATCCGCAGCACCTGACCGCGCTGCTGTCGAAGTACGCTACCGACGATGCGCTGTTCACCGCGGATGGTGGCTCGCCGATGGTGTGGGTGCTGCGGCACATCCGGGTGAACGGCCGGCGCCGCACGCTGACCAGCCTGCTGCACGGCACGATGGCCAACGCGATGCCGCAGGCGCTGGGTCTGCAGAAGGCCTTCCCGGGGCGGCAGGTGATTTCGTTGTCCGGCGATGGTGGGTTGGCGATGTTGCTGGGCGACCTGCTGACCGCGGTGCAGGAGAACCTTCCGATCAAGGTGGTGGTGTTCAACAACGGCTCGCTGAATTTCGTCGAGCTGGAGCAGAAGGTGGA
>Ga0308161_1002083_pt1 | contig 22071 bp, 20 predicted proteins | sample PhyFR2_FD_201034 | JGI IMG/M metagenome (GOLD analysis project Ga0308161, IMG submission 201034) | Phyllosphere microbial communities from UC Gill Tract Community Farm, Albany, California, United States - DLSLF.R2 | ecosystem: Host-associated > Plants > Phyllosphere > Unclassified | place: USA...
CCAAGCGAAAATCTACCTATAATTGCAATAGGAATATTTCATTATATCATGAAATCGATTGTTCTGATACAGGATATTAACCGCAGTAACGTGGTGACATTACTGTATAAAATCAAGAATTATGTGAAAACAACAATACAATGAGAAGAAATATCTTTTTAATTTTAATCGGTTTTGCCTTAACTGTAAATCTAGTCTTTTGCCAACAAAAAGATGTGGATTTTAGCAAAGCATATATTGCGCAAAACGACGGCAAAACGACTATTGAAATCAATGAGGCGCAGGAACTCGTGTATATTATCTTTTCTATAACGGATTTTGGCAAGGAGAATCCAAATATGACCAAGCAAAACACCGCCTATTTTGAAGAGGTCAAGGCACACTTCACTCCATTTTCCAATCTACCTATCGTAAAGAAATTTGATCAGCAGTTGCGGGAGAACCTCACCAACTATTTTCTTTTAGCAGCCAATGTTTATGGCTTTAAGTTCAAAAACGATGAATTAGTCCCGACAAACATCTATATTTTTCCGGCAAAAGGAGTTGGAAATTACCAAATCAAATCTAATCCCATCCCGGGCTACAAAAAAGAGCTGGAAGAATTTGCCAGACAGACGCAATACCGCGAATTTTACAAACAACATCAGGTTTACTATGACAGCCTTCGCACAGCATATCAGGAATATGCTTCCATTGCAGAACAGAAAGAATGGTTCGAAAAGAGATTCGATTATAAAATCAATAGTTACCGTATATTGACCTCCCCCTTGATTGCCGGAATGAATGCGACCCACACCTTCAAATATAAAGGGTTCAAAGAAATACTGCTTTTTTTACCAACCCTTCGTGAGGAGGAATCATGGAGTCTCAAATTTAAAAAAGCAATAAACACCCGCATCATTTTCACGGAGATAGGCCATAACTATGTGGGTCCACTTAGTGAAATGCATAAAAAACAGATCGATACTATTTTTAATAACCGAGAAATCTGGGTAGATACGGAGAACAAAAGTACTGATCATTATCCCAGTCCGGTCAAAGTATTTGATGAGTATTTAACCTGGGGACTATTCATCTTGTACTGCTATGACAAGGTTGGGGACGACTACGATCTTTTTGGGCAGATTGTCGAAAACGTCAACGATATGATGGTCAACAAAAAAGGATTTTCAAAGGCTGACGAATTTAACGCCGAATTATTCCGCCTCTATAAGGACAGTAAAGATAAAGGGATTCAGCATTTATACAAATCTCTTTTGAACTGGTGCGAAAAAGAAAAGCAGCCCTAAATAAACATTTCAAATAAAGTCAAATTGATTTACAAAACTAGTGATACTTAAAAGGCGGGCTATAATTAAGGCAAATCATTTTCTTGTTTCCAGCAAGAAAATGATTTGTAAAAATGAAGATTCCTGCAGGATTTACCGTTTGTAAACAAATCTTCTGATATAAGATTCTACCTCTAAAAAGCCAAAGGGCTTCACTAAGCACCCCTCGGCTCCCGCAGCTTTTACGCTGGCTCTATCCATTACATTGCGGCACAGTACAATGATAGGAAGGTTCTGAAGTTTACCGGAAGCCTTTATTTTTTGAAGCATTGAATCACAATTTTGCTGTGGCATGGGGATATCGATAAAAAGGATATCGGGGTCAAATTCCTCCAAGACTTCAATCAATTGCAACGTATTCATTAGCGAAACCACTTTGGTATCCATATCTTCTAAAAGCATGGCAAATGCCTTCAAAATACTTGTATTACTATCACAAACAACAATTCTTCTTTTCATCTCTTTAATTGTTTAAAACCATCGCAAGGAATGTGAACATATCAACAAGCTGTTGCAACCACTTAATTATGGCCTCAGGGAGAATATTCCGGGTGTAGGTCTAATCTATCTTTGGGATTTGATAGATAAACAGCCACACTGCCAGAACTGTTTTGATTTAAAAATATTATTTCACTACGCCTTCTCCCAATATCCCGAGAAAATTTAGTATATTAAAGCTGAGAAGGAAATAAGCCACCAGAAATGTGAATGTATACGACCGCAGGACTTCAGCATAGCATAAGGGGATGATCGTCGATATATTTAAAATCATTAGATAAAAAAATAGTTATGAATATTAAAATCACTGGAACTGGCAGTTATATCCCAACCAATAAGATAGCCAATACACATTTCAAAGACCAACTTTTTTTAGATGAGAGCGGATCTCCATTCAACCAGCCGGCCTCTGTCATTGAAAAATTCAAGGCAATCACCGGGATTGAAGAGCGCCGTTATGCGGATAATGACCAAGTCACGTCAGATCTGGCTTTTCTAGCGGGCCAACGGGCCATTAAAGATGCCGACATAGATCCAGAGACATTGGACTATATCATTGTTGCACACAACTATGGGGATGTTCAATACGGTAAAATCCAGTCGGACACGGTGCCCAGTCTAGCGACAAGGGTCAAGAAAAAATTAGCAATCCGCAACCCAAAATGTGTGGCTTATGATCTTCTATTTGGCTGTCCAGGCTGGAATGAAGGGATCTTACATGCCAACGCTTTTATCAAATCAGGCATGGCAAAACGCTGTTTGATCATTGGCGCAGAAACGCTATCACGTGTCGTGGACGATTACGACAGAGATTCTATGATCTATGCTGACGGAGCCGGAGCTGCTGTAGTCGAAGCAACTACAGAAGGCCACGGTCTGCTGTCATTTGAAAGTGCTACCTATGCCCTAGAAGAAGCCGATTACCTTAATTTCGGAGCCTCGTATCATCACGAGCAGGATCCAGATATCCGGTATATTAAAATGAAAGGGCGTAAAATCTATGAATTTGCACTAAGTAAAGTTCCTTTGGCTATGCAAGCCTGCCTTCAAAAAGCCAATATTGATATCACAGCAATCAAAAAAGTTCTGATTCATCAAGCCAATGAAAAAATGGACGAAGCAATTCTCATGAGGTTCTATGCACTTTACGGCAGCACCCCGCCTCCTGATATTATGCCCATGACTATTCATAACTTAGGAAATAGCAGCGTTGCAACGATTCCTACCCTTTATGACCTTCTTATTCACGGCGCAATGAACAACCACTCTTTACATGCAGGAGATATTATTTTATTTGCCTCCGTTGGTGCTGGGATGAACATCAATGCTTTCACCTATCGTGTATAAATATATTGTGAATAAATACTAATTTTAGAGAATATAGCTGACCTGAAAAACAAGCTTTAACCCTGCTTAATAGGTCATTACATATTTATTATGAATAATAAATGCCAAAACACTTTAAAAATCAATATTTTATATTTACATTTGAACTATAATCGGCTCCGCCTTTGCTTATCTGAAATCGTAAAGTTATACTTCCCGCTCAGTTTACGCATTTTCAGAAGCTTTTTTGTTATCAAAATAATAGGTGAAGTACCTTTTTGAACTTGAATAAACCCAAGCCCATTAAATTACAAACATCATTTCTTGCGAACAAATCGATTTAATTTTATAATGATATTAGTTTCATTATAATAATTTATTTTTGAATACTTTTAATATAATATAGAATACAATGCAAGAAGGAACAGTAAAATTCTTTAACCAAACCAAGGGTTTCGGTTTTATTACACCAGCCGGTGGTGGTGATGACATTTTCGTACACGTATCAGGATTGATCAATGAAGTGCGCGAAAATGACAGTGTAACATTTGATGTAGAAAACGGAAAAAAAGGCATTAACGCAGTTAATGTACGTATCGCATAATTAAGTAAACACACAAGAAGATATCATATGATATCTTCTTGCAGAGTGTAACGGGTAACCGTTACACTTTTTTTGTGCTCATTCTTCCCGTTTTGTGATACACAACGAGTTAGTAAGGTATATACTACAAGTTTGCCAGCAAAACTTCCTGACGCAGAAAATAAGGGCTTAATTCTTTAAATGTTCCACTCTTCCTCGAATACTTCTTGATGATATCAGCGACAACCTCAGCGGTTAGCTCATGCCCCTCCAGTGTGGGAAATCCCTCCCAGCGTACAATACCATCGGGATCCAATAAAATACAATGTGGGATACCCTGTACTTGGAGCTGCTTTTTCAGCCGAGCTTTCGTATCGATCGCCGAGAAATAATCGATTTTAATTTCCTTGGCCTTTTTAACGACTTCGGCCTTTTCATCTGAAACGCCGATAATCACGAGCTTATCACCATACTGCTTATGCCAGTCATTTAGTTCAGGAATCACTCTCCGGCATGGTCCACACCAGGTCGCCCAAAAGTCAATCAGTACAAATTTGCCTTTCGCATCTGGAGCCTCAGATAGCCATTGCTCAACTTCCAACTTAGGCGCCTTCTGATTCAGAATTGACTTCGCCCACAATTTTTTGTTATTATTGCTCTCCTGCGCATGCCCTCCTATACAGATCAGACAAAACAACAACAGTGCAAAAGCCTTTATGACTAATTTTATCTTCATGAAATAGATTGTTTAGTTTCCCTAATTTATGGATTTTTTTTAACAATTCTTTTGGTCATTTCTATTCTCATCGATTTTACAAAAGCGTAGTCAGGATATTGATCAATCAAAATAATACATATACTTTTAATCAACATAAACAACACAATATATTGTATATTAACAAGTAATATACAATATAAAAAAAACAAACCTATAAAAAATTTGCTGTACGGCTCATATTTCCGACAAAAAATAAGTTCGTTCTCACTCTCCTCCTAATGCTGCCGACTTACCTATCCTAACAAAAATTAAACACCCTGGATTTCGAACCCTACTCAACTATGCTCACCCCTTAGATACACTTTCCTGGTTATAATAGCCATTATCAAGATTACAAGAGCCAAATTAATGCGCTCAGCAAGCGAAAACAACATAAACCAATAATATCATTCCTTTGCATAAAAGTTGCTTAGTGCCCCTAAAAAGACTTCATAGCATCTTTTATAATTCAAAAAAACAGCATCCATGGTCCTAGAATTTCCCTCCTCTGGCTAAAACTTCTTTCCATGTTGAATGAAAACAAACTCTCTCATTAGAAAAAGCTTATGTTCATACTAAAGCGACAACAAACATACATCGCATAGAAATTGCAGATCCATGCTCCCGCAATTCATAGGTTAGCTCAAAAAAGCTGACAAACTGACATTACAGCAATAATTAAAACACATAAATTATTATATATTAAAACTTTAAGTCAATAAATATAAACATATAGTTTCATTAAATATATCATTACCAGACCTTGATGTTACCCATCGGATACCACCCCTCTGCAGTTCGTCCTGCAATCGCGAGACGAACTTTTGCTTCCCCGGTGTTGCGGTCAACTATAGCAACCTCGAGGTTGTAAGTTCCAGGTTTTAAATCATACGGTATAAAAATCCCGTCATCATACAGATTGTCTCCCGGCAACCATGTGGTCAGGTCAGCATCAGTAAACCTAATCATCTCAGCCTGCTCGTTCTTTAGGCGAATAGCCAATGCAAATTGTTTCTTGTAAAGTGGCGCTACACCCTTGTTTTCCCACCATGATGTGAAACTCATTTTTTGCCCGCGGGCTACCTCCTTTGGATAGGTCATCTTTTTGAGCACATAGCGGTACCCCATTCTATTAAGCCATCGATTCACATGGGGCCACCACTCGCTAGGAATAGCTGAAGATTTGGCGTTAAAACTGGAAATATGCCATTTCAGCGACTGATCAATGATATAGTCAATATCCCAGCCCTCATCTTTCCATTTCTGCATCACCCAACAGACCTCCAGACTTATTGGAGCCTTCCTCCAAGCATCCTGCATACCGAAACTAACAATCCCCTGTGGATAATAATCATACATATGGGACCAGTTATCATCAAATCCGCCCAAATCGCCCAAACAATCGATACGCCAGCCCACGGGTCTTTTTGAAAGAGTATATTGCTGCGTTTTTCGATCTGTCAATAAGGTAATTAACGGAGTTTGCCTAAAGTTATCGGTATAAGCATCCACTAGGTTTTCACGGGTGGTCTTCGATAGTTCTACGGTACCTCGACCCTCGCCCCAAAAACCCACAATAGATAGATCAACCGCCTCCAAATCAGGATGTCCGTCATAGCGCTGCGCGAGTTTCGTAATCATATTTCCAAAGTATTTTGCATAGCGCGCATCCTCCGGGTCAACCCGCCAGCCTGCAGAATCCACAAACCACTCATTTTTCTTACCAACGATTGCCCGGTACCAGTCGGGTACATCATTGCCTTTGTCCGTGCCCTCACCATAGGGAGCAATCCGTAAAAGTAAAGTCTGCCCACGCTGGTGTGCAGTCTTTAACGCCACATCGATCAGCGTCCAGTTAAACTTTCCTTGATCGGGCTCCAAAAAACGCCAATATAAACGGAAGTAAGCGATCGTCGTATTCGGATAATCTTTATTCTTCAAACTCTGAACCTCACCCTGATATTCAATAGGCTTTCCCTCTGTCCAGGTCAGCCCGTTGTTTAAGCTATCGCCATTAAATCGCTGAAAAGTCATAAAACCTATTCCAGGATTGTCCAGTACACTGTCGATTTCTCGCGGCAGTACCCTGATGATTCCTTCTTTCTTGTAGTCAACAATTTGTGCCTGCGTATTTACTGCTAGCAGAACGAAGGATATAACTATGAAAGAAAATCTAAAAATTAAAGCTGGTTTTTGCATAGTAAACTGTTTTATGATAAAAAAGCGCCAAGCTCAGCAGCTGAACATTGGCGCCTTTGATAGAAAGACTCTGATGGTCCCTTTTATTAATTATAACCTGGATTTTGTTTAATCACACCATTAGTTTCATTGATCGCCTTACGGGGAATCGGCCAAAGCACAAATTCGGGTTTGGCAAATTGAGAACCATCTGTTTTTGCACGCTCGATATAAGTCCCCCAACGAATCAGATCCTCGCGTCGAATACCGCCTTCGCACCAAAATTCATAGAGACGTTCATCCATCATTTTCTTACGGAACTGATCTTTCGTCAGATCCTGATTCCAGCCGACCAGGCCGGCACGTTCACGCACGGTCTTTACCAGATCATAAGCCTCTTGGGTCGGACCTGACAATTCGTTGATCGCCTCAGCCATAGAAAGCAACACATCCGAATACCGCCATACCACAATATTAACACCGTGCTTTTCGCCGGTTGCACTCGGATCGACCCCGTATTTCATTGGAATAGCACCGATCTCCTTATTCGCGCGGGCGTCGTAGATCTTTCCATCCGTTGTCGTCCACTTGGTTAATAAGCGCTGCTTGCGCTTGTCGTTGCTTTCAAACTTATCGTAAGTCTTCCACGGCATCTTATAACCGCCCCACTGTGTCAATGCAACACCGCTCGGATCGGCATAATTTCCAGGGAGTGCATGTGCCAGCCATAAGTTGGCACTCTTAGCATCAATACGGGTCGGTACCGCAAAAAGAACCTCTTTATTATCCCCATTATTTTCGATTGTGAAGATATCAGCATAATTAGTTTTGAGCGAATGTCCCAATTTTTGCAGCTCGCGTCCATATTTGATCACGTCATCCCATCGTTTTTCCTGCATATACAGTTTTATAAGTCCCATCATACAGGCATCTTTTGTAAAACGTCCATATTCTGACGCAGGCAATGCACTTGCCAAAGGCAACACCTCGAGAGCTTCCTTATAGTCTTTTTCAATTTGGGCAACCATTTCAGCTTTGGTAAGCCGGGCAATCGGTGCTGGATTGGGCTCCCTCATTACCGACGCATCCAGTCTTAAGGGTACTGGTCCATAATAACTGTAAAGAATCCAGGCGTAATGTGCCCGCAGCGCTTTTACTTCACCCGTATAAGTCTGCTTTATCTTTTCATCAATTGTCATGCCCGAGAGTCTATCCAACACAAGTGTTGCGTTGGTCACTGCCGGCATCAGATTGTTATAGAAAACAAAAAGCGCATCGCCCGGAAAAGTTTCCGACAGGTTCAGATTATTGAACATCGGCCAGCCCGGCCAACCCCATGAACAGATCAGCTCATCTGTCGTCGCGCTCGACTGCGGTACAATACCGCCTAGACCACATCCCCAGATGCTGTACCCATCATCCGGGTTAAGCTTCGAGTATATTGAAGTAACAGCGAGTTTTGCATCTTCCTTTGTTTTATAGAATGATGTTTCGCTGAACTTATCGTAAGTTACTTCCTCCAGTGACTTCTCGCAGGATGATAGTGCCCCGACTACCAGGAGGGCAGCCACAAGTTTTATATATTTTCTTCTTGTAATCATGATATTTGTCTTTTTAGAATCCAACACTTGCACCTACTGTAAAGGATCTGGTCATTGGATATGCATATAGATTTTGTAATTCCGGATCTACTCCCCTGTAATTTGTGATGATAAATGGATTTTGGACATTTAGATACACCCGCATGTTTTTAACCGTTTTTTGCTTCTGAATGAGTGACATCGGCAGGCGATAACCCAAGGTAATGTCCCGTACACGGAGGAAGTTCCCGTTTTCCACCCAAAAATCCGAGCTGCTTGCATAACTGCTATAATTACCGTTCAGACCTGTCGGCATGGTGCCATCGGTATGGTCATAAGCCCAACGATCTTTTGCCACAGAAAGTACATTCCAGCCGTACGCCCCTAGTTTCGCATAGACATCGGAATTGTTGGAATAATCGCGATTGACTTTTTTCTGGATAAGACCATAAACATATACCGACAAATCAAAGTTTTTATAGCTAAATTGATTATTCATCCCAAAGCTATAATTCGGCACAGGACGACCATTACCCGTAGGATCATTGTTCGTATGAAGTTGAACCATATCAGCGGTAGACAATTTACCATCGGGTTTTCCCGTCATATTTCCGTTGTCGTCATATCCGTTGACATCCTTAATGATAATTTCACCCGGCAAAATTCCCGGCATCCAGCCTGGCGCAGACATTGTGGCCGGATTGTAGATGCCTTCAGACAGGTACCCGTAACTCGCATTGAAGTTTCCTTTTTCTGCCTCATAGCGCGGAAGGGCCTGTAATGCCGCCGGCGCCCGGTTTACCCAATAGTTTTTATAATGAGAAAAATTTAGCGTCGTATTCCAGTTGAATCCATCCTGCTGAACAAAGTTTTTGGTTTGCAGACTGATCTCCCAGCCCTGACTTCTGGTCTTGCCGGCATTGATGTAGGCAGGATTTGGGACAGCAGCATCCGTAAGGGGACTAATCTTACTCAATAGATTGGTAAATTGACGATTGAAATAATCAAAACTACCGCTAATGCGCCCCTTGACAAATCCAAAATCCAAACCGAGGTTAAATTCCGTTTGCGTTTCCCAGGTCAGATCCGGATTGGCAACCTGAATTGGACCGACTCCCGGCAGGTTTACGCTGCCAATTACATACGGAAATTGGTTGCCATAATACGCAAATGCACTACCACCAATGGCCGAATTTCCGACCGAGCCATAGCCTGCACGCATTTTTAGGAAACTGATTGCTGGCACAGCTTTGATAAAATCCTCTTCAGAGATGACCCATGCAGCGGATACGCCAGGAAATGTTGCCCATTTTTTATTGGCGGCAAAACGAGATGCCCCATCTTTACGTACTGTTGCTGAAAAAATATATTTTCCATCAAAATCATAAACCGCACGGGCAAAATACGATTTCCAGATATCGTTCGCAGCCTTAGAACTTCCAACATATGGACGTTGTGCGGTTCCTAATCCCATATTGTAATACAGAAACATATCCGTAGGAAAATGGTCATTTCCAACCTCAAGTCCATCGTGTTCAGAAATCTGGTACGAATGACCGAGCAAAGCCGTCAAATGTCCCTTACCAATATCTTTTGCATAGTTCAGTGTATACTCCCGTAATTGTGAAGAGGCATTAGTTTCAAATACGCCAGCCATTCCTTCTGCACGTGCACCATATAAGAATGTCCGTGGATAATATAAACTACGTTTGGCCGTACTCTGATCATAGCTAAAACTACCCTTGGCAGTCAATCCTTCGATGATCTTCCATTCCGCGTAAGCCGAAGTCAACCAGCGGTTGGATTTTGTCAGATCCGTAATCGTCAAAAATGACATCGGGTTGGGTGTATTTTGATAATCGGGATTGATCGGATAGTTTCCCTGTTCATCCTGAAAAGGCATCGTCGGCGGATAGTAAAATGCAGCTCCAATCATGCCGGAATTCTCGTAAACGCCATCCCCCATGCTGCCATTGTTGGCTTTGGAGCCTGTAGCGATCACGTTCAAGCCGACCTTAATATTTTCACCTATCCCCTGATCCAAGTTAAATTTACCCGAATACCGCGAATAATCTGAGTTGCGGAGCACACCTTCTTGGTTCATGTAGTTTCCAGACACATAATAAGTGGTCTTATTGCTGGAACCCGACATCGACAGATTGTGCTGCTGTGTATTTCCCGTGCGCATGATCGCATCAATTGCACTTGGATAGACCGTCTGTTTGTCGATCTGCTCCTGCGTATATTTAGGCACAAAAGCACCGACAGAATTTGGATCAACACTACCATAGGGTCCCAACTTGTTGTCCAGCATCCATTTTTCGCGCAAAATATGGTTACGCTCCTGCATATAATCTTTTGTCCCGAGGATATCATAGTATTTCAATGACTTTTGAATCGCATGACTAAAGTCATACTGAATCGTTGGCAGTCCCTGTTTGCCTCTTTTGGTTGTGATTAGGACGACACCACCAGCAGCCCGGGCCCCATAGATTGCTGTCGCACTCGCATCTTTCAGGATGTCGATGTTCTCGATATCATTGGGATTGATAAAATTCAATGGTGAGCGGTTTACGCCGCCTGAACCATATCTGGTATTTGTCGTAGGTTCGCCCGCATCGTCATTGATGATAACTCCATCCACGATATACAATGGTCCCATGGAAGCAAAAGACGCATTACTCCGGATCTGCACCGATACACCAGCCCCTGGCTGTCCCGATGTTTGCACCACATTGACACCGGCAGCTCTTCCAGCAAGCCCCTGTGCAAAGTTGGTGTTCGTCGCATTGTTCACATCGCTCATTTTGACTGATGCCACAGATCCCGTCAAGCTCTTCCGTTTTTGTGTACCGTAGCCGACAACAACAACCTCATTCAGCGCATTGTCCTCCTTTTTCAACTTGATGCTCAGGGGAGATTGCGTGGTCCCCACGACCTCCAATGTCGCAAAGCCAACAGAGCTGAAAAGCAATACAGCTCCATCCTTTGCTTCAATACTAAAGTTACCACTGTTGTCTGTCTGTGTCACTTTGGATGAACCTTTGACTTTGATCGTCACACCGCTCAGCGGCATACCACCTGCATCGAGCACCTTCCCACTGATCGTTTCACGTTGTAGATTTTGTTCAACATTTACCCCCGGCTGTTTTTTACGATGAAATACGATGGTATTACCTTTGATTTCATAACCGACGGGCTGATCTTTTGTCAAAGCCTCTAGGCTTTCACGCAAACCTTTGTTCTGGAGGTTGAGCGAAACGGGATGTGTGTCGCCAAGATGTGTTTGTACGAGTACCAGCTCATAGCCACTCTGTTTCTTGATCGACTCCACGGCTTCTCTGAAAGTACCTTTATTTAAACTTAGCGATATGCGTTGCGCATTGGCAGTTACATGTAACTGACTGCTAAAGAGCAGCAAAAAGGCTGGAACTACTTTTTTGACACTAGAAGGCATAGTCCAGCGGCACAGGTTTTGTGCTTGTTGATTAAAATTCATAAATTTAAGCATGTTTATGGTTCCTATAATCATTGATTATCAGAACCTATTTCAAATAATTCTAAGCGTGGAGGTGGTTGCAACACTTTCACGCTCTTTCCCCTGTTTTTGTAGATTTTCAGGAAGTATTGTCAAAGGCCAGATGCTGTATCATAATTTGCATTTTTTAGGGTTGTGCTATTTATTATTTTGGTTGTGTCACGGTAATCGTATTTCCATGTTTGGTAAACGTGGCTAAACCCGTCATTTCGAGCAGGTCAAGAACCTCCTCTACACGTTTTTTGCGCGAGATTGTTGCATCTACTTTATCCTTTGGAATAGTACCAACATAACGGCTCTCAACATCATACCAGCGGCCAAGCTCATCCATGATTTCCGAAATCTGTTTACCTTCAAAATTGAAAAAACCGTTTTTCCAGGCAATTACATCCTCCACATTGACTTTCCGCTTACTGAGTCCACTGCTATTCGCCAACAGCTGTTCCCCGGGGACCAATTTTACTGTATTGTTGACGATGACGGATCCTTCTAACAAGGTTGTGGCACTGCTGCTGGCATTTTGATCACTTTTGACATTAAAATGGGTCCCCAATACCTTAATTTCTTGTTTGTCGGTAACAACGACAAAAGGAACCGATGGGTTTTTGGCTACCTCAAAATAAGCCTCCCCTTCGAGAATTACCTTTCGTTGCTTCTGACCTGCAAAATTAACGGGGAAGCGCAAGGAGGATGCGGCATTCAGCCAGACTTTAGTCCCATCCGCCAACGTAAGCTGATACTGATGCCCTCTTGCAGTTATCAAGGTATTGAAAACCGGACTTTTAGAAGCCGTACTTACAGCATTGCTATAGACTAAGGAGCTGTCGTTATTTTTAGAAATCTTCGAGTTTGTTTCCTCACCGATCAAGCCCTGCTCTTGCTTTTCAAGATCAATCTGATCTCCATTATCCATGATGAGGACAGTACCCTCCTGAATGGACGGAGTTTTCACCTGCGCTATTATGGGATTATTAGCTCTTATCGTGTTATTCCGTTGGTAAAGCCACAAACCAGCGGCGATAATACAGAGCAGCGATGCAGCTATAGTCACCGTAGTACGGATCCTGATCATTGGGTCTTTCTTTTCAAATGTTTTTCCTACGATCGTTTCCAGCAAACGGTTTTTCCGAAGGGGATCCAACACTTCCTGAGGATTACTTCGGCTGTGTTCTTGCTGCGCTTCACACCATTGATTATACCGACGCAGGTCCTCCTCAGATGCGATCCCCGCATCGATACGTTTCAAAATACCCAGTAATTCCTTATTGACCTCTTTCATGAATTCGAGTTTCCCCTTGTTTAATAACTAAGGGACATGATCGCGGCCGATGTACTAGTCTTAATGGAAAAAAAATAAAAAAAATGTCCAATAAAAATTCTTAGAAAGGTAAACCCTTAATTTTCTGAGCGATACAGAGAGATGATTACGTACAGTATGTTCAGATATGCCGAGCTGTTCGGCAATATCATGATGAGGAAGGTAATTTTCACGGCTTAGTACAAATACTTCCCTTGCCTTTGGTGGCAGCGTGCGGATAAAATCATGGATCACAGCCTGCAACTCCTTGAGAGCAAGACTTTCTTCTTCGACAACATCGGCTATCGAAGGGCGCTGATGGAGGATTTCCTCCCTCCGGCGACTTGTCAGGATCTTTCGGGTCAGCTTATACTTTACAGCAGCATACAGGTAACTTTTTAAATGCGTGATGGTCAGTTCTTCGCGATTCTCCCAAAGCCATACGAAGATATCTTGTATCACATCGGTACAGTCGTCCTCATCTTTGACGATATTAAAACCGAACAAAAATAGCTTATCCACATATTTTGCATAGATGGTCCTAAATGCTGAAGTATCTCCAGATTTCAGTCTTTCAACTAAGTCAAGATCTGCTTGATCATTTTGGTTCATAGCCTATCATATTTAGGGAGGACAATCAAATCGTATCACGATGTTAAGCAGAATTATCAGTAAATACAATAGATTCACAAACGCAATCGTTTGTTCAAAATAACGTCGATTTTGAAGGAATTACTTCATGCAATATGAAAAGATAGGGCAGAGATTGTTGTAAGGACTATCGATATAGCTTTCTATCTATAGAAAGAGACACACAGCGAAGGGACAAAATAGGAGCTTGATACAATCGAGATTAGAAGCACAAAAGGCCAAGAAATCTCTTGGCCTAATGCAACATATTATTTGGGGTGTTTTCGTAGTTCTCTATTCAGCAAAAATACTGCCGAAATTAAGTACTCCCTCAAAATTTCTTTTTTTCCAAACGCCGGTATTATAAAACAAAAATACACGACAGCAACATCATTTATCGGCGCAGCGCTTGGGTAAGTGCAACTTGCAGTTCAGCAGAATTTACTGTGCCTTGAAACAACAGCCGGCCTTCTTTGTCTAAAAGAAAAGCTTGCGGGTATCCACCAACGCCATACAATTCACCTATTTTACCGTCCTTGTCCCATACATTGGGATAGTTCGGCTTATTTCGACGAAGGAAATTTACTACGTCCGATTCACGATCAGCAGCATTTATAGCTATCACCTTTACCCCCTTAACCGCGTAGTTCTGATGAATTTCATTCAGAAGGGGAACTGCTTCAATACAATAACCACAGTTCTTTATCCAGAATTCGAGCAGTACATAATTGCCTTTAAGCGAATCGAGCACGATTGATCCAGAACCAGAAACTAACGGTAGTTGCCATCCCGGAACGATATTACCTGTCATCAATGAAACACGCACTTTTGGCTCTTCCACTTTATATTCGGGGTAACTCGAATAATACCAGGAACGCTCAGCGGGTCCCTTACTTAAATTAACGTAACTAAATTTTGTTTTGACATAATCGCTTACAGCTACATCATTTTCTTGAAGAATTTCGACCGGAAGAAAGCTCTTTTTATCTAGGAGAATTGTATAGCTTATATTTCTTTTCGCAGTTATGGGCGTCACATTGCCTAAATTACCTATTGCCCGCTGTCCCATTCCTATCCGTATAGCATAGCAAAATGGGTTCGGACTTTTAACAAAAATCTTCTGAATATCAGCCGAGGAAATAATAATTGGTAGTACGTTTTTCCAGGTCAGCAGACTTATGTTCAAAAAAGTAAAACTCCCCAGCTCACTCTTTTGGGGATGGCGTTTTACCACACTTGTCTTATCAAAGAGATTAAGCTCAAAAGACTCCGCCCCGTTATACACAATCTTGCGCTGCGAATTATCGAATTGAAAAGTTAGCCCCAAAGGATTGTCTTTTTTCCGAAAATCTAAATAGGTATTACCATCAAAGGTATATTTATAATCCTCCGAAGCGTAATTTATCTCCAGACTGTAATGATAATTTATCTCTTCTTTTTTGTCGAGCGCCAATTTGGATTTTTCTAAAATATCGATATTTTTTTGTGCGTGGAGTGGCCAAACCCCTAAACAGAAGAGGCAGATTAGTGTACTTAGGGAATGTATAAATTTCATAGATTCTACTTAGATTTAATTCGTTTATTAAATCTACGAATAATTCGTAATAATTTTATTTAATTTTTCTTAAATCCAGGGCTAAGGCAATACTTGATCGGCAACGCTCATAGCTGCAAACCAAAATATTCCTTAAGTGCTGTCTTTGCAGCATGATAGCCACACATCCCGTGTACACCACCTCCCGGAGGAGTAGATGATGAACATAGATAAATATTATCGACCGACGTGCGGTATGGATTTAAGGCTAATACCGGCCGGCTATACAACTGCGAGATGTCCATTATTCCACCGTTGATATCACCACCGATATAATTGGGATTGTACGCTTCAAGCTTCGCCGGAGAAAAGGTATGTTTTGCCAGAATGGTCTCTTTAAATCCAGGTGCAAACCGCTCGATCTGATTTTCAATGGCCTCGGTATAGTCAATATTGCTCCCATTGGGCACATGGCAGTATGCCCAACCCGTATGCTTACCTTCGGGCGCACGGCCCGGATCAAATGCACTCTGCTGTGCAAACAAAACAAAAGGTTTGTCGACCCGTTTTCCCAAATGGCTCAACCGCTCACTCTTCGCAATTTCGGCGTAGGTATTCCCAAGATGTACTGTAGCAGCCTGCTGACACCGCAAGTCCTTAAACGGCGTTTTATCAGATAATGCCCAGTCCACTTTAAAGACACCCATCCCCTGTCTGTAGCCTTCAAGTCGTTTGCGGTAACGATCCCCAAGCGCTATTCCCTTCAGCTGCAACAGCTGCCTTGGAGTCATATCACAGAAAAGCACCTTATGGTAAGGTAAATCGCGTACATCCTCGACCCAACAGTCCGTTTGAACCTCTCCGCCTAAGGATTCATAATACTTCAGCAGCGCGTTTGCAATGGATTGGGAGCCCCCCATAGGGATCTGCCAGCCGTACTTATTACCCACAGCAGACAACACGACAGCAATCGCCGAAGTCGTCCAGTTTGTTAGGGGCTGAATACCATGTGCCGCCATGCCTGCCCACAGTGCTTTCGCCTGTACGGTCACAAAGCGTCCCGTTGTCCAGCTTGCGGGTTGCAAGGCCTGGAGTCCAAATGAGGCTAGCCGTAGCGGACGTTTTGGGAAAGATAATGGTCCCATCATATCAAGCGCAAGCTCGTCCCAATGCGTAATTACATTTTCGACCAGCTTCCGATAACGTTCTCCGTCAGGCCCCAAGCCTTTTACCGTCTCGGTCAAGCTGTGATAAAGAAGTGCGGTCTCCTCCAGCTCCAACGGGTGTGCAGCAGCATAACGGGGTTTAACAAAAGAAAGCCCAAACGCCTCCAGGGGCAGATTCCGAAAAAATGGCGAAGCCATAGCCATAGGATGGATTGCCGAACAGACATCGTGCTGAAAGCCCGGAAGCGTAAGCTCTTTTGTGCGCATACCTCCACCAATCGTATCGGCACCTTCCAGCAGCAGCGTACTGAGCCCCTGCTGCTGGAAGGTGATCGCCGCTGCCAGACCATTCGGTCCCGAGCCAATAATAATTGCATCAAATTTTCGCATATACTGGATTTTTATCGCTTTTAGTCACAACCTGTATTGGGCTGATCCTTTTTTGAACCCTTTTTCTTACCCGCCGATCCGCAAGCGATTGTAAATGTCGTTAAAACAAATGCCAAAAGTCCAAGATTGATTATTTTTTTCATACGTTATCTATTTAGTTAAATCTAATGCCCCGAGAAATATGTACATTTGAGTTAAGTCAATTCACGGATCATGCAGATATTCCCGCCCGAGGTTTTGTCACCCTATATTAAGCACTACCTTTTTTTAGAAAGCGGTGGTAACCAGTATAAGAAACTACGTTTATTTTCTGATGGCAATACCGGGATGGTATTTCTGCTCAATCAATGCCGCTTATGCCTCCATCACAGTCAACATCTACCCTCCTCATTTTTATATGGTCAGTTCAGCCATTTTCAAGACCTTGCCCTGATCGAACAGGCTTCCTTTATCATTATTGTATTCCAGCCAGACGGGCTTTATAAGTTGCTTGGCATATCGGCTCATACACTAAAAGATCAGATTATTGATGCTCAGGATATTTTTGGACAGTCAAGCATCGAACTTTATCATTCCCTCCTGCAGGTTAAACAAACAAGCGAAAGAGTGCATGCACTAAATACCTTTTTTTATAAATTAACGGCTCAGTGTAAACTTTCGGAACAAGCACTGCTTCCCACGCTTTTACAGCACATTACACAGCATAATGGGGTTGTCACTGTTGGCCATCTTGTCCATTATAGCGGTTATACGGAACGGCACATCGAAAGAGTCTTTGCCGAACAAGTCGGTATGAGCCCCAAAAAATTTGGCAATATTGTCCAATTCCACCGCTTTCTGAAGTTACTCCGCAGTAAACCAGCTGCCACCAGCTTAACGACCATCTGCCATGAAAGCGGTTATTTTGATCAATCCCATCTTATCCGAGCCTTTAAAAAATACACCGGTATTACACCTTCCGAATACCTAAACCGTACAAACAGACTGGCCATAAATTTTATGGAACTTAAAGATGTTCCCGATCAGATGTCGGGTTTATACAATTTTGGATCCTGATCTGGGATTAGTTTTGTCTATAGATCAATCAAAGAAATATGGACAAACTAAAAATTGCTACGGCACAATTTGAGCATAAAAGTGCGGATAAAGCCTATAATTTAGCTGTTATCGAGCGACTCGCAGGCGAGGCCGCGGCACAGGGAGCTGATGTGATTGCCTTCCACGAATGCTCCATTACCGGCTATACCTTTGCGCGAAATTTGGATAAGCAGCAAATGCTTGCTATTGCCGAACTTGTACCTGACGGTGAAAGTACACAGCAGCTGATCAATATAGCCGCCAAATACGACATCATTATCCTTGCAGGACTGTTTGAAAAGGATGAAAACGACAATTTATATAAGCCTTATATCTGCGTGGACAAAAATGGCTTAATCGCCAAGCACCGTAAGCTACACCCCTTTATAAATCCACATTTAATTGCAGGGCAGGCTTATACGATCTTTGAAATTAAAGGCTGGAAATGTGGCATCTTGATCTGCTATGACAATAATATCATCGAAAACGTACGTGCCACAAAACTGTTGGGTGCAGACCTTATTTTTATGCCGCATGTCACCATGTGTACACCTTCCTCCCGACCGGGAGCAGGTTTTGTAGATCCACAGCTCTGGCAGAACCGCGAAAATGACCCGACATCCTTACGTCTAGAATTTGATGGCATGAAAGGTCGCAGCTGGCTGATGAAATGGCTGCCCGCCCGGGCTTATGACAATGCGGTCTATGTGGTTTTTTCAAATCCAATCGGTATGGATGATGACCAGTTAAAAAATGGCTGTTCCATGGTTTTGGACCCCTTTGGGGATATCCTGGCCGAATGCCGCACTTTTGAAGACAGTTTTACAACAGCCACCATTACCCCCGAAAAACTAAAACAGGCCGGTGGATATCGTTATATCAGTGCGCGGCGACCTGAGCTCTATGGAGCGATCCTCGGTCAGCCGCATGAATCAGAACAAAACGTCGTGTGGTTACATACCGAAAATCGTTGATTCTCTTCGTTAAATCATCGGAAGGACTTCAGCGGGGTACCCAAATTTAAACCCCCAGACCGAAAAGAAAGCCACTAAAAAAAATGCCCCAGGCCAGCGAAAATAGCTGCTGAACTGGGGCGTTGATTTTCAAAGAAATAAGCAATTACTTCACATATTGCCAGCTGAAATCTTTACCATGGACATCCACTTCGAGATGCCCGGGGGCAGTGCCCTCAAAAGCTCCATGCCACCAATTGCCTGACACGGCCCCCGCTGTTATAAACTGAACACCTTTGACTTTAATTTCTTCGTACAAATGCATGTGCCCCTGCAGAACAAGCTTTAGGCTATGCTCTTTGAAAAGGTCGAATACCTGCTTCTGATTTACAAAAGTATCAGCAGCCGTATAGCGCCCCTCCAGAACAGGATAATAGACCGACAAAAAAGGGACATGTGAAATAATCACCAAAGGCTGATCTTTGGCTGTGCTTTTCACAAGATCCTGCAGCCATGCCAGCTGCTTGTCACCGATAACATAATCGTTATCTTTGGTTTCCACACTATTTAGCACAATAAACTTCCAGCCCTTATGGTCAAAGCTATAATAGGTCTGACCATAAGTCTTTTCGAAGAGCTCAAAGTCATTGTTGCCGTTACGCAGATCGCGCGGCAAGCGGTCGTGATTGCCGATAGCCATGCGGTAAGGCTTTTTTGTCCGGTCAAAAAGCCCTTTCAATGATTTAAGGCGCTGCTCGCCAGCCAGAAGATCAGCCGTTTTTAAATTGTCAATATCAACATTGTCGCCACCGCTTACCAACAGCTCTACCGCTGACGGCAGGGATTTTAACCGGCGCTCCACCTGGCCAAGTGTCGAATCACTATGCACATGCATATCTGTTAAAAAAGCAAACTTAAATTCCTGTGCACGAACTGTCCCCAGTCCAGATAAAGCAAGGAAAAATAAAGATAAAATAGCCGTTACCGTACGATTTATTACCATCCGAATATTTGTTTAAGGTTATCATTTAAAAGTATCTCCCCTTGTGGTATCGGGCGATAATAGAATTTGGGCGTTTCAAAAATCCCGGTGTTTTCGATCGTTTCGACCGTACCACTATTTCCGTCCGAGAGAAATACCCCCACATCCTGTCCAAAGCGTCCCACGCGATAATACTGCAATTCCCTGCCTAGGCTGTTTTTCTCTTTAACAGCCGGAATGGACGATGAGGAAGCCAGCAATACAATATCTGGAATACCATCACCGGTCATGTCATGCTGCCCCAATCCGGAGAAATAAATGCCTTCACGTTTGTTTTTCAACAATTCACCCACATTCCAGCGCATGAGGTCTGTAAAACGGAAACCCTCGAAAGCAAGCTCGACGCGACGTTCCCTCCGGATCTCCAGCACAAGGTTACGCTGGTTGCTTTCGACATTGGCGTAGCGCGATGCCATGACAGGATCAATCCCCTGGCTAACTATCATGTCTGGCATACCTGCTCGTTTACGCAATAGATTGATACTACGATCAAGATCAGCTTGCGTCAGCTGCCCCAGTTCAGCCTTTGCTTCAGCAAAATTCAGTAAGACCTCGGCATAGCGGTAGAGTGGAATATCCAAATTGTTTCGTGCTTCCAAACTAAGTGTATTTTGAAACCCTTTGATCTGGTGGTAGCCCGAGAAGTTTTTGGCCAGCTGCTGCACATACAATCCGGCACCCTGCGCATAGGTATGCGAATAGATCAACTGCCATCCCGGATAAGCATAAGTCTGTGCCAGGCGCGGATCGCGGTTTTCAAATTCTTTGACAAATGAATTTTTCTCATATCCCGGCTGCGCGGCATAAAATGAACCATCTTTCATCAGATAGGCCTGTACAAGATCACGCAATGGATAATACTCGTAATTACCAAACATTCCGGGCCATGAGTCGGCATTCAACACATTATTAGCATAAAAACGCCCCAGCACTACCTCCTTGTTGTTCTCGAGGTTTTCACTGAAAAATAAAGAACCATAATCCTGATTGGGTTTGCCAGTATTGTAGATGGCAAAACCACCCTCGCGCATCTGCTGATCACTCAGCGCTTGTGCTTTGTTTAAAAATTCAGTCGCCGAACTTTTCAATTCAAGCTCGCTGTGGTATTTCCGGTAGGTTCCTTCATACAGAGCAAAGCGGCCATATTCCTGCAGCACCACCCACTTGTTGACCGTCCCCAATTTGATCCGGGGCTGTACGTTTTGAGCGGCAAATTCAAAATCTTCCATAATTTTCTGCACGACTGTCGCACGCGGATCGCGCTTGGCAAATAAATAGTCGGTATCGCCGACCTCCAAAGCTTTATCCACCCAGGGCACATCTGAAAAGCGCTGTACTTTATCCGCATAGAAGCGGGCCCGGAAATAGCGGCCAAGCCCTTCATAATGTGCTTTCTCACTGTCACTGATCTTGGCCTTGCCCATGTGCTGCAAAAAGAAATTTATTTTACGAAGCTGAGCCCAGTCCCATCCACCGGAGATTGTCGCCGCAGAAGCGTTACCTCCCATGATGGTCTTAATCTCAGTATTACCTGTCGTACTCGCATTGTCGGTCGTAGCGTCGGCCTGGTAAATACCCAGTGCGGAGAAATTGTACAAGCCGTTGATATACAGCTCCAGGTCGGTTGCTGTGTTGAAGAAATTTTCATTATTGATCGCCGTCTCGGGAAGACGATCTAAATAGTTATCGTTGCAGCTCCCAAATAAGGAAAGAACTGAACCAACTAAAGCTAATTTTATATATTTATTTATCATGATAGGCGATTAAAAAGTCACTTGAATACCAGCAGAAAAACTTCTTTGGAAGGGATAAGTTAAACCATTTCCCACACGGTCTGAACCTGCAGTTGGATTCGTATAAATGTTTTCGTTCAAAGTCTCCGGATCAAAATAGCGTTTCACAGCAGACCATTCGATGATATTTTCCCCACTCAGATATACACGTAGATTGCTGATCTTGGCACGTGAAGTAATCGATTTGGGTAAGGTATAACCAATGGTCAGGTTTTTCAGACGCAGATAAGCCGCATTCAGCAAATAGTTGGTCTGCGGAATAGCCAGTCCCTGTGCCTGATCGATACGGGTACCAAGGTTGCGGTCGGCAAGCCAGGATTGCAATATGGGATAAGCCGCATTCAGATTCTGGTCGGCAAGCCCGAGATTCAGATAAGCTTGCGAGTGTTTTGCACGGTCGA
>Ga0308161_1002085_pt1 | contig 22053 bp, 19 predicted proteins | sample PhyFR2_FD_201034 | JGI IMG/M metagenome (GOLD analysis project Ga0308161, IMG submission 201034) | Phyllosphere microbial communities from UC Gill Tract Community Farm, Albany, California, United States - DLSLF.R2 | ecosystem: Host-associated > Plants > Phyllosphere > Unclassified | place: USA...
TGCCGTGGTGGTCGTGGTCGCGCTCGTCGTGCTCGGCGGACGGCGGGCTCACTCCCGCCGACTGCACACGCGCTGACGCGCGCGCGAGCTCCACAGGCATACGAAAGGCCCCGATCAGATGATCGGGGCCTTTCGGCGTTCTCGGGTCTCAGTCGGCGGCGAGCGACGCGGCGCCGATGATGCCGGCCGCGTTGCGATGCACCGCAGCGACGATCGGGGTGTTCAGCTCGAGCAGCGGCAGGAACTTCTCCGGATGCTTGGAGACGCCGCCGCCGACGACGAACAGGTCGGGGCTGAACAGGAACTCGATCTGGCTGTAGAACTCCTGCAGCCGCTCGCCCCAGGCCTCCCAGGACAGGCTCTCGCGCTCCATGGCGGAGTAGGCGGTCCACTTCTCGATGGACTCGCCCTCGCGCTTGATGTGGCCGAGCTCCGTGTTCGGCACGAGCACGCCGTCGTAGAGGAACGCGGAGCCGATCCCGGTGCCCAGCGTGGTCAGGATCGTGAGTCCCATGGCATCCCGTGCCGCGCCGTGGCGCGCCTCGGCGACGCCCGCAGCATCCGCGTCGTTGACGAACGCGATGTGACGGCCCAGGCCGTCCTCGAAGAACTTCTCGGCCTCGAAGCCGACCCAGTCCTGTGCGATGTTCGCCGCCGACAGCGTCCGTCCGCGCTTGACGATCGCGGGGAAGGCCACGCCCAGCGGCAGCTGCGAACCCGTCACACCCAGCGTGTCCAGCACCTCGCGGACGGTGTCCAGCACATCCGCGGGACGTGCGCCCTTGGGCGTGTCGACACGCACGCGATCCGAGTCGAGCGTGCCGTGCTCGAGGTTGACGATTCCTGCCTTGATGCCGGTGCCGCCGATGTCGACGCCGATTGCCTGCTGTGCCATGCCGAACAGCCTATCCAGAACGGTCGGGACGATTAGGATCGTGACAGATCCCGACGAAGGAGCTGACATGGCCGACGGCGACGACAAGTACTGGTACAACCTGAGCACGGGCGAGGTGGAGTTCGGCATGCTCTCCGCCTCGGTCGACCGGGTGGGTCCGTTCGACACGGCCGACGAGGCCGCGCACGCCCCCGAGAAGCTGCGGGAGCGATCCCGTGCCTGGGCGGAGGACGACGCCGCCGAGGACTCCTGGGGCAGCGCGTCCCGCGCCGACTCCGGCGACGACGAGTGAGCATGGACAAGCAGCGCGATTTCGTCCTCCGCACGATCGAGGAACGCGGCGTCAAGTTCGTGCGCCTGTGGTTCACCGATGTGATCGGCACTCTCAAGTCGGTGGCGATCGCACCGGCCGAGGTGGAGGGCGCGTTCGCGGAGGGCATCGGCTTCGACGGCTCTGCGATCGAGGGCCTGACCCGCACCTTCGAGTCGGACCTGCTCGCGCAGCCCGACCCGTCCACCTTCCAGATCCTCCCGTGGCGCGGCGAGGTCGACCCGACCGCGCGGATGTTCTGCGATCTGACGACGCCGGACGGGCGTCCCGCGGTCTCCGACCCGCGCAACGTGCTGCGCCGTGCGCTGGCGAAGGCGGCGGATGCCGGGTTCACGTTCTACACGCATCCGGAGATCGAGTTCTACCTGCTGAAGTCCTCGCAGGTGGGGCCCGACGGACCGGTCCCGGTCGACTCGGCCGGCTACTTCGACAACGTGCCCGGGGGCACCGCGCACGACTTCCGCCGCAGCGCCGTGCGGATGCTGGAGGACCTCGGCATCTCGGTCGAGTACAGCCACCACGAGGGCGGTCCCGGTCAGAACGAGATCGATCTGCGCTACGCGGACGCCCTCACCATGGCCGACAACATCATGACCTTCCGCACGGTCGTGAAGGAGGTCGCGATCGAGCAGGGCGTGTACGCGACGTTCATGCCGAAGCCGCTCAACAACCACCCGGGCAGCGGCATGCACACGCACCTTTCGCTGTTCGAGGGCGACGTCAACGCGTTCTACGAGGCGGGCGCGGAGTATCAGCTGTCGCTCACCGGCCGGCGGTTCATCGCGGGCCTGCTGCGGCACGCCAACGAGATCGCCGCGGTGACCAACCAGTTCGTCAACTCGTACAAGCGCCTGTGGGGCGGCGACGAGGCGCCCAGCTTCGTCACCTGGGGGCACGCGAACCGCTCGGCCCTCATCCGCGTGCCGATGTACAAGCCGAACAAGGGCCAGTCGACGCGCGTGGAGTACCGCGCTCTCGATTCCGCCGCGAACCCCTACCTCGCCTACGCGCTGATGCTGGCCGCCGGTCTGAAGGGCATCGAGGAGGAGTACGAGCTCCCGCCCGAGGCGGAGGACAACGTCTGGTCGCTGAGCGACTCGGAGCGGCGCGCCCTCGGGTACGCACCGCTGCCGGCGAGCCTGGACCACGCGCTGGAGTACATGCAGGACTCCGAGCTGGTCGCCGAGACGCTGGGGGAGCAGGTGTTCAACTACGTGCTGCTGAACAAGCGCAAGGACTGGGAGGCGTACCGAGGGCAGGTCACTCCCTTCGAGCTGCAGAACAACCTCGGGCTGCTCTGAGTCCCAGTCATGGCACGACCTGATGCGTCCGTCTCGCTGTCGGCGCTGGCCCGGCTCGGCTTCGTCGAACTGACGGCGGCGTCGGCCGCGCTCACCGAACTCGCCGAGCTGACCGGGCTGGAGCGCGCCGACCTCGTGGAGGGCCTGGGTTCCGCGGATCCGGATGCCGCTGCCGCCGGCATCCTGCGCATCGCCCGTCGCGATCCCTCCCGGGTCAGGACGGCGCTGCAGGAGCCGGACGCCCGCTCGGCGCTCTGGCGGGTGCTGGGCGTCTCCAGCGGCATCGCGGACTTCTTCGCCCGGCGGCCGGAGCAGCTCGATGCCGGGCTCCTGCTGCGCGACGAGCTGCCGACCGCGCAGGAGCTCGTCGAGACGCTGCTCGCAGCCGTCGACGCGCAGGACGGGTTCGCGCGAGGCGCGCAGGCCGAGGCCGCGCTCCGGATCGCCTACCGCCGCGCGCTGGCGGGGATCGTCGCCGCGGACACGGCATCCGCCGACCCCGTCGCGACCATCGCGGGCGTCTCTGCTGCCCTCGCGGATGCCGCGGGTGCCGCGCTCGAAGCCGCTCTCGCCGTCGCCCGCGCGACCGTGACGGACGCCGGGACACCGCGAGCGGAGGTCTCGGCGACCCGGCTGGCGATCATCGGGATGGGCAAGGCCGGCGCGCGAGAGCTGAACTACCTCAGCGACGTGGACGTGATCTTCGTCGCCGGCACGGGCGATGAGCAGATCGTGAGCGAGCCGCGCGCCATCGACGTGGCGACCAGGCTCGCCCGCGAGACCATGCGCGTGCTCTCCGGCATCGACGCGGAGCCGCCGCTCTGGGAGGTGGACGCCGCGCTGCGGCCGGAGGGCAAACAGGGCGCGCTGGTGCGCTCCCTGGCCTCGCATGAGGCCTATTACGACCGGTGGGCGAAGAGCTGGGAGTTCCAGGCGCTGCTGAAGGCGCGTCCGCTCGCAGGAGACGCGGAGCTGGGCGCCGAGTACATCGCTGCCGTGCAGCCGCGCGTGTGGACCAGCGCCGAGAGATCGGACTTCGTGGACAGCGTCCAGCGCATGCGCGAGCGCGTCACGGACAACATCCCCGCCGAGGATGTGCCGTACCAGCTCAAGCTCGGCCCGGGCGGTCTGCGCGACATCGAGTTCACGGTGCAGCTGCTGCAGCTGGTGCACGGCGTCAGCGACCCGAGCCTGCACACGCGCGGCACGCTGGAGTCGCTGGAGGCACTGGCCGAAGGCGGCTACATCGGGCGGGCCGAGGGCGCTGCGTTCGCCGAGCAGTATCGGGTGCTGCGCCTGCTCGAGCACCGCCTGCAGCTGCACGAACTGACCCGAACCCATCTGATGCCCCGCGACGACGAGGGCATGCGCAGACTGGCCCGGGCCACGGGGCTCGCCGACTCTGGCCCCGCCCTGCGCCAGCTCTGGGAGAATCTGCGGCGCGACGTGCGGGAGCAGCATGTCCGGCTGTTCTACCGGCCGCTGCTCGCGGCGGTGGCCTCGCTGCCCGCCGAGGAGCGGGCGCTCACCACCGGGCAGGCCGCAGATCGTCTTGCGGCCATCGGCTTCCGCGATCCGGCCGGCGCGCTGCGGCACATCGCGGCGCTGACCACGGGCCTCAGCCGCAAGGCCAGCATCCAGCGGTACCTCATGCCGGTGATGCTGCGCTGGTTCGCAGACGGCACCGACCCCGACTACGGGCTGATCGCCTTCCGCCGGATCAGCGAGCGCCTCGGCGACACGCACTGGTTCCTGGGGATGCTGCGCGACTCGTCCGGGGCCGCTGAACGGCTCACCCGCGTGCTCTCCAGCTCGCGCTACGTCGGCGAGCTGATGGAGTGGATCCCGGAATCGGTGGCGTGGCTGGACTCCGCGAGCGACCTCACCCTGCGCAGCGGGGCGGCGCTGGACGAGGAGGCGCGGGCCATCCAGACCCGGCACGCCACGATCGGTCCCGCGATGAAGGCCGTACGGGCGCTGCGCCGCAGGGAGCTGCTGCGCACCGCCATGGGCGCGGTGCTCGACCACGTCGGCGTGCACGAGATGGCGCGAGCCATCAGCGAGATCAGCGAGGCCACGATCCAGGCAGCGCTGCGCGCGGTGCGGCGCGAGGTCGTGCCGCCCGAGGACGACGCGCTGGACTTCTCGATCATCGCGATGGGCCGTTTCGGCGGGGCCGAGCTCGGCTTCGGATCGGATGCCGATGTGCTGTTCGTCTATGAGCCGAACGGCGTCGAGCCGCAGCGGGCCCAGCAGCTGGCCGCGAGCATCGTCGCGGGTCTGCGGGAGCACCTGACCGATCACAGGCTGCCGCTCGATCTGGACGCCGACCTGCGCCCGGAGGGGCGCAACGGACCGATCGTCCGGACGCTGGAGGCGTACACGCAGTACTACCGGCGCTGGTCCCTGTCCTGGGAGGCGCAGGCGCTGCTGCGCGCCCGCGGCATCGCCGGCAGCGTGAAGCTCATCGGCCGGTTCATGGAGCTCGCCGACGGCATCCGCTTCCCGGAGCAGGTCTCGCTGCAGGACGTGCGCGAGATCAAGCGCATCAAGGCGCGGGTGGAGGGCGAGCGACTGCCGCAGGGCGTGGATCCGCGCAGGCATCTCAAGCTCGGTCCCGGGACCCTCAGCGACGTGGAGTGGATGGTGCAGGTGCTGCAGCTTCAGCACGGCCACCGGGTGCCCGACCTGCGGACGACATCCACGCTGCAGGCGCTGGACGCCGCCGTGCTCGCCGATCTGCTGCCGGCCGGTGCCGCGGAGAGGCTGCGCGAGGCCTGGGTGCTGTGCAGCCGGCTGCGCTCGGCGATGACGCTGCTGACCGGCCAGACCCGTGATGTGCTGCCGGTCGATCACCGCGAGTTGGACGGGGTCGGGCGCCTGCTGGGTTACCCTGACCGCGGCGCGATGCTGCTCGAGGAGGACTATCTGCGGGTCACGCGTCGCGCCCGGCGGGTCTTCGAGACCCATTTCTACGGCTGAGAAAGAACACGAGGGGGAGTCATGTCTGAGCGCATCGGGATCGTGTGGAACCCGACCAAGATCGATGAGGCAGTGCTGAGGGATGCCGTCAGCGCGGCGTTCTCCGAGGCTGACGACGTGCAGTGGTGGGAGACGTCGGCGGACGACCCCGGGCGCTCCATGGCCGAAGCCGCGGTGGCGGCCGGATGCGACGTGGTCATCGCGGTCGGCGGTGACGGAACGGTTCGGGTGGTGGCGGAGGTCATCGCGCAGCAGGGTGAAGGCGCGCCCGCACTGGGCATCGTCCCGCAAGGCACCGGCAACCTGCTCGCCCGCAATCTCGGCATCCCGCTCGGGAGCGTGCCGAAGGCGCTCACCACGATCGCCGCAGGCCGCACGCGCGAGATCGACATGGGCTGGGTGCGTGCCGACGACGCCGAGGCCGAGACCGGCTTCCTGGTGATGATCGGGTCGGGCCTGGACGCGCACATGCTCGCCGAGACCGACGATGACCTGAAGGACAAGGCGGGCTGGCTGGCCTACGTCGAGGCGATGGGGCGCGCCCTGACCGCAGCCGAGACGATGGACTTCACGCTCCGCGTCGATGACGGGGACGAGCAGCTGCTCAGCGGTCACACCCTGCTGATCGGCAACTGCGGCGCGATCCAGGGCGGGGTGACTCTGCTGCCCGATGCCGTGCCCGATGACGGCCGGCTCGATCTGCTGCTCGTGAGCGCCGACGGTGCGGCGCAGTGGATGCAGACCCTTCGCACGATCGTCTGGGACAACGGCATCCGGCGTGTCCTCGCGGGAGACGAGGAGACGGTCAGTACGGATGCCGCGCAGCACCTCTCCGGTGAGAGCATCCGCGTCCGGCTCTCCACGCCTTCGGCGTTCGAGATCGACGGCGAGGAGGCCGGTGAGGTCTCGTCGCTCGAGGTGCGCGTGCAGCCGGCGGCGCTCCGAGTGCTGTGCTGAGGGCGACGGGTCGAGGGAAGGACGGGCGCAGGATGGACGGCGGCTTCGACAGTCTCCACGGGCGATGGGCGGGCGAGGAGGAGGTGTACGCGACGGCGTGGACGCCGGCCGGCCGTGCGACGGCCGAGCTGGTCTTCGCACCGGGGCCCGGAGGCACCCTGCTCATCGACTACGCGGAGCATCGCGCCGACGGGGACATGACCGGCCACGGCGTGGTCTCGGATGGCGGCTGGTGGTGGTTCGATTCGTACGGGTTCGTGCCCGCCTCGGCGGGGACGTCCGCGTGGGAGGACGGCGAACTGATCCTGGAGCGCCGCTCGGAGCGTGGGCGCAACGTGATGGTCCTGGCATCCGACGGCGACCGGCTCACGATGCGTCTCGCGGCCGCACCGGTGGACGGGGAGCTCCAGCAGCTCGTCTCGGGTGCGTACCGTCGCGTGCGCGCGGACGAGTCGGTCTGAGGTCGTCTTCGGGTGCCGGAGGCGCCCGCCGACGCGGGTAGAATCGGGCGTCCCCTCAGGCAGGAGTCCCGATGCCCTCATCGCACCCGACGTTCGGCGTGCTCGCCGCACTGCGCAGCCCGCGGCAGCTCTCGCGCGAGGTGTTCGCCGGGCTGGTGACGACCCTCGCTCTGGTGCCCGAGGTGATCTCGTTCTCGGTGGTCGCCGGCGTCGACCCGATGACGAGCCTGGTGGCGTCGATCGTGCTCTGCCTGACGATGACGTTCCTCGGCGGGCGGCCCGGCGTGATCACGGCCGCGGCCGGCTCGGTCGCGTTGGTCGTCGCGCCGCTCGTGCACGAGCACGGCGTGAAGTACGTGCTGCCGACCGTCGTCCTGGCGGGCCTCCTGCAGATCGTCTTCGGGGTCCTGGGGCTGGCACGGCTGATGCGGTACGTGCCGAGGTCGGTCATGCTCGGATTCGTCAATGCGCTCGGCATCCTGATCTTCGTCGCGCAGCTGCCGCACATCATCGGCGGGGCCCTTCCGGTGTGGGGTCTGTTCGCCCTGACTCTGGCGATCGTGCTCCTGCTGCCGATGCTGACCAAGGCGGTTCCCTCGCCGCTGGTCGCGATCGTGGTCGTCACCGCGGTCGTCATCGTCGGCCGGATGACGGTGCCCGACGTCGCCGACGAGGGTCCCGTGGGCGGCGGTCTGCCGGGCCTCACCCCGCTGGACGTCCCGCTGGATCTCTCGACCCTGCAGCTGATCCTGCCGACCGCGATCAGCGTGGCGCTGGTCGGGCTGATGGAGTCGCTGCTGACGGCGAAGCTCGTGGACGAGATCACCGAGACTCCCTCGCACAAGGGTCGGGAGTCGTGGGCGCTCGGCGTCGCGAACATCGCCGCGGGCTTCTACGGCGGCGTCGCGGGATGCGCCATGATCGGCCAGACCGTGCTCAACGTGAAGACCAGCGGTGCGCGGACGCGCATCTCCACCTTCGTTGCAGGCGTGTTCATGCTGGCCCTCGTCACCGGGCTCAGCTCCCTGATGGGGCAGATCCCGATGGTGGCGCTGGCTGCGGTGATGATGGTCGTCGCCGTCACCACGGTGGACTGGCACAGCGTGCGTCCGTCGACGCTGCGGCGGATGCCGCTCTCCGAGACGATCGTCATGCTCGTCACCATCGGGACCGTCGTGCTGACGAGCAACCTCGCCTACGGCGTCATCGCCGGGGTGGTCCTGGCGATGATCCTCTTCGCGCGCCGCGTGGCGCACGTGATCAGCGTGGAGCGGATGCCGTCCTCCGACGGCGCGAGCGTGCGCTATGCCGTGCGCGGACCGCTGTTCTTCGGCAGCAGCAACGATCTGGTCGAGCACTTCCGGTACGCGGAGGATCCGGCATCCGTCATCATCGACCTGAGCGCTGCGCAGATCTGGGACGCCTCGACCGTGGCCGCCCTGGACTCGATCGCGACGCGCTACGAGCGCCGTGGGGTCACGATCGGCATCACCGGCCTCGACGCCCGCAGCGAGCGCTTCCACGGCCGCCTGAGCGGCTACCTGGGCGCCTGAGGGTATCGGGCGGCAGCCCTGCGCTGCCGCAGGCGGCCGCCGCGCCCGTCGGGGGAGTGGGGGAGCTCAGTCGCGCACGAGCTTGCGGAGCAGGCGCTCGAGCTGCGATCGTTCGTCGTCGCTGAGAGAGGAGAGCAACTGGCGCTCCGTCTGCAGATGCGCAGGATAGGCCTCATCGATGAGTGCGCGTCCCTCCGGCGTGAGCTCGACGATGCGACCGCGGGTGTCGTCTTCGCGCTGACCGCGGATCACGAGACCGGCGGCTTCGAGCCGATCGACGCGCTTGGAGGTGGCTCCCGCCGTCACCATCGTGTGCTCGGCGAGATCGCCCTGGGAGAGCGCGAAGGGCGTTCCGGCCCTGCGGAGAGCGCAGAGGACGTCGAACTCGCCCTCGCCCAGGCCGAAGCGGCGATAGTTCCTGATCAGTTCAGTCGTGAAGTCGTCCGAGATGCGGCGCATCCTGCCGATGACGGCCATCGGGCTCGGATCGAGATCCGGGCGCTCGCGACGCCACTGCTCGATGAAGGTTCCTACTCGGTCGTGACTGCCCATGCATCCAGCATAGTTTCCGCGGAACATATAATGGTTTCCATGGAAACTAAGCACCGGCTGCGACGTGTGTGGGACAGGGCCCGGTGGCCGCTCGTCGCGGCGATCGGCCCGATCGCGTTCGGGTCGAACTACTTCGTGACGCACGAGTACCTTCCGGCCGGCTCGCCGCTGTGGGGGTCGGCGATCCGCGCGCTGCCGGCCGGGCTGGTTCTTCTGCTCCTCGCGCGACGCCTGCCGACGGGGGCGTGGTGGTGGCGTTCCGTCGTGCTCGGCACGCTCAACATGGGGTTGTTCTTCTGCCTGGTGTACGTGGCGGCTCAGTTGCTTCCGTCGAGTGTCGCCGCGTCGCTGATGTCGCTGAGCCCCATCGTGATCGCGGGAGCGGCCTGGCTGCTGATCGACGAGCGCCCTGCACCGCGCGTGATCGTCGGCGCGGTGATCGGAGGTGCCGGCGTGCTGCTGATCGTCGGAACGGCGACCGGAGCCCTGGACGGCTGGGGGATCGCGGCGTCGATCGCCTCGATGCTGCTCTCGTCGATCGGCGCGATCCTCACCCGGCGCTGGCAGGACGACACTCCGGTGCTCACGGTGACCTCGTGGCAGCTGGTGGTCGGCGGACTCGAGCTGTTCGCGGCCGCGGTCGTGATCGAAGGCGCGCCTCCCGCCCTCACCGCTGTCGAGGCGGCCGCGTTCGCCTACGCGAGCCTGATCGCGACGGCCCTCGGCTTCGTCTGCTGGTTCACGGGGTTCCGCCACCTGCCGGCGGGAGTCGTCGGTGTGATCGGTCTGCTCAATCCCGTCACCGGGGTCGCACTCGGGGTCTTCGCCGGCGGCGAGATCCTCACACCGCTCCAGGCGGCGGGCATCGCGCTCGTGCTGATCAGCATCGCGATCGTCAACGCCCGACGCCGCACCGCTGTCGTCCTGGACGGAGAGCGACAGGTCGTGAAGAGGTGATAAACGCCTCGAGGGCCTGACCTCCGGGAAGAACCCAGGAAGGTCAGGCCCTCGAGCCAGAGGGGCGCGACTCAGACGCCGTAGTACAGCTCGTACTCGTACGGGTGCGGACGCTGCGCCATCGGCAGGATCTCCTTCTCGTACTTGTAGTCGATCCAGGTGTCGATGAGCTCCTGCGTGAACACGCCGCCCTCGAGCAGGAAGTCGTGGTCGTTGCGGAGCGCCTCGAGCGAGTCCAGCAGGGAGTTCGGCACCTGCGGGATGTTCTTGGCCTCCTCCGGGGGAAGCTCGTACAGGTCCTTGTCGATGGGCTCCATCGGCTCGATGCGGTTCTTGATGCCGTCCAGGCCGGCCATCATCTGCGCAGCGAAGGCCAGGTACGGGTTGCCCGAGGCATCCGGCACGCGGAACTCGATGCGCTTGGCCTTCGGGTTCGAGCCGGTCAGCGGGATGCGGATCGCGGCGGAGCGGTTTCCGGCGGAGTACGCCAGGTTGACCGGGGCCTCGAAGTGCTTCACCAGGCGGTGGTAGCTGTTCAGCGTCGGGTTGGTGAAGGCCAGCACGGCGTGCGCGTGCTTGAGCAGACCGCCGATGTACCAGCGGGCGATGTCGCTGAGCTGGCCGTAGCCGGCCTCGTCGAAGAACAGCGGCTTGCCGTCCAGCCACAGGGACTGGTGCGTGTGCATGCCCGAGCCGTTGTCGCCATACAGCGGCTTCGGCATGAACGTGACCGTCTTGCCCCACTCCTGGGCGGTGTTCTTGATGATGTACTTGAACTTCAGGATGTCGTCGGCCGCGCTCACCATGGTGTCGAAGCGGTAGTTGATCTCCTGCTGGCCCGCGGTGCCGACCTCGTGGTGCGAGCGCTCCAGGTGGAAGCCCGCGTCGATCAGGCGCAGCGTCATGTCGTCGCGCAGGTCGGCCGTCTTGTCGACAGGAGCGACCGGGAAGTACCCGCCCTTGAAGGGGGTCTTGTTGGCGAGGTTGCCGCCCTCCTCCTCGCGACCGGAGTTCCAGGCGGCCTCCTCGGAGTCGATCCGGTAGAAGCTCTCGCCCGCGGTGACGGAGTAGCGCACGTCGTCGAAGATGTAGAACTCCGCCTCGGGGGCGAAGTACGCGGTGTCCGCGATGCCGGTGGACGCGAGGTACTTCTCGGCCTTCTTGGCGACCTGACGCGGGTCCTTGCTGTAGATCTCGCCGGTGCGCGGGTTGTAGATGTCGAAGACCATCACGAGGGTCTTCGCCTCGCGGAACGGGTCGAGGTACGCGGTGGTGACATCGGGGATCAGCTGCATGTCCGACTCGTGGATCGACGCGAACCCGCGGATCGAGGAGCCATCGAACAGCTGTCCGTCCCGGAAGAAGTCCTCGTCGACCGTGGACGCCGGGATGTTGAAGTGCTGCTGCACGCCCGGAAGGTCGGTGAAACGGATGTCGAGGAACTTGACGTCGTTCTCCTCGATGTAGCGAAGGACGTCTGCGGGCTCTTTGAACATGTACGACTCCTGATCGGGTATCGGTTGCATCAACCTTACGCAGGTTATGCATTGGGAGTTTCCCAGCCGTGTCCGCCATGTTTCGGGCATGTTACGTGTGCTCGGTAGGCTGGGGGAGTGAACGACTACCCCGGTGAACGCCTCGGTCTGCCCGCCACCGGACCCCGCAGCATCGCCCGTCCCGGCCGCAGGATCGGCGCATTGGCGATCGACTACTTCGCCTCGACGCTCATCGCGCTCGGCTTCCTCGGCTACGACCCGCTGGCTCTGCCCGCGGAGGCCGGCTGGCGCCAGTTCGCGCCGATGATGGTCTTCGCGCTGCTGCAGATCCTGTTCATCCCGACCGCCGGTGGCAGCCCGGGGCATCGCATCCTCGGCATGCGCGTGGTCCGCTTCGGAGGCGGCTGGGTCGGGCTGTGGCGTCCGATCGTCCGCACGCTCCTGCTGGTGGTCGTCATCCCCGCCGTCATCTGGGATGCCGATCAGCGCGGTCTGCACGACAAGATCGCCGGCACGGTTCTCATCCGGTCCTGATCCGGACGCGCTCGGTCCCGCCCGCGACCGGGCGCGATGGGCTCAGTCGCGCCCGCGGTTCCTCCGGCGCATCTCGCGCGGGGCACGACCGCCCAGGAACGACTTGGCGGGATCGACGACGAAGCCGCGACGCAGCACCTGGCGGCCGATGAGCATCCGGAAGCCCATCTCGTCGCGATTGGTGAGCGTCACCTCGCCCTGCACGTCGTGGCCGACCAGCCGCATCCGCAGCAGCACGACGATCCGGTGCTCAGCGTGGCCGGACGAGCTGCGCACGGCGCGGCGATCGTGGACGGGGCACTCGTGCACCACGGCATCCTCCCTGGTCTCCTGCCAGGGATGCACGGCGAACCTCACCCAGTCCTCGCCGTCACGGGTGAACTCCTCGACGTCGAACGCGTGCAGCGACGAGGTCCTCGCGCCGGTGTCGATCTTGGCCTTGATCCAGTCGACACCCAGCTCGGGCAGGGACACCCACTCGCGCCACCCCGTGGACGTGTTTGAATGAGAAGACCGATTCACCCCTACATCCTGGCAGGAAACATCTGTGAAGATCGCCGTTCTCTCGCGGGCACCGCAGTCGTACTCCACCCAGCGCCTTCGCGCGGCCGCGCAGCAGCGGGGCCACACAGTGAAGGTGCTGAACACCCTGCGGTTCGCGATCGACCTCACCGCTGACGCCCCGGACCTGTTCTTCCGCGGCAGGCAGCTCAGCGACTACGACGCGATCCTGCCCCGCATCGGCAACTCCATCACGTACTTCGGGACGGCGGTGGTGCGTCAGTTCGAGCAGATGGACGTCTACACCCCGAACACCGCGAACGGCATCTCCAGCGCGCGCGACAAGCTGCGGGCCAACCAGATCCTGTCCCGCCACAACATCGCAATGCCGGCCACGGCGTTCGTGCGCAACCGCGCGGACGTGCGTCCTGCGATCGAGCGCGTGGGCGGCGCCCCCGTCGTGATCAAGCTGCTGGAGGGCACCCAGGGGATCGGTGTGATCCTCGCTCCGCAGGTGAAGGTGGCCGAGGCGATCATCGAGACGCTGCACTCCACCAAGCAGAACGTGCTGATCCAGAAGTTCATCGCCGAGAGCCGGGGACGCGACATCCGCGCTCTGGTCGTCGGAGACCGGGTCGTGGCCGCGATGCGGCGCGTCGCCGAGGGCGACGAGTTCCGCTCCAACGTGCACCGCGGCGGGCGCGTGGAGCCGGTGACGCTGGACCCGGTGTACGAGCAGACCGCGGTCCGCTCGGCCCAGATCATGGGTCTGCGGGTCGCCGGTGTCGACATGCTCGAGAGCGACGAGGGGCCGCTGGTCATGGAGGTCAACTCCTCGCCCGGACTTCAGGGCATCGAGGCGGCCACCAACCTCGATGTCGCCGGCGCGATCATCGACTACATCGCGAACCAGGTGGCGTTCCCCGACATCGACATCCGTCAGCGGCTGAGCGTCTCCACCGGCTACGGCGTCGCCGAGCTCATGGTGCACAGCGGTGCGGAGCAGGTCGGCATGAAGCTGGGCGACCTGGGGCTGTGGGACCGCGACATCACGGTGCTCACCCTGCATCGCGGCGTGAGCGTCATCCCCAACCCGCGCAAGCATGTGGTGCTCGAGGCCGAGGACCGGCTGCTGTGCTTCGGAAAGCTCGAGGAGATGCGATCGATGATCCCGGAGAAGCGTCGCCGCCGGCCGCGTGTGCGCCGCCTCCCCAAGGAGCCGCTGGGGGAGTGAACGCGGAACGGCCCCTCGCTCCGATCGAGTGAGGGGCCGTTCCGCTGCGTGCAGTGGCGCGGATCAGCGCGGACGCTGCGCGCGGACCTTGGTGGGATCGATGCCCTTGGGGATCGGCAGCGACGAGAGCGACTGCGACACCGAGTCGATGCGTCGGATGACGGCGGCCATGGTGGCCTTGTCGATCGCCTTGGGGATCTTCTTGATCCGCTTGGCCAGGTCGGAGATCGGGACCTCGTCCTCGCCGTGGCCGACGTACAGCACGGTCACGGGCACGCCGTTGGCGACGCGCTGCGCCTTCTGACGCTCCTCGTTCACGAGGCGGGTGAGTCGACCACGGGTGCCCTCGCCGACCACGACGATGCCGCCGCGGCCGATGGCGCGGTAGACGGCCTCCTGGGTCTTGGGGTTGATCCCCACGGGGCTGTCGGATGCCTGCCAGCTGCGGCCGAGGCTGGTGCTGAGCACGTGACCGCTCGCGCCGGGCATCCCGTCGATCTTGGCGTACATGGCCTTGGTCGACAGGCGCGTCATCAGGAACATGGCGCCGAGGACGCCGAACATCAGGCCGGTGACGGCCCACAGGATCAGCGAGAGCACGGCGCCGCCGCCGACCAGGAAGCCGAGGATCAGGCCGATGAGCACGCCGCCGATGAGGATGGCCAGCTGCGCCCAGGGAAGCCAGCCGTAGACCTCCCGGGTGAACCGGAACAGGGAACGGATCTGGGAGAAGAAGCCTGGACGCTTCTCAGCTTCGGGAGCACGCTTTGCCATGGGTACCAGCCTACCGAGTCATCGCCCCGTCGTTCTCCCTGCACAGCCGCGGGTATCCCGTGACTTCTCCACCTTCGTCGTGATCCGGGCCCTTGGGGGTCGCAGGCATGCGCTCTCATGGAGCGATGGACAACGTCGAGGAGCAGCATCCGGAGCCCCGGCTCGGACTCGTGCCCGGAGCGCATCGCCTCATCCGCCGGCTCGACGGCACGGAGTCGCCGTTAACCGGGGAGCTCGTCAGCGACGGTGAACATCGGAGGGTGCTGGTCGACACCGCAGCGACGGACGCCGCGCTGTGGGAGTTCGCGGGCGCGGAGCACGTCGCCGGCGTGCATGATCTCGTGCGGACCGCCGACGGTCACGGCGCACTGCTTCCCTGGTGCGTCGAACCGGTCGAGACGCTGATCGCCCGCCGGCGCGCCGCCGGACGTCCGTTGACGTCCGGCGAGATCGTGACTCTCGTCGGCAGCCTGATGCGCGGGATCGTCGAGGTGGCGGATCGGGCGGTCACCGGCCGCTGGTGGCTCGAGGACGGCGGACGTCCGGTGTTCGTCCCGGGTGAGGGGGTGTCCAGCACGGCCGCATCGGTGGCAGTCGTCGAGCGCGTCAGAGACGAGTGCGCGGATCGCGCGATGCAGCGGACGCTGGTGCGGATCGCTGCGGGAATGTCGGATCACAGGATGGTGCTGCGTCAGCTCGACGCCTGGGAGGGCGAACTGACCGAGCTCGCCGCCCCGCGTGCCCTCGAGCGCGAGGTACCCGACATGGACGGCCCATGGCCGACCCCGGAGCGGGTGCGCGCCCTGCCCTTCCACCGTGCCGGCCTGGCCGAGGTGGCCGGGCAACTGGAGGAGCGGCGCTCGCTCCGTGAGCGGCTCGTGCTGATCGGCGCACGTCTGCAGGAGCGCCTCCGCGAGAGCATGCCGTCGAAGCCGAAGGTGTCCTCCGGCGTGGACGCCGGAGCGGACGGCGGCGCGAGGACGCGTGCCCCGCGCGGACGGATGCTGCTGGTGGGCGCCGGTGCGGGGGCACTGGTGATTCTGGGCGGGCTGCTCTGGCCGGGCGGCGATGAGGATGCCGTGATGCCGCAGGCGGTCGCCGCTGATCGGCAGGCTTCTCCGTCCCCTTCGGCATCAGAGCGCGGACAGGTCACGCAGCCTGAGGAGCCGCGACCCTCCGCCTCCGACGCTCCGGTGCCGGAGCAGCCGCAACCCGACCGCGACGACGGCGATGTCGAGAGGGCGGCGACGCGACTGCTGAAGGCGATCGACGGATGCCGTGCGAAGAAGGACATGGACTGCGCGACCGCGGTCGTGGCGGGTGCTGCGCAGGGCGTGCTCGAACGGCTCGGAGCTGACGCCGCGGGGCGGGACGTGACGCTGGTCGAGGACTACGGCGACATCGCGGTCACGCGACTCGGGCGTACGACGGCGAACGGCGAGCAGATGCTCGTCCTGGTGAGGGAGAAAGACGGATGGCTGGTCCGCGACGTGTACGACGTCGCGGACCAGCCATCCGGTGGGGGCTGAGCGGGCTCAGATCCCCGGCTGGATCAGATGCCCAGCGTGGCCGCGAAGTCGGCGGCCTCCAGGCGGTTCTTGATCGCGCTCAGGAAGCGCGCGGCATCCGCACCGTCGATGATGCGGTGGTCGTACGAGATCGCCAGCCACACGTACGAACGGACCGAGATCGCGTCCACGCCGTCGACCGTGACCACGCCGGGGCGCTTGAACACGACGCCCGTGCCGAGGATCGCGGACTGGGGCAGGAACACCAGGGGCGTGTCGAACATCGCACCGCGCGAACCCGTGTTGGTCACCGTGAAGGTGCCGCCGGCGAGCTCGTCGGGCTTGAGCTTGTTGTCGCGGGTGCGCGCGGCGAGATCGGCGATCTCGTGCGCGATCTGCGCGATGTTCTTCGTCCCGGCGTCGCGGACGACCGGCGTGAGCAGGCCGCGCTCGGTGTCCACGGCGATCGAGATGTTCTCGGATGCCGGGTAGACGATGCTGTCGCCGTCGACCGTCGAGTTGATGATCGGGTACGCCTGCAGCGCCTCGGCAGCGGCGAGGGTGAAGAACGGCAGGAAGGAGAGCTTGTCGCCCGTCTTCTGCAGGAACTCGTCCTTCTTCGCGGTGCGGTAGGCGGCCAGGGCCGTCACATCGACCTCGACGAAGGTGGTCAGCTGAGCGGTCTGCTGCATGGAGGCCACAGCGCGCTCGGCGACGACCTTGCGCAGGCGCGACATCTTCTGCGTGGTGCCACGCAGAGGCGAGACCTCGAGCGGGGCCGCCGCAGGCGCTGCCGGTGCGGTCGCAGCGGCCGGAGCCTGCGCCTTGGCCTCGGCGGCCTTCAGCACATCCTCCTTGCGGATGCGTCCGCCGACGCCGGTGCCCTTCACCGTGGCGAGGTCGATGCCCTGCTGGGAGGCGAGGCGGCGGACCAGGGGCGTCACGTAGAGCGAGTCGGATGCCTCTTCCGCAGCAGGTGCGGCCGGAGCCGGGGCGGCGGGTGCGGCAGGTGCCGGAGCGGCAGCCGGTGCTGCCGGAGCGGGTGCTGCCGGAGCGGCGGGCGCGGGTGCTGCCGGAGCGGCGGGCGCGGGTGCTGCCGGAGCAGGGGCTGCCGGGGCCGGGGCGGCCGGAGCCGGGGTGGACTCCGCGGCGGGTGCCGGAGCAGCGGGAGCGGCAGCCGCAGGGGCGCCCGAGCCGATGCGGGCGAGGACGGCGCCGACGGCGACGGTCTCGTCCTCGGCGGCGAGGATCTCCTGCAGGGTGCCCGCGACGGGCGAGGGGATCTCGGTGTCGACCTTGTCGGTGGAGATCTCGAGCAGGGCCTCATCGACGGCCACGTCGTCTCCGACGGCCTTCAGCCAGCGGGTGACGGTGCCCTCGGTGACGGACTCGCCCAGCTCGGGAAGCACGACGTCGGTCGCGTCACCGGAAGCGGCGGGTGCGGCCGCGGCCGGTGCTTCGGCGGCGGGCGCTGCCGCGGGCTCGGGTGCAGCGGCTGCCGGCGCTGCCTCAGCGGGCGCGGCCTCGGCGGCGGGCGCTTCGGTGGCGGGCGCCGCGGCTGCGGGCGCGTCGCCGGTCGAGCCGGCGCCGCTGCCATCGCCGATGCGGGCGAGCAGAGCGCCCACCTCGACGGTCTCGTCCTCGGCCACGAGGATCTCCTCGATGACGCCGCTGACGGGTGAGGGGATCTCGGTGTCGACCTTGTCGGTCGAGATCTCGAGCAGGCCCTCATCCGCCTGCACCGTGTCGCCGACCTGCTTCAGCCAGCGAGTGACCGTACCCTCGGTGACGCTCTCCCCAAGTGCGGGAAGGACCACGGGTGTGCTCATGACGGAGTCTCCTTCAGAAATCTGTGACGCCCCAAGCTTAGTGACCCGGGCGCCCTGTTGGTGCGGTTCAGAGTGCGTGGAGCGGTTTTCCGGCCAGAGCGAGGAAAGCCTCGCCCAGCGCCTCGCTCTGAGTGGGGTGCGCGTGGATCAGCGGAGCGATGTCCTCCGGATGCGCCTCCCACGCGACGGCCAGCTGGCCCTCGGTGATGAGTTCGCCGACGCGGTCGCCGAGCAGGTGCACGCCGAGGACGGGGCCGTCCTTCTGGCGCACGACCTTGACCGTGCCACCGGTGCCGATGATCTCGCTCTTGCCGTTGCCGGCCAGGTTGTACTCGTAGGAGACGACGGCGTCCGCGCCGTGGGCCGCGATCGCGGCCTCCTCGGTGATGCCCACCGACGCCACCTCCGGGCTGCAGTAGGTCACTCGGGGGATCTGCGACTCGGGGAGTGCCGGCACCTCCATGCCCGCGATGCGCTCGGCGACCGCGATGCCCTGAAGGAATCCGCGGTGCGCGAGCTGAAGGCCCAGGACGATGTCGCCCACGGCCCACAGGCCGGGAACGCCGGTGCGGAGCTGCTCGTCCACGATCACGAAGCCGCGGTCCACCGTGGCGCCCGCCTCCTCGAAGCCCAGCCCGGCAGTGGCGGGACCACGACCCACGGCGACCAGCAGGTAGTCGGCCGTGAACGTCTTGCCGTCCTCCAGCGTGACCGTGACCTGGTTCTCGTCCTGCTCCGCCTTCTGGAAGCGCACGCCGAGGTTGTACGAGATGCCCTTGCGGCGGAACGCGCGCTCCAGGCCCTTGCTCAGCACGATGTCCTCGTTGGGCACCAGGTGCGGCAGAGCCTCGACGATCGTGACCTCCGCGCCGAACGAGTGCCAGACGCTGGCGAACTCGACGCCGATCACGCCGCCGCCGAGCACGATGACCTTGGCGGGGATCTCCTCGAGCGCGAGCGCCTGCTCGCTGGTGAGGATGCGTCCGCCGATCTCCAGACCGGGGAGGCTGCGGCTGTACGAGCCGGTGGCCAGCACCACGTCGGCGCCGACGTAGCGGTCGTCGCCCACGCTCACCGAGCGGTCCTTCTCGAGGCGGCCCTCACCGGCGATCACGGTGATCCCGCGCGCCTTGATCAGACCCTCCAGGCCCTTGAACTTCTTCGCGACGATCCCCTCGCGGTACGCGGTCACGCCGGCGGCGTCGATGCCGCCGAGGGTGGCGGTCACGCCGACGGAGGCCGCGGTGCGCACGTGATCGGCGACCTCGGCCGCGTGCAGCAGCGCCTTGGTGGGGATGCATCCGCGGTGCAGGCAGGTGCCACCGACCTTGTCCTTCTCGATCAGCACCACCTTCTTCCCGAGCTCCGCTGCGCGCAGGGCCGCGGCGTAGCCGCCGCTGCCGCCGCCGAGGATGACGAGGTCGAACTCGTGTACAGCCATCAGGCCTCCTTGACCGATGCGCGCGCGAACGCGATGAGGGAGCGCACGGTGGCGCCGGTGGGGCCCTTCTCCGTGAAGCCGTACGGCGAGCCGGCGTGCTCGCCGGAGCCGGCGATGTCGAGGTGGACCCAGGGGATGCGGGGCGCGTCCTCGGCATCCGAGGTGCGGCCGACGAAGCGCTGCAGGAAGAGACCCGCGAACATCGAGCCGCCCGATCGGTCGGACATGTTCGAGTTGATCATGTCGGCGATGGGGGACTCCAGCAGTTCCTCCATGTACTCCGGCAGCGGCAGCTGCCAGGCCGGCTCTCCGGCCTGCTCGGAGGCGGCGAGGTACTCGGCGACCGCGGCGTCCTCGCCCATGACGCCGGTGTGGCGCTTGCCGAGTGCGGTGATGATCGCACCGGTCAGGGTCGCGACATCGAAGACGACATCCGGGTTCTCCCGGCTCGCGGCGACCAGGCCGTCGGCCATCACCAGGCGGCCCTCGGCGTCCGTGTTCAGCACCTCGACCGTCTGGCCGTCCAGCATCCGCAGTACGTCGCCGGGGCGCGTGGCGCGACCCGACGGCATGTTGTCGGCGATGCACATCCACGCCGTGACCCGGACGGGCAGCGCCAGGGCGGCGATCGCGCGGATGGCGGCGAGCACCGTGGCGGAGCCGGCCATGTCGAACTTCATGCCGAGCATGCTCGCGGCGGGCTTGAGCGACAGGCCGCCGGTGTCGAACGTGATCCCCTTGCCGACCAGTGCGATGTGGCGGCCCGCGCCCTCGGGGGAGTAGCTGAGCTTGACGAGGCGGGGCGGGCGGTCCGAGCCGCGGCCGACGCCGATGATGCCGCCGAAGCCTTGCTCCTCGAGCTGCTTCTCGTCGAGGATCTCCACCTGCACGGGCAGGGAGGCGACGGCGTCCGCGGCGGACTGGGCGAGCTGTGCGGGGCTCTGCCACTCGGCGGGCACGGACACGAGGTCCTTCACCAGGGCGACGGCCTCCGCGACGATGCGGGCGTTCTCCAGCGCGCCGTCGCCGATCGACGGCGCATGCAGCACGAGGGCGTCCGCGCGGGCGGGCTTCTTCTCGGTGCGGTAGTCGTCGAAGCGGTATCCGCCGAGCAGGGCGCCCTCGGCTGCGGCATCCGCGAACTGCTCGAGACCGGGGGCGAGCCCGATCGAGACGGTCGCGAAGCCCGTCAGGCTGCGGACTGCGGTGGCCACGGCATCGCGTACGTTCTCGGCGCTCGGAGTCGCACCTGCGCTCACGACGGCCAGCGGGAGGTCGGTCACGGCCGGCAGGTGCACGCGCGTGTAAGCGGATGCGGTGCCCTTGTAGCCGATGGCGGACAGGGTTCCGGTCAGGCCCTCGTAGCCGTCGAGCGCGTCGTGTGCGCCTGCGGGATCGGGGATGACGAGCACTGCGGCGTCTGCAGCACTTCCAGGGAACGGATCGGTCGTGTGCGAGATCACGGGAAGCGTCATGTCTCCATCCTAGGGATCCGCCGGTTGCTCCCGGGATCACCGCGGCGCCCGTGTTCGCTGTCAGCATGAGCGGCGCCCGCCCCGATGGCACCCCGGCTCGTAGCATTGACACATGCCCTTCTCCGATGAGCTCTACGAGTCGATCGCCGGCGCGCCCGATGTGCCCACCGGCCTTCCCCTGGTGATCCTGCTCACCGGCTTCACGGATGCGGGCAACGCGGTCTCCGGGCTCATCGAGCACCTCCACGAGACCACCGACCCGCAGCCGCTGATCGTGTTCGACAACGACGTGCTGCTGGACTACCGCGCGCGGCGTCCCGTGATCGTCTTCGACCAGGACCACCTGACCGAGTTCCGTCCCGCCCGCCTCGAGCTCGCGCTGGCTCATGATGCGCTCGGACAGCCCTTCCTGCTGTTGTCGGGCTATGAGCCCGACTTCGCCTGGAACGCCTTCACGGCCGCCGTGGTGAGCTTCGCGGAGGGATTCCAGGTTTCCGCGGTCACCTGGGTGCACTCGATCGCCATGCCCGTGCCGCACACCCGTCCGCTGGGCACGACCGTCAGCGGCAACCGGCGCGACCTGATCGCCGCGCACTCGGTGTGGCGTCCGCGCACGCAGGTCCCCGCGACGGCCGGCCACCTGCTCGAGTACCGGCTCATTCAGCAGGACGTGCGCGTCGCCGGGTTCGTGCTTCTCGTGCCGCACTACCTGGCCGACACGGAGTACCCGGACACCGTGATCACCGCCGCAGACAAGCTCATGATCGCGACGGGCCTCGTGCTGCGGATGGATGAGGTGCAGGAGCGCCGCGAGGAGTACCTGGCCCGTGTCGAGGAGCAGGTGCACGGCAGCGAGGAGCTGATGCAGATGGTGCACACCCTCGAACGGCGCTACGACGCCTACATGGCCGGGCGCGACGACGAGGGCGATGAGGCCGACGAGAGCTTCGACGAGCGCGACCTGCCCAGCGCTGACGAGCTCGCCGCGGAGCTGGAGCGGTATCTGGCGAACCGCAGACCCGGCGACGACGAGAAGCGCGGCTGAGCCGACGCGCGGAGATCACGACCTGGGACGCCGCATGCCGTCATGTGTGTGATAATGGACGTCTGACCCGTTGTCAACCATCGATCCTCGCGATCCGGCTTGACAAGGGTCTTACTAGTGTCCGAAATGGCCCGGAGCGCGTGCACCGCTCCGTGAAAGGCGAAACGTGACTCCTGCCACGACCAAGAAGACCCGGACGACCACCAAGAAGACGGCCGCCGCAGAGG
>Ga0308161_1002087_pt1 | contig 22024 bp, 35 predicted proteins | sample PhyFR2_FD_201034 | JGI IMG/M metagenome (GOLD analysis project Ga0308161, IMG submission 201034) | Phyllosphere microbial communities from UC Gill Tract Community Farm, Albany, California, United States - DLSLF.R2 | ecosystem: Host-associated > Plants > Phyllosphere > Unclassified | place: USA...
TCCGCCCATAACGCTGAGAGCTGGCTGGCAAAATCACCGTGCAGATTGCCGTCCAGATCGAGCGGCTGAGGCTCAACGTGGATACCGTGCGCTCCGATTACCCTGTCCTCCATTTTGTCGAACAGGCCGATGACCAGATCGTGGTTTTCATCCAGCCAGCGCGCCTGCTCACGCAGTGAGGTTCCTGCTGCAAACACAGCGGTATCAGCTGACCGGGATTCGCGTTTGCTTTTATGCAACCGGGACGGGTGAGCGGCCTCATACGCCTGCAGCCGGAGGCGGTTTTGCGCACGTGCAGCGGCCCACCCTGGCGAAATAACGCCGAGTGTTTTTTCAATAAATCCCATATAGGCCCTTAGTTAAATCTGGCGAGTTTGTAAGAACCGCCGCGACCGCGTGCAGCGCGCCAGCGTCTTTCCCAGTAATCCAGCTCGGTGCGTAATGCCACCGGATCATGGTTGGTAATGGCCCGACCGTTTACGCCGGTAAACGATACCGATTTTCCATCCAGCGAATCGGTGTACGCCTGACGCACCGTGAGGAGCATCTGGTAAATCTCACTTCTCGTCATTACAGCCATCCTCCATTGCCAGACGTCCCGGCCCAGCCATCTGAAGCGAGGCTATTTCGTGGAGCTGGTTTGGGGACGTTTTGCTGTTTGGCTTTAGGTTTTGATTCGGTTTTCTGTCGGGGCTGATCGCCCGTGACGATGTCGGGGTTGGCATCCTGTTCCCGTGCCCATGCTGGCGGGTTTTCCCAGTCGCGGATTTTTTCGTACCCGCGCAGAACGGCCACGGCCTGCGCATAACAGAACAGGTCAAACGCTTCGTTATTTCCTTTGCCAGGTTTGCGCCATTTACCATCCGCTCCGCGCTCCTCGTATGTTAGTTCGTCGTAAAACCATTCGCCCAGCCAGTCCGGGAAATGGATATAACCTGCACCGGGCGTTTCGCGTGACAGGTTATTACTCAGCTGGTCTTTGAGTGTATCGGTCTGTAAAAGATAAACAGGTATTTCCCCTCGAACCTCAGCACGCCTGTCGGCCCTGCCGCTGTTATCCGGAAATGTTTTGGTGATTGTTTTCTGGCGTTTTGTGCTGTCGCCCTTGATGAGATAAACGCGTCTGGCCAGCCCGTCCCGACGACACTGCCGCCAGAATTTATAAGCATTACCGGTCACGCCCTCCTCACCGCCGCTGTCCACTGCCATCGCCAGAATCGTCATCCGCTGCTCCTCGTTGCTCTGCAGACGGTAGGTTTTATCCAGCACATCGGAAACCAGCAGTTGCCAGTCCTCCGGATAAGCATCAGGCCGAATTGGCAGAGCCTCACCGTTTTCATCGTGGCGCAGTGAATATCGGATGTTGTAACGGTCTATCAGCCAGCGCTCCCCGTTTTCGCCGTACCCAATGATCTGCACCACGAACCGGCGTTTTTTACCTCCCTGCACGTCTACAGCCGCCAGCAGGAAACGCACTTTCGGCGGCACCATCCGTTTGCCATAATCTTCAGCTCGTTTCATCAGGACATCTGACTGGCGTTGTTCGACAGATGCACGCGGCAGATACGGACGCCCCCAGTCGGTGTTAATAACTGCCCTTAGCGCCTCTTCACTCTGCGTTGCCTCATATTCCTGCTCAGCGGTCAGTAGTTTGTAAACCAGCTGCGCCCACGTCTGATAAGCCGCAGCTGGTCCCTCCATCCAGAACGAAGCGATGCGAGAGCGGCGTGGTTCACCTGACCGATTCCCGGCTCCATCAATTTTTTCACCCTCACGCAGCCATACACCGGATTTATTCAGTTCGCGTTTCAGGTCAGCTGTAATGACTTTGTTGCAGTGAGGGCAGCATATATGAGCGGCCTCACTCGCTTTAACCGGGTCGGTGTCGTCCCGGTAGCCAGTCATAACCTCCATCTCTGGCTGGAAATATTCTTCACAGTGCGTGCATTGCCAGTACCAGCGCCGTCTGTCTCCCCGGTTATAGAGGGAAAGAGAGCCAGTTGTTGGAGGGGCTTCGTGAGGTGACTGACGACGCCATTTGGTGTTGGTTATCTCTCTGCCTGGTGAACCCTCCACCAGCGTCATACCCGCCGACATGAAAGTCGTGGTACGTTTTGAGGCAAGGGAAAATCCATCGCCCTCACCGTCTATGTTCTCTGGAAACCGGTCATAGTCGGTCAGCGCTACGTATTTAAAATCGGATGACGACATGATGTTGATCGATGGCCAGCCTATTTTTAGATAGTTACCTGCCAAAAATGTTTTGTCATGAACGTTGTTATCATTGCGCAGCGGGCTGAGGCGTTTTGCCACTTCCGGGCTGACACGGAACGTGCGCGCCAAACGTTTTTTTGAATGTTCCCGCGCCTTCTCTTCCGTCATCTGAACGATCAGCATGTCGGATGGATCGCAAACCACGTTGTAGACCACCCATCCGTCTATCAGGCCGATTGTCTTACCAGTTCTGGCAGGGCCAACAAACACCACGGCGTCATACTCACGCGATGCCAGACAGTTCATCGGCTCAATAATATAGGGCGCTAAATCGGGATCCCATTCGACTGAGTTGCCTACCCCCACGGGGACACGCATGTATTTATGCACCGCCTCCGCTACCGGCAACCTGCGGGGCGCACGGATGATCGAGGCAGTATTTTTCCTAATCTCTGCCGCCGTGGCCTGATGCATGGTTACTCCTCGTCTGGCAATTCCTCCTCTGGCGGTGCGTCAGCCATTTCAACTTTCAGGGCTATCTGATCGCGCAGGTCATCAATAACTTTTTGAACACGAACCACTGCTGCAGGTGTCATAGCGCAGTCACGCTCCAGAATGTCTGGCAAAGTTTCGAGCACCTGAACAACCGCTTTAGCCATTGATGAAAATTCCCGCACTACCTCTGATGCTGGGATCAATTCCCCGGTTTCCTGCTGAAACTTGAGACGCTCGCGTTCGGACTGAAACCACGCTTTTCGATCAGGCGGCAGCATTTTGTCAACGTTCACCAGCTCTTCAGATGTTGTCCGGCTCAGGAGTTCTTTGAGGATATCCACTACTGAAAACAGTTTTAATTTTGGATTGCTTCCAGGTGCAGGCTGAACACCACTCAACTTGCTGGAGACTGTCTGTCGATGCATATCGGTGAGCGCAGCAAGCTGATTAATGTTGAGTCGGAGATTTTTAAATTCTTTATCCATGATGATGAACAAAATTTAATCATTTCGACATCGTGAAAAATTTCACGACTGAAATATCAGAAGGTTAAAGGAATGATGATGATGTCGATAAAATGCAAAAAACTAGCCGTTTTCCGCGTGTCGCCGCCCCCTCGGTAAACGTTCCTGCCGGGAGTACCTTTTCAAATGAGAATGATTTTCATTAAATTAGCTTTTCGGGGTGTCGTATGACGACACGGAAATATATGAGCCAGCCAGCGTGGTTTTGAACCACACCCTGAGATCGGAAAATTTCAGCCACCGCCCCGGCCTGACGGTTTGGCCTGCCTGAGACGCGTCTGGCGCATCCTGAGAAAGACAGAACAATGCCGACCCAAACTCCACCTGAACATCATAGGTCTGATCGGTATCGGCAATGAGTTGCCACTCATCGGTTAAATCCTGATTAATGGTCTTCACCTTTGCTCCTGATAATTATTTAGCTGTTATGACAAGCGTTGAAACCATTTCGCGCAGCGTAACCGTCAGCGTGCATGTTCCGGCAGTTAGGATACTGACAGCAGCCTGACCACCAGCGGATGTGCTTATATGCTGCACCATGCTGGGGTTAGATATCGTCCAGACAGCACCGTCTGCGCGCCCGATTTGAGCACCTGTTTCACCGCTTACGAGGAACGCTCCAAGGTATTGCCAGCCTTTGGGTGCAGTGGCGTTCGGCATCGCGTAATGCGTGCGGTCTATCTGAGTGACATACCACGGGGATGTGAGCGTTTTATTGCTGTCGTTCTGGATGAATATCGTGTCGGCTAGTGGTTTATCCTGACTGCCAATAACGATAGCGCCTGATACTGATATACCCGGCATATTAGTGCCACCAATGACAGTGGCTTCAGGAGTTACAATCATTGGTGTCCTATGATAAAAAGACTTTGTGAATAAGATTAGTTTGACTTCAACTCTTTTTTTGAAACCGCAACTAAATCTGCAAGCAGCCTTGTAGTTATATCTAACTGATTACTTTCGGCTTCTTCTTCATCTAATCCTCTGAAGTAAACGTCATTATCAATTTTTCTCATTTCATTAAGGTATTTAATCAACAAATTTGAAACCTCTTCCGTGATAAGCAGAGGTCCAACCTGACTAAATTTTTTAACAACACTAATAGCCTTGAAGGATGCGCTATTCATTTGAGCAATACGTTCTTCATCAAGTAGTTCAAAGTTAGGGAACTCATTAGGTGCTTTCCCATACTCTCTACGGTCGCAGTAATACTCAAATTCATTTTTAAGCTGATATACGGCATCGGTTATTTCTATAAAAGCTGAGGCGCGCTTCTCCCACCACTTCTCATTGTAGAAACGCTTTAAAGCTAAAAAGGTTGTTAGCCACGCTGCAAATGATCCTGAGACAAGTCCTATCAAAAGCTGGTAAAAGTAGTTCATGTATACCTCCATATTTCAATGTAGGTATTTTAACTGATTATCATCAGGCGCACTCGCAAATGCACCTTGTGAAAATCACTCTTCTAACGAATCTGCAGGTAAAACCTCTCCCTCTTCAAACCATGCGTCCACTGCTCGACCATCAGCGCCGCAATAATGGATTAAGTACTGGTTGCAGCAGTTAGCATATTCGGCTCGGCCCTTCACATGGCCTTCTTCTCCACTGACAGCGACCTGAACCACCTGACCTAACTCATGCTTAAACCCCATGACACTTTCCTTTAGCTGTGAAATAACCGCCTGCGCGGGCCTGTTAATTCTTTTTCTCAAAACAATTTTTTTCCCACGTTTCGTTATGCCCCAGAATCGCCCGCTGTGTCGGGGCGCTCATAACGTCGATATCGTGGTTACTGACGTAGATCGGGCGGACCCACTCACAGCCGGTATCATTCACCCTCACGTCGCCATTTCTGGCGCAGCCGTTCAGAGACAGCAGCATCAGGCTGGCTGTTAATATCCTGCTGAACCTCGACAGCATTTTTCAGCACCTCAATATGTTTTTCTGACGCCTCAGCCTGGGCAGATGCACGCTCAGCCGCCGCTTTAGTTTCAGCTGAGTTTTTGCCTCTGCTCCTACCCAGCCCGAACGCAGCCAGAACCAGACCGACAACTACCACCAGCCCAGCAAATAGTGTCTGCATCAGATCAAGCCTTTGTAGACGTCGTAGGTTCCAGAGCGCATTACCTCAGCATGACGACGTGCGCGGTCAGGTGTCTGGCGCGCCCAGAGGCTATTCAGCATTCCACCAGCTGCACCCGCAAAATCACCATGTGAAATCATGCCCAGCGTATTAGTGAAACCAGCCAGACCGGCCACACCCATCTGATAAGCCATGCTGCATAGAATGTCGCGGCGTGCGTCGTTGCACTGCGCCAACGCGGCAACAATTGCAGACTGTCGATTCATAGAGGCGGTTTTCGCATCTACCAGACATTTTTTCCACACATCACCAGCGGGACGTGGCACGGTGAACTGATACTGACTGATTGGCGCGTTTTGCGGCCCGATCCTGATACCACCGGCAACCGTCGGAAAATTGCGGGTGTCCCAATAGGGTTTCTCCTCATATCCCTCTTCAAAATTGAGGATTTCAATGATCTTACTCATCGCCTTTACTCCGTGGCGGGTATGAAACAATGCGTGCAACGTTACCCCGTGCCGCAAATACTGCCGCGCATATCAGCGCGTTGGTGATAACAACCGGCCAGCCGCTGGCGTGGTATTGTCCGAACAGCCAGAGCAACGCGAAATTGCCATAAAACAAAATCAGACCTGCGGCTATCCATGAAATGCCGCGTTTATGTGATCGCCCTGTTTTGCTGAACAACATCAGGCGCAACGCAATAGCCGCGCAAATGGCGACATCAATTACCGTCAGGAGATCGTTGCTGATCATGATTTTTCCCCCAGCCATTTTTTAACGAATGGCAGTTTTAAAACTCCACCATTTTTGAGCCAGAAATAACCCTGTACCGCTGCAGCTGAAATGATTACGGCAGCAAGTGCATCTAAAGGTTTTTCACGGTAATCCAAGTAGTTTTCTATTTTGTCAGCGACAAACCCGGCACCGAACACGCCAGCTGCATAGCCAAACAGGAAATAACCGAATATCTGTTTTCGCGTCAGATTGCTGGCGGTGACGATAAAACACATCGACCCGGCAAATGCGCCGAACGCGGTTGAGTAATCTACAGAGGTGATAAAACCCACCAGCGCAGACGTGACAATGCCCCAGCCAGCTACTGTTGCCGTAGCGCCGGTGCTTAATGGCTCAGCCATTAGCGGTCCCTCTTAATGATTAATAAATTCTGATTTACTCGATTAGCTGATTCAGTTCGCTAACCGTCTGCCGGAATCGTTCCTCTTCCAGCTCAACACCAATTGCAGAACGGCCCAACTTTATTGCCGCCTTTGTCGTTGACCCTGACCCCATGAAAAAGTCAGCAACTACTCCACCCGGCCTGCTGCTGGCGTTGATGATCTGCTCCAGCATGTCGGCAGGTTTTTCGCAGGGGTGTTTGCCGGGGTAAAACTGAACCGGCTTATGTGTCCATACGTCTGTATAGGGAACGGCGACCGTTACACCGAAATACCGGCGCAGTGATTTGTATTCTTCCTGCAGCTCAAGATATTTACGGTTTAGTGAATGATACGCGTCCACCAGCTGGTGGTGAGGTGTGGCTAACGTTCCTGATTGATGGCGTGCAATGGCTATCTCAGTAAATAGCGCCTGCAATTTGAGGTAATCAGCTTCGCTGGGTAGTTGCCACTGACTGGTGCCGAACCAGTGCGAAACCATGTTCTTCTTGCCCGTAGCCGCAACAATCTGGGCAGCGGTTACACCCAGTTCTGACCGGGCATTACGGAAATAATCAATCAGGGGTGTCAGCACCTGCCGTTTCAACTCATCGCATTTCCGGGTATAGGCATCTGGTTTGTATGGCCCCTGATAATGCTCTGCAAACAGTATGCGTTCAGTTGAGGGGAAGTATGATCTCAGGCTTTCTTTGTGGCAGCCCTTCCAACGTCCATCAGGCTTAGCCCAGATGATGTGGTTGAGAATGTTGAAGCGGTTACGCATCATGATTTCGATATCAGATGCAAGTCGATGCCCCGAAAATAGATAGATACTTCCGCTGGGTTTTAGCACCCGCCAGAACTCCGCCAGGCAGCAATCCAGCCACCGTAAATAATCCGCGTCCCCTTTCCACTGATTGTCCCATCCCTCCGGTTTCACTTTGAAATATGGTGGGTCGGTAACAATCAGGTCAACTGAATCGTCTGGCATGGTTTTCAGCACGCGCAGACAATCGGCATTGAATAATTCAACGCCGGGCATCGTTATTTTATGATTCACTTAAAAATCGCTCAGTAATAAAGCCAAAAAATAAAAAAGGCCTCGCGGTTTGCAGAACCCGAGATGCTTTAGTCCCAACAGTGAGGGGTGTTCTATAGGGATAAGTGGTAACGCATGGAAACCATACTTATCACATTACAATAGTTTTTGCGTACGCGTTAGTAATTTATTATGATTCTCATCAACTACACAGTGACTCAGCAAGGAAGAATAAAATGAGTAAAATAACTATAAAACACGTTATTGTTCATGAGCTTATCAAAGAAGCTCAAAAGGATTTTAATCACTCTAAACCTTACAATATTCGAAAGTCTGAACTCGATAAAACCAATGACATAGTTCAAAAGCTTGTCACTGGAGTTGTTGACATGTATGGCACAAAAGGTAATTCGGCGCACTATGGGATTTTCATCACAAAAGATGACAAAAAGGGGCCGATTCCCGCTTTGTTCCATGAGTACCACAAATTAACAAATTCTAACTCTTCAAAATTTATAGGTTTGACCACGCAGATCATGAAACAGATGTATGATGCTGCCAAATCACAACCGTGGTCATCTGGTGGTTATGTAGTATTTTCAGACTACATAGCTTCAGGGTTGAGATACTTTTTAGTAACAATGATAAAGAAAACAAATGGTGTCACAATAAGCGAAAACCTTGAACCTGAGGAAATGATCCATTTAGAACTAAACAATATAAACCAAGCTGCTAAAATTAACTTTCGCTATTACGATGATTACCAAAAAGCTTCCACTGAAGAAAGAACAGAATTAAGTTATTTAAGCTTTATCAGCAAAACCACAGGGCAATCTGCAGCAGCATACTTTATCTCAGCACTAGGTTGTGACAAAGGAACTGCATCCGCCGGTGCCACCAGAAAACTGCCAAATGAAGCCAAGCGCTTTTTTAAAAAACATCCTGAAATCGCAACTAAAGCAGACAGTTTCAGAAATGCCTTAATTGCTTATATGGAAGGTCAGTTTAATAATGGTCACTCCGCAAGGCTAAGTGATGTTGAGGCTTTAGCAACCAATAAGCTTAACTCTTTGCCGGATGAAAAAAGGGACGAACTTGTAAGGGGTTTAATGAAGCATCTGAATAACGAAGATGTTCAAATCCCTACAGAATTTATAATAAATAAAACTTCGTTAGATAAAATTAGAAATGTGATATTCAAAGATCCACACTCTCAATATAGTTTCAACTTTGATAAAGATTTACTCGGCACTAATAGTGATGCTAAAATATACTACGATGATGAGGCTGGAAATCTTACTTTCAATAAGCTTCCTGTTGAAGCAACAACTAAAATCAGACAGGCCCTTAAAGAAATGGGCATTGAAATAAAGAATGACAAGTGATAGATGAAAATGAATTTAAATGATGTCATTAAATTATACCGAGAATCAGAACGCCCTTTCTTCAATGGCGTTTCGTTTTCGGCCACAATAAATTTTAATGATAATCGCGAGCTTATACTATCACTTTATGGATCAAAATCATCATCTGGTACCTTTAAGGATTTGGAGGTAGATGGTGACGATATATTTAGCCTTGAAGAAATACCTCAGTCTGGAAATGAGGTTTCTTATACTTTTAGTATTAACCAAGGCAGCGCTGAGACTTTTTACGAAACAAAATCCGAATTCGTGTTAATCAACACGCTTAAGAAAGGTGAAGTACCGGAAAATTATTATATCGTCGACGATGATTACTCACCTCATGATCCTGTAAAACCTGACTATATAAAGAAAATAGAATCCATCTGTAGCCTGATTAAAAACTTGGCTAAAATTGCGCACTTCAATGACATTAAGAAAGATAGCAATGGATCTTTCTTCAAACTTGTCTTTATTTTACATTCCGAGTCTAGATCTTCATCAGCAGTAATCGAAACAAAACTTTCTGAGGAAGTTTTAAACGTGAACTCTTTAGATACAAGTATTGTAGACGCACTAGCTAAAGAAGATGCTGATAAAGACATTCATTACATAGAGAAATTAAATACCTTTAGAAACACCTTAATTGAATATGTTAACTCAAATTCCAGCGAGTTTACATTTTTGATCATGAACTGGAGTAAGGTTAACGCTCTTTACATAAATAACCTTGCTATATACATGTCAGCTTTTTCTTTTCATAAATCACGAAAGGAAGTTTCAGAAGCTGAACTTGAGTATGCTGATAAATTATCCAAAGTAATTTCTGAATTATCAACTAAAGCACTAGCTATTCCTATATCTATGGTGGCATCAATCGCTATATTCCAAATAACCAGTAAACCTGAGATGCTCATCGCTTTTCTTGGGGTTTTTCTTACTTCTTTAATTACTTCGTTACTTTGCATTTCCCAAACAAAACAGTTAGACAGAATAATTCATGCAAAGGATACTTTATTTTCTGGCATTGAAAACAGATTAAAAAGCGAGCAATCCGAGATAAAATTTAGGCTTGATAGTGCCAAGTCACATTTATCAAAAAATGAAGTGTTTTGCCGTCGCGTACTTGAATTAACAATGACTTTGTCCTGGATGCCAACCGGCATTGGCATCCTAGGTATCATTCAAAAATTATTTTTGAATTAAGATTCAATCATGCATAACATGCCATCGATAAAACCCATTGCTGTCTGCATTTCTTTCCGAATGGTTCCATCAGAACATTTTCTCTTCCTTGCTATTTTCCTTAGAGAGATTCCGAACACAAAGTGAATAATAATTAAATCATACTCTTGGGGTTTATACTTCTTAAGCCTTGCTATACACCCATCTATCTTTATCCCCTCATCATCGCAACACTGCAACCTAGACTTTTTGCCATGAGGAATAAGACCTTTAAATCCCGCAGCAATAGGCTGCCAGTCAACACCACTATTATCGCTTGCAGCCCAAGCTCCCCACAAATCCAAAACCTGTGACATGTCACGCATAATTCCTCCACACTATTAATTTTTAACTGAACAAATAACGCCAACTGCAATGGCGTAATCAAGGAATCTGAACAGCAGCACAATCTGGCTGCCATATTTAGCCTCAAACGCTCTGACATCCCTGTGCAATTCATCGTGATGCACTCTGCAAAGCGGTATCACGAACAGGTCGTGGGATTTCGTACCCATTCCCCCCTGTCCATATCCAATGATGTGATGCGGGTCGTCAGCCTGCTGATTGCAGCATGCGCAATTCTGTGACTTCACCCAGCGCGTATATTTAGCATTTTCCCAGCGGCGGCGTTTAGGTCGCAGCATGAACGACTCTGGCGACTCAGGGTCAGCTGCCAGCGTGATAATTTTTTTAACGTCCTGCGCAGCCTCCTGAATGATTTCCGTCGCCGGTCGTACCGGTGCAATCAGCGACTCTTTCAGCTCGCCCTGCGGGATAAAGTCTTTAGGCATGCGTAGAACGCGCCGTGCCGGTGCCTCTGGTATCAAATCAACAATGTCATTCAGTGTCGCCCACCAGCATAATTCCGGCAGTGTGAGCAGATGGTCACCATGTAGCGCCATCTGGCTGCATGCTGCTCTGATGATCCACAGCGCCGCATTCCGTTCCGCAATGGCATTCATACGGCCCGGCATGCCGTTTTTCATGAACTCAGTATCATGGCTGCAGCATAGCGATACAGGGCCACTCTCAGTCTCTGCCATCGTGAATTCGTGGTAATGCCATGCGCCCATTTGCTCCCACTGACAGTAACCGAGCGACTGAACATATGACGCCAGCGCATTAGGCCCACCAGCAGCAGCTATTACGCGTTCATGACTGAAGAAAGCCGCCAGCGAGGGTTCATCCAGCAACGGCTGCGTGCTGTCATTCAGCAGACCTGACGGTTTGTCTGACAGGTCCATTGTGGGCGTGCTGATCACAACACGGCCCTGAAAAAGTTTTTCTAATCCTGGCCCCGGTTTGAACAGCACTATCCCTGTGCGTGGAGCATATTCTGGCGTGAGTAGCGCTCTCATCATCTCCCCCTACACAGTCAGCTGCAGTTGCATATTGAACCGGTCACGCTGCTCACAGTAATTCAATGATCCGGGGCTGTTGTGTGACTCAATACGTTCAACCATAAGCGCGGCGCGCGTCTCTTTAGATGCCGGTGCGTATGCACCAGACCAGGCTTTGTCGATGCCGATGTTTCTCGCTACGTTTGTGCTGTCTGCACTAGCCAGTGGTAGTTTGGTAAAAATGAGGGGGTTCAGCATTCGCAGGCCATGCAGGTGAGCAATCGGCTGGCCGTAGTCGTCAGTGACATGGCGCAACAGGTCTTTCATCCGGGCAACAGCCAGGGTGGGCCTTTTGACGTCATATTCACCGCAACTGCCGATTGCCACCCGAGGATATTCCTGACACAACCTGATGAACCGATCATCGCTTTCGTTCATATGCCAGACCGGAACGCCGCTGAACTCTCCATGCGGCCATTCATCCAGCAGTGACTCGTTCTCGGCTTCTCCCCCGTCGATAACATCAGGGATAATGGCAAAATCGAAACCTGGGTGGTTTTTCCAGCGCGCCACAAACTCGTAATAATCCGACCAATCAATTTTGTTACGGCCAGCAGCTTTCCATGCGGTAAACGCACCGTTATCCAGCGCGAATGATTGGCAGATTTCTGAGGCGAGATTTATCTGGCCCGCATGAGCAAATGAGATGAACGCGTGCCTGGCGCTCCATGCCCGGATTGCACAGGTATCAGGCGTGATTGGTCCACCGTGGTAGTGGATCATGCCGCCCTCCCAATCAGGTGTTTGAACACGCAATGTGTTGCAATGAGAGCAACTGCTAGCGATACCAGAATTGCGCATGCATATCTGTATGCCGGGCAACTGATCGCCAGCCAACTGAGGCATCCACTCAGCACCCAAGCTACAACGCATATCAGCAGCACTGCTAAGAGGTCATTTTTCATTACGCCCCCTTTTAGCGGCCAGTAATTGCTCACCTGCTGCCATCAACGCCATGTTCACGTCATTTAAACGAAACTGGGCTGTTTTGATGCGGGCGCGGCAGTTGACTTCCTCCCGCTTCAGTTTCTCCAGCCCCTCACGATGATCTGTGATTTCTCGTCGTAGTGACCTCAGTTCGAGATCGACTTTTGTTTCCCTGGCTGTTACTGCATAAATCCAGTCAAACGCGTCTACCACCGCCCCGCATCTGCGGCAGGTCAGTTGCCGATAATGTTTATCGACCAGTATGCCCATGTGTGTACAGCGATACGGGACGTTCTCAGGCTGGTCTGCCTCCACCAGATTTCGTTTCTCGCGTATATCTGCATTACTGTCAAACCGTGCCGTAAATGCCAGCACGTTATCGCTATTGTCGGGGTGCTGGGTTTCTTCGCTCATTGCGCCTCTCCCATATCAGGTATGGCCATCTGACCGGCAATCTCGCGGACGGCCTGACGCAACATACGGTAATTGGACCAGCAGTCCCGGCTGGTCTGCTCCACCAGCTCAATAAACTCCTGAACCGTACATGGATGATCCGGGCGCAAATCAGTCAACGCAGCTGAGAACCGCTGCAACTGGTCCGCCACCATCTCTGGATCATCATGCTGCTCAGATAGCCACTGTTTGATCGCCTTCTCGTCCTGGTGTTGCTGGATGAGGCGCAGGGCTGTCTGAATAGTGTCCTGTGGGACAACCACATGCTCAGGGTGCTCAACTGAGTCTGCCGCCCATGTGTGCGCGTATTTGGACTCTGCGTAGGTGTAGAGAGATTTCATTTTGAACGCCGCCTGAATGCAGGCCCAGACCTCCACGCCGCTCTGCTCAAGGATCTCATGTTTCAGCAGCGGCAGGTCATCGCCCTCGTCGTTCTCTGGCTCGGCTGGTGGTTGTTCACTGTCTGGTGTCGTGATGCCGTGATGCTCTTTGGCGGCCTGAATGATATCCATCACCTCAGCCACCTGTAGGTCAGTTTCAAACTTCAGGATGATACACGCGCCCTCCTCGGACTGCTCTGCCTGGCAGTTTTTAGCTAGCAGCTCCACCAGCAGGCGGGACTGTTTGACGCTGAATTGTGCAAGGGCGGCGGCGCGGGTCAATTTTTTCTTGCCTGCGGCTTTGGCCTTCTCCAGTTGCTCTCCAGCAACACGTCCTGCTGCGGGTCCATGTATTTTGCTCAGCTCCACAGCCGTGGTGGCTGACACCTCGCCAGAGTCCACCATGTTCAGGAGGGTTTCACCTGACGATAGCAACTGCAGGTGGTTCTCAACGTCAGTGATCGACCGGTGAAATTCTTTGGCGATTTCAGCAAGAGTGAAGCCTGCATTTTTGGCCCTGTTGTAGTTGATTGCGCGCTGGATGGGTGTGATCTGCAACCCCTCGCTACTTCCCGTCTGTAACGCGAGTTTTTGCAGTTCAGTGCCGATAAAATCCTTGCACTCGATGCGTGCAACCTGATGGCCTCTCTCAGTAGCTAGGCATGCCCCCATGTACCGATGCTGGCCGTCAATAATATGAATACCCTGCTCTGTTACCTCAACGACCAGCGCAGGCAGGTCAACACCGGACATCCATAGCTCACACATTTTTTCAGCGTGCTCCATGTTCAATGGGCGGCCCTGTTCGCCGTCTATTGTGTACAGCTCCTCAAGCGGCACCATGAATGTTTTTTTGACGGTGGTGCCTGTGCCGTTGCTGTCTTTCTGTTTGTAATGCTGTGATAAAGTAGTCATTTTTAAAATCCCTTAATAACCGCGAAACCCTTCCGGGATGGCGTAATCCACTGGTGAAATATCTGTGACTGACCGCTGAACCGGACCGAGCCTTACCACCAGCTCATCCCATTTTTCGCGGAGTTTTGCCGGGCTGAGGATGTTCCGGCACCAGAACGGATCGCTCTGAACGCGTTTGAACATCTTGCAAATCTGGAAGTGTGTGCGCTGGTCCTGTGAGCACATCAGGCGCACGTCATTTGCCCACGCAGCCCAGCTCGGCTCTTTGGGCCTTGCCAGTTCGCCGTCAGCTTCTGCCGCCTTCTCGTACAGTTGTGTGATCTGCCCCCATATCCATTCCGCGCACTTCAAGTCCTCATGACTGCCCCACAGGCGTTTCTTCTCGCTGTAAACCACCGCATCGGGATAACGAGCTAGAAATTCATCAGGGTTATCCACAGGTAAGTCGTCCGGTAGCGAAGCATCCGGACAAGAGAGGTTTTTATTTGATGGATCATGTTTTGATCTTACTGACGGATCGTCGCCAGATTCTGGGGGGTGAAAACCCGAATTTTTGTCAGATTCCGACGGGTCAAAATTTGAGGGTTCATAATTTGATGCATCAGATTTTGACGCGTCAGATTTTGATGTGTCAGTTTTTGATGCATCTGATTTTGATGTGTCAGATTCTGACGCGTCAGAATCTGGCTGGTGGGCATAGGCAGCCTCACGCAGTTTCCTGACGTTCAGCTGATACATGTTCGAGGTGTTGCGGTTTCCCTTGCGCCGTGTAGTGCTGGTCAGCCAGCCATCCGTTTCCAGTTTGCGTATCGAGGTGCGCACAGTGCTGGAGCCTGCGCCAATCTGTCGGGCTATGGTTGCTATTGACGGCCAGCATATGCCCTCATCGCTGGAGAAATCAGCTAGGCGCGCCATGATGGCCACGCTGGTGATTTTCATACCTGACGCTGCGCAACCGTCCCAGACGTATGCAGACAATTTAACGCTCATCACTAACTCTCCTGAACTTGTGACCCCATAGGTTACGGGGCTGGACGCAGACGTGCGGATAGCCTGGACGCCTGAACAGCACCCTGTTATTCGCTACATCAACGCCAATGGTTTCAACAATCACACCGTGTGGGTCGGCATAGCGCGCAACCCACGGCTGAATAATTTCTTCTGTTTGCTGGGGCATTTAGCCCCCTGATTTGCGATGTTTTTCATTGGCATTACCCACAGCCCACTCAACGAAACTGTGGTTAACGGTTTGAGGACCATCAGGTAAATTGAGTGAATAACGGAATGGTTGCTGGCTGGTCCCGCCTGTCATGGGCAGGCAGCGGAATTGCGGAAAATCCGGGGATCTGTTTAAATTATTCACGCGATTATTTCTCCACACTAATTGATGTAGTCGCCGAAAGCGCCGGGCTGCAACCTGGCGCTTTCACTTTTCTGGAGCACAGAAAACCCTGTAAACCAGCGTCGTATGCTCCTGTAATTTGGTAATGGCACGATGTAGCTCCTCGTCAATGATCTCGCGTTCGTGCGGTTCAACTACTCCATCCTCAATAGCTGCCCTTACCTGCTGTGAGTAGCGGGTGATCTGCTCGATGGCCTCCAGCAGTCGCTGATTGATATCGCCGTAATCCACCAGCTCAACGTCTGGCAATGGCACGAATACGCCGCCAGAGGTTTTCGCTATGGCAGTTGCGATGTGATGACTGCCTGCTGCCTGCTGCAAAACCAGAGACCAGCCAATAGGAAACAACTGATCGCCGCCGCTACGCAGCCTGTTATGAATAGCGTCCTCTGTAACATCCAAAATCTCAGCGGCCTCGGAATATCCACCAGCCAGACCGGCGACAGTTTTCCGGATGGCTTTGATCAGCCACGCTGGCTGTCGTTCAGCTTTCCATTTCGGTTCGTTACCCACGCTGTGAAGCCCTCCGCTGTGGTTCGTATAGGGCCGCTAATTGCGGATAATCACTACTGCTAAAACTGAGTTTATTTTTCGTAATCTCAGATATCAGCAGCGCATATTTCCAGGGGATAGGGTCCGACCATCCGCTGACGCTTGATTTTGCGATGTTCAGAAATCGTGCTGTTGCTGTGACTCCGCCGTAATAATTTAAAACTGTTTCTTTTTTCATAACCCTCTCATCCGTAAAAGCGAACTCAAGCAGTTTAGCTAAAGGAACGCAGTTTGGTCAATAATTCAAACATACAAAGTTCAGGAAAACGGACAGCAATGAATAGTAGGATTAACCAGACAATGAGTGAGCGCATCGTCAGCAGGATGCGTGAACTCAACCTGCGTAGCAGAGACATTGTTGCCGGAACCGGGGCATCAAAAAGCACCGTTAGTCAGTGGGTCAACGGTGGAAATAACCCTTCAGCAACACATATTCCCAAATTAGCAAAACTTTTAAACGTTACAGAGACGTGGTTGATAAGTGGCGGGAGCTACTCACAAAGGGGCAACTCAACTGCGATAGATCAAAGGCCCATCCAGAAAATACCTCTAGTCTCGCTATCGCAGGCGGGGGACTGGAGAAACCTCATGAAACAAAACCCGAAATTTTCAGAATGGACAACCGTCACTGACGACGTATCCCCCCATGCGTTCTCTGTAGAAATGGATAATGACTCAATGGCTGGCCTCATCCCCGAGGGAGCTATTGTGATATTCGACCCTGACCTGACGCCCCGGTCAGGCCAAATTGTGTTAGCAAATATCGGTAACACGGCGGTTATCAAAAAATTAGTAATAGACGGTCCAAGCGCATACCTGGCACCAATTAACTCCGGTTATAAAACCATCGAATTAGAGTCTCTCTCACAAGTCGTCGCAACTGGTATATCTGTCCAGACTAAGCTGCCTTAAACACCTATCAATCGCATAAACAAAGGTCGAACGTTCGGCCTAGCCCGCCTGCGTCCGTAAAAACGAACTCAACTAGTTGACCTAATCGTCCGTAAATGCGAACATTCGCTCTATTCAAAACTATGGAGGTTGTAACGATGGACGAAGCATACGAAGAGTATTTCAACAATTTGGAAAAGGGCGAAGAAGCTCTCAGCTTTGCTGAGTTCGTTGAAAGCCTTTCCTAAAAAACTTTTTAAGGTGGAGAAACGGCGGGGGCTATTGCAGTAGCCCACCAGCCATAATCGAGGAAATGATTATGATCCAGTCTATTGACGATCTGATTACTGAAATTTTCGATGAATACCCCCAACCACGCCTCATCTGTAACACCCCAGGCGATTACACGGCGCGGCTAGTTTCACAGCTAAACCTGAAACGCAACGCACGCACCAACCTACCACCTACCCGCTCCACTGCATGTTATCGCCCTAGTGAGCAGGAGGCGCTGCTATGAGGAAGGTCGCCCAATATCGTCGCAGCAACGGCCCCAACGCCGGGTTTAGCGAAAAACTTGCCTGGCAGCTATCCAAAGGCCCTGCGACTGGTCGTGAGCTGTCCGAGCGATTTGGCATGAGCCTTCGTGAGTTCAACCGGCTGATCCTTAATACCCTACGACACGGCGGAGAAACGCTGCAGGTGGAGGCATCTAATCCGGTTCGCCTCAGAGGTAATTCTATCGACCGTACCTACACGCTGGTCAGGCGTCCACGCCGTGTTGCTCCTCCCGCGCTACCGCCGATGGTGATCAACCCGAGCAATGACTGCTCCGAAGAGGCAAAGAAGCGTAACCGTGAAGCAGCTAAACGCCGCGCCCGTCTTATTGCAAGCGGGCTGTATCTGGAATGCATGGGTTAAGGGGATCCAAATGAGTGAACTGAATTATGGCGTTAACGTGGAAAACCTGCTGCACGACTTATCACAGCATGAATCCTCTGACATCGGAGAGTTTGATGTCTATGGCGAAGATGAACAAGGGCGGGAAGGCTGTGCGTCTATCGATATTACGCTTCTCGCCAGCGACGCACTGAAGGTGATTTCTAACCTCAAATCGCAGCATGCTGCGCTGCTCGGTGGGTTCGCAGAGGCCATCAGGCACAAAGATAAGCTGGCGGCTGAACTTAACGTGATGGCGGCCGAAAATGCCATGTTAAAAGGCGGTATTGGTTTCTTCAGCTATGGCACAGACAGCGGCTTTGAAGAACATGATTCTGCTGAAAAGGCTATTGCAGCTGCAGACAGCGACATCGACTACTACCGCGGTGATGCATGCGACGGTTGGTCAGAAGAAACCGACTGTACTGTCTGGGGCGTCATCATGCAGCGGGCAACGATGATAGATGAGCGTCCACGCACCGAAGAGGATAGTTACCTCGGTAGCCATATCTCATCCATCTGTGATTATGCGCTGCTGCCGAATCTCTCCACCCCAGCCACCGACGCCTATCTCAACTCTGTGCGGGCTGAGGGTGTTGAGATGGTTAAGTCGCATCCTGCGATAAGCCTTTGCTCACTCATCCATGTCTGCGATGAAATCGCCGCCCAACTCCGCGCCGGTAAGGATGGTGAGTGATGAAGCTAAAAATGATGACGCTTGATGGCGCTACCATCATCGAAACTAACGCTGTTACACAATTCAGCCCTGATCATTCACACGGTGGCAATTACACAAAAATTGAAACGGTAAATGCTGACGGAACCTTTGCTGAGGCAGTTGTTAAACATGATTTCTACCAGGTAACTCAGGCTTTAGCTAGGGCGTGGGCCTTGGATGAAGGAAGGAGTGCTACCCATGCGTGAGCGCCCAATCTTTTTTAACGCCGACATGGTTCGTGCAGTTCTTGACGGCAGAAAGACGCAGACGCACCGTATCATGCGTGTGCAGCCTGAAATTATCCCAAAAGAAGATGAGTTCAGCGAGCCGGGTTTCTGGATTCCGTTTAATGCAGGCAAAACGATGGTGCGCAATGAGGACATGTACATTGCTTGCCCGTTCGGTTTGAAAGGTGATCGCCTGTGGGTGCGTGAAGCGTTCCGGGTACACAGCCGGGCAACTGACGTGGCCACACTGGTTTATAAAGCCAGTGAGCAGCAGAGCTGGACGCAGCAAACACATCGCGTGCCGATTGAGGTATGCAGTAAACCAGCCGTTGTCGATAAGTGGACACCATCCATCCACATGCCGCGCTGGGCTTCCCGCATAACGCTGGAGATTACCGGCGTTCGGGTTGAGCGGTTGCACGCAATTACGCTTGGGGATATCTGCAAAGAGTTTGGCTGTGGCCTGTATGACTTCCGACCAGCCACTTATGGCTTCACGGTGTGGGAAGAATTATGGCAATCCATCTACGGTGCTGACAGCTGGCAGGCTAACCCGTGGGTGTGGGTCATTGAGTTTAAGCGCGTGGAGGTGGAGTGATGGATCAGCCAATCCTCGATATGTGCTGCGGCTCTCGCATGTTCTGGCTGGATAAGACTGATTCTCGGGCCTTATTCACCGACATCCGTAATGAGCAGCACACGCTTTGTGATGGGAGAAACCTGCATATCAACCCGGATGTAATCGCCGATTTTCGCGCCCTACCGTTCCCTGATTGCAGCTTTGCTCAGGTAGTTTTTGACCCGCCTCACCTCGACCGCGCCGGAGAGAACGGCTGGATGCGTAAAAAATATGGTGCGCTGGATAAGCAGAACTGGCGCGATGATATATGCGCTGGTTTCAGTGAGGCTTTCCGGGTATTGCGGCCACACGGCACGCTGATTTTTAAATGGAATGAGACACAGATTCCGGTAAGCCAGGTAATTGCCCTGACCGAACAAAAGCCAACCATCTGGCAGCGTACCGGCAAAGGCGACAAAACCCACTGGATTATCTTTTTGAAGGAGGCGGAGTGATGGTAATTGGTGGCTATACCTTAGAGCTTTACTGCGACTGCCAGAAGTGCGAGGTCATAAAGCAGCACGTTGAGTACCGAACTGAAGAAACCGGCTTCAAAAGTATTGCTGGCAGCAATTTTACAGATTGTTTTCGGGTAGCTAAAAAGCGAGGGTGGAAATTCAACGCCAACAAAACTCATTGCCTGGCTCCTGGTCACATGCGTAAACCTGCGGAGGGTAATTGATGCCCAAATCCCCCGCCGAACGCAAAGCCGCGCAGCGTGCCAGACAGGCCGCTGCCGGTGGTAAAAAGCTGGAGCTGGCGCTGGATAGTCAGGAACTGGATATGCTGGCGCAGAACTGCGCCGCACGCCGCCCCGGTCGTGAACCATATGAGCTGAACGAGTATATCGCGTTACTCATTCGCAAAGACGCCGCTGAGCTGGCAAAGCAGATTGAAGCGCTGGCTAAGCGTCAGTGCGGGAAGTGTGGCGATCAGCTGCCAGTAAAGTCATGCCCTTGCCAGAGTGAATCAGCATGCTGAGCCACCAGCGGTTGGCAGAAACTGAAACTAACCATTGATTAGCCGTGACATGTCACGGCACTACAAACCCGTTGCAGCGGGATTGTGTGGAGAAAAAGAGATGTCTGATATCAAAAACGTAATCATATCTGATGCCGATATCGAAAAAATTACCGGTTATAAAATCCCGTCAAAACAATGTCAGTGTTTGAGGCAGGCCGGTATATTTTTCGTAGTCCGCCGCGATGGTCGCCCCAGAACAACCTGGACCCATTTTAACGACCCGTTGTCGTCTCGTAAGACACCGGATAGTAGCCATTATGAACCTAATTTCGGAGCACTGGATTAATGGCCCGTGTTAGAAAAAATGCTGCCGATGCATGGATGCCGCCACGCGTTTACAGAGGGCGCTCAGCGTTCGAATTCAAGGCGAAAAATGGCGGCACTATACGCCTCTGTGATGCCGATTCGTCGCCCTCGCAGGTTTGGACGGCATACGAAGCCCTTATTAATGATCGCAAACGCGAAGACCTTTTAGAGGGCTTAGCGGAATCATTTTTTAACTCTGCTGATTTTTTCGAGCTGGCTAAAGAGACCCAAAAAGACTACCGGAAATATGCGGTCAAAATTCTGGTAGTGTTTGGCAAAATGCCGCCTGACGCCATTCGCCCTGAGCATATCAGGAAATATATGGATAAGCGCGGGCTGAAGAGCAGGACTCAAGCAAACCGGGAAAAGGCGTTTCTATCGAGAATTTTTCGCTGGGGGTATGAGCGGGGATTGGTGAAGGGAAATCCCACTAAGGGGGTTAAGCAATTTAAGGAGCAATCAAGAGACCGTTACGTCACTGATGCAGAATATGCAGCCCTGTACACTCTGGCGTCTCCAGTAGAGAAGATCGCTATGGAAATTGCATATCTATGTCTCGCCAGACAAGCTGACGTTCTCTCTATGAAGAAAAGTCAGCTACTGGCTGAAGGCATTCTCATCAAGCAAAGCAAAACGTCTGTAGCGCAAATCAAGGGGTGGAGTGACCGGCTACGTTCAGCTATAGAGCTGTCCAGCCAGCTCCCCCTGAATCAGGGTATGAGCAGTATCTATATAATCCACCAGCCATCTGGCGCGGGCTACACCCGCGACGGTTTCAATTCACGCTGGCTCAAGCTGAAGAAGGAAGCTAAACAAAAATTTCCCGATCTGGATTTTGACTTCACATTCCATGATCTGAAGGCTAAGGGTGTTTCAGATTTAAGCGTGGACATATACAGAAAGCGCGAGATATCTGGTCATAAAAATGTTGAACAGACTGCGCGGTATGACAGGAAAGTGGTTGTTGTTCCGGTGGTGGGAGCTGAACTTGACGGAAAAAATATTCTGAAAGGATATTCTGAAAAGTAGATTGGGCACAAAAAAACCGCCTCTGAGGGGCGGTCATACGACACTGCTTATCATTGATTTTATTGGTAATTCGATATGGTGCCCGGGGCGGGACTTGAACCCGCACA
>Ga0308161_1002096_pt1 | contig 21965 bp, 20 predicted proteins | sample PhyFR2_FD_201034 | JGI IMG/M metagenome (GOLD analysis project Ga0308161, IMG submission 201034) | Phyllosphere microbial communities from UC Gill Tract Community Farm, Albany, California, United States - DLSLF.R2 | ecosystem: Host-associated > Plants > Phyllosphere > Unclassified | place: USA...
GTTGAAGAGATGATCAATTATTTTCAGTATGAGGTGGCTGCACCTAAAAATGGCGAGCCTGTAAATATCGTTACCGAATTGACGAAGGCGCCCTGGAATACAGCGCATCAGCTGATGCGTGTAACGTTAAAAGCGAAAGATATGCCTACGGCAAAGCTTAAAGCTTCTAATCTGGTGTTTTTGATTGATGTTTCTGGGTCAATGATGGGACCGGGGCGTCTGCCTTTAGTGAAAGCTTCGTTGAAGATGCTGGTTGATCAGCTTCGTGACATAGACCATGTAGCTATTGTGACTTATGCCGGATCGGCAGGGGTAAAATTGGAAAGTACGCCCGGCGACGAAAAGATGAAAATAAAATCGGCTATCGAAGAGCTGGAAGCAGGCGGAAGTACCGCTGGTGCAGCGGGAATTAAGAAGGCTTACGAAATTGCTAAACAACAATTTATTAAAGGTGGAAACAACCGGATTATTTTGGCCAGTGACGGTGATTTCAATGTAGGAGAGAGCAGTGACGAATCGATGGAAGAATTGATTGCGAAAGAAAGTAAATCAGGCATTTTCCTTACGGTACTCGGTTATGGCATGGGGAATCTTAAGGACAGTAAGATGGAAATTCTTGCGGACAAAGGTCATGGAAATTACGCTTATATCGATAATATTTCGGAAGCACGAAAGGCGATGGTGACCGAATTTGGGGGAACGTTGTTTACTGTTGCGAAAGATGTAAAGATTCAGGTCGAATTCAATCCAACTTATGTGCAAGCCTATCGCTTGGTGGGATACGAAAACCGCTTGCTGGAGGCCGAGGATTTCAATAATGATCAAAAGATGGGCGGTGATATGGGCGTAGGCCATGTGGTGACAGCCTTGTATGAAATTGTACCTGTCGGTGCTGAATCAGGAATGGTCGGAACGGTAGATCCATTAAAATATCAACAGCATGCAAGTCAGGCAACTGGACGGAGAAATGCTGAACTGGCAACAGTTAAATTTCGGTACAAGGAGCCTGAAGGGGAGAAAAGTAAGTTGCAGCAAAAGGTGGTAGGAACTGCGGTAACGGAGTTGAACAAGGTGAGTGAAGATTTGCGTTTTGCAACAGCGGTAGCGGAACTTGGTTTACTACTTCGTGATTCTGATTTTAAGCAAAAGGCCAATTTTGACCAGCTGATCGTGCGTGCAAAAGCTTCCAAAGGAAAAGATGAGGAAGGTTATCGTGCTGAATTTATCCGTATGGCTGAAAATGCGCGGGACTTATCGAGATCGAAAGAATAAATAGGATAAGAATATCCAAAGTATTTTCAGCAGCGGCAACCGAAAGGCTGCTGCTGAAAATACTTTAGTTTTTGGGATCATAGACAAAAAAGTAAATAAAATCTATATTTTTAAGCCATAAATAAAAGGAACGTATTTTGCTCCTGTGACTGGTGCTACATGCTATTCGGCTGGGGTGATGAATGGGGTGGATTGTTTTGGTGAATATAGGTAACTCGTAAAGAAATCAGCCAGGCTGTCGATGGTGAGGCAAATATGCGGGAATAAAAAATAATAGATAAATGAAAAATTTCTTTTTGTGCTTTCTTTTGGCCATTGGTATTGCAATACCTACAATAGCCCAAAATGCAGGTTTGAATAAACAGCAGACGATGGCCTATATTAACAAGCTGTATAAAGTTGCTTATCATTATAAGGATACGAAAATTGATACGGTGACGGTAGACGGGAAAGTGCTGACAGTCTTTCTTTCCAGTGGCCAGCATTTTCGAAGTGATATTGCGAAATCAGATATACTTGTCATTGCCAGGGTAAAATCAGGTTATCAAATTCGATTCAAGTCGTCGCCAAGCACGGATGAAATTTTATGGGCGATCCAAACAGAAGATGATGCAAAACGTCTGAAAAATGCGCTGGAACATCTGATTAAAATTGTAAAAACAGAGAAAAAGACAGATCCTTTCGGGAGTTAAGTGTTTTAGAAATGCTCTGGTCCAATTAATAATAGAATGTTCGGCAAGGTATGAGCTTGCCGAACTGAATAGAGAAAGTAGTAGGGCTTGCACATGGATATGTGTTGAGGATTGCTGAGGGGGTAACCAAATGCCTACTAGATATAAAGACGATTGGCTTCATGGCCTAAATTGAAGTGGCTGTTGAAACCATCGATTGTAAATCACATCGTTAATACGAACTTAAGGTATTTACATAAATTCGGCGTTAAAATGTTGTTATCTTATTGTAATTAAGTTTATTGTGTTTTTGTTGTTGAATTTCTTTATTTATCCTTTGAATGAATTGTCATGCCATGAATACCTTTATTTCCTTTCCAATTTTATATTGCCCAGATAACAGCTATTCATGCTCCGGTTTGTCCCGTCGCTAGCAACAAATACCAGATATAGGTGATATATATCGCTGTAGGTTAGACGGAGGACCGTTTATACCGTGTTTACATTTGCCATAGTATTAAATTAAAGTTCATAGGCTTTACTAACTTATAAGGGGTGGATAAGTTTAGACCAATACCTTCATTTATTGTAAGTAAACTATTACATTACAGAGAGCTAATAGGGAGCTGAAACGCTTTCATCCGAATGAGGTCGCTATCAGGTCCCTATAAAGTACGCATGAAGTCCCTGTTATTTAATAAGTATATATGTTTAGAAGAGCATATTGATAATTCGTTGGATTGCACAAAAAAACAGACCTGATGAAAGATCTGCTTGGATTGATATGTATTAGAAGTCCACAAAAAAATACCTATTTTTACCAATAAAATCACATCGAATTGACACATCAGGAAAAGTCGAGCCAGATCAGGAGGGAAATAAATCAGTCCTATCAGCAGCTTAAAAGAATATACCCCATATTAAAACGTCAGAACAGCATTGGTATGGCCATATTTGCACTAGCAATTCTGGCCATTTTGGTTGTATCGATCGCTTGGTATCGCGGACTTGTGCCGAGTTGGCTTATGATTGTTAGCAATGCATTTTTTATGGGCGTATTGCATGAAATAGAGCATGATCTGATCCATTGGCTTTATTTTAAAAGACAAAAAGTGGTTCATCATTTTATGCTTTTTAGTGTATGGATATTGCGTCCATTGACTGTCAATCCTTGGATTCGTAGAACCTTGCACCATCATCACCATAAGTTTTCAGGTACATTGCACGATGTTGAAGAGCGTAGTGTGACAAATGGTGAGCGTTGGTCAATTAAACGTCTGCTGACTACACCTGATGTAGTATTGGGAGGGCTCTTTCGTCTCCATCGGATGTTTAACGATATGGATAAGGAAGTAAAAAATGGAAATCTAAAATTGGAGATTTCTTCAAAACTAAAACGAATTATGTTTTTGAGCATTGTTCCGGTAACAATTTTTGCACATGTGGTTTTATATTTCTATTTCGCAGATCTGCTAATGGGCTGGTTAAATGCATTTTTCAGGTTAGATTTGAGTTTTCCACACTATGTTGATAACATGTTGATAAGTCTTCATGGGGTCATTTATATTATTCTACTACCAAACTTATTACGTCAATTTTGTTTGCATTTTATCACATCAAATATGCATTATTTTGGCGATGTTGAAGCGGGAAACGTGATCGAACAAACGCAGGTACTGACAGTATGGTGGACCTTTCCGATGCAATTGTTCTGTTTCTTTTTCGGATGGACACATAGTATTCATCATTTTGTCGTCAATGAGACCTTTTACGTCCGTCATCTTGGCCGTAAGAAAGCACAAGAAGTCTTACGCAAATATGGGGTTCGTTTTAATGATCTGGGAACGTTTAGAAGGGCGAACCGTTTTCGTGAATGAAAGCAATAAGTAAGTACTTTGGTCTACCCTTTTCTACGATAGGTCTTATAATTGCCATGCTGTTCATAAATTAAGGCACCTTCTTCACAATAGCTTGTTAGATAAACGGAGAATTTATTGCTTTGGCTTTTGTCTATTCCCAGCTCGGAAAGCACTTCAGAAACACGCCGCGCTGTGTGGAAAAAATCGGAACGATAGACAAGATCATCTAGCTTTTTGCTTAGGGCAATTCTTTCTTGTGCATCTGGGGGGAGTGAATACGGAGCACTAAAAACAATGTCATGCTGAAAAAATATCTTCGGCTGAATTTCTAGACTGCGGCATAAAATCATAAAATTGCTGAGGGTTAGGTCTTTTCCTTTTTCAATACCATTTAATGTTCCCGTTGAAATGCCTGTAATATTGGAGAGATCTCGCATGGAATAATAAAGATCATTGCGTTTCGCGCGAAATCGTAAACCAATCGTTTCCAGTAATACTTTATCTTCATCCGTCATACAACGAATTGAATGACAATTTGCGCAAAATATCGTTCATTATTTTATTTAAAAATTTGTATTTATTCTTTTTTATACTATATTTGTTATAACAGACGTTTTTAAATGGATCAATTTCGTAAGACCTTACATCACCGATATTCTATGTAAAGAAAGGGCAAAGCAATACGTTGCCATCATCCAGCGCATAGAAAATGAAAAATAATTTGACATAATATTATTTACTTGCCAGACTCAAACTTCCGAGTTTGTTAAGTTATGCTGGATCCATGGTAAGTTGTTTAATAGCGCTATGGCCAAACTTTTGGCCAACTCCTACGAGATAGTGCAATAAAGATAGGGTAACTTACCTGGTTTCCAGTTTCCAAGAATCAGTTTATTTGTTTGGAGCCACGGTAAATTATTTATTATCGTCCACTCATGAAATAGTAGATCAGATAAAAAACGACCAATAGACATACTGCGATAATGAGCGTGCGCTTAATATTTCGACCAGCTGGCTCATCGTCTTTTTCCTTAACGGCTACATCAGGCAGTTTTTCCTCCTGTTTCTGGTCGCTATGTTCGGGAATATCATATTTATTTTCCATTGCTCAAATTGTTTGTTGTTATGGATAGAACAGTGCTGGATTGCAAATCGTTGGGTTGGACGTGTTTTAATTCCCACAAATGTATATTTAAGAAGCAGCGCTCGTGATGTGAATAAATAAAACGGTAAAAGCATTGTGTTTTTTCGAGTATTTGCATACATTGCAGCTACATTTGACGCGATAAACCTAAACAACCTGTAAACGCTGTGTTTACATTTAATTTTGCGTTGAACGAAGTCTATAATAAATAATTGAGCACTAAATGAAAAGAAGAACTCTTATTGGAACGTTGGTAGCTGGATGTATGATGTTGGCTGTTAGTCCAACATTTGCACAACAAAAAGCTGCAAAAAAGGAAATTGGTCTACAGTTATATTCTGTACGTGAAGAAATCGGGAAAAATCCAAACTTCGACCAGATTCTACAAAAGATCTCAGCATTGGGTTATACAGGAGTGGAAGCCGCTGGATACAAGGATGGAAAATTATATAATTTAAGCCCACAGGAGTTTAAAGCCAAAGTAGAAAAGGCTGGGATGAAAGTGATTTCATCACACGCGACGAAGACTTTATCGGAACAAGAGCTTGCCTCTGGAGATTTTACTGAATCCCTAAAATGGTGGGATGAATGTATTGCTACGCACAAAGCTGCGGGAATGAAATACATCGTTACGCCTTGGATGGATGTGCCCAAAACACTCAAAGATCTAGAAACACAATGCCGTTATCTGGATGCGGTGGGCGCTAAATGCCGCCAGCAAGGAATCGTATACGGCTATCACAACCACTCACACGAGTTTAGAAAAGTGGAAGATAAAGTGATGTACGATTATATGATAGAGCACACAAATCCTGAGAATGTATTTTTCGAGATGGATGTCTATTGGGCGGTAATGGGACAAGTCAGTCCAGTTGATTATTTCAATAAATATGCTGGCAGATTTAAGGCTTTGCATATAAAAGATCACCGTGAAATCGGTCAAAGTGGCATGGTCGGTTTTGATGCAATCTTTAACAATTCAAAAGCTGCGGGATTACAATATATCTTTGTTGAGCTGGAAGAAACACGTAACGATATTTATATGGGTTTACAACAAAGTATCGATTATTTGAAAAAGGCTTCTTTTGTAAAAGCAAGCTACTTAAAATAGCTAAAAATCGGGAGAAAATTGACCCTGTTGAGACAATTCTCCGTTTGATAGATTTATTATTTTTCGTTAACTTGAATGTAATAAAAAGGGATTTTTTATTGAATTAAATTAGACCATATGAAACGGATTATTGTTGCCACAGACTACGCTGAAGAGGCCGAACACGCCTTAAAGTTTATTATGGAAGTTTTTGCAGGAAAAGAATACGAGCTCGTTTTATTTTCTCTTCAAAATCCTTCCATTCATGCGATGAACGCTCGACTTTCTCCCGATTCTATGTTCAAAATATTTGAACATCAAAGTAAGGTTTTACGACATAAAGCCGAGGCGATTACGGCCGAAAGTGGTGTTTTGACTATTCCTTATCTCGCTGCAGGTTTGTTTTATGACCAGATTACCAAATGTATCCAAGAGACAAATGCGGATTTACTGGTTATGGGAATGGCCAAACGTTCTTTCGATCAAGATATGCTCGGCAATACCACTACAGCGGCTATCAGTAAATTAAAAATACCAATTCTTTCAGTTCCGCTGGGCGCAAAATTTACAGGTCTGGAGCATATCCTTTTCGCCTGTGATATTGTCCGTGGTGTGCAAAAGGAAATCCTCGAAAAGGTTAAGGATTTTGCCGCTGAATTTGGTGCGGTACTGGAAGTCCTCAATATTCGAAAGACCGTTGAGCAGCTGAATGAGGAAAAAGGAAAAGAAACTCGGGAAGCCATAAACAATGTAATGGGAATTGTAAGTTATTATTACAAAAATGTAACGTCCAATGAGGTCGTAAAAGCCATCCGGGATGAGGTCAGGGAAAGCAGTACAGATCTCCTGGTGATGATTCCATACAAATACGGTTTCTGGAGCTCGTTGACCCACCGCAGTAAAACGCGTATGATGGCGTCGGGGCTGGATGTTCCTTTACTGACAATTTCGATCTAATTCTTTTATCATAAAATCCCAGTTGAGCTAAGATCAACTGGGATTTATCTTTATGCTGTCATTGAAATATTTCGATGACGTCTACCTAATTCGATAATCTATTTATTATTTAATTCGTATACCCAATATTTTTAGACTACGTTCTTCTTGATCTAAGGTTGCTATATTGGGTAAGTTTGCCCATTCCTTGAAGCCCATTTTTTCAAATAATGCGATACTTGGAAGATTGTGTGCAAAGATAAATCCCAATAAGGTATGTACACCTAAACTTGGCGCTTTATCAATGCAGTACTGGAGAATCTGTTTACCCAGACCCCGGCCTCGCTGCTGTTCGTCCAGATAGATACTGATTTCTACCGTAGCATCATAAGCTGGACGACCATAGAACGATTGAAAACTTACCCAGCCAAGTGCCTGATTATTTTCATCTTCTACCAGCCATAAGGGTCTTTTTGAAGCGTTATGTTCGTCAAACCATTTTTGTCTACTGGCAACAGATACAGGTGCAGTGTCTGCTGTGACCATGCGGGAGGCAATTGTCGAATTGTATATTTCTACAATGCGCGGTAAATCTTGTTGTGATGCGTCACGAAATTTTAATTGATTCATGGTCTGTACTGTTTAATTGTTATTTGCTGTTTGTTTTGGCTCTAATGCCCAAGCTAAAAATCCATTCATAACCTCGTTCCAATGGGGCTTGTCGTAATCGGGCCGACCATCGTTCTGAACTTCAAAATAATTGTGCTCCTGATTAGAATAGCGTTTTATAGTCAGGTTGTTTTTGTGATTTCTTATAAAATAAAGAGGCACCAGGTCATTTAATTCAGATACAATATCTTCTGTACCGAATACAAGATAGATTGGTTTATTAAAGGCCAATAGATCATCAATAGCGGGTTGTGAAAATGACTTCCAGGAACGTAAATTGGGATTGTTTTTTAATTTTTCTGGATCGTTGGCATCTTTATAAAATGCATAGGTTCGTTCGATTTTTTGCTCTGCCTGTAGCCAGGTTATTTTTCCCTTCTGTACATCGCGTTTAGCTTGTCGTATATCTTGGTCTATTCGTCCAAACAAATTAGTTCCTGATAGGCCCAGTTTGCTTATTTTTTTATACCTATTTGCTAGTTTGGCCGCTACATGCCCACCTTGGGAATGGCCAAATACAACTAATTGTGATTTATCGACCCAAGGTTGTCCGCTAAGATAATCTAATACTGCGACGGCTCGGTTTACATAATTATCTAGATAGTCTGCCTTTTGATAAGCTATACTCGGGATATTTTTATCTTTTGAGTCACCATAATACCAATAAGAGTCATTAAGTTGAGATTCATCGACGATAACAGGAGTTTCTGGCATGGAAATAACGACAAGATGATACGACTTAATAATATCATGGTAGTTAAAGTTAGTTAATCCTCCCCCAAAAAGACTTAAACCTTCTTTTTTATAATTAAAGTATAGCGGCAAGGGTAACGATCCCTGACAAAACAAAAATAGGGGCTTTTTACTTTTTGGAGCAGGATCAATGACTAAAAAATCAATTTTACCGTTTGGGTTTTCAAGTTCAAAAAGAGTGGATTCATTATTGATGACGCTAGTATTCTGTCCGAAGATAGTCTGTGGTGTGAATAATAAGCAGATAAAAAGAATGAATTTCATGAAGATCGGCTGTATGTAAATTTGTTTTTGCCAAACTTAGATAAATTGCTTTTGATATGCAATACAATTACACTTCATAAAAAGTAACAATTCATACATGTGTGACATTTCTTGTTGTACTTCTGTCTGGTTTATACGGTAAACTGGGGTAAATTGCATGATTTCTGTGTTTTATGAGTAAAATTTACACTAATTTGAACAATTATTTCACTATATATTGGTATTTTTTTTCATCTTAGGTTATTCAAATAAAGAACCATCAGCGTTTTTGATGATAAATTTTAGCGAAATAGTCTATCTATTCGTTCAGCTATTCGGGAATTCTTTACCAAGTTCCGGTCGCCATAAAATCACTAAAAAAACTATCTAAGAAGAATCTGGGGAAGAGGTTGGTTAAGCAGCTACGCTGATAGCTATTTTTTTTACACATAAAACCAATTATGAACGCATTGCAAGCTGTACCTACAATCCGAATCCGTTCAATGGATGTTATGCGTGGTTTCACGCTGTTCCTAATGTTATTTGTCAATGACTTGTTTATACCCGGTGTACCTAAATGGCTGGTTCACACGGAAGCAGATGAGGACGGGATGGGTTTAGCGGACTGGGTATTTCCGGGATTTCTTTTTATGGTTGGTATGGCGGTGCCATATGCTGTTGCGGCCAGGGAAAAGATAGGTTCATCGACAACTGTAATCTTTGTACATGTTCTGTTGAGAACATTGAGTTTGCTGCTGATTGGCGTATTGATTCTAAATGGTACACGTGTATCTCCTAATTTGACGGGGATGTCACATCTGTTGTGGCTAGGACTGCTATATATATTCGTTTTTCTGATTTGGAATCGTTATCCGAAAGATATGCAATATCAATCCATTTATAAGGGGTTGCGTGTAGTCGGCATCATGGGGATTATTTATCTCATATATATTTTCAAAGCATCGGATGGGAAAGGCTTGGAAGTAGGGTGGTGGGGGATTTTGGGGCTGATTGGTTGGGGATATTTTGCCGCGGCTTCTATTTTCTTATTATGCAGGGAGAAGATAATAGTGCTTGTGTGTGGTTGGTTGTTGTTTTTGGTACTCAATATTCTCAGCCAAACGGAATTTAAAGTTGAATTCCCTGGTATCGGAAGATATTTACAGGTTCTTCTAGCTGGCAATATACCCTGTGTTGTGCTGGCCGGAACAATCATAGGTATGCTTATGAAACGATATGCGGCCACTCCGCGGGTATTGTTGCGTTTTTTGCTGGTTATTGGTATGATTTGGCTAGTTACAGGTTTTGTCTTACGTTTTTGGTTTATTTTATCCAAAATCCATGGTACACCGAGCTGGGCATTGGTCTGTTGTGGGATTAGTGTATTGCTTTTGATCCCGATATATTATTTCATTGATGTGAAAGGCTATCATCGCGGGATAGGATTGTTTGAAGAGGCTGGAAAGAATTCCTTGACTACTTACCTTGCTCCTGATCTGATTTACTTCATCTGTTGGGGCTTTCATATTCCATTGTTCTTTTATAAGCAATCGGGGCATATGGGACTAGCGGTTGCTGGTTCACTGCTTTGGGCTTTAGTCATGTTGTGGTATGCAATCTTGCTGAAGAAGCTAAATGTCTATTTGAAACTGTAGCGAGCCAGTGATTATCAAGTACGAATGCTTTAGTTATTAAATCTTAGGAAGTCTAATATCATCAAAAAACAAACAAAACTGCAAGTATGGAATATAAATTGAAATCAATATGTAGTCAGGCCTTCACTGTCCTGTTATTGACGTTATTATTGTACCCTAGTGTAAGTCGTGCAAGGGTCAAAAATAAGAAAGTAGTTATAGCCTATGTTACATCTTGGTCCAAAGTGGTGCCTGATCCGACTTATCTGACACATATCAATTATGCTTTTGCACATGTCAACGAGAGCTTTGATGGCTTGCGTATAGATAATGAATCCAGGCTGAAGGCCATTACGGATCTTAAGAAAACACATCCACATCTAAAGGTATTGTTGTCTGTTGGCGGCTGGGGAAGCGGTCGGTTTAGCGAAATGGCTGCTGATGAATCCAATCGACAAAAGTTTACCAAAGACTGCTTGCGTGTGGTACGGGAGTTTAATCTTGATGGTATAGATATTGACTGGGAATACCCGACAAATTCTTCTGCCGGGATTTCGTCCTCTTTAGCCGATACCGAAAATTTCACCTTACTCATGCACGATATCCGGAAAGCTATTGGTAAGAAGAGACTGTTGACCTTGGCTTCGGTTGCGAATGGTAAGTATATCGCCTTTGATAAGATTAAAAAAGAGGTGGATTTTGTAAATATCATGACTTATGATTCGGGTCATCCGCCTTATCATCATGCGAGCTTGCACCGTTCACCCTTATCAGGACATACCACTTGCGTGGAGGCCGTTAAGGCCCATGTTGAAGGAGGGATGCCTGTTGAAAAATTGGTGCTGGGAATTCCATTCTATGGCCGTGGTAATAAGACTGAAGTCAAGGGTTTTATCGATTATAAAGACTTGCTTTCACTTCAGGGATTTGAGCAGAAATGGGACGATGAGGCGAAAGCACATTATCTTGTCAACGATAAAGGGGAGTTTGTGTTGACCTATGAAACGCCAGAGTCTATTGCACATAAATGTGATTATGTGCATACTATGGGCTTGCTTGGTGCGATGTATTGGGAATATGCCGGGGACACGGAAGCTGGTATTTTACGAAGTGCGGTTTATAAAGGCATTGTGCAATAAACAAAAAAGCCTGACTTGAGTTAGGCTTCTTTGTTTGTGGAGCTGGAGAGATTCGAACTCTCGTCCAGTCATGGTACTGTATACGCTTTCTACATGTTTAGCTTCTCTTTAATTGTCGGGCGAGGGAAGGTGAGTCGCTTACCTATACCGTACGCCGTAGTTGCTGTTTCTCACAAGTGCTTAGCAACATCACACTTGCCAGTTCTATTGTTCGATGCCCCGAATGTTAAACCAAAGAACAGGATCTAACGGGACAAATAGCTATGTTAAGTCTAACTTAAGCAGCTAAGGCGTAGTTTTCTTCGCCAGTTATAATTCTGAAAGTTCAGATTAAAGTGCTCTACTAACAACGCACTACATGCTTACATAACCGTCTCCATCCTGTCAATTCCGGTCAACCCCAATTATGTCTTACAAAGATACAATTTTTTTGCTTAATCAGCAAGATGTACTATATGCTGACTTAACACCCCGCTATTTGGTTGGAAACAAATGAGATATTTTCAGTATTTGCCCGGTAAAAGTAGGGGAATGGAAAAGTTCCTGATAGTATGTTAACGAGCGGTGCATTCAACTAACTGTTTGCACTTAATGGTGAGCGCAGAAAATTTATCTATGGCTAGCAAAGCTATGCGTAAAAAAAGCGGGACGGAAGTCCAGCTTTTTCTTTATTTGATCAATCCGGCTCTTTTTAACAAGGGTTCTACCGAAGGTTCTTGTCCGCGGAAGCGTTTGTAAAGGACCATTGGATGTTCTGTACCACCTTTGGAAAGCACATTGTCCTTAAATTTGGCTGCGATCTCCTTATTGAAGATACCATTCTGTTTGAAGTAATCAAAAGCATCTGCATCCAGTACTTCCGCCCATTTGTAACTGTAATAGCCCGAAGAATAACCGCCATTGAAAATATGAGAGAAGGCCGTACTCATAGCATTCTCTTTGACATCGGGATAGAGTTTTGTCGAGGCAAACTGTTCTTCTTCGAATGCTTTGAGATCAGAGATTGCGGTTGGGTCCTGTCCATGCCAGCCCATGTCCAATAGACCAAAGCTTAATTGGCGCATGGTCGCCATCCCCTCAAGAAATGAAGCGCTTTCGCGGATTTTTTCGACAAGTTCCATCGGAATTACTTCACCAGTTTCATAGTGCTTGGCAAATAATTCAAGGGCTTCTTTTTCATAGCACCAGTTTTCCATTACCTGACTTGGTAACTCGACAAAGTCCCAATAAACGGAAGTCCCAGATAAGGTAGGATAGGTACTATCTGCCAACATACCATGCAGGGCATGTCCAAATTCGTGAAATAATGTAGTTACTTCTTGGAAGGTCAACAGCGAAGGTTTTGATGCTGTAGGACGCGTAAAATTGCAAACAATAGAGACATGCGGACGCTCTTGTTTGCCATTTTGAACGTATTGTGGTTTGAACGATGTCATCCAGGCACCATTTCGCTTTCCTTTACGCGGGAAGAAATCAGCATAGAAAATAGCGACTAATTCCCCGTTGTCTTTACTGACCTCAAATGTTTGCACCTCTTCGTGGTAGGTATCAATTGTGTCGACTTCTTTGAAGTTGATGCCAAACAAACGATGAGCCACTTCAAATGCGCCTTGTAAGACATTTTCGAGTTTGAAATATGGTTTGAGCTTTTCGTCGTCCAGATTAAAGCGTTCTTGTTTCAGCTTTTCGGCATAATAGGCCCCATCCCATTTTTCCAATTGTTCTATACCATCTAAGTTTTTTGCAAATTGGGCTAATTCTGCAAATTCTTGTACTGCCGCTGGTTTTGCTTTTTGCAGTAAGTCATTTAAGAATTCAGTGACTTTGCTTGGATTTTGTGCCATACGCTCGGCAAGAACAAAGTCTGCATGCGTCGCGTAGCCCAATAATTTGGCTCTTTCGAAACGTAATTTTACAATTTTCAAAACATTATCCACGTTGTTGTGCTCGTTATCCTGAAAAGCTTTTCGGCCTGCGGCGATGGTAATTTCTTTGCGAAGTTCCCGATTGTCGGCATAAGTGACAAAAGGAAGATAGCTTGGAAAATCCAGGGTAAAGAGCCAGCCTTCTTTTTCGTTGGCTTTAGCCAAAGCATGTGCAGCTTCTACCGCCCCCTCCGGAAGTCCGGAAAGATCTTTTTCGTCGGTCACCAATAGTTGGTAGGCGTTGGTTTCGGCAAGAACGTTCTCGCCAAATTTCAATTTTAAAAGCGACAGCTCGGCATCTATTTCACGGAGCTTTTCTTTTTGTTCGTCATTTAAAAGCGCACCGTTGCGTACAAAATCCTTATATGATTTTTCCAATAAGGTTGTTTGTTCTGCCGTCAATGTCAGTTGATCTTTCTGATCATATACAACCTTAACCCGTTTGAAGAGATCGAAATTTAATGTAATATCATTGCCCAATGCAGATAATTTGGGTGCTACATCCTGTGCGATTTTTTCGAGTTCGGCATTTGTTTCAGCGGAATGAAGGTTGAAAAAGATATTCGACAAACGATCTAATGCCTGCCCAGAGTAGGACATCGCAGCGATAGTATTGTCGAAAGTTGCCTTTTCGGGATTGTTGACGATTGCATCGACCTCATCTTTTGTCTTCTGAATAGCTTCGTCAAATGCGGGAATATAATCTTCGTTTTTTATCTGTGAAAACGGAGCAGTGTCATGCTGCGTTTTAAATTTCTCTGTTAAAATACTCATAGAAGTAAATGTAATAAATATTTATTTCAAGCGATAGCATCTACTTAAATTATGGAGCTGAAATGATATTTGAACAACTAGGTATTTAGGCTGTCTTCGAAATGTATTGCAGGAAATTGTATCTATAAAAAAAGAGCTCCTTGGAGCTCTTTTTTTACTTTTTATATAGAATTAGGCTAGTTTCCCTAATGCTTCCTTGATTCTTTTTAAAGCTTCGATCAAACTTTCATCTGAAGCTGCATAAGACAAGCGGATGTAGTTGTCGTTACCGAATGAATCTCCACCTACTGTCGCTACGTGACCGACATTCAATAAGTACAATGCCAAATCAGATGAGTTTTTGATGACATTGCCATCTTGGTCTTTTTTACCAAAGAACGAAGAGATTTCAGGAAAGAAATAGAATGCACCTTCGGGTAGATTTGTTCTTACACCTGGGATTTCAGTCAATAGATCGTATACCAATTGGCGGCGACGAGCGAAAGCTTCTTTCATTTTGTTGACAGATTCCAATCCTTGTTCATAAGCGACGATACCCGCACGTTGAGAAATTGAACAGGTACCAGAGGTTGTCTGTCCTTGTAATTTATCATTTGCAGCAGCAATGGTTTTGTTGGCAGCGATATAACCTAAGCGCCATCCAGTCATTGCAAATGCTTTTGAAAAGCCATTGATGATGATCACTCTATCTTTGATGCTTTCAAACTGTGCGATGGATTCGTGTTTATCGACAAAGTTGATATGTTCATAGATTTCATCAGATAGAATAAATACCTGTGGATGTTTTTCGAAAACTTTAGCCAATGCGGCTAATTCATCTTTGCTGTAAACTGTTCCTGTCGGATTGTTTGGCGATGAAAACATAAACAACTTGGTTTTTGGTGTAATTGCCGCTTCCAATTGTTCAGGTGTAATCTTAAAATTATTGTCGATTTCAGTATTGATAAAGACTGATTTTCCTTCTGCTAAAACAACCATTTCAGAGTATGATACCCAATATGGTGTTGGGATAATTACTTCATCACCTGGATTGATCAAGGTTAGAATCACATTTGACAGGGATTGTTTTGCACCCGTAGAAACGACAATTTGAGAAATATCATAATCTAAATTGTTTTCTGTCTTCAACTTGTTTACAATTGCCTGGCGTAATTCCGGGTACCCCGGTACCGGCGAATAGCGCGTCCAGTTTTCGTCTAGGGCTTTCTTCGCTGCATCTTTTACATGCTCAGGTGTGTTGAAATCAGGTTCACCTACGCTAAGGCTAATTACATTAACGCCTTTTGCTGCTAATTCGCGGCCCAACTTGGTCATTTTAAGTGTAGCCGATTCGGACAAATTATTTATCCTGTCTGATAAGTATGATGGTGTGCTCATGGTAAGACAAAGATATTACATACGTTGCAAATAATCTTCTTTATTTTTGATAATTTACAAAGAAAAGTAGCTCTTTTATTGGGCTTTTTTAATGAAAGGGCTGTTGAAGCGATTTAGCACAGTTATTTAATTGATCCCCGGCGTTGAATGTTCAAAACTAATCGATCTGATTTGCCGTTATATCTTTACCTTTGCGCTCACAAAAATGTTGGCTGGTCATCATTTTCATCATTTGCTCATAGAAGGTTTCATATAGAAGATAAGCGTCATGTCAAGACAAAGAAGATTGGTTTTATTATCGCTTTTTACTGGAATAGGTTTGATGATTGTGAAGTTTTTTGCCTACTTCTTAACGGATTCCAGTGCAATCTTTACAGATGCAGCGGAAAGTATTGTCAATGTGATCGCTTCGGGTTTTGCATTTTATAGCATTTATCTCTCGGCCCAGCCCAAGGATGAGAATCATCCCTACGGTCACGGTAAAGTGGAGTTCTTTTCGGTATTTTTGGAAGGTGGGCTTATTTTTATCGCAGGCGCGATTATCTTAGCCAAGGCTTGTTACAATCTATTCTTTCCCGCTGAATTGACACATCTTGAACAAGGGATTTATCTGATAGGTATCACGTCTGTGATCAATTTTGCGGTAGGATTCTATATTATGAAGCGCGGTCGTTCATTAGGATCGATTACTTTGGTGGCAGATGGAAAACATTTACAGGTAGACGCTTATAGTACAATCGGATTGATATTGGGCTTGTTGCTGATGAGATTGACAGGTTTCCAATGGATCGATGTTGTTATTTCCATTGTACTGGGGCTTTTTATTCTCTTTAACGGTTATAAATTACTTCGCCAATCGATCGGTGGATTGATGGATGAATCGGATACAGCGCTCGTGCAGGATGTGGTTGAAATCTTGGAACGTAATCGAAAGAGTGAATGGATTGATGTCCATAATCTTCGTGTACAACGTTACGGAAATGAACTCCATGTAGATTGCCATCTTACACTTCCCAGTTATCTCGATCTCATCCAGGTACACGATGAAATCTCTGCAGTGGATAAAATTGTCAATAAAGAGATGTCGGTGCGTACTGAATTTTTTGTTCATGCAGATCCTTGCCTCCCACAGTGCTGCCAATATTGTCAGGTGCGCAATTGCCCGATTCGTTCGGAGCAATTCCGGGAACGCATTTCTTGGGATACGGAAAATGTTACGCGGAATCAAAAACATTTTTTATATGCTATTGCCGAATAGCGGATACAGTTTCTTTTTCAGACCTAACAGGAATAATGTCAAGTCTGATTTCGTCGCATATAGTAAACTAAAAAAAAGCTAGTTTATATAAATATATATAAAAAAAGGTATCTTTGCCTTTTAGCAAAAGAGTTTAAAAATCCTATATGAAGCACATTCGTAATTTCTGTATTATTGCGCATATTGACCATGGCAAAAGTACTTTGGCAGACCGCCTTTTAGAGTATACCAATACCATCAGTCAGCGTGAAGCACAGGCACAATTACTTGATAATATGGATTTGGAACGTGAACGTGGTATTACGATCAAGAGTCACGCCATCCAAATGAATTATAAAAAAGATGGTCAGGAGTATATCCTGAACCTGATCGATACTCCAGGACACGTGGATTTTTCCTATGAGGTTTCGCGTTCAATTGCTGCCTGTGAAGGCGCTTTACTGATCGTGGATGCCTCTCAAGGTATTCAAGCACAAACTATTTCAAATTTATATCTGGCGTTGGAACATGATCTGGAAATTATTCCGATCCTCAACAAAATGGACCTTCCCGGTGCGATGCCTGAAGAAGTAAAAGATCAGATTGTGGATTTGATCGGTGGTGACCGTGATGCAATTATTCCTGCGTCCGGAAAAACGGGGCTTGGCGTACCGAATATTCTGGAAGCAATTGTTGAACGTATTCCACATCCAGTGGGTGATCCCGACGGACCTTTACAAGCCTTGATTTTTGATTCTGTTTTCAACTCTTTCCGTGGTATCATGGCTTATTTTAAAGTTGAAAATGGTGAAATCCGTAAAGGTGACCGCGTGAAATTTGTCGCTACGGGAAAAGAATATTTTGCCGATGAGATTGGTACACTGAAATTAAATCAAGTGCCAAAAGAGGTTATTAAAACTGGTGATGTAGGTTATATTATCTCAGGTATCAAGGAGGCACGTGAGGTGAAAGTAGGAGATACCATTACACATAAAGATCGTCCTTGCTCCGAGGCTATCCAAGGGTTTGAAGAGGTGAAACCGATGGTCTTTGCGGGTATTTATCCTGTAGATACGGAAGATTATGAGGAGTTGCGTGAGTCTATGCACCGTCTACAGCTGAATGATGCTTCTTTGGTGTTTGAACCAGAGTCGTCGGCGGCTTTAGGGTTCGGCTTCCGTTGTGGTTTCTTGGGTATGCTCCACATGGAGATCATTCAGGAACGCCTGGAGCGCGAGTTTGATATGACTGTTATCACGACGGTTCCCAACGTATCCTATAAGGCCTATATGACCAAAGATAAAGAGGAGGTGATTGTGCATAACCCATCTGATCTACCGGATCCAAGTAAATTGGATTCGATTGAAGAACCTTATATCAAAGCTAATATTATTACGAAATCGGATTTCGTTGGACCTATTATGTCGCTCTGTATCCAGAAACGTGGTACGATCATGAATCAGCACTATCTGACTTCAGATCGTGTTGAATTGGTTTTTGAAATGCCAATGGGTGAGATCGTTTTTGATTTCTACGATAAGCTGAAGACAATTTCCAAAGGCTATGCATCATTTGATTATCATCAAATAGGGTATCGCAAATCAGATCTGGTTAAGTTGGATATCCGACTTAACGATGAACCTGTGGATGCATTGTCTTCGTTGATACACCGGAGCAACGCCTATGATTTTGGTAAAAAGATCTGTGAGAAATTGAAAGAACTATTACCACGTCAACAATTTGAAATTCGTATCCAAGCTTCCATTGGAGCAAAGATCATTGCTCGGGAGACAATTTCAGCTTTACGTAAAGATGTCACGGCGAAATGTTATGGTGGTGATATTTCGCGGAAGCGTAAGCTCCTTGAAAAACAGAAAAAGGGTAAGAAGCGTATGCGTCAGGTTGGGAACGTAGAGATTCCGCAATCTGCATTTATGGCGGTATTGAAATTAGATTAACAAAAATAACATCATATAAAGGAGCTTTTGGGCTCCTTTTAAATACAATAAAATCTCCTAAACATGAATCTATTAGATGGTAAACTAGTTTCCGAAAAAATTAAAGAGCAAATTGCATTAGATGCGGCTGAATTTACAACACAGGCCGGTCGTAAACCTCATCTGGTTGCTATCCTTGTCGGTAATGATGGTGGTAGTGAAACCTACGTGGCTAGCAAAATGCGCAACTGTCAATTGGTCGGCTTTGAATCAACAAACATTCGTTACGACGAAAACATTACTGAGGAAGAATTGATCGCAAAGGTTAAAGAAATCAATCAGGATGAGTCTATCGACGGTTTGATTGTACAACTGCCTTTACCAAAACATATTGATCCGGATAAAGTTACCGAAGCAATTGATTACCGTAAAGATGTAGATGGTTTCCATCCGATCAACCTTGGACGCATGCAACGTAATCTTCCTTGCTTTATTCCAGCTACTCCTTATGGTATTATGCTAATGTTGGACTATTATAAGATTGATACTGCAGGTAAACACGCCGTAGTAGTTGGACGAAGCAATATCGTAGGATCGCCAATGAGTATTTTACTTGCACGCAATTCCAATCCGGGCAACTGTACCGTGACATTAACACATAGTCGTACAAAGGACCTTAAAACAGAGGTTCTGCGTGGTGATATTGTGGTTGCAGCCATCGGTAAGAAAAATTTTGTTACAGCCGACATGGTCAAAGATGGTGCTATCGTTATCGATGTGGGTATCAATAGAGAAACTTCGACAGAAACTAAATCTGGTTTTAAACTATATGGGGATGTTGATTTTGAAAATGTTGCTCCTAAGGCATCTTGGATCACACCAGTACCTGGAGGAGTTGGCTTAATGACGATCGTTGGTTTATTGAAAAATACACTAGAGGCAGCGAAAGGGACAATCTATCCGAAACAATAATTTTGTCTATTTGGCATAGAAGTTGTAAATTGATGTATGCGTGCTCTCGTGGGCCGTTGAAAACTACACTCATAAATCAATTTATAATGAAAAAAATTGCACTTTTAGCAGTCGTAGCAGGAGCATTGGTTATGTCTTCTTGCAACAATTCGGAGAAAAAAGACACTACAGCGACAGATTCGGCAAAAACAGTCGGTGAACATGTAGATGCAGCAATCGCAGATTTAAAAAATGCGGAGGAAAATGCTCGTTTGAAAGCAGAACAGGCGAAAAAGGATTTGGATGAAGCTATCGCAAAAGGCGATAAAGCCGCCGAAGAGAAAGCGCGGGTTGCTTCTGAAGAAGCTAATACTGCCTGGGAAAAGACAAAGGATGCATTGCGTAATGCAGGTGAGGATGTAAAAGAAGGATTAAAAGACGCAAAAGATGCGACAGTGGATGCAACGAACACAGCTGTTGATAAAACAAAAGATGCTGCAAAGGATGTTGCTGAAGGTACAAAGAAAGTTGCAAATGATGTTGCTTCTGGAACGAAAGAAGCCGCGAAAGATGTAAAAGATGCGTCCAAAAAAGTAGGTGACGATATCAGCCGGAAAGCTAAAAATGTAGGTGAAGCGTTGAAGAACTAGTTAACGTATTTCATTTTAAAAATAGGAAAGGGGGCACTGCAATAGAGTGCCCCCTTTCTTTTGTGCAACAAACTTATCGAATTAACTTAAATTAGCTTATTGGTAATAATCCCATAATAATTTGGATAGCTTGCGGGTAAGGACCTCCGCTTCATTCGTTTTACCCCAGCTTTTGTCCGTATTGTTCTTCGTAAAAATACTGAAAACGTAATCTCCTTTTGGTGCATTAACCAAAATGACCTCGTTGCGTACATCATCTAAAGAACCTGTTTTTGAAGCTGTTTTGACAGTAGATGGAATTTGGGATAGTCCTCGTTCATCATAAAACATGTTGCCCATAAAACGATACATCTGATCGGACGATTTTGCCGATATAACTTTGCCCTGTCGGATTAGTGTAACCAAATCGGCCATTTCTTTTGGTGTAGTCTGTCCCCAGCCATATTTTTCCCAGTCTGATTTTCGCCCCTCCGTCTGCGAGTTGACACGAGTATGGGCTAATTGCAGTCCGGTCATTAATTGATTGATTGCGCTACCTCCGCCAGCGAGCTTTTGATTCCAAATACTGGTTACATTATCACTATAAGATAGCATAAGCGCAACTAAGGTTTTCAGGTCTACTTGTGTGCTATCTTTAAAAAATTGCATAAGTCCTGACCCTCCATAACGTTGGGTAGCACGGTAGACCAGTTGCTGATCAAGCTGCAATTCACCTTTTTCAATTTTATCAAAAATACCTACTAAAATAGGTATTTTGACAATACTGGCTGTGGGAAAAATGCTGTCAGCCTGAATGTTGACTTCCTTGTTTTTTTTGAGATGGTGTACATAAATGCCAATATCGCCATGAAAACCCTGGATCAGCTGTTTAATGTGTGATTCGAGTTTTTTATCGGTAGATGGCTTTTGCCCAAAGGATAACAAAGACAACAATAGTAACGTAAATGATAGGAATATTTTGCGCATTGTGAAAGGATGATATATGTTAAATGTGGTGAATAATAGTTATTTTTATTGTTTATAGGGCTTAAGTTATGAAATATCCATGATTCGTCGTACAAACATCGATGAAAAATAAACCGGATATTCTAAATGGCCATTGAAAGACTGATTTTTGATTATGAAATTATTTATGATTTTGATCGGTTGCAAACCGAAAAATAGACGAACAGAACAGCACGACATTTTCTTTGGTATCGGTAATGAGCTCAAAGACTTTGTCGATTCCATTAAAGATTTTTGGCCAGAGGCTGATGGTAAAATTCACATTGATGCATACCGTATTGTCCAAAAGATTGGTGAGTATGAAATTAGGGTTACTGAAAGGATTAATGAAGAGGCTACTGATCCGGAAATGAAGCTATTCTTCGTCAATTTAGGGGGATACAAACCGAACGAATTTGACGAGTTTCACTACAAAGAACTTATCGTCGCATCCAGTTTGGCCAAGGCTACTGAAAAGGCAAAACGTACTGTGTTTTGGAAACATCACAGTTCGGCACATATCGATGATAAGTATGGCTTGGACGTAGATGATATTTATGAAATAGAAGATCTGCTATTGCCAGGCGATAAGGATAAATATAGTATTCAAATTACGCCAAAGGTTGGTTTGGAAGAGGATACCATCGCGAATGGATATTTTAAATTGAGCGCACTGTAGTGCAAGATCTGCTATTTCTGGTCTAAAACAAAAAAGGCTTC
>Ga0308161_1002101_pt1 | contig 21947 bp, 17 predicted proteins | sample PhyFR2_FD_201034 | JGI IMG/M metagenome (GOLD analysis project Ga0308161, IMG submission 201034) | Phyllosphere microbial communities from UC Gill Tract Community Farm, Albany, California, United States - DLSLF.R2 | ecosystem: Host-associated > Plants > Phyllosphere > Unclassified | place: USA...
CGGCGTGGATGATCGTCAACACCATCGTCGACAGCCCGCGGGTGGCCTCGTTTGGTTCGATCCAGAACTTTGGTGGGTATATTGCCGGGTCGGTCGCGCCGATCGTTACGGGCTTTAGTATTCAGTACTCGGGTTCGTTCAACACGGCGTTCATGATCAGCGCAGTGGTGGCGTTGTGTTCGGCGGTGGCGTACTTCCTGCTGCTTAAGGCGCCGATTGGTGGGGAGGTGGCCAAGGACGAGGTGTTGCGCGAGGTGACGCAGTGAAAGGCGTGCAGGCCTGGTGAAAGGAAAGGACTATATAACTAAACTAAATGACTATTTAGCGTAGTTATTCTTTAGAGTCATATAATAAGGGCAGGGTAGCTCACCTGGTGGGCTACCTTCAGCTGGCATGACACTCAAGAGTTACCTTTCAATGAGACACTTTCCTGGCTGGATGCTTGAAAGCGCCCATAGATACCTCAAAGCCTCTGAGCTTTTGGACGCCCAAAATCTCTCCAGCGTTGCCATGGTCAACGCAGAGATCGGCCTGGAAATACTGTTGAAAAGCTTTATTTCCGTGCCAGATCAGCATCAAGGTACGGCCGGTGAAATCTACAAGCTCGACGTCGATGCACTCAAAACGGCTCATCAGTAGGTTGCAGTCAATCGGCAAGATTCCACCCAAACAAAAGCGTGATGTTCACGATTTGCTGACGCTGTTTCACGTATTCGAATGGTATCGCTATGTGTTCACCAGCAGCCAGTATCAGTACGAGTCGGCCAGCTGGGATTTTTCCGATCCAATATTGTTGAGGTTGCTGCGGTGGACGTTGGGCAGCGTGGTTGGCTATCCCAAGGAGCGAGGCTCGCGGGATTCGTTCATGCTGGGCTACATCGCGGAGGTCCAAGCTCGATCTGCAGCGCAGTGATCAAGACCGAATGCAGGCTTCAAATCTGGCCAACCCATGCCCCGGCAGCTCAATATGAATGTACGCATAATGTATATTATGTTAAATAGAGTATTATTTTCCGCGCTGCGGATCTTGTATCCACTTTGTGACCGTCACTTAATGAATGGAATGGTGCTCTCTCAAGCAACCACCTGATTTCAATGGTTTTTTCGTTCGCCCTCATAATCTGTACCACTTGAAACCGTAATTATTGAGTGGAAATCACCCTTCGGCCCGGCTGCATCTACAGATTTTCCACCCATTAATGGCGAAACGAACCGTGTTCGCGTCATACCTTGTCCACTTATTAATCGATAGCTTTCCGGCGCTGTCGCACTGGAGGCGCTGTATCACGGGGGTTCGAGTGACAATGGCAGCAAAAAAATCATCCAAATTTTTTTCCGCTCATTACTGGTAATGAGTGGAATTTACCGATTACATCCGCTTGAACAAACGCGTTCTTGACGCGCCGAAGATGTCAACTTAACGTAAAGGTCAGTCCCAGTTATGCGGTACGCCCGAATGCATCCTCGCCCGATATTTAATGACCGTATGTCCGTGGAGATTCCTCTGCAGGATTTTCTGGAGCACTACGCGCCTGTTTCGGATTTCCTTCAAAATCTGCTCGCCCCTCAAAGATATTTGACTGACTTTACTTTGGTTCGCGGCTTCTTAGCTCAATACACGGATGAGCAAAGCACGTTCTTATCTTACAGGCAGTCTGCTGAGCGTCTTTTGCTCTGGAGCTGGCTAGTAGCAAATAAGTCAATTCTTGATCTGTCGGTCCTGGAAATTAAAGACTTTATTGCTTTTAATAAGATGCCGCCTGACAACTGGCAAACAGCGTGCCCCCGGAAACGCTTCGTGAATGGGGAGGACGGAATATCATTCAACGAAAATTGGCGACCCTTCAACAATGCGCGATCACTCTCGATGTCAAACAGCTCTATAGTACAGCTACTCCGAATATGCAGCTCTCTTTATAATTACCTGCTGGCTACTGGGAACGCTTTCGTCAATCCAGTTGCAGTCCTAAATTCAGTGCACTCAAAGCGCGAGAAACCCTTTCGTGCACCCAGACCAGCTTTGGCTTTTGATCTGTGGCAGTTTGCAAGCCAGTTTGCAGTTGCGTTAGCTGATGAAGATCAGAGACATGAGCGAGCACTGTTTATCATTATGTGCGCATACCACTTACGCGTCCGTATTTCGGACTTAGGGGGTAGCAATCGGCAAGCCCCGTTAATGACCTCTTTTTTTAAGCGTCGCGATGTATGGTGGTTCAAGTTAGATAGTTGCGTGCACGAGACAACTCCTACTCGAGTTCCGCTAGGTCTCCTACCGTACCTGGAGCGTTATCGGTTAAGCCGCGGACTGCCTCCATTCCCTACAGATAAAGAGGACGTCGCTCTGTTAGAGACCTCATACGGAAGGCCTGGGCTCAGCGCTCGACAAATTCGAGAACTTGTTAACGTTTTCTTCGCACTTATTGCTGACAAGATGGAAGCCAGTGGTGTCACTAAAGAGCGATGCCTTCAGCTAAGGACTGCCCCTTTTGCAATTCTGAAGGGTGCTGGTGCGCGCGATGCCGCGCTAGCGGAAGATCAAGCATGGTCCCGATCGGATTTCCGTCCGTTGCGCTCCGGCGCCTCAACGGAGTAGTTGAGGTAACTCATTCTGAGTGCTGCAATATTCGATAATTGTCAGAACCGAATATTGCAGGCGCCGAAGGTTCAGAGGTACGATCCACCTGCCTTCACCCAAGGATTTCCAATGGCTAGCGCAGGTTCCCCATTTCCGCTTTTTGAAACCTACGACCGGTTTCAGGAGTTAAACCACAGCAATTTGAGTGCTGAGCAGCCTTCAGTCCTCGAGTTCCTCAAATCGTTCCCTGATGCCCTTCAGCCAATCGAAGGTTATCTAGCTGTCCGCAGTTTTCTCCGATCGTACGGGGGTAACCAAGCTACGTTCAACTCTTACCGCACTCACGTGGAACGAATGCTTTTGTGGTGTCTCATCCTGGCAAAGAAACCGCTACTGGAAATGAAACGCCAGGATGGCGAGCGTTTTATGGAGTTCTGCATCAAGCCCCCGGCCGAGTGGATCGGCCCAATTGTCAAAGCTCGTTTTAAGCGCATCGGAGGCCGTAAGACCAAAGACACAGACACAGACACAGACACATATATTGCCAATCCTCAATGGCGACCCTTCTTCTATACCACTACCAAAAGATCCGTAAAAATAGCTAATGAAACGCTGCGCGAGGCTGAACCGCAGTCACACAAACTAGCTCAGGACACGATCGCTCAGATCTTTGCGGTGTGCGGCAGTTTCTTCCAGTTTTGTACTGATGAAGGTTTGACTGAACGTGTGAATCCCATTCGCGCCATAAAACAGAAGTCTAGGTACAAGCAGCGTGTCTCCGGGTCTTAAAGAGCTAAATCTTTGACTCCACTCCAATGGAGCTATGTCCTTGATGCGGCTGAAGGAATGGCGGATTCCAATCCGGATAAGCATGAGCGCACGTTATTTTCTCGATGTATCTTCGCATTTCCGACTTGGCCGGCCGTGATAACTGGCAACCATTGATGAGTGATTTCCGCAAAGACCTATCTGGCGCCTGGTGGTTTCATGTAATCGGCAAGGGTAATAAAGTCGCCAAGATAAGCGTAAAAAATGAATATATCGACATCTGGATGCGTCGGTATCGGAGTTATCTAGGCCTAACTGCTACCCCCCAAAATGATGCAACTCCCCTACTCCGCGCTCATCATGGGCGTGAGGGATTATCTGAAGGGTATATTCGAGTATTGGTGCAGGGCGTCTTCGATGAAGCCTTTAATCGTATGAAGGAGGAAGGTAGAACAGAGGACGAGATGGATGCCCTTCGTTCTGCCTCAACCCATTGGCTCCGTCATACTTCCGCAACTTTCGACGCAAAGGTTCGGTCCGATAAAGACCTTCAGGCCGATTTGCGGCATGAAAGTTTGTCCACCACTGTGAACAATTACTACCATAGCATTGACGAGCAACGCCACCGGTCTAACAAAGACCTGAGCATTGTAGATCGTGATCTGTGATCCACCCGTGGCCACATAGTTGTGCAGTATTACTTTCTACCGCCTGCGCGTCGGGGCTGTCTTGCTTCTCATAAGTTTATCTAAAATATATCATTCTCCATTCGACTGTATTGGTTTTATCTGCCTGTAAAGGCCTATATGAATGAAAGTCAGCAAGAACAACCGCGTTAGGATGCCGGTAGCGTCGATGGCTGGGGTCAGAACTGAACACACTAAGCGCAGGAGCGATTTTTTTAGCTAGGCCTGCATGCCAGTTGTGTAGTGATCCGTGGTGCATGACCTGCAGCCCGTGGACGTTTTCCACGCGGTGAGCCCCCAGAGCTTTTAACAGTGCATCAAACCGCCCTGGAGTATCCAGATATCCATCGCCGGTATACAGTATCCCGCCATTGAACTTACGCGGCTGGGGTACGCAAGACACACTCCTGCGATGAACACACCTAATATCAGCCGCGCCAACCGGACCTGCATAGAGGAACAATGATATTAGGTTGGTGTGGTTTGGAACGCCGGCAAATGTAGATGTGTATAGTCTCTTGAGCTCGTCCAGCGCGGCAGTTCTGGAAGCCCTAGTGCCGTCCAATAACTCATTACGCAATCGAGTCACCCGATGTATGAAGCTAGGCGTAGCCCGCGGCGCCAGTATGGCATCGTTGTACGGCACGAACTCCCAGCATTCTGCGAAGACAAGGGCGCTTCCAGGCCTCACAACCCCTATACCTATCCCCTTCCCTGCTGACGCGGACATTTGCGACGTGTCCTTCGCCAGATCGTTTCCCGGATTGAGCTCACCCAAATCAATCGGATCGAACTCCAAAGCTGACGGGTATTCTTCCCTTGTTTCCTCAGATTTCCCCGGGCTTGGGGTGGGCTCGTCATCTCTAGGCACATCTTCAGACTGACCACCCGCAGGGACGTACAAAATACGCCTGACACCCGCTTCGGGAATGGAAGCAATGAAAGCCGCCGGATCGAGCAGAAACCGCGTTAACCGGGAGCTATGCCTGCGGTTAGCTTGAAACGCGATTACTAGACGCTGCCACAGAGGAATGTAAGGCAGTAATAGGTCACCCACGTCAAAGCGTTCAAGGAGCGCGACCAGTCCACTGATATGATCATTGTCAAAATGAGAGATCGCCACCAAGGCTATATAAGGTCGTTGCTCGGGGTCATGAGAAACCTTTCGTTCCAAGTCACTTAATGCGTTGTGGAGAAGCGCTTTCGCGGACACCGTCCCGCAGTCGTACTGTAGTGGTCTACTAACCCCGGACACCCATTTAGGCGAGAATGCTCGCCACAGAGAGGTGTCTGATGACCAAGCAACGCCGTACCTTTACCCCTGAGGTCAAGCGCGAAGCAGCCTGTCTGGTGCTCGACCAAGGCTACAGTCATGCCGAAGCAGCCTGCTCGCTCGGCTTGGTCGAGTCGGCCCTGCGCCGGTGGGTTAATCAGCTTCAGCAGGAGCGCGGCGGCATCACCCCGGCTAGCAAGGCGTTGACGCCAGAGCAGCAAAAAATCCAAGAGTTGGAAGCTCGAATCACGCGTCTTGAACGCGAGAAATCAATATTAAAAAAGGCTACCGCGCTCTTGATGTTGGAAGATCTCGAGCGTACTCGCTGATACACCAGCTCAGCGCTCATGAGCCCGTCGATTGGTTGTGCGAAATGTTTGAAGTCACTCGCTCAAGTTATTACGCACATCGTCATAGACGGCGAACTCCGGACGTTGAGCGGCTGCGATTGCGCAGTCGAGTGAATGAGTTGTTCACGCGAGGGCGAAGTGCGCCCGGCAGCCGTAGCATCAGGGCAATTGTTGTTATGTGTTTGACACTAGTTACCTTGTAGCAAGTGGCTCATTCTGCCGCCAGTCGCCGGCTCAAGGCAGGGTCATTCGGCGCATTCAACACACAGCGCACGCCATTGGGATCGTAGATACCCATCACGCAGCGGTTGCAACTGGTGCATGCAGACTGCTGAAGGCGGCCGTCGGCAAGTTTGTTTACGAAGCCTGGATCATGAATCAATGCGCGGGCAAGGGCGATGGCCTGGAACCCCTCTGCCAATACCCGTTCAGCGCTGGCCAGCGACTTCACGCCGCCTACCAATGCCAGAGGCATCGACACTGCCTTGCGAATGGTGCGGGCTGTTTCAAGAAAATACAGTTCACGAAAGCGTAGACCCTTGGGTTGCTGTTTTCCAAGTACCCAGGGGCCAATACGCGCCAGTCCGCGGGCATAGGCCTTCATTTCATCAATCGGCATCGGACTACCGAACAATGCCCATGGGCTGTGCATATTGTGCCCGCCGCTCAAGGTGAGCAGATCAGCACCGTCGCGCTCCAGTATCTTGGCCGTCAGGGCCGCCTGCTGCGCATCGATGCCGCCGCTTGCCGCGTCGGTCTGGTTGAGCTTGCAGGTCACCGCGATACGCCCTCCTACCGCATCCTTGACCCGCCGCAGCACCATCGCCGGAAAGCGACTGCGACCTTCTGCATCGCCACCAAAATGATCACGCCTGTGATTGCTCAGCGGGGACAGAAACTGGTTCAGGAGATAACCGTGGCCCATGTGAATCTCCACCGCGTCAAACCCCGCTTCTCGCGCCAGTCGTGCTGCCTGGGCGAATTCGTCGGCAACGCAGTTCATATCGCGTTCGGTCATAGCCGTCTGCCAGAGAATCCCCTGGAGAAAGCCGAACGCGTTGAACCCCGACGATGCTGTTTTTGGAAAACCGCGATCGGGTTTCAACATCGTGAAAGACCCTCCATGGGTAATCTGCAGGCAGGCGGCTGCACCCTCAGCATGCACCGCCTTGGTCAACACACGCAGATGCGGCAACACTTCGCGTGACAGATGAAACTGGTGATTGAAGGTACGTCCTTCCGGCGATACTGCGCCATAAGCCACAGTGGTCATGCCAACCCCGCCTGCGGCCATGTCGCGGTGGTGCTTGACCAACGCCTGGGTCGGCATGCCGTCCGGCGTCATACCCTCATTGGCCCCGGCGCGGATAAAGCGATTGCGCAAAAGGATCGGCCCTATTTGCAGCGGCGAAAATGGCGTGACCTGCTCGCCTGTGAGAGTGCTGGTCATTTGTCACCCCTTAACCGTGAGTACCACCGTCGATCCGCAGGATCGCGCCGTTGACGAAAGCACCGTCATCGCAAGCAAGCATGGCAATCACACCCGCAACATCTTCAGGCTCACCGAGTTGCCGATCGGGACGCGACAAGTGCATGAACAGACTCATATCAGCCTCTGCCGGAAAGTTATCGGCCTGCGCAGCCACCATTGGTGTAGCGATACCGCCAGGAGCCACTGCATTCACGCGCACGCCGCTTGCCATGTACTCGCGCGACAGTGCCTGAGTAAGCGCCGCAACGCCGCCCTTGCTCGCCGAATATGCCGCCATGTAGGGGTGACCAAAAAACGCCGAAGTGGAGGCTGCGTTGACGATGTTGCCTTTGCTCTCGACCAGATACGGCAGCGCTTCACGGCAGCACAGGAAGGTCCCGCCCAGGTTGATCTGGACAATGCGCATGAAGGTTTCGAAGGACGTTTCCGCAGTATGAGCGGAGGCCAGAATGCCAGCCATGTTGATCAGAGCATCCAAATGCCCGGTTGATTTGACGAACGAACCGATAGCCTCGCGCACTGCGCTTTCATCTGTGACCGACAGGCACGCTGACGTCGCGCGCCCGCCGCTGCCTGCTAAAACTTCGGCGCTTGCCAGGGTACCCTGCAGCCCCTCGCTATTGAGGTCTACCGCCAGCACCATTGCCCCCTCCTCCACTAACCGCAGTACCACTGCCCGGCCGATACCGGAAGCAGCACCGGTGACGATGATATTTTTGCCTTGATAGCGAGATGCACGGCTCATGAGTCGATAGTCCTTTGTTGTCATTATTGGTAAAAGCAGGTTGGTAATCGTTACTCAGCGCCCCGACTTGGCCAGCGTTCGTTCGTTGTCGACGCACTCTGGCGCCAAAGTTCGCGAACTTGCAGCGGCCTTGCCTGTCGCCGCCGGTGCAGCATCGCTAGCGCCAGGCATCGCAGGGGCGGTGCGGGTTTCCCCGCGTAGCAGGAAGTGGGACAAGGCTGGAATAAGGACGAGCGCGCCAAGCATGTTCCACAGGAACATGAAGGTCAGCAGGATGCCCATGTCCGCCTGGAACTTGATCGGTGAAAACACCCAGGTCAGCACGCCAGTAGCCAACGTCAAGCCCACCAGCGCGACAACCTTGCCGGTAAACCGCAGGGCACCAGCGTAGGCTTCTTCCAACGACGCACCTTGTCGCTGCAGCGTCAGCTGGACACTCAACAGATACAGCGCGTAGTCGACGCCAGCACCCACCCCCAGCGCAATGACCGGAAGCGTCGCAACCTTCACGCCAATCCCCATCAGGACCATCAGCGATTCGCACAGTAAAGAAGTGATCACCAGAGGAATCAGCGCAACTACAACCGCGCGCCAGCTTCTGAACGCCACCAAGCACAGAACTACCACCGATGCGTAGAGCAGCAGCAACACGGTGAGGCTGGCACGCTCGACCACCTGATTAGTGGCCGCTTCAATGCCAGCCGGGCCTGCTGCCAGCAAGAATTTGCGCTCATCGGTATCGTGCTTTGCAGCAAAGCCTTCAACGGCCGCTACTACGCGACGCAGGGTGTCGGCCCGGTGGTCCGCCAGATAGGCAATCACGGGCGATACGGTGCAGGTGAAATTGGTCAACTCCGGCGATTGGATAGAGGCAATTTGCGAGGCTTGCGCGGCCACTTCGTCCTGGCGAGGAATACTCATCCACTTGGGGTTCGCTTCCCCGTAGCTGGAATTGATGAACCGCACCGAGCCCGACAGGCTGGCAACCGATTGCACGCCGGGCACTGCCTCCAACATCCGAGTCAGTCGGTCAATTTCAGTCAGCGTTTCGTAAGTCGAACATCCGCCAGGTTCAGTTTTGACGATTACCGCGAACTGATCCGTAGAGCGGCCAAAGCCCTCATTGAAAAACGCCAGATCCTGGTTGTAGCGCGAGTCTGGGCGGAGCTCTGGCGCGCCGGCATCGAGGTCGCCGATCTGCAGATCGCTGCGCAGATACAGCGCGCCCACGCCCACCAGGACCGCTATGACCACCAGCGCATGCGCATAGCCCGGTCGGGCACAGCGGACCAGCAAGCGGCCAATGCTGTTGCCAAGGCCGGCGGCGTGTACGTCACGCTGCTCGCTTTCGTTGCGCACGCTGCGTCTGGCAGCGGCGCCGCTTACACCGATGTACGACAGCATTACCGGGACCATGATCAGCTGGGTGAAAATCAGTACGCACACGCCGATGCTGGTGGTGATCGCCAAGTCGCGAATGACCGGAATATCAATGACCATGAGGATGGCGAAGCCAAATACGTTCGCCAGCAGCGCCGATAAGCCGGTGATGAACAGGCGGCGGAAGGTATATCTGGCGGCGACATACTTGTGGGTGCCGCGGCCGATGTCCTGCATGATGCCGTTCATCTTCTGCGCACCATGGGACATGCCGATAGCGAAGATCAGAAACGGCACCAGAATTGAGTAGGGATCGATGTCGTAGTTCAGCAATTGCATGATACCAAGTAGCCAGGCAACACTGCTGAGCGATGCCACCAATAAAAGTAGCGTGCTGCGCAGACAGCGGGTGTAAACGAAGATAATCAGGACGACAATGGCTGCGGCGATCGCAAAGAAACCCATGACCAGTGTCAGACCGGATATCAGATCGCCCACCAGCTTGGCAAAACCGATGATATGAACCCGCACCTGAGGCTGCCCATCGGCCGCGGGTTGCTCATAGTGACCGCGGATGTCGTTTTCCAGAAACGTGGCGAATTGGCGGTACTCAAATGGCGCGCCAGTAGCCGGATCCTTGTCCATCAGCGGTACCAAAATCACCGACGAGCGCGAGTCCAACGACACTAGATCACCGGTCAAATTGCCGCGCAGCACATTGCTTTGCAGCGCTTTGATCTTCTCGGCAGAGCCGTCGTAGCCGTTGGGCATGACGGGGCCGCCTTCCATCCCGACTTCGGTAATTTCGTTCCAGCGCACTGCAGGCATCCACAGCGAGCGCATCCAGGCCCGGTCGACCCCAGGGGCCAAGTTGATCTTGTCGTTTATTTCCTGGAGTGCCTGCAGATAGTCCGCGTCATAAATTGTGCCCCGCGGGTTCTCGACCATGACGCGCACAGAATTCCCCAGCCCGGCGAGATCTGCCTTGTTGTCCAGGTAATTGCGAACGAACTCATGCGAACGCGGCATCATGCGTTCAAAGCTGGCATTGACCTCCAGCATTGTTGCCCTTTGCCCGAGCAGTAAGGTGAGCACAGCGCACAACAGCACAAAGAACATGCGGTTGTTGAAGATGACTCGTTCGATAAAACCGCCCGAGCGTGTATCGAACTGTTCACGCGTCTGGAGAACAGGCGTCGCGCTGTGATCCGTTGCCTTGACCATCTTGTATTTCCTCAGGTACAGATAAGCGGGTGTAATACAGTGCTACCCGTTATTACTGGATTTGCAGGGTGGTCACGCCATTGAGGCCAACCATCGCCAGTTGCCCTCCGGTCATCGACACCACGCCGGTATACAAAGTGGGTCTCGGCACATCGAGCAACTCGAAGGTAGTGCCCTCGTCACGACTGATAGCTACCTGCGCAGCCTGGCTCACCAACACCAGCCCGCTGCCATCGACGGCAGTGCCAGCTGTAATACCCGCAGCAAAGTCATTGCTTACCGATGCCCAGCTGCGGCCTGCATCGATACTGCGAAAGACGTGGCCGCGCAGGCCGTAGGCCAACAGAGTGCTGTCCCTACCGGTAATCCCGAACAGGGTGCCGTCGTAGCCAACCTCGCCCATGACAAAACGCTTGCTGGACTGATCCAGGTGCCAGACGCGACCTCTCTCACCAGTGATATAGAGCGCGCCCTCGATTTGCCGAACGCCAGTCAGGTGCAACAAATCATCGTTATCTATTGAGGTGTTGCCTGGCTGCCACGTCTTGCCACCGTCCTGGGTGCCAAGAATCAGCCCAAAGGGCCCGACGGCGTAGCCGTTGGTACCGGCCTTGTCGAACCAGACACCCATGAAAAACTGGCCGGGACCGGGCCGAGTCATGCTCAAAAGTGCTGACAGGTAGCTTTGTGCACGCTCTGTATCCAGACCGGAACGGTGTTCGAAGTAATCGACAAAGAGCGCTTCCAGCGTCCTGCCATCGAGCTGGCGAACCCAGCTTTTACCACCGCCTGTACTGTGCAGAATTGCAGCGCCGTGGCCGACCGCCCAGCCTTTCAACGGGTCGGAAAAGAACACTGCGTTGAGGTCGGTACTCACCGGTACAGCAGCCTGCAGCCAGGTCTGTCCGTGATCGTCGGAATAGATGATCAGGCCGTTGTCGCCAACCGCCACCAACCGCTCGCCGGCTACAACGATGTCGCGTAGCGGCTTGCTCGTGACGTCATGCATCTGCGCCGACACTTCATCAAGCGGATCGACGAAGCTGGCCGCACTGGCAAAAAATGGGGTCATAAGTAAAACCAGGATCAGGCTGATCCAGGCTGGTGTGCCTCCACCGGGGGCAGGCACCGCCGGTCTAACGGGAGCAGTCCTCGTCACACACATGTTCTTCTCCGCAGGATCAAGTCCGCTGTTTTTGTTGTTTACCCAAGCCGCTTCGAAGCGACCTCCCGGTACAGTCGGGATCAGGCTCGTTTGCAGTCTCGGCAGGATTGTTTCCCGCCACATCACCCATCTGGACTAGCTCGCTCAATGGCCGGCGAAACTTCCTGAGGCACACGCACAACCGCGCCAAGACCATTGCCAGCCAGGTACGGTGAATAGCTTGATGAAAGGAGGGCACCGTCTGATCAGACGGTGCCTGGCATGCTGAAACAGGGGGCTCAGCGAATGCCGCTGCCCGCCATCGATTCAGGCGTCAGTCGGCTGTTAGGCCAACGGTCAACCCTGACGAAGCCGCTGCCACCGGTCATGTGCATCGTGCTGCAGTACTGACCTTTGACCAGGTCGTAGATGACCATCGGCGTGTTGGGCACGGACTTGGTATTCCAGTCGTAGGTAAACATGCCTTGCGCGGACCGCATAAGCTTGCCGGCTTGGTCATAGCCCTCATAGAGCACGATTGACCAACTGTCCTCGTCGACATAAAACACTTTCTTGCTTTGCGCATGGCGCTGACCTGGCTTCAGCGTGGCCTCGACAACCCAGACCCGATGGGTTTCCCAGCGGGTGAGGTCAGGGTTGGCAAACTGCTTGCCGTAGGCCTCTTGCGGTGTGCTGTGCATGAGCAGCTTGTAGTTATTGTAGGGGACGATGAGCTCTTTCTTGCCGACCAACTTGAAGTTGAAGCGATCGAGCTGCCCTTCCCACATACCCAGCTCATCGAAGAAGTACGCACCGCCGGCATTGGTCATGGGTGAATCGTAACCAAAGTCAGGCGCGAGGCGCACACGACGCTGGCCCTGGGCATAGTTCCAAAGCTTGTTGTCGCCGTCCTTCTTGAAATTGAGGGTCATGTAGGTGAGGGTCTTGTCACCGACATTTCGAGCAGGCCCGACATACGCGCTCAGGCGTCGCTGAAAGTGGCGCTGGGGCTCTTCCGGGTTATCGTGGTACGGCGAATCGGTGTAGTTTTCCAGGTCATGCGTGAGGATCAGGTTGCCCGACGAGTCGATCAAGTAACCGGCAAACTTTGAGCGGTACGCAGGCCCGTAGTAACGCAGGTTGTGGTTCCACAGCACATCGGCGCCTGTTTGCGGGATCGGATAGGGATAGCCGCCCATTGCGCCCTCAAGTGAGGAGCCGTCCTCAGTGCTTTTTACCCGAGTGGCATTCTTCGCGGTGGCGTCTTTGACCCAACCAGGAAAATCCACCACGCGATGGCTTTGATAGACTTCGACCTTGTAGTCTGGCCAGCGCTGCAACAACGCCTTGGTGCCCTCGCTCAGTTTGCCTTGATACTGATCCATGTTCTTGCCGGTAATAGAAAACAACGGTTTTTCGTTGGCAAACGGATCGGGATAGATACCCCCTTTTTCTGGCATCTGCGGGCCTTTCCAGTCAGGCGCCCACGCCGGGATACTGCCGTCGGCACTGCCCGCTCGCTCAGCGCCAACCGGTGTCAGTTTGTCGCCCCCCAGTTGCGCCGCTGTATCGTTGGCAACGGCGAGAGAAACCGCAAAGGAAAGGGACAATCCAAGCCCCAAAGTCATAGTCTGTCGACTGATTTTCATTGTTCTATTTCCTCATGGATTGCACGAGTCAGGACACGCGCTGTTCTTCCGGCTTTAAGGCCCGAATCCTTCACAAAGTTACAGAGTGGTCTGGAATGTCAGGGTCACGCGGCCACGGTCGGTGCTGCCCATAGCGCCGATTCGGGGATCAACATCTGAGGCGTCGGAGTAGAGAAGCCCGATTTTGTAGCGCATATCGATGTCTGCGGTTACGCCAACGCTCCAGGCGAACGCGCGCTCGGCCGGCCCGGTCGGGATCGCAGAGTTGCCATGCAAGCCATAACCCGCCAGGGTCAAGTTGCCTTCAAGATCGATCCCGGGCAGTACTTGCAGCCAGCTCGGCATCAATATCAGTGACAGGCTGCTGGCATCACGGGTGCCACAGCCTGCGCCGTCGCGGGCATCACTGCACTTGGCGAACACCTCTTCGTTGTGAGTCACTTTATCCAGATAGGTGTATGAGAATTCCGCGACCGCAATACCAGTGTCGTATAGCGGCAAATTCGGAAGCTGCGCCTGCCCGTTGAGCAGGAAGTGGAAGGTATTGCCGGTGGCGCCATCCAGGCCGCCATTGGCCAATGGGCCTCCGGTGCTGTCCAGAGCAGTGCCGCGCCGATACGAGAGCTCGGACCCCCAACTGATGTCCTGCCAATTGAAGTTGGTGAAGACGCCAAACAGATCTACCCCACGGTTGTAGACCTGACGAAAGCGCAGCCCGGTTATCGAAGTCGGATCGACCTCAAAGTTAACCGGCCAGGGTTGCATCTCGTCCATGCGTCGGTAGACGAGGCCTATGCTGCCGTCATACCACTCAGGGGTGAGGCTCAGCTGCAGGCCATAGTTGCCGCGCTGCTTATGCTTGGGGTCGACGATGTCGCCCTGTTCGATGTACAGATCACCAAGGCCTGGCACGGTGCCGGAGTAGATACGACCGTCATCGTCATAGAGAAAGTCAGGACCACCGAGGAATGTACCGCCTTCACTTTGACGGTTAGGTTTCCAATCAAGGTGGTAATACCCAGCCAGGGAAACCCTGTCGCTCAACTGGCTTTGAAATGACAGTTGCGGCAAGGGCATGGCAAGTTCTTTGGGTGACGCACCCGGCGATTCGGCGCCCTTCTGGAAGTTGGCCGGTTGCTGGCTCCAGGATACCGAATCCGACGCATTGACCTGCGATACACCCCAGATCAGCGAGTGCTGGCCGGCCTTGAAAGTGACCGGGATCTCTCCCAGTTCGACCCGACCGAAGACAAACGCGTCGAGCAACTCACCCGAGGGGCCGTTGTAGTAGCGCTGGGCCTGCCTGGACAATTTGCCGTCTGCCCGTGAAGAAATGCCGGCCAGGTTTGGATTGCCCTTGAGGTCATGGTCGTCATAGGCGTTGTCATACCAGCCGGTAGCACTGACGCGCAGGCCGTAGTCTTCCTTGTAGATCAGGTCGACTTCGGTGAGCACGTCGAGCCGGCGCTTCCACATTTCGCCGCTGTGGGCGGAATAGTCGGACTGATGGCTGGTCGGGTCGTCACCCAGTGCCGAGTTGATGTTTTCAGCCCGCCAGCCAAACCCCACGCGAAAATCTGTGGTCCAGTTGATCCGTAAATCCGGGTTACCGGTCTCCACGGTCAGCGCTTGGGCGGAAGGCGCCGATAATGCCCCCAGCAAGACCACCGGGGCGAGAAAGGCACTGCCTGTGGCAGCTTTACGTTTGATCTGCATTGTTGCGCTCCGCAAGTCCAAGTCTGGTGTTGTTCTTGTTCAGCTTGTCTTGGCGACCGGCCGGGGCAAGTAGCCCTTTCCCGTGACGTCGCAACCAGTGTTGATGCAACGCTCTGCGCTCGACATCGCCCATTTGGACTAGCTGCGACATTCAACTTTGCTCGCCCCCAGACCTAGTCCATTCGGCCGATGCTGTTTCCATGCTGACGGGGCGAACCTATGCCGCATGGAAGTCGACGGCACCCCTCACGCCGCCCATTTCTCTCCAAAACAATAAAACGCGCGTCCGCTGGACGCTGCCCGAGCAGAGAGATCAGAAGCCATGAAAGCTGATGTCCACGATCAGAAATGCGCCGTGCTGGTGGTCGGTTCCGGTGCCGGTGCGCTGCTGGCCGCCAACCGCGCTCACGACCTGGGCCTGAACACGATCGTTATCGAAAAAAGCGACCGTTATGGCGGCACTTCCGCGCTCTCCGGCGGGGGTATATGGATCCCCAACAACAGCGGAATTCGTGACCAGGACAATTACCAGGACGCGCTGACTTACTTCAGGGCATGCACCAAAGGCCTGGTTTCAGAAGAAAAACTACGTGCCTATCTCGACTCTGCGCCTGAGATGGTTGAGTACATGCGCAACCAGGTCGGCGTGAACTACAGCCCCGTCGTCGGCTACTCGGACTACTGCCAAAATCTGCCAGGCGCCTCTGACAGCGGCCGCACCATGTTCGTCGCGCCAGTAGACGGCGGCATTCTGGGCGACGATTTCTTCGCACTGCGTGAAGCAGACATGGGCGTGAAGCTGTTCGGCCGGATCTCCATGGATTACTACGATGCGCAGTTACTGGGTGCACGTGCCAAAGGCTGGAAACGCAAGATTGCTTCGTTGATCTGGAACTACAGCAGCGACATCAGTTGGCGCCTGAAAACCCGCCGCGATCGTCGTGTAACCATGGGCAATGCCCTGATTGCAGGACTACGCATCGGCCTGCACCAGCGCAAAATCCCCCTGCTGCTCAATACCCGCCTGGAAAGATTCGTGGTAGAGGAAGGCGCCGTGGTCGGCGCCGTGGTCAGTCGCAATGGCAACGAATTCACTATTCGCAGCAGCAGTGCCGTCATCGTCGCTTCTGGCGGCTTCGAGCAAAGTCAGCCTCTGCGAGACGCTCACCTGCCCGTGCAGACGAAGACGCAGTGGAGCGTCACGCCGATGCACAACAACACCGGTGACGCGCTGCTGGCCGGGGAGCGCATTGGTGCCGACAGCGAGTTCCTCAATGAAGCCTGGTGGGCGCCGACGGTCCGCATCCCTGCCGCCCATACGCCCAACGTCGACATGCGCAGCGCGCTGTTCGTCGAGCGCAGTTATGCCCACAGCCTTTGCGTCAACCGGCTGGGCAAGCGCTTTGCCAATGAAGCGATGTCTTACAACGACTTTGGTCACGAGATGATCCGCGACAATCGTGAGTCATCCGCCAACCTGCCCTGCTGGTTCATCTTCGACGCCAGCTACCGCAAAAAGAACATCATCGGCCGGATCATGCCTGGCTCGATCGCGCCTGACAGCAGCCTGCCTCCCGAGTGGTGGGACAACGTCCTGTACCGCGCCGACTCGATCGCAGGGCTGGCCAACAAGATAGGTATCGAGCCCAACGCCCTTGCATCCACCGTAAGCAGGTTCAACGGATTCGCTGCGACCGGTATCGATCTCGATTTTCACCGCGGCCACTACAGCTTTGATCGCTTTTACTGCGACCCGCGTCATCTGCCCAACTCAAGCCTGGGCGCTCTTAGTCAGGCGCCCTACTACGCGATCCGCGTCGACCTCGGCGACCTGGGCACCAAGGGTGGGCTCAAGGTGGACCAGGATGCGCGCGTGCTTGATCAATCGGGCAAAGCCATCTCGGGCCTGTATGCCATAGGTAACGCATCCGGCGCAGTGACTGCCAGTTCATACCCGGGCGCGGGCGGCACCCTGGGCCCAGCGCTGACCTTTGGTTACCGGGCGGCCAATCACATCAAGGTGGCCAATGGGCCCGAGGCGGCAACCCTCACCGAATCGGCCGCTCACGTTTGATAACCGGAACACGGGCGACCGCCTTCGTCAACGCGCCTCAACAGCGTGCGGCAAAGCCGCTGCACCCGGATGAACTCAACCGAGAAATGAAGGAGCCTACCAGTGCTCGCGTTATTCAATGAAGAACAGCTGATGTTCGAAAACACGGCGAAGCGCCTAGCGCAGTCGATCGGCATCAAGAACCCGCATGACCTGCAGGTTGCGGATTCTGCTCATGGCTGGCAACAACTGACCGAGGTCGGCCTGCTTAGCCTGCGTCTGCGCGACGACGGCGTACCGTTGGCATCCGGCGTGGAGGTCATGATCGCCGCTCAGGCATTGGCGGAAACGCTGGTGCCGCAACCGTTCGTAGGCGGCTTGCTGGCAGCTGAACTGCTGGCGTTGAGCAACGTGGCAGATGAACTGATCGAGTCTGCTGCGGCAGGCGAAACGCGGTACGCGCTGCTGCTCGATCGCGCGCTGAACCATCTGGCCTCCCCTGACGATCTGGGCACTGTCGCCTGGGATAGCCAGAACGCTCACTACGCCCTCGGCCTGCGTGATCGCCAATTGATACGCATCGACCTGTCGCAGGGATTCACCGCGATCGAAGACGGCGCCGACCTGACCCGCAAGCTGCACCTGCGCGACGGCCCCGGCGAGGTCGAGCCGATCGGTTCGCCGCTGTCGGAGGCGCAGCTCACGCGCTGGCAGGCGCTGGCGCTGACAACCATCGCCGCCGACATCGTCGGCGTGCTGCACGGTGCATACGCCGGTGCCGTCGCGTACACCAAGGAGCGCTCTCAATACGGCGTTCTGATCGGCAGTTTCCAGGCCATTCAACACCTTTGTGCAGAGATGCTGGTACAGGCGCAGGCCGCCCAAAGCATCACCTGCTATGCCGCCTGGGCCGTCGATCAACTGGAACCCGCACAAGCGCTGCTCGCCGCACGCACCGCCAAGGCTTACGCCTCTGCTGCAGCAATGCCGGTGACCGAGACCGTCATGCAGGTCTACGGCGGCATAGGTCAGACCTGGGAGCACATCGCGCACGTCTACACCCGCCGGGCATTGGTCGGCGCGAGGCTGTTCGGTGATGAAGCCTACCAATTGCAACAGATTGCAGACGCACGCCTGGGAGCCCGCTGATGGACTATCGAGACACCCCTGAAGAAGCCCAATTTCGCGCCGCACTGCGTGACTGGTTCGAGCACAACATCCCCGTTGGCTGGCGTGAGATCAACGACCCCGAAGGGCTGCGGGCACTGAACAAAAGCTGGCACAAAGCGTTGTATGCCGGAGGCTACATGGGCCTTAACTGGCCCAAGGAGTACGGCGGCCAAGGTTTGGCCGCAAGCTTCGACGCCATTCTCAACGATGAAGCAGGCCGGGCAGATTCGCCACGCCTGCCGGCCATGGTCAATTATCTGGGCAGAGCGATCTTCACCTACGGCACCCAGGAGCAGAAACAGCGTTTTCTGCCGACGCTGCTCAGCGGTGAAGTGCAGTGGTGCCAAGGTTTCAGCGAACCAGGCGCTGGCTCCGACCTGGCCTCCCTGCGCACGCGGGCCGAACTGGACCAGGATCACTATGTGGTCAATGGCCAGAAAATGTGGACCAGTGGCGCGCTGCAAGCTGACTGGTGCCTGCTGCTCGCGCGCACCGACAGCAGCGTTGCCAAGCACAAGGGCATCTCTTGCCTGCTGACCCCACTGAATGCGCCTGGCATCACTGTGCAGCCGATCATGCTGGCCAGCGGTGATCCGGAAACCGCCGAAGTGTTTTTCGACGATGTGCGCATCCCTCAAAGCCACCTGATCGGCAACCCGGGCGATGGCTGGCGGATCGCGATGACCACTGTCTCGTACGAGCGCGGTGCGTCGGACACCGGGTCGATTTCGGCGCTGCGTCGACAGCTGCGCTCACTTGAAGGCCTGGCAGCCGAGCGTGGCTTGCTCGCCGACCCGGCCGTGCGGGCGAAACTGGCTCGCGCTTACGTCGACATCGAGGCATTGAGCCTCAATGTCGCGCAGCAACTGTCGATGAGGCTGGCGGGGCGAGACCCGGGACCGGAAGGTTCGGTGGGCAAATTGCTTTGGTCCAGAGCGGCCCAGTACACCATGCATGTGGCGCTCGATGTACTCGGCGCAGATGCGCTAACAGGCAAGGCGCCCGAATGGCTTGCAGAGTACTTCACCTCCCGTCCGGTCAGTGTGTACGGCGGCTCTTCGCAGATTCAGAAGAACATTCTTGCCCGCATGCTCGACATGCCCCGCTGACTCGAGGAGAGCCACCATGCGTCTGAACAACCGTGTTGCCGTTATCACCGGCGCGTCCCAAGGGATCGGCCGTAGCGTCGCGCAACTGTATGCCCGTGAGGGTGCCAAAGTCGCCATTGTCGATATCAATGTCAACGGCGGCGAAGAAACTGCCGCGCTGATCAACAACGAGGGCGGCTCGGCGATATTCGTCCGTTGCGACATTTCCAGGCGTGAGGATGTCGACGCCGCAGCGCAATCCATCAAGACCGCATTCGGCCCGATCGATATTCTGGTCAACAACGCCGGCATTACCCGCCCCGCCATGCTGCACAAGATGACCGATACCGAGTGGAAGCAAGTCATCGACGTGCATATGAACGGGTCCTTCTACTGGCTGCAAGCAGTGGTCAACGACATGATCGAGCGGCGCTGGGGACGGATTGTTTTCGTCAGCTCCTCGACAGCACAAAACGGCTCCATCGGGCAGATCAATTACGCCGCGGCCAAGTCGGCAATGCTCGGCATGATGCGCACCGCAGCTCGCGAACTGGGCAAGCACAATATCCTGGTCAACGCCATTGCACCCGCGGCGGCCACCGAGATGACCAAGACGATCATGACCGATCCGAAGTTCGCGGCCAGCCATGAAGCGGCGCTCAAGCAGCACCCCTTGCGTCGTTCGGCAGAGCCGGGAGAAATCGCGCCGGCTTTCCTCTACCTCGTCAGCGACGAGTCCTCCTACATCACCGGCCAGGTTCTCTCCGTGGACGGCGGTTCGATGCTGGTGCGCTGAGCACCCGCTGTACAGGATAAGAGCAATGACTCGACCACAGACTGACGCGCAGACTCTCGACCGCCTGCTGGCTCCACGCTCTATTGCCATGGTGGGTGCTTCAAACAATCTTTACAGCATCGGCGGGTTGGTATTTGCCAATCTCAAGCGCTCCTTCAAGGGGGCGCTATACCCTGTTCATCCGAAAGATGCGCAGGTGCAGAACTGCAAGGCCTACTCAAGCGTGGCGCAATTGCCGCGGAGCGTCGATCTGGTGTTGATCGCGGTGGCCAGCCACGCAGTAGAGGGCGTAGTAGAAGAGGCAGTAGCTTCGGGCATCGGCGGCATCGTGTTGCTCTCCTCCGGCTTCGCCGAGGCAGGCGCCGAAGGCCTTGCACTGCAGCAACGTGTGGCGGAAAAGGCCAAGGCGGGTGGCGTTCGTGTGATCGGCCCGAACTGCATCGGCTACTTGAACATCGCCGACGGGGTGATGGCTAACTTCGCCCTCACTCCCGATGAACCCTTGCCCCCAGGCGGTGGCGTGGCGCTGGTTTCACAGAGTGGCGGCCTTGGTTCGTACCTGACCACCAAGGGCTTGCTCACCGGTCTGAAACTGGGCTGGTTCGTCAGTACCGGCAACGAGCTTGATGTCAATATCGCTAGCGTGCTGCGCTATCTGGTCGAACGCCCGGAGGTCAAGGTGCTGCTGGCGTTCAGCGAAACCCTGCGCGATCCAGAGGTGTTCATCGAGACCGCACGGCGGGCCCAGTTGCTCGACAAACCGCTGGTGATCCTGAAGGCAGGGCGCTCGGAAGCGGCGGCCAAGGCAGCCATGAGCCACACCGCATCAGTGGTGGGCGCCGCCGACGTGTTCGATGCCGTCTGCCGTCAGTACGGCGTGATCATCGCACACAGCATGGAAGAAATGCTCGACCTGGGCATGATCTTCCAGGACGGTCGCAGGGTCGTAGATAACCGCCTGGCGATCATGACCAGCTCGGGCGGTACCGGCGTTTTGCTTGCGGACGAGGCGGCGCTCAGCGGCCTGGACGTTCCAGGCTTCCCTGAGCATGAACAACAGCAGATGCTCAGCGTGCTGCACACGCCGTTTTTCGGCAGCGTGGCCAACCCCGTCGATACCACGGCGGCAGTCAACCCCAAGTCGGTTACCGCACTGCAGAAACTGATCAGCGAAAGCCCATCGGTCGACATGCTGGCAACCGTGACCTGGGCACGTGCCACTGAGGCGGCGCAAGAACTTGCCCAGCTGTACAAGAGCAGTACAAAGCCTCTGGCTGTGCTCTCGACCGACCTGGTTGATGTACTCCGGGAAGCCGGGGTACCGACTTATACCGACCCACAGCGCCTGGCACGTGCGCTGGCTGCGCTGCATCGTTTCTCCTGCCGGCCGCCGCTGTCAGACGACGCAGCCCTGCCCGGTGACGCGCAACGTGCTCAACGTGCCCGCGAGCACTTGCAACTGCCGGCACACGAGCGCGTGCTGATGGAGGCCCAGGGTAAACGCCTGTTCGCGCACTACAACATCCCGCTTACAGAAGAAGTCTGGGTGCAGGACGAGGAAGCAGCCGTCGAGGCTGCTTCGAGGATTGCCGGCAAGGTCGTGCTCAAGGTGATGTCATACCAGCTCCCGCACAAATCCGATGTCGGCGGCTTGCGTCTTGGCCTGCAAGGTGAAGCCGACGTTCGCGCAGCTTACCGGGACATGCTTGAGGAGGTTCAACGTCGTGCACCGCACGCCCAACTTGATGGCGTCCTGGTGCAACAGATGGTCCCTGCCCGCCTGGAGCTTACGTGCGGCCTGCAACGGGATCCGGTGTTTGGCCCCATAGTTGCTGTCG
>Ga0308161_1002105_pt1 | contig 21940 bp, 21 predicted proteins | sample PhyFR2_FD_201034 | JGI IMG/M metagenome (GOLD analysis project Ga0308161, IMG submission 201034) | Phyllosphere microbial communities from UC Gill Tract Community Farm, Albany, California, United States - DLSLF.R2 | ecosystem: Host-associated > Plants > Phyllosphere > Unclassified | place: USA...
GCTCCTTGTTCCAGGTGCTTCTACGATGACCACCAATCCTGTGGACCACCTATGACGGGCGTGGGCCCTCTCTATGGGTCTAGCAGTAAGGGACCGCGAGGCATTCCCGCTTGCGCCGGCGCGCCGTGCGGCATCCTGGATCCATGCGACACATCCCCGGCGCTTGGCAGCGCACCGCCCGCGGCGCGGGCCTGCTCGCTCCCGACGGCTCGTCGGTCCCCACGATCTTCGCCGAGATGAGTGCCCTCGCCACCGCGACCGGGGCTCTCAACCTGGGGCAGGGATTTCCCGACGAGGACGGGCCCGAAGCGGTGCTGGATGCCGCCCGCGCGGCCATCTCGTCGGGCGTCAACCAGTACGCGCCGGGGCGCGGCTTTCCCGACCTGTTGGCCGCCGTCGCCGAACACCAGCAGCGCTTTTACGGGATCGAGCTCGACCCGCAGCGCGAGGTGCTCATCACGGTCGGGGCGACGGAGGCGCTCGCCGCGACCCTGCTCGCCCTGGTGGACTCCCCCGACGACGAGGTCGTGGTCTTCGAGCCCTACTACGACTCGTACGCCGCCTGCGTGGCCCTCTCGGGCGCGAAGCTCGTGCCGGTGCCCCTGCGGTGGCCCGACTTCCAGCCCGACCTCGAGCGCCTGGCATCCGCCGTCACCGACCGCACGCGCGTGATCCTCGTGAACGACCCGCACAACCCGACGGGCACGGTGTTCTCTCGCGAAGTGCTCGACGAGGTCGTACGCCTCGCACACCGGCACGACGCGATCATCGTCACCGACGAGGTGTACGAGCACCTCGTGTTCGACGGGCCGCATGTGCCGATCGCGACGCTCCCCGGGGCGGCCGAGCGGACCCTGTCGATCTCGTCAGGCGGCAAGACGTTCTCGCTGACCGGGTGGAAGACCGGGTGGGTCACCGGCCCCGCCGACCTCGTGTCGGCCGTGCTCGCGGTCAAGCAGTACCTGACCTACGTGGGCGGCTCGCCCTTCCAACCGGCGATCGCCGTCGGCCTGCGCCTGCCCTGTGCCTTCTTCGCCTCGGTCGCGTCGGAGATGGCCGCCAAGGCCGCCCTGCTGGGCACGGGGCTCCGCGCGGCGGGGTTCGACGTGTCCTCCCCCGCGGGCTCGTATTTCACGGTGGTGGATGCCGCCCCACTCGGCGCCACGGACGCCGACGCGTTCTGCCGCGAGCTGCCCGCCCGCGCCGGAGTGGTCGGCATTCCCCTCACCGCCTTCGTCACACCGGAGCACCGCGGCGACTACGCCACCCTGGTGCGCTTCGCCGCGTGTAAGCGGGTGGAGGTGCTGGAGGATGCGGCGGAGCGGTTGGCGGGGATGACGTTGGAATAGGGCGGGGTATCCAAGGTATCGGGGACGCGGATCCACGGGCTTGAGCGGATCCGCCCGCCACCTGCGGGAACCTACAAAATGCTGGCGCTCTTTGCTCACGAATGATGCTGTCGGGCGACAGGAGCGGACTCCGTAGCTAGCTCCCCTGCAAGCGCGCGCGTTTGTCGAGGCGCTCTTTCCATTTCTGGGCGGGCACTTCGACCGCCCACCAGCTGACCGTCGCGGCCACAATCGTGAGCACGATGGATAGCACTGCGCGGGCGGGCTCAAACGGACGCTCACCGAGCCACATGACAATCGGGTAGTTCCAGAGGTAGGCCGCGTAGGAAATGGTCCCGAGGGCGAGCATCGGGCGCAGCCACGCGCTCGGCAGAACGCCCCAGGTCTTGAGCTGCATGATGAGCGCTACCGTGAGGATCGCGATTGCCGGGGCAAGGATCAGGTAAGTCGCGGGCGACCCCTTCGCCTCCGGCAACAGGCTCAATCCTAGAAGCCCGGCCAAGCCCAGAGCTCCGGCCCATGTTCGACGCAAGGGGGTCAGCGAGCGCTCGATGCGAGCTTCGCCGAGCTTTGCCGCTGCGCCGATGATCATGGCGATGGCCCATGAAGTGGGGAGCGTGTAGACCTTCCCGACCGAGGGTGCCGCGAGGACGATGGTCGCACCGCACACCACGAGAGACGCAACCGCGGCGCCTATGACGAGCCACCGAAGCTTTCGCCACCTGACGCCTAGAGCGAGCAGCAGAGGCCAAACGATGTAGAACTGCTCTTCCGTCGCCAGTGTCCAGAGATGGCTAAGCGCGGGACTGCCGTGGTCAAACGGGATGTTCATGGTGTAGGTGAGGCCCACGATGACACTGCGGGCGACATCGCCGCGATCGTCGAGCGGATTCACGATCAAGGTGTATGCGGCGAAGAACGCAAGCGCCAGTACGAGCGGCGGGACGAGACGGAGCGCGCGGTTGCGGTAGAACCGCCCGTACCGTACGCGGCCATTTTGTCGAATGTCACGCATGAGCAGCCCGGTGATGAGATATCCGGATAGAGCGAAGAACGATACGACGCCAACGATGCCGGCTGTGCCGATCGCTTCCGGCCATGCGTGCCTGATGAGAACGAGGGCGATGGCTATGCCGCGGAGTAGGTCGAGGCCTTCGATGCGACTCTTACTGGCGCTCATCATACGGCCATCATGACAGCGGCACGTTTCCTCGACGTGAAAGCCCTGTGATTTACTCATGCCGTCGAGGTGACGCGCGCGCGACGATCCGCTCGTTGCGACATAACCACGCCGACGAGGGCGAAGAACATGATCTGCCAGCCCGTTATGAACGCTAGCGATGCCACCATCGTGAGCTGCGCGAGGAAAGCGATTTCCTCCGGCGACGCCTTCCGCCGCAGAGCCGTCACCACGACCGGAATAATCGCTAGCGCGGCCAAGATCAGCGGCAGCCACCCGATGACTAGACCGGTGAGAAGCACGGCACTGTCGATGCTGTTGAAACCAGTGAAAAGAAGGCTCCCGCTTCTCGGGTCGACGTAGGCACCGTCCGCCAAACCAATAGGCCGCAGCGTTCCGATCACAGCGTTGATCGCATTCTCGCGATAGAAATTGGACCCGGCGGTGTCAGCCCCCGCGTCGTCCGACCCGAACAGTGGCCCCGCGAGCACGCCCAGGACAACCGCCGCTAGCGCCGCGGCAACAACGACACGAATCGTGGCGAGACGATAGACAAGGAGAACACCGACAACGAGTACCGCGATGAGAGGGCTACGGCTGATCGTGGCGAGCACGCCCGCGACGATGAGAATGGTCGCCAGCGCCCTACCCCGTCGTAAGTACGTCACGAACGGCAACGCGAGAGCGAGGAACGCCCCTAACGCGATGGGCGTTCCGAACGCCGCCTCGCTGCGCGCGAACGCACCTCTGTACTGGATGGTCTGCCAGGTGGAGACCTGGCCAAAGGTTTCGAAGACGTGCAAGCCTGTTGCAAGCTCGAGAACGCTCCATACGCCGATGATCGCCCCGACGACCGGCAACGTCGTCCGGAAAGTCGGCGCGAGACGGACGCCTACGAAGGCGGGGACGATCCAGACCAGGAGGAAGTCTCGAACGATGAATGACTGCAGGTCCGTCGCGAGCAGCGCAAGGCCCACAGCCGCGAGGACAAGCACAGCGAAGATCGCGACGTACCTATCGGCCGCCCCTCGTCCAGCACCACCTACAAGTAGCGCCAGCGCGAGGGCGACGCCTACTGCCGTAGTGAAACCCACGCTCCCGATGCCGGGGATCGAAAAACTCCACCACTGCGGAACAACTGCGACCGCGAATATCCACGCGGCCCCGGCGGATGTGGGGTGCTTTATCGCCCACGCAATGTAGACCGTCGCTGCAAGCATGCCCATCCCAACCACAGGATTAGCGGCTGCGATTGCGATGAAGCCAACGACCAACAGGCCGGCAACCGCCAGAAGCGTCGCGTTTTTCAGGCTTTGGACTCGCACAACGCGAGCATATCCGGGCCCGGTTCGTCGTCCCACGTGGGATGACGAACAGACCCGGCCTCTCATGCACGCCAGTGAATCTCAATGGCCTCGATTTCGGACGCTTCCGCGAGAGTGTCCCCGTCCGCACTGTTTCGAGCGAGCCGCAAATGGAAACGGGCACGTCCACCAAGATCGTGCTGCTGACCTTCCAAGCGCCCAGGGGCACCCAGATGGTTGCCCCTGCCTGCCCGCCGCAGACGGTGGACACGCGGACGGCAGCGATCGCGGCTCGCAGCGCGACGGTGATGTCTGCGCCAGGGGTGAGCCTGGACGCTAACGCGGTGATCGGCAGTACCGAGCCGAACTTCTCACTCCCCACAGCATCGATCGTGACGCCGTGCTGCAAAACCTCGCGCGCCCAACTCAGCGCGGCGTGACCCGGTATCGCCGCAGCTCTAACGCCGGGTTCACGCGACGCACGCGCGCGATCGCCGCCGAGTCGACGTGCGCCACGGCCACGTCGGTCGCCGTCCCCACCTGAGCGAGCGTCACACCCTGCGGGTCGACGATCATCGAGTGCCCGACGCCGAGGGGCGGCGGGTGATCTGCAGCGGCCACGAAGAACGTGTTCTCGATCGCGCGAGCGGTGAGCAGGGTCTTCCAGTGATGCTCCTTGAGCGGACCGCGCACCCACTCGGCCGGCACGAGCGCGACATCAACGGCCGCGTCGGCGAGAGTACGAGCCACCTCGGGAAACCGGAGGTCGTAACAGGTCATGAGGCCGAATCGCAGCCCGTCGACCTCGAACGTCTGGGGAGGCGCGATCTCACCCGGCTCGACCCAGTCGGACTCACGCTGACCGAAAGCGTCGTACAGGTGGAGCTTTCGATACACGGCCAGGATGCCAACAGCGCCCACCGCCACGACCGCGTTGCGCACGCGACGACCGTCGTCGGCGCTCTCGACCAATCCCGCGACCACGACGATGTCGAGCTCGGAGGCCAGGGCGACGAGAGCCTGCACGAAGGGGCCGTCGAGGTCCTCGGCGTTCTCGGCGAGCGAGGAGTCGAAGGGGTCGACGAAGTAGCTGGAGTACTCGGGGAACACGACGACCCGCGCATCTCGAGACGCGGCCGTGCGGGCGGCTTCGGAGATGTCGGCCAGATTGCCCTCGCGAGAAGCAGACGGGGCGAACTGCGCGACGGCGATACCGACGGTGTCGTGACTCATCGCGCGCTCTTCCTCCCCCGGCGCCGGACGTACACCGGCACCACGATCCACAGTACGAGGATGATCGCCCCGAGCACGAGCCCCGACGCCACTGCCCCACCGAACCCGACGACCACGTCGAACACGAACGCTACGACGCCGACCAGCAGCAGGGACACCAACGCAAGCGCACCCCGGAGGGCGTTGTGCCCGACCCGCACGAGCGCCGGCTTCACCTGCAGGTGAAACACCGCTCGATGAAGCGCCACGGGCGCCAGGGCCACAACCGCGCTGAGCGCCGCGAGACAGATCAGCACCAGGTAGAACACTCGCTGGGCCGAGTAGAGCTCGGCGAAAGACGCTTGGAACGCCAGCGCCAGCAAGAAGCCGGTGAGGATCTGCGTACCGGTCTGCAGCACCCGAAGTTCCTGCAGAATCTCGTTCCAGTTGCGGTCGGCACGCTGGGCGGGCGTTTCGGGGCGTCCGTCGTCGAGTTCGTCGATATTGCTGCTCACCGGGCTATTCTCTCGCGACACTCCCGGGCGGGGTGCCAGGATTTGCGGCTCCGTTCATCTGTGGGTAATGTTTTCTCTTGTGCCGCGGGGTGGAGCAGCTCGGTAGCTCGCTGGGCTCATAACCCAGAGGTCGTAGGTTCAAATCCTGCCCCCGCAACAAGAACAAGGCCCCGGATCGCAAGATCCGGGGCCTTCGTTCATATCAAGTAGCGCGCGGCGCGCTGGCACGATACCGGACCCCTCGACGGCACGGACTCGGCGGCAGATTGCGGCGCCGCGCTCTTCTGCCACCACCGGCCACCGGCCCGGAATGCGAGGCCCGTGAGGCGAGCAACGACGCTATTGCATCCCGGGAATCCGTCGCCAGCACCGCTCGGTTCAAACGCCACTAAGCCGTAGCGCTGGATCGAAACGTCATGTTCACGCCGATGTGATCTGCACCGGGTTGAGGCACTGATAGCGTTCGCCTCAGGAACTGAGCGGACTCCCAAAGCCACCGGATGCGTGCCCCTGACGTGCAAATGGCGCAATCGGCTGACGCCCACAGTCCCGAAGAGACGCAACAACGCCAGGTCGTCCGGAGAGCACAGCGTAGGGTCTTGTGCAAAACCAACGCCGGGTCAAAAAGCCACTTGATTGAGCATTTCAATGACACCCCAGTTTGCCAACGTCCTCTACGTAACCGTCTACGCAATGGACCGCGCGGCGCTCGGCGGAGCCGCATGGGTCGACACGAGGATCCGTCGTGCCGCAGCGGCAACTTCTGCGCGAGTCGAAGAGTTCCTCGTTAGTGACCCGGAGAGCTCAACCTCTATTGACCTGGAGCTGCGAGCCAACGTAGTCGCCAAGGCCCGGACACTTGCCCGAATGATCGCACTTCGGGAGCCCTACATCATCGCCAAGTTTCGCCAATCACCCAACTGGCGCAAGCGAGCGCGGCAAATGGGCGACGCCTGGACTGGACAAACCATTGTCACAAGCCAGTGGCCAGCGCTCCTGCTCGCGACTGACGCCGGGCTTCGAGTCGACCATCACATTGCGCACAACGTCGATTACCGTCTGTCAGAGATATACGACCCTTTCCTTTTCCGAATACTTTCGAACAGCTACAGAACAAGACGCGCGGAGATCCGAACGCTCCGACGCGCTGTGGCTGTAACGACACTGTCAGTCCAAGATGGTGACCTCCTATCAAAGTCGCAGATCAAATCGACGCACTTGAACTTGGCCCCCGTTAACACTGAACGGCGGCACGATAAGCCACTTCGACGGATTGGCTTTATCGGGAAGGCGGCCTGGCCACCGAACGCCTCCGCCTTAGCGAGACTCCAGAACGAGGTAATGCCTCGGCTGCGCGAAATGATGCTCGACAATAGCCCTACGTTGTTGATAGCCGGCAAAGGCACCGAGAGCCTGAAGCAGCCAGGCACGATCTGTCTAGGCGCTATCGAATCGGTGGAAGAATTTTACAACCAGATAGACCTTGTCGTCGTACCCCGCGGAGAAGCGAGTAGTGGAATCTCCGTGAAGATCCTCGAGGCGTGGGAGCAGGGCGTTAATGTTATAGCCCCTCCGGCCCTCCTCACAGCAATCGGTGTCAGTCCTGGCGAAGCGGCGTCGGACCTCGAGGATTCGAATTCACTCGCTCTACAGATCAGAGATTTTTATGGCCGTGATGCTGACAACGAGCGCGTGAATGTAGTTCCAGATCTGACACGAGGCTCTTTGACACCAAGCAAGTTTTGGCACCGGGTCAATGCAACGAAGGACGGTACCGAGTAATGGATCTATTCAAGATTCTGAGTCGTCGGCACGTCTCCTCGTGGGGGGCTCTCGAAAGCCTTCGCTTGGGAGAGCCATGGCGAGTGCAGACGGTGAATCTGCACCACGTCGCGCTGGCTGCTCGCAACAAGGCGTTCCGACGCGCGATGGAGACCGCCGATTACACGACGGCCGATGGGTGGCCAATTGTGAGTCTCATGCGAGCGGGAGGCATCCCCACATCCCGGGTAACTGGATCAGACTGGCTGCAATCGGTGACGCAGTCCCGCGCGCTAAAATCCCATCGAGTGGCACTGATAGGTGGAAGCGACTACGCGGCCGGGGCCTTTCGAAACATGATTGGCGAGACGGTCTGTTACAGCCTCCAAGGCAAGAAGACCGATTGGGACGTTAGGCGCGTAGCAGGCGAACTGAACGACCGACGGATTCAAATTTGCATTGTCGCAGTGACACCACCATTTGGCGATATCTTCGCGGCAGATTTGGTCTCCAACGGCTTTCGCGGATCCATCGTGTCTGTGGGGGGTGCCGTTGACATGCTTGTGGGGATTCAACGGCGCGCACCCGCATTCGCTCGAGCAGTCCGAGTTGAATGGGCGTGGCGACTTCTTCGCAACCCCAAGCGCCTGGCGCGCAGGTACCTTTTGGAGTGCCTGCCCACATACATCCTCAGCGTTCTTCCCCAAACACTTGCACTCGCCGTCGGGAGAAAAGCGTGACGCACGAGGTAGGCGTCGTCTATGTCAACTACGACAGCGCAGAACTTATAAATAAGAGTATTCACTCGCTCGATCACCCACACCGATTGATCGTTGTCGACAACTTTCACAGTGACCGCGCGAGAGAACAAATCGAAGCAGTTCTTCCGGCGGGTGCTTTGCTCCTCGCGCAGAAGAACTTGGGATTTGCCGCCGGGATAAATGCCGCGAATGAAGAATTAGGACCCAACTCAACGATGTTGATCGTGAACCCGGATGCATATTTTGCCACCGGGTCTATGAGCCGGCTTGTCGCTAACGCAGAACACGCAGAAGCGCATGTAGTCAGTCCGAGAATTCTAGATGCTCACACACATTCCGTCTGGTTCGACGGTGGTCGCGTAAGTGCTCACACTGGGGAAGTGTCGCACTTCTCCTACGGGAAATCACCAACTGTGGCTTCCGGTCTTCAGCGAACCAGTTTTGTTTCGGGCTGCGCGTTGCTTCTCTCTCCTCGTGCCCGCAAAGCGGTTCTCCCACTCCGCGAAGACCTATTCATGTACTACGAAGACGCGGAATTGTCGCATCGCGCGATTACAAGTGGCTTATCCCTGTGGGTTGACACGAACAGCATCGTCTTCCATGACGAAGGCAGCACAAGCAGGACGAAGATGCAGACTCGCTCACCCCTGTTCTATTATTACCAAGGTCGAAATAGATTGCTCGCAGAGCTCGAAGCTAGTCGCCTTTCAAGAGTGACGCTGACCCCTTGGGTAGCGACGAGGACGGTTGCTCGCATTCTACGACGAGAGCGCCCAAAACTGCAGTTGCTGGGGTCCTATCTAGCGGGCACCTTGACCGGCATACGAGAGGCGCTTAGAGAACAGTGAAAGCGAAGATTGCGCTCCTAAACAACTACCCAATTCACGACGCCGCAAACCGGATAGCTCTGGGCGAATACCCGGCTCAGCATGTTTGGGGAATGTGGGAACTAAGGACAGACTTCGAATGGCTGTATGCGCACTCGAGTTTGTCGAGCGTCACCGCGTCGCGGCCACGGCTAAAGAATCTGGCGCGGAAGCTTCTCCCACTCATTGGAGATCCGATCCAGTCCGCGTTTGTGTTGCGCAGAATACGGCAGATCGACGCCATCTACGCTGCGGATCAACAGACTGCCACGGGACTACTGTTACTGCGCGCCCTCCGGTTGATCAAGACGCCTATATTCGTTGTCATTCATAACGGTCCCCGCTTGCGCTGGACGTGGAAGTTGCTGCGTGCTGCGTCTGGCGTATTTACCCTCAGCCCTGCGGCGACGAAATTGGCTCACCGTAAATTGCCGCACACACCTACACGAATGCTGACCTTCGGCCCCTCTCTAGATTCCCCCGTCTACACGAACGCTGACGGAGACGCAAAAGACTTCGATTTCGTTGCGGCCGGAAAGTCGAATCGAGATTACGTAGATCTTCACGTCGTCGCTGCCGCCGCTGGGCTGACTGGCGTTATTATCTCAGGTAGCAAAATCTTTCACTACACACGCGGTAAGTGCGTTGTGACAGGTGACACGAACCTGAACTATTCAGAAATTCTTGCCTATATCCGTCGATCGCGATGGTCCGTAATTCCGGTAAGTGATATTTCGCGACTGTCAGGATTGACAGAAGCAGCTGACGCACTGGCAGTCGGCACAGCCGTATTGTCAAACTCGCCAACGTCGCTCCCCTACACAACCAACGCCGTGAAGTTCTACGCGTCTAAAGACGAACTCTCACTAATACTCAAAGGACGAGGGATCACAAAGGATCAGATTGCGGCGTCGGCCGATGCAGTTTCAATGAGGCATTTCTCTATTCAACTCAAGAAGGCGCTGGACGACGCAGTTGAGAAACGTTAAAGTTTGGGACGAAGCGCGCACAGCGCATTTCGAGATGCTTCGCGGCATGCAGCCTTCCACGCTGGTCTACCGCACTGAAAATTACAGCTTTGACGAGGTACTGGCCCAATCTGTGGCCCATCGACGTCTTAGCCGACTCGCGACTGCTAGATTACTGTTCAGAGGGCACTGGGACGTTATTGAGCTCAACGAGCCGACCATGGTGAAAGTCTGGCCAAGTCTCGTAATTTACATAGCAAGCGCGCGACTCGGCGCATTCATTCGTCGAAGTAAGACCGAAATTGTCTGCTACGCGATAGATAACGCGGACGTCAGCGCGTGCCTCTTGTCCCGTAAGCACGTGCCACGATTCATATCGAAGTGGGTGATGCGGCGTCTTATCAGAAGGTATGACCGCGTGGCGTTTGGAACGCAGGGGGCTCGCCAGGCTTACGCCGAGTACGACACGCATCTTGATCGACACGTCGATACGGCTGTCATCGAGCAGTTGCCATCAGTGTGTGATTGCGGGAATGTAGACGATTACAGACGCCCGTCCGTCCTTTTTGTCTCGTCGCTGGAGAGGCGCAAGGGAATCTCTGAATTGATGGCCGCGTGGGACGATCTGCTCTACGAGGGCGCGTATCTGACGATAATCGGGAAGGGTCCACTCGAGCCAGAAGTGAGTGCCTGGGCCGCTTCACGTGCTGACGTTTCCCTCGTTATAGACCCGCCACGAGCAGCCGTTCACGAAGCTCTCAGGTCGCACAAAGTAGTCTCTCTTCTTTCCCAGCCCCAGGATTGCTGGCGGGAACAAGTAGGCCTCCCCATTGTTGAAGGCTTGTCGCACGGGTGTCTTGTGGTTGCTTCGGAGGAGACTGGCGTCGCGTCCTGGCTGTCAGAGCACGGGCACTTTGTCGTGAGGAGTGGGGCATCAAAGGCGGAAATTGCTGAGAAGCTTCGAAGCGCACTTGATAGCGATCGTTCCCCTAAGTCGATCACCGATCAACTGCCCCATCGCCATATGCGAGTTGCCGCGGACGACTGGCTCAGAGGTTGAGGCGAATTTTCGCGGCCGGTCGAAGCTCACTGCTAGCCGCGGCCACACAAGGTCTGGGGCTGTTGCAGCTGCTATTACTGGTGAATGGCACACCCTCTAGCGAGTCGGATGCGTACTTCTACCTAATTACGTGGGCGCAGCTCCCGACGCAGATCATCTTGTCGGGCTTCGTTTATCCCACGTGGCTGAGTTCTGTAAGTGGCGTGCGTCGCAAACTGATGATTGCAATCGCGGCCGCTCCGATTCTGGCTGTCGCCGGCGTAGCTGCAGCTGGTTTCATATTTTCGAACTTGTCACGACCACATGACCAGTTTGTTGTCCAACTGGCTCTCTTTGCGTTTCTCGGTATCTTGCTATCAGCGGGCTGGACCTTTGCACTGCGGTTGTCGGTGGAGGGGGACACTTCGTGGGCCTCCGCTGTAACGCTATGCTCAAATGTGCTGTCTTGTGGCGCGCTTCTTGCGTTGCTCGATGCCCCCCAGGCCGACAGGCTGAGCGCCATGCTGATAGCGCAGATCGTTGGCATGGTCGCAACCATTTCGTTCATTTTGTACCGTGATCGCGGGCTGCTCACACGCGTGTTCGCCGAGCCCCAGACGTCACGACCAGCACAGACGCGAGTCGATTGGTATCTCGCGCAGTCGATCATTGGATACGGCAGCCTGCTCGTTCTACAAACGACGTCGGTAGCATTAGCGCCGGCCGCGCTATCAGTACTTGGTCTGATCGGTCGGTTTGTCTCAGGCCTAAACATGGTGGTCACGAACGCCGTCATTCCAAGGTTGGTCCACTCTGGAACCACCTCCGACAGACCTGCACTCACCCTGGTAAAATGGACCGCGCTTTCGATGCTCGGTACAGGTCTCCTTCTTGGCCTGTTCGGTGCATGGACGGGAACTCAACTCGCGGTGCAAGCTGCTGTCGTGTGCGCCTGGTTCGCGTGCGCTATAACAAATAGTACTTTCAAACGGCTTGCGGTGAGAAGCATCGAGCCAAGAGCCGCGGCCATTGTCTCCATCCTGAACCTCGCAACCGCGACGGTAGTCGGCGTGCTTTTCGGCACAGGACTTCTCTCTCTCGAGATATTGATCCTTGCCTATGTTGCCATGGACTTATTGCCTGCGATAGCGCTTGGGTTTCTTTTGCGACGTTGGATCCTCGCAATCGCCATTGCAGTTCCGAGCACCGTGGTCGTGCTCTTCGCGTCCGTGGCGTTGCAAATTTCTTGACCGCGCGGTGCCAACGGTCACCGGTTCTCTCTCGTGCAGCTCGCGGGCAGCGGCTGCTGCAACGGGAGATTGATCACAAAGTCGACGTCTATTTTCCGCTGTCGCGACGCACAGGCTTAGCGGGCACGCCAGCGACCACCGCGCCTGGGGCAACGTCCTCACGCACAACAGACCCGGCCCCTATCACCGCACCATCACCAACCGTGATCGGCTCCCCGTGGCGATTGAGCAGAATCGCGCCCGCTGCGATGGTTACATCATTTCCGATTATCGTGCGTGCATGGCCAGTGCCCGCAATAGTGACTCCATGGCCTATTTGTGTTCGAGCCCCGATGGTGACATTGGGATGAATAACGATGCCCAAGCCGTGGTGCCACAAGCGAACACCCTCGCCGATACGACATTCAGGGGGCAGAGAGTTGTGGAAAAGCAGAAAGTTCAATGACTTTAGGACTTTTGCACTCCGCCGCCAACCGCGACTATGAAGACGTATAGACGTTCGCCAGAGTGTCTCAGGTGCTCCCATGCTGAACATCTTAGGAGCAGGCAGTCGACTCGCGGCCCGCCTGGGCTCCTAGGCTCCTTCAAGGATGTGGGTGGACGCCACTGGCCGCTGCCTTGACCCACGGCTGGTCCAGCGCAGGCCGCCCTGTCGACTGACAGTTCATGGCGGCTCCGCTGCGACAGCAACGTTCTCGAGCTAAGCGCCGGCGGCACCCACGGCCATGATGACAATAAGAACAATGTTGTAGACGACATGCAGAATGACTGCACCCCAGACGCGGCCCGTCAGCAGCACGAGCAGAGAGCACGCCGCGCCCACCAAAAAGAGCTGTAACGCGTCGGCCAACAGGAGCGAGCCGAAGACAGCGTGCAGAATGACGAATGAGCCGGACGACGCAAGTAGCGCCGTCGCGCCCGCCGCAGTCATTCCCAAGCTTTTGCGCAGCATTTGAAAGATGATGACGAGTAGGACTGCGCGGAAATAAAGCTCTTCAACCATGGGCCCAGCCACCCCAGCGGCCAGCCCAATACCCGTTGAATCCATCGCGGTTGCGTCCGTTACAGGGAACGGTGCGTCATTTGCGTCGCTCATGGCACCCTGAAGGAGGCGCATCCCCAGCCCAAGTCCCACTCCCCAAATCACGTCGATTGGTTTAAGCCGAAATAGGCCCGCGGGACGCCCCCGGACGATCGCGTACGCCACCGATGCAAGTAGCCCAGCCCAAAGCGCTGGAAGGGATAACGCGCCTAAGACCGATCTTGGGTCATGAGCGAGCGCGACGCTCACAAGAGTCCCGGCCCCTGCGCCGAACAACGCTCCAACAAGGACGCGGTAGTCCCATCTGCCTATGGCACGCCCGCCGATTCGCCAGTCGGTGCGCCGACGCCGACGCCCTCGCGTCTGCGAAGCCAGTGGCACGGTACCCACCGGGCCAGCGCCAAACTCCACGACAGAAGCCGCCTCGTTCGCGCCGCTCGGTTGGCTAGGCTCGTCTCGCACGGGGTTCAACCTACTCCCGTCGAACTACGCCCGCCGTATAACGGCACGTCGGAGGAGTGCATTGCTCGGGATTTTGGCCGTCTGCACGGGAAACGTATGTCGGTCCCCCTTGGCAGAACAACTTCTCATCGACCGCTTAGCCGGATTCGATGTGAGCGTGACGAGTGCAGGTACTCGAGCTCGGGACGGGGCCTCTATGACGCCCGAGACTGCCGGGATCGCTGTGTCGCGAGGGTGCATTCCCGAACGAGTCGCAAGCCATCGCGCGCAATTGTTGACGCCCGAGCACCTTCGGGCCGCCAACCTCGCACTAGCGATGACACGGGAGCACAGACGAGAGATCGTAGAGATGGATCCCTCGCTCGTTCGACGAACTTTCACGTTCAGGGAACTGAGTCGCCTTCTCGGAGGCGTCAGTGACGATCAACTGCGTGACGGATCCCGTCCAGGGGTGGGTCAGTCGACGCCTGAGGGAAGACTGTCTGCGATGCTGGCATTCGCCGCAAGCCGACGCGGAGTCGTTTCGCCCGTGCTGCCAGAAGACGACGATGTAGTGGACCCCTACCGTCGATCCGCACGGACCTACGCCCTATCCGCGGGCCAGATATCAGAAGCACTGCCCACGGTTCAGCGTCTTGTCCACCTCGCTAGCGACCGGTGGGCGTAGTCCACATCATCTGCTGCGGTTACTCTCGCATTATGCACGTCGGCGTGGTTGCCTTGTTCAAGGTTTGAATCACGCAGAAAACAGCGCGAAACAATCTGTGTGACAGACTGACCATGATTCCCCCAGTGCCGCACCCTGCGTGGCGGCGCCGTCCCGAGAGGCACCATGGAGCTCAGCGACTACATCCGTTTGCTTCGGAAGAATTGGCTCATGATCGTGGCGCTCACGACCGTGGGACTCGCTGCGGCCACTGTTTTCACGTTGACTCGTGTGCCTGCATATGAGTCATCCAGCACTGTGTTCGTGTCAACCCAGGGCGGTGGCACCACCGCAGAGTTGCAGCAGGGCTCCAGCTTCACCCAGGCGAGGATCAATACTTACGTTGGACTGGTTGGGACTCCGGCTGTTCTCGATCCAGTCATCAGCGACTTGGGCCTTCGGACTACGGCAGACAGGCTTGCCGAAGACGTCAAGGCATCGGCAGCACTGAACTCGACTCTGATCACGATCGCCGTCACAGACTCAGACCCGATCACCGCCTCGGACATTGCAAACGCGGTCGCTGCGAGCTTGTCGACTGTGGTGCCCGCGCTCGAGCCCGCTGTTGATGGCGGAGCGAGCCCCGTCCGGCTTTCTCGCGTTACTGATGCCCAGCCCGCCACGAGCCCTACGTCGCCGAAGGTAGCGCTCAATCTCGCTCTCGGTGTACTGGCCGGCCTGGTGGTTGGCGTCGGCGCTTCGGTTCTCCGAACTGCGCTAGACAATCGGGTGAGAACTCCCCGCGACGCTGAGCAGGCGACTCACGCGCCGGCCATCGGTGCCATCGCGTACGACACCAAAGCCAAGGAACGACCGCTAATTGTGCACGCTGATCCGCTGAGTCCACGTGCGGAGTCTTTTCGTGCCTTGCGCACGAACCTTCAGTTTCTGGACATGGGCGGGCGCTCCAGCTTCGTTGTAACCAGCTCGATACCAAGTGAAGGCAAATCGACTACCACCATCAACCTCGCTATTGCACTCGCCGACGCGGGCAAACGCGTAGCCCTTCTCGACACCGACCTGCGCAAGCCTAAGGTCGCCGAGTACCTAAGCATCGAGGGCGGAGCTGGGCTGACCGACGTTCTCATCGGCCGCACCAAAGTCAACGAGGTCATGCTTCCTTGGGGTGGCCGCAGCCTCTACGTATTGCCCGCTGGAAAGATCCCGCCCAACCCGAGCGAACTGCTGGGCTCTCAGCAGATGACGGTCCTCCTCGAGATGCTTGAACGAGACTTCGACGTCGTACTGTGCGACGCTCCCCCGCTACTGCCGGTCACCGACGCTGCAATTCTTGCCCGCGCAACCAGCGGGGCTCTCATGGTGGTGGCGGCGGGGAAAACCACGAAGCACCAGCTGACCGGAGCAACCGAGGCACTCAATACCGTGGGAGCGAAGCTCGCCGGGTTCATCATGTCGATGGTGCCGACCCGCGGGCCCGACTCGTACTACTCGGGCTACGGCTACGGCTACGGGTACGGATACGGGTACCGAGAAGTGCCGGTCAAGACGACTCGTTTCGCGCGCAAAAAAGCAAAGAGCGCTGAAGACGCACCAGTCACTGCTGAGGTGTCGCTGGACGAACTCGGCTTCTCCCCAAGACGCACCTCACGGGAAGCTCAGCGCGAAGCCTAAGCCGGCCACGACCATACGTGGCCAGCTAAATCGGACGCAGTCGGGCTCAGTTGCGATCGCAAGGACGGAAGGCATCAGCGTGAGCTCATCCCCGCTCCCACCGGCCATGCTCAAGGCTGGTCGCGTTGCGGCCTGTGTCGTCGGCGCGTTTCTCGTCCTCCTCGTCATTGCCGCGGCCTGGATTGGCGTGCGTGGGTGGATGGCCTATCAGCACCTGTCGCGAATCGAAGCGGGCCTCAGCGGGGCCTCTGCGGCGCTCGCATCCGACCCGGGGGCGGCGGGCGCAACCGTCGCCCGACTGGCAACCGACGCCGCAGCCGCGCACGACCTCACTTCGGACCCGGTGTGGAAGTTCGCCGAGGGCTCACCGTGGATCGGTCCCCAACTGCACGCATTTGGAACTGTGGCCGCGGCCGGAGATGCCCTCTTGGGCAACGCTCTCTTGCCCTTGGTGACAGCTGCTCAAGACACGTCCTTCGATGCGTTGAAGCCAGTCAACGGTCGTATCGACACGACCGGCCTGTCCGCCCTTGCGCAGCCCGCTCAATCAGCTGCGGTGGCCGCCACCGCGGCCGCTGATGAGGTGGACGCCGTAAACCGGACGCCTCTTATGGGAGTCTTGGAGCGCGCAGTCGACAAGTCATCCACCGTTTTCGAGCAAGCCGCTACCAGTCTCGACGCTCTGTCGCGCGCGACTCGTCTGCTTCCCGACGTTCTGGGCCAGAACGGTGAACGCAACTATCTGGTCCTCGTACAGAACAACGCCGAGTGGAGATCCCTGGGCGGCATCGCCGGCACGGCAATTCTCCTCAAGACCAACCAGGGCGCGATCAGCCTTGCAAACACCGAATCCGGCACCTCACTGTCGAGCGGCATCAAGAATCCGGTCGTCGACCTACCCGCCGACGTGCAGAACATCTACGAGACCAGACCAGCACGCTTCTTCCAGAACCTCACGCAGGTTCCCGATTTCACCTTCGATGGCCCGCTCGCCCAAGAAATGTACAAGCAGCGAACGGGTGTGTCCGTGGACGGCGTCATCGCCCTGGATCCGGTCGTACTGTCCTACCTTCTGCGCGCAACCGGACCGGTAGCGCTGCCCGACGGCTCGACGCTGTCTGCCGAGAACGCCGTCAAAACGCTGCTCAGCGACGTCTATCAGCGATATCCCGATCCGTCAGCGCAGGATGCGTTCTTCGCCGCCTCGACTGGAGCTGTCTTCAACGCCTTTCTCGAAGGACGCGGGTCGACAGTGAGCTTGCTGACGAATCTCGCGACTGCGGCCGACCAGCGACGAGTGCTGATGTGGAGCGCCGATCCCGACGAACAGGCCATTCTGGAGGGGTCGTCGGTTGCCGGTGAGCTGCCGCAAACGGACGACGACACGGCCCGGTTCGGGGTGTATCTCAACGACGGCGGCGGTTCGAAGATGAGCTACTACGTCAAGCCTGACGTGAGTCTGGCGTGGGACCAGTGCGCCCCCGACGGGCGGAACGGCCCGCGTCAGCTGACTCTGCGGATGAGCCTCGCGAACACCGCGCCCACCGACGCCGAGACGTCACTTCCGCGATACGTCACTGCCAACGGCGCATTCGGTACGGCGCCGGGAACGGCGACCGTCGTCAACAACGTCTACCTCCCCGAGGGGTTCGAACTCGTCTCGGCCGAGACCGCGGCGGGTACGGGACCCTCGACCGGGACGTTCGAGGGGCGTCAGGTGCTGACCTTCGGGTTCCAACTTCTTCCCCAGTCGTCGGCCGACCTGACGGTGACCGTGCGCGCAACGACGACGGCGTCGAAAGCCGAGGCATTCGTCACTCCGACAGCCGATGCCGGAATTGAACCGACGGTCAAAGCCACGTGCGAAGCCACGGCAGTCGCAACCCTTCAGTGAACAATGCGACTGCGTAAATGCGCCTCCGACTGCGCGTCAGCGTAAATTTACGTAGTCGAAACCTTGACAATTTGCAATCCAGGGAAAACCTAGGCAATACTCAGGAAGGGTCTAGCACCGCCCACCGCTTCATTGTTGTCCTTCCCCTTGCAGCTCCATCGGGATAGCACGGACGCGGACCACCACCTCCCGGTAGCCCGGATTCGAAAGCAGGCATTCATGAAGCTCAACCTCAAAAAGGCTGGCGTCACCGCGGCCCTCGCCGGCGCGCTGCTCTTCGCAGCTCCCGCCGTGGCTCAGGCGTACGTCCCCACCGCTCCCGGCACGCAGACCGTGACGATCACCAACAACGGCCCCGTCACGTTCAACGTGGCCCCCGGCGCGACCGTGAACTTCGTCCTCGTCGGCTACAACGCCAACCAGGCCGGCCTCGCCACGGCGAACTTGCCCGTCAGCTCCAAGTCGATCACGAAGGTCGCCGACGCCTCCGGCAACGCGACCGCGGTTGTCACGCTCCCCGCTGACGCCCGTGGCACCTACACGCTTTCGGCCACGCCTACGGGCGGCACCGCTGGCGGCTCGAACAACGCCGGCGGCAACACCGGCCTCCCCGCCACCGGCTTCGACGCCAACTCGATGCTCGGCATCTGGGTCGGCGGCGGCGCTCTCGTTCTCGCCGGTGGCACGATCGCCGTGGCCACCACGGTTCGTCGCAACCGCGCCGAGGGCAAGGCCTGACGCACCACGCGTTCCTGAAGGGGCGCTGTCGACTTCGGTCGGCGGCGCCCCTTCTTCGTTCGTAAGCGCCTGCGCCGACACCGGCACGCGGCATCCAGCCCGCTCCGTCAACCCTGCGCTCCCCCGGGCTCGGCGCGGTTGACTCGAGCCATGGACACGACAACCACCGCTCCCCTCGACAACGACGGGCGTGACGCCGACACCCCGCCGACGCTGCCGTTCGTCCACATGTGGACCGGACTCGACGGCAAGAGCCGGCTCGACGAATCCGTCCTTCGGGGATTCGGGATGCAGAGCGTCGGCGGCGGAGCCGACCCGCAGTGGATGCGGCCGTTCCCCGGCGAGGTGTCGGCCGTGCTCTTCGCGGCGTTGCCGGTCGGGTGGGTGGGGCAGTGGCATCCCTCCCCTCATCCGCAGTGGGTGATTCCGCTGCGGGGGCGCTGGTTCCTCGAGACGCAAGACGGCTCGCGCGTCGAGATGGGACCCGGCGACATCCACTTCGGCCAGGACACCGACACCACCGAGGTCGACGGCACGGCCGGACACCTCTCGGGCACCGTCGGCGACGAGCCGTGCCTGCAGGTGCTCATCCAGTTCTCCTCGTCGCCGGCCGCGCCTACCGCCCACCCGTTCGGTTGAGCGCGTCAAGCCGCCCCACCCGGCGGCCCCCGCACGTTTGACTGGGACCATGCCCCGCATTCCCCTCGACGGTCAGATCCTGCAGAGCGCCCGCTCCCCCGAGACGGTCGACGTCGCGCCTCCCCGCGTGTGGGACGAACGCCTGAGCGCCGTCCTGCCTTCCGCCTCGCGCTTGCTGTCGCTCTACGGTGACGCCACCTGGGCCGAGGGACCGGTCTGGTGGCCCGAAGAGCGCTCCCTCGTGTTCAGCGACGTGATCGGCCGGCGCACCCTCGCGTGGCGCGAAGACGGCTCGATCGTCACGGTGCGCGACCGCTCGAACTTCGCCAACGGAAACGCGATGGATGCCGACGGCCGCCTCGTCCAGGCCGAACACGGACGCCGCGGCATCAGCCGCACCGACGAGAACGGCACCGAACTGCTCGTCGACGCCTTCGAGGGCGAGCCGCTGAACTCGCCGAACGACCTGGTCGTGGCATCCGACGGCTGGATCTGGTTCACCGACCCCACGTACGGCATCTCGGATCCGCGCGAGGGATACCCCGCCGACCCCGCGCTCCCCCACCAGAGCGTCTACCGCTGGCGCGACGGCGACGGGCTGCAGCGCATGATCGACCTCGACCAGCCCAACGGACTGGCCTTCAGCCGCGACGAACGCACCCTCTACGTCGCCGAGTCCAACGCCGAGCGGCTCCCCCGCGTCGTCGCGTGCAGCTGGGACGGCGAGAGACTCGGCGCCCCGCGCACCTTCGCGACGGTGGATGCCGGCATCCCCGACGGATTCGTCGTCGACAGCCGCGACTGGCTCTGGATCTCGAGCGAAGCGGGCGTCGTCATCGTCGACGAGACCGGCGCGCGCCTGGGCGTCATCCCGACCCCGCACGTCGTCAGCAACTGCACCTTCGACGCCGACGAGAAGCGCCTGTTCATCACCGGCGACAGCGACCTCTGGATGGTGGAACTCGCGTGACCGACGTCGAGATGGCGCGCATCCCTGCCGGCCGCGTGCTGCGTGGAGATCTGCGGGGCGCCGAACGACGCGAGATCGTCGTCGACAGCTTCGAGATCGGCGTGTACGCCATCACCGAGGAACAGATCGCGGAGTTGCTCGGCATCCCGTCCCGCCATCCGCGACGCCCCGCGACGCAGCTGAGTTGGCTGCGCGCGATCCGCCTGTGCAACGCGCTGAGCGAATGGGAAGGCCTCGACCCCGTCTACTCGTTCGACGGAGAGGTCGTCACGGGCGACCCCGACTCGGACGGCTTCCGCCTGCCCACCGAAGACGAGTGGGAGTACGCCTGCCGCGCGGGCTCGACGTCATCGGCCTACGGGCCGGTCCGCGAAGTGGCCTGGACGGCCGCCGACGGCCTGCGCGCCCCGGCCGAAGTCGGAGGACGGATGCCGAACCTCCACGGACTCTTCGACACTCTCGGCAACGTGTGGGAATGGTGCGCCGACCTGTACGACCCCGAGGGCGAGAGCGACGCGCGCGTGTTCCGCGGCGGCGGATGGTCGGATGCCCCCGCGCAAGTGCGGGCGACCGCGCGGCGGGGCGGGCGTCAGCGGGACGCGTTCGACGACGTGGGTGTGCGGGTCGCCCGGGGGTGACACCCCGGGGGCCTTACGGCTTCGCCGGTCAGTCTTCGGTGGTGATGGACTCCGTGAGCGAGTCCATGAACGCCACGATGGTGTCGAGCTCGCCGTCGTCGAAGCGCTCGGCGACATCGCGCATGGCGCCCAGGTGCACGCCGAAGTGCTGGAAGAACTCGCGGCGGGACTTGTCGGTCAGCACGACCACGCGGGCCCGCCCGTCCGAGGGGTGCGGCAGACGCTCGAGATGGCCAGAGGCGACGAGGCGGTCGATGAGCTTGGTGGTCGACGCGGTCGAGATGCGCAGGTGGCTCGCCACATCGTGCGGGCTGACCATCTGACCGCGGTACTCGCGGATGGTGAGCATGCGCAGCGTCGCGAGGTCACTGGCGTTCATGTCCATCTCACCCTTCATGCCCGAGTGCATGCGGTCGAGGGCGTCGCTGAGGGTCTGGACGGCGCGTAAAGTGTGGGTCACGGCGGGCCTTGTACCAGAGGCCGACACGGCTTTCGTCACGGTGGACACCCCCTTTCGGCGTCGGTATAGTCAAGCCTACATCGCTAGCTAAACTAGCAAACGGGAGGCACGATGAGCGAGACCGAATATGTCGTCCTCCTGGACGACTTCGGCAACGAGATCGGCACGGCGCCCAAGGCTACCGTGCACGACACCGAGACACCTCTGCACCTGGCGTTCTCGTGCCACGTGGTCAACTCCGCGGGCGAAGTGCTCGTCACGCGCCGCGCCCTTCACAAGAAGACGTGGCCCGGCGTCTGGACGAACTCGTTCTGCGGCCACCCCGGCCCCTCCGAAGCCTCGCTCGCGGCGGTGCACCGCCGTGCTGCGCACGAGGTCGGCCTGGTCATCCGCGACCTCGAGCTGGCCCTCCCGAACTTCCGCTACCGCGCCGTCGACGCCAGCGGCATCGTCGAACACGAGATCTGCCCCGTGTACATCGCCCGCGCCGACGTCGACCCCGAGCCCAACCCCGACGAGGTCGCCGAGTACCGCTGGGTCGACCCGCTCGAACT
>Ga0308161_1002106_pt1 | contig 21934 bp, 15 predicted proteins | sample PhyFR2_FD_201034 | JGI IMG/M metagenome (GOLD analysis project Ga0308161, IMG submission 201034) | Phyllosphere microbial communities from UC Gill Tract Community Farm, Albany, California, United States - DLSLF.R2 | ecosystem: Host-associated > Plants > Phyllosphere > Unclassified | place: USA...
ACAGATTGTCTGATAAATTGTTAAAGAGCAGTGCGAACAGCGGGTTAACCGTCTGTCGCGAGGTGGCGTATATTACGCTTTCCTCCTTCAGAGTCAACCTCTTTTTCAGAAGTTTTTCTCCGGCGGTTCAGTTTCCTGAACCTCTCAACACCGCATTCCGTAAGCCGTTGTGCCGTGTCGATGGAGGCGCATTATAGGGAGTTCTCTCAGGCTGACAAGGGCTAAATTCAATAAAAATGACCGTTCGCTGCATTCCACAGCAAAACCCCACTTTATACGCAGTTACACACAAAGTTATCCACATTCCTGGAAGCGTTAAATTTAGACGAGCATCACGCAAACGTTTTCGCTACAATGCCCCGCAACGCAATGGATGCCCCTTTTCGGGGCGTTACCTGAAGTTTTTACGCTTTTGCTTCTCTATATAGAGAAGTGAGCACGCAAGCTTGATGTAACGCTCTTATTTACGCGAATCAAAGCCAAGGGATAAAACCACCATGCCACAACCTCGTCCTTTACGCCGCGCCCTGCTCAGTGTGTCTGATAAAGCCGGCATCCTCGAATTTGCTCAGGCACTCTCCCAGCGCGGTGTTGAGCTGCTCTCCACAGGTGGTACCGCTCGCCTGCTGGCAGAGGCGGGACTGCCCGTCACCGAAGTGTCTGACTACACCGGTTTCCCGGAAATGATGGATGGACGCGTTAAAACACTGCACCCAAAAGTACACGGCGGTATTTTAGGACGTCGTGGGCAAGATGATGCCGTAATGGCGCAGCACGCTATCAGCCCTATCGATATGGTGGTCGTAAACCTTTATCCCTTTGCCCAAACCGTTGCAAAGCCGGCTTGTTCACTGGAAGACGCTGTCGAAAATATTGATATTGGCGGCCCAACGATGGTGCGCTCGGCAGCCAAAAACCACAAAGACGTAGCCATTGTGGTTAAGAGCAGCGACTACCAGGCCATTATCGCCGAGCTGGACGCCAACCAGAACTCGCTCACGCTCGAAACCCGTTTCGATCTGGCGATTAAAGCTTTTGAACATACCGCCGCGTACGACAGCATGATCGCCAACTATTTTGGCAGCCTGGTCCCGGCTTATCATGGCGAAACCAGCCAACCTGCAGGCCGCTTCCCGCGGACTCTCAATCTTAACTTCATTAAAAAGCAGGATATGCGCTATGGCGAGAACAGCCATCAGGACGCGGCCTTCTATATAGAAGAAGATGTGCAGGAAGCATCAGTCGCTACCGCCAGGCAGGTGCAGGGCAAAGCGCTGTCTTATAACAACATCGCGGATACCGATGCCGCGCTTGAGTGCGTGAAAGAGTTTGTTGAGCCCGCCTGCGTTATTGTCAAACATGCTAACCCTTGTGGTGTCGCTGTGGGCGAGTCCATTCTGGCGGCTTACGAGCGCGCTTATCAGACTGACCCCACTTCTGCCTTCGGCGGCATTATTGCCTTTAACCGCGAGCTGGATGAGGCTACCGCAAAGGCCATCATCAGTCGGCAGTTTGTTGAAGTCATCATCGCCCCTGCGGCAACGGAAGCTGCGCTGAAAATTACGGCGGCTAAACAGAACGTCCGCGTTCTGGTATGCGGTAAATGGCAAGGTCGGGTCGCCGCCCTTGATTTCAAACGTGTGAACGGAGGTTTGCTGGTTCAGGATCGCGATCTCGGTATGGTCGATGCCAGCCAGCTACGCGTGGTAAGTCAGCGCCAGCCTTCAGAGCAGGAGTTGCGTGACGCGCTGTTCTGCTGGAAAGTAGCCAAATTCGTTAAGTCTAACGCGATTGTCTATGCACGAGACAACATGACCATCGGCATTGGTGCCGGACAGATGAGCCGCGTCTACTCAGCCAAAATTGCAGGCATTAAAGCCGGTGATGAAGGTCTGGAAGTGAAAGGGTCCGCGATGGCTTCCGATGCTTTCTTCCCGTTCCGCGACGGCATTGATGCTGCTGCTGCCGTGGGCGTCAGCTGTGTGATTCAGCCGGGCGGTTCTATTCGCGACGATGAAGTCATTGCGGCAGCCGATGAGCATGGCATTGCCATGATCTTTACCGATATGCGTCACTTCCGCCATTAATTCTGTGGAGCGTTTTATGAAAATTTTAATCATTGGTAACGGCGGACGTGAACACGCACTGGCCTGGAAGGCAGCACAGTCGCCGCTGGCGGAAACCGTTTTTGTTGCACCGGGCAATGCAGGCACCGCACTGGAACCCGCGTTGCAGAACGTCGACATTGCACCAACCGATATTCCTGCCTTACTGGCCTTCGCCCAGCGTGAACAGATCGATCTCACCATCGTTGGCCCTGAAGCGCCGCTGGTGTCAGGTGTCGTTGATGCGTTCCGTGCGGCGGGCTTAAAAATCTTTGGCCCGACCCAGGCGGCCGCGCAACTGGAAGGATCTAAAGCCTTTACCAAGGACTTCCTGGCACGTCATAACATCCCGAGTGCGGAGTACCAGAATTTTACAGAGGTCGCCCCTGCGCTGGCTTATCTTCGTGAAAAGGGTGCGCCGATTGTCATCAAAGCCGACGGACTGGCAGCCGGTAAAGGTGTCATTGTGGCAATGACGCTGCAGGAAGCAGAAGACGCCGTGCACGATATGCTGGCAGGCAATGCGTTTGGTGACGCGGGACACCGTATTGTTATTGAAGAGTTCCTGGACGGCGAAGAAGCCAGCTTTATTGTGATGGTTGATGGCGAGAACGTGTTGCCGATGGCCACCAGCCAGGATCATAAACGTGTGGGTGACGGCGATACCGGACCGAACACCGGGGGAATGGGCGCGTATTCCCCTGCCCCGGTTGTAACCGATGCGATCCACCAGCGCGTAATGGATCAGGTTATCTGGCCAACCGTGCGCGGCATGGCGGCAGAAGGCAACGTTTATACTGGTTTCTTATATGCCGGGCTGATGATCGATCAGGCGGGTCAGCCGAAAGTGATCGAATTCAACTGCCGCTTCGGCGATCCAGAAACGCAGCCTATCATGCTGCGCCTGCAGTCGGATCTGGTGGATCTCTGTCTGGCGGCCTGCGACGGAAAGCTAGACCAGAAGGATTCCCAATGGGACCCGCGTCCATCGCTTGGTGTGGTGCTGGCCGCTGGCGGCTATCCCGGTCACTACAATAACGGCGATCACATTCAGGGTCTGCCGCTGGAAGAGGTTGCCGACGGCAAAGTTTTCCACGCTGGGACTCGCCTTGAAGACGATCGGGTGCTGACCAACGGCGGGCGCGTTTTGTGCGTCACCGCCTTAGGCGACGATGTCGCTGCGGCACAGAAACGGGCTTACGAACTGGCTAAACCGATTTCCTGGCAAGGCAGCTTCTGCCGACGCGATATCGGCTATCGTGCAATTGACCGTAAATAAAGAACGAAGGGGCACCCAGTGCCCCTTTTTACTGTCTCAGAAGTCTGCCTCTTCAGGCGCATCTGCACACTCATCTTTTTGACTGACACGCAGTAGCTGCACGCCTTCAGGGGCTTCCAGCCACGAAATCATCAACGGTCCCGTCTTATTGCTGCGGTAATGTGTTAGCGTCTGCAGGGCATAACTGTCAAAAGCAGGCGTCACCTGCTGGCCCTCACAGGTTTCCACAGCCCTTCCGCCTGACCAGTGCCCCTGTTTCAAGAACACACGACCACTTAACAGCGCATCGCTGACTTCGCGCATACGTTGTGCATCAAACTTGTAAAGCTCCACTGCATCTGGACTGACTGCCTCACGGCGCGTCGCGAGCTGGCGCTGCATGAAATTAAGGCTGCCATTTTGATCAAAGCGTAAGGTGACGTCGTCTGGCTTATCGCCTTTGACCTGACGCTCTACGCTGATTAAGTCATCCCCAAGCCAGCGATAATCAGTAATTTCACTTTTTTCACTGTTGAACGGATTGTACAGCGTACGAATATGTACCGAATGATGATCGGTATTTTTGCGCCAGATACGTACACTGCCGCGATCGGCAAGGTAACCGCTGGCCGAGAAAGCCGGGATGTCGGGGGTTGAGCTGCACCCGATAATCAGTGAGGAGAGGAACAGGGCAGATAATCGCTGGAACAGCGTAGTCATGGTGGCTGGCCCTTAAACAAAAGGGGCGAAATCGCCCCTGTTTAAAACGTTACCGCAATGCGACGTCTTACTTAACGGCGTCTTTCAGAGCTTTACCAGACACGAATGCAGGTACGTTTGCCGCAGCGATTTTGATTTCTTTGCCAGTCTGTGGGTTACGACCGGTACGCTCAGCGCGGTGGTTCACTTTAAAAGTACCAAAACCAACCAGTTGTACAGCATCACCCTCTTTCAGAGACTCGGTGATTGCAGCCAGAGTAGATTCCAGCGCTGCCTTAGCCTGGGTTTTAGACAGGTCAGCTTTTTCTGCGATCACATCAATCAGTTGAGTCTTGTTCATAAGTTATCCTTAAAGTGTATTTATCGCTTGCTAAGCAACGAGTGCGAGGGAAAAGCCGGCTTCGGGCACTCTTCAGCCTGCACGCACCGATAGCCACAATTTTCAGCCCCCCAAATGTAGACCAGACAGGGGGCTGATGTGAAGCCTCCAGGCGCGCTAATTAAGGCCTGAAGTCACGTTTTCTCGCCTTATTGCTGAATTTTTATACCGATGTTACTAATTCCCGCCTCACGCAGGTCGGATCGCAGACCTTTTATCAATTCAAGGTCTCGCTCTTCACAATCCGCGAGCAGGCGAAAAATCTCCCATTGCAGGTCCCATTCGTCGATGACAGCCGGATTTTCTCGCAGCTCTTCATCGGTCATTTCGCGACCTTCGTGAGTCATTTCCAGAATGGCAACGGTGGTGATCGAAGTCTTACTGACTTCAATCGCATGCTCAAGCGTTTCACCGCTTAACTGCGAGTGCAGGACTTCACTCAATGCAACGCAGGCATCAATTGCCGGATACACACCGTATACCTCAAACGCATCACCGTCGGGAATCGCTGCTTCAAGCTTTTCCAGTTGGCTGTCAAAATTGATCTTTGCGTCTTTTACCGTCAGCGTTTCCCAAATCAGATCCAGGATACGGCGGTAAAGGGCAGGATCGGCAAACTCGGTTTGCTGGCAAAAAGCCACGTAGTTGGGATACATGCGCTCGCACAGGCAAGCCATAAACGTCAGATGTTGCCAGCTTTCCAGCTTGGTCAGACGCAGGTGCACAGGGTTTTGTAACATACACAGAGCTCTTATTCATTTCGCTGGCGGCAGTGTAACGCAAAAGCGCCATACAAACAGTGTTAAAGCGCGCTTTGCCAGCGCAGAAATGCGGGGCGTTGGGATGCCACAGCATCCGCCCAGCGGGTAGGTTCCGGTAAACGGTATCCCTGTGTACACTTTTCGACCCACTGCAGGGCGCTGTCCAGACTGACGCGGTGTCCGGTGGCCACAAACAGCGGATTACAGCGCGCCTTGCTGCGCCATACCCAGCCAATTTGCTCACCTTTGTCCACTAACGGCTGGCGACTGCCGGGGGTTTCATCCAACGCCTCAAAGCGCCCGCACAGACGTTTTTTCGCGACGCCGATAGTGGGGACATCGACCATCAACCCAAAATGCGAAGCCACACCGAGCCGGCGCGGATGTGAAATACCATGACCATCGACAAATAACAGGTCGGGCTTCTGCTCCAGCATGTTCCATGCCGCCAACAGAGCCGGATACTCACGGAAAGAGAGGAAACCGGGAATGTAAGGCATGGTGGTGCCAATGCGCGCGATGCGATGCTCCACCAGCTTCAGGGACGGGTATTCAAGAATGACCAGCGCAGCACGCGTGACTGCACCTTCCTGCTCAAAACCGACGTCTGCGCCACCGATAAAGCGTGGCGGCAGTACGTCAAAATCATCCTGCCGCACGACCTCTGCGGCACGCTGTAATTGCTCCGCGCGGAGTGCAGCGATATCCATTAAGACTCCTGATGATACGGGCGTGAGAGCCGGTGCACCGCCTCAACAAATACACCTGCGTGCTCTGGCGGCACATCCTGATGGATGCCGTGCCCAAGATTGAAGACGTGGCCTTCGCCCTTGCCGAACCCGTCCAGGATCGTAGCGACTTCCTGCTCAATTCGCGCGGGCGGGGCGTAGAGCATGGATGGGTCCATGTTGCCCTGCAAAGCGACTTTGTGGCCAACGCGACGACGGGCTTCGCTGATATCGATCGTCCAGTCCAGACCAAGTGCGTCACAGCCCGTCTCGGCAATCGCTTCCAGCCACTGCCCGCCATTTTTGGTAAACAAGGTGATCGGCACGCGACGACCTTCGTTTTCATGTAGCACGCTGTCGACAATTTTATGCATGTAGTAAAGCGAGAACTCACGATAGTCGTTCCCGGTTAACACGCCGCCCCAGGTGTCAAATACCATCACCGACTGCGCACCGGCGCGAATCTGGGCATTGAGATAGAGAATGACGCTGTCAGCCAACTTATCCAGCATGGCATGCAGCGTGGCCGGCTCGGCGTACATCATTTTTTTAATTTTGGTGAAGGCTTTGCTACTTCCCCCTTCAACCATGTAGGTCGCCAGTGTCCACGGGCTACCTGAGAAGCCAATTAAAGGCACCTCGCCATTGAGGTTTTTACGGATGGTGCGCACCGCGTTCATCACGTAACCCAGTTCCTGCTCAGGATCGGGCACGGGCAGGCGATCGACATCGGCACGGCACGTTACTGGATTAGAGAAACACGGGCCTTCACCCGTTTCGAAGTACAGCCCTAACCCCATGGCATCAGGAATGGTGAGAATATCACTGAAGAGGATTGCCGCATCCAGCTTGAAGCGACGCAGGGGTTGGAGGGTGACTTCGCAGGCCAGTTCGGCATTCTTGCATAGCGACATAAAATCACCCGCCTGGGCGCGCGTCGCTTTATATTCCGGCAAATAACGCCCGGCTTGCCGCATCATCCATACGGGGGTGACATCTACAGGCTGGCGTAACAGGGCGCGCAAATAACGGTCGTTCTTCAGTTCACTCATGTCAGGACTCTCTCGGTATCAAGCGAGTAGTGTAGCACTCTCACGCCTCAGCGCGGCAGAGGGCCACGGTATCTTCAATTAATCGACGGGCAACGGTACCGGGCGGAGGAAGTAACGGCAGCGCATCAAAGCGGAACCATCCGGCGTCCAGCAGCTCTTTACCGTCATGCTGTAACTCACCGCCATCATATTCCGCCATAAAGGCCATCATCAGGGATTGCGGAAAGGGCCAGGGTTGCGATGTAACGTAGCGAACATTCCTGACACGCACATTGCTTTCTTCCATCACCTCACGCGCGACAGCCTGTTCAATGGTTTCACCGACCTCAACAAACCCGGCCAGCACAGTGTAAATGTTATTACGATGGCGCGCATGATTAGCCAGCAGGATCTCGTCCCCCCGGCGAATCGCAACGATAATGCAGGGCGCAATTTGTGGATAGTAACGTTCACGACAGTGACTGCACAGACAGGCAAACTCACGCTTGCTGGGGTGCATCTCATGACCACAGTAGCCACACCAGCGATGAGAGCGATAAAACTCGGCCAGTTGTACACCGCGCCCCGCCAGCTGAAATAGCGCCGGATCTTCGTTAAGCAACTGCCGCAGCGACAGCATATCCTCTGAACGTGCTTCGCAAACCAGCCAGACTTTCTCACTCTGCCATTCGCCGATAACGCGTCCCTGATGGCCTGTCAGGCCAAATTGTTGCGCATTACCGTGAGGGAGATCCCCTTGCGGTAACCAAATTTTCTGTTCACTGCTGACAATCCACCATCCAGCGTCTACGCTTGAAATTTCGCATTGCATTTATTTCGTCATCCTTAGCGTCAACCCGCACGCTGAAGTCCCGATGTTAAGTGTGTAGATGAACAACTATACCCAAATAATTCTGGTTGCAAGACGACAGCACGCTTATTTATCCCCGACTGGCTCGTGGAGAACAAGCGCAATTGACGCATCGCTAATCTGAAATATGAAGGTGCATAACTCATACGGAGTTAACTATGCTCAACCAGTTAGACGTTCTGACCAAACGCGTAGGTGGCAGTAATGAACTGGTAGATTCATGGCTGGCCGCTCGCCGCCAGCTATTGGTTTCTTATTATCATTTGGTCGGTATTAAGCCAAAGAAAGAGGCACTGACTCGTCTGGATGAACAGGCGCTTGATAACTTTTGCCATAATCTGGTCGATTACCTGTCATCAGGCCACTTTAGTCTTTACCAACGCCTGATCGGTGAAATGGACGGCACCAGCCCGTTGCTGGCCGCCACGCAGATTTATCCCTCGCTGGAAGCCAACACCGAAAAACTGATGCAATTGTATGACGGGCATCTTCAGCAGGCGATTGATGACGATAACTATGTCACCTTTCAGAATGCCCTGTCAGAGGTGGGTGAAGCCCTTGAAGGACGCTTTACCCTTGAGGACAAGTTAATTCAGATGGCATGGGATAACCACCTTACCCCGCCCGTGGCTAACGACAGCGAAATTGCCCGCCCTGCCTAAAACCTCATCGATTGTAAAAGACTTGTGATTAGTAAAAAGCCCCCTTATGCTGAGTGGGCTTTAAACGTAATGCCTAATGTAGTCGGTGTTTTACGGTTGAAACGTTACCTACACGTCCTGCTCTCGTTATCGGTTATTTACAGGTAAGGCAGCGCAGGCGTCGTCGCGTAAAGCGTTAAAACCACATCTTGTCGGAGTGCCCTCTGGGCTGAGACCGTTAATTCGGGATCCGCGGAACCTGATCAGGTTAGAACCTGCGAAGGGAACAAGAGTAAATTTATACGGTACGCCACCGGATGGTGCCAGCAGTGCCGTTACTCCTTCCGAACTCCGGACAAGCAACCTTCCCACTTACTGGAATATTGCTATGTCTACTGCTAAAACGACCCGTCGCGAACAACGTGCTCAGGCACAGGAATTTATTGATTCTCTTCAGGGCGGCAGCGCCTTTCCCAACTCAAAACGTATCTGGCTCACCGGCAGTCGCGACGATATTCGTGTCCCGATGCGGGAAATTCAACTCAGCCCTACCCTGATCAGCGGCAGTAAAGACGCGCCTGTTTATGAGGAGAATGAGCCCGTACCGATTTATGATACGGCAGGCGCCTATGGCGATCCGGCTGCACACATCGATGTTCATCGCGGGCTGGATAAACTGCGCGCGCGCTGGATTGAAGAACGTAATGACAGCGAGAATCTGATGCAAATCAGCTCAGCCTACACGCAGCAGCGGCTGGCCGATGACGGGCTGGATCATCTCCGTTTTGAACACCTGCCAACGCCGCGTCGCGCTAAAGCCGGCCGCTGCGTGACCCAGTTGCACTATGCACGCCAGGGCATTATCACGCCGGAGATGGAATTTATCGCGCTGCGGGAAAATATGGGCCGGGAACGCATCCGTGGTGAGGTGCTGTTACAACAGCATCCGGGGCACAGCTTTGGCGCGCATTTGCCGGAAAATATTACACCTGAGTTTGTGCGTCAGGAAGTGGCAGCCGGACGCGCCATCATCCCAGCGAATATCAATCATCCTGAATCCGAACCCATGATCATTGGGCGTAACTTTCTGGTGAAGGTAAATGCGAATATTGGCAACTCCGCCGTGACCTCCTCCATTGAGGAAGAGGTGGAAAAGCTGGTATGGTCAACCCGTTGGGGCGCGGATACCGTTATGGACCTCTCTACAGGGCGCTACATCCATGAAACCCGCGAATGGATTTTGCGTAACAGCCCGGTGCCGATCGGTACAGTCCCGATCTATCAGGCGCTTGAGAAAGTTAACGGTGTAGCAGAAGACCTGAACTGGGACATCTTCCGCGATACCTTGCTGGAACAGGCTGAACAGGGCGTGGATTATTTTACTATCCATGCTGGCGTGCTGTTGCGCTATGTCCCCATGACCGCGAAACGCCTGACCGGCATCGTCTCTCGTGGTGGGTCCATTATGGCGAAGTGGTGCCTGTCGCATCACAAAGAGAGCTTTCTCTATGAGCACTTCCGCGACATCTGTGAAATTTGTGCTGCTTATGATATATCCCTGTCGCTGGGAGACGGTCTGCGTCCGGGATCAATTCAGGATGCCAATGACGACGCGCAGTTTGCAGAACTGCACACCTTGGGTGAGCTGACAAAAATCGCTTGGGAATACGATGTACAGGTGATGATTGAAGGCCCCGGTCATATTCCCATGCAAATGATCCGTCGCAACATGACTGAACAGCTGGAACACTGTCATGAAGCGCCGTTTTACACCCTGGGTCCACTGACCACCGATATTGCTCCGGGTTACGATCATTTTACCTCTGGCATTGGTGCGGCAATGATTGGCTGGTTCGGTTGCGCCATGCTCTGCTATGTCACGCCGAAAGAGCACCTGGGTCTGCCGAATAAAGACGATGTGAAACAGGGTTTGATTACCTACAAGATCGCCGCGCACGCCGCCGATCTGGCAAAAGGCCATCCGGGGGCGCAGATCCGCGACAACGCCATGTCGAAAGCGCGTTTTGAGTTTCGCTGGGAAGATCAGTTTAATCTTGCACTGGACCCCCATACGGCACGCGCTTACCACGACGAAACCCTGCCGCAGGAATCAGGCAAGGTTGCGCACTTCTGTTCCATGTGTGGCCCCAAATTTTGCTCAATGAAAATTACCCAGGAAGTACGCGACTATGCCGCGAAGCAGGAAGCGGAAGCCCAGGCGATTGAAGTGGGGATGGCAAAGATGTCAGATAATTTTCGTGAGCGCGGCGGTGAGCTCTATCATCCCGCAACCGCCCTTAAGGAGGAATAAATGGACGCCTTTCCCGCCACCGCACCACGCTTAGGGCTGTATCCGGTTGTCGACAGCGTTGAATGGATTGAACGTCTGTTAGACGCCGGTGTGCGAACCCTTCAGCTTCGGATCAAGGATCAGCCCGATGAGGTGGTTGAACCCTTTATTATTCGGGCTATCGCCGCAGGTAAGCGCTATCAGGCACGTCTGTTTATCAATGATTACTGGCAGTTGGCGATTAAACATCAGGCTTATGGCGTTCATCTGGGCCAGGAGGATTTAGACGTCGCGAATCTTCAGCAGATTTTGCACGCTGGCTTGCGACTGGGGCTGTCAACCCATGACGATGCGGAGCTGGATCGGGCGCTGGCGCTGCGCCCTTCTTACATTGCACTGGGGCACATATTCCCCACGCAGACGAAAGCGATGCCTTCTTCTCCGCAAGGGCTGGCTGAACTTAAACGCCATTTGGGTCGGCTGGCGGGCATCTCTACTGTCGCGATCGGTGGCATCAGCATTGCCCGTGCACCTGAGGTCTTAGCCACCGGCGTCGGCAGCATTGCGGTGGTGAGCGCGATTACCCAGGCAGAAGACTGGCAGGAAGCCACGCGTATTCTGCTGCAGCTTGCCGAGCCTGAAACCGCGCATTAACTGGCGTTATCGCGCAAAAATACGCGTAGTCAGTGCAATCGGTAGATAAAAACTGGAAAGCCGCGCACGGCAATTCATCTTGCTGCTGGCGCGGTTTTTTAATGCCCTTTAAAGTCACAGGCGTCCAGCAGGGATTGCCGGACCAGGGCCAGCCTCCTCCTCTTTCTGGCCCTGCTTCTCAACTGCAGGTTCAGAGAGGTAAGGGACTGACTCCATCAATTTATCATGGGTGCAGGCTATGATTGCCTGCTCCACGGCCTTGCCGGTTATCGCCAGTGCCCGTTCGATGGTATCACTGGCGGGCAGCGCGTAATTCAGACGCAGGCAGTTACGATATTTGCCCGAGGCGGAAAACAGCGAGCCGACGGCAATCTGAATACCCGACTGGCGCAGCGTGTTATTAAGCTGCACCGCATCAAAGGCTTCTGGCAGTTCAATCCACATCAGAAAGCCGCCCTGAGGCCGCGTAACGCAGATCCCACAAGGAAAATAGTGCCTGACCCAGCAAATAAAGGTTTCGTAGTTGTGCTGATAAACCTGACGCATCCGCCGTAAATGGGTCTGGTAGTGCCCCTGACGAATAAACTCTGCTACCGCATGCTGCGGCTGGGTCGCGGTGGAGCCGGTGCCGATATATTTCATATGCAGTACCCGATCGCGGTAGCGTCCCGGCGCAACCCAGCCGACGCGTAAACCCGGTGCCAGCGTTTTGGAAAATGAACTGCACAGCAACACGCGCCCATCTTCATCCATAGATTTAATGGATGACGGTCGCGGGTACTCCCAGGCCAGTTCACCATACACATCGTCTTCAATAATCGCTGCGTCAAAACGTTGCGCCAGGGTCAGCAAGGCGCGCTTGCGCTTCTCGGGCATGATAAAGCCAAGCGGGTTATTACAGTTAGGCACCACTACGACAGCTTTAATTGGCCACTGATCAAACGCCAGCTCCAGCGCCTCAAGACTGATGCCCGTCACCGAATCCGTGGGGATCTCAATGGCGCGAATGCCAAAACCACGCAGCGTCTGCATAATGCCATGAAAGGATGGTGATTCCACGGCGATGATATCGCCCGGCTGGCAGACAGCACGAACGGACACGGACAGTGCTTCATGGCAGCCGGTTGTTATTACAATGTCTTCAAGGGTAAGCTGGCAACCGCTGTCAATCATCAGTCGGGCGATCTGCTCCCGCAGGCAGGCTACACCATACAGATTATCGTAATTCAGCAGGTGACTTTCCTGCTTCTGAGCCTGTCGGCTAAAGGCTTTCCAGAGGGGTTTCAGGGTGGATTGTGTTAAATCCGGCATGCCGCTGCCCAACTGCAATATATCGTCTTCCAGCCGGCTGTTAAGCAGTTCAAATACCGCATCCCACTGGGTTATTTCTACGGGTCGTTGCACCGGTCGGGTCAGTGCCGGGATGGGCGGCATCGCCTTATGGGGCGCAACAAAGTAGCCTGAACGCGACTGTGGAACGATTAACTGTTTCTGCTCCAGCAAATAATACGCCTGTTGCACCGTGCTGATACTGACGCCGTGCTCAGCACTCAGACTCCGCACTGAAGGTAAACGTTCGCCGCTCCGATACAGCCCCTGCTCAATGCGCTTTTCCAGCAGCATGGCCAAATGTTGATATCGCGTCATTGTATGCCCTGTGAAAATTGACCGCCCCGTAAAGCAGTACAGATAGAGATTATTTCTACCATTCAGTTCGCCTGCAGCGCAATCTGTATGTTAAATATTTGCTTATCGTGCATCTGTATTGAAAATACGCTCTGCGTGAAAATGTTTCTCAGATAAACAACTGAGGGCAGGATCATGGGATATGAAGAAAACCGCGCGGCCAGGCCATTTACGATAAGACCGTTTCGTTTCTTACGCCTTATCTGGAGCAGTATCAGACGCTGGCAATGTCAGCGTGAAACCCGGGCTATTTTATCCCGGCTCAGTGACTGTCAATTAAAAGACATTGGGCTAGACCGAAACGATATCCGCTGATGATTCTAAGATAAAAAAAAACCCTGCCTGAGCAGGGTTTTTTATCGGGCGTTTGACGATTACTCGTCGTTTTTACCGCCCAGACCAGCGTTCAGCAATTCAGCCAGGCTTGCAGAGGCTTCATCCGCAGTAACCTGCGGTGCTACCGGTACTTCGCCTGCCGCTTTGCGGCGCATACGATCCTGATGATAAGCATAACCCGTACCGGCTGGGATCAGACGTCCCACGATAACGTTCTCTTTCAGACCGCGCAGTTCGTCGCGCTTGCCTGCCACTGCCGCTTCGGTCAGGACACGCGTGGTTTCCTGGAACGATGCCGCAGAGATGAACGATTCGGTTGCCAGTGACGCTTTGGTAATACCCAGCAGATCACGCATGAAGGTTGCGCCAACTTTTCCGTTCGCTTCAAGTTCACGGTTAGAGATCTTGATACGAGAGAATTCAGCCTGCTCACCTTCCAGGAACTCGGTACTGCCCGCGCTCATGATGGTCGCTTTACGCAGCATCTGACGAACGATAACTTCGATGTGCTTATCGTTAATCTTAACGCCTTGCAGACGGTAAACTTCCTGCACTTCGTTAGTGATGTAACGGGTAACCGCATGCACGCCACGCAAGCGCAGGATGTCATGTGGTGACTCAGGGCCATCGGAAACCACGTCACCGCGCTCAACACGTTCACCTTCGAACACGTTCAGCTGACGCCATTTCGGAATCATCTCTTCGTACGGATCGCTACCATCCAGCGGAGTAATGACCAGACGACGCTTGCCTTTCGTCTCTTTACCGAAGGAGATGATGCCGCTGATCTCCGCCAGAATAGCTGGCTCTTTCGGACGACGCGCTTCGAACAGGTCAGCAACGCGTGGCAGACCACCGGTAATATCCTTGGTACCGCCAGATTCCTGCGGAACACGCGCCAGGGTATCACCCGAGCTAATCTTCACGCCATCTTCTAACTGTACAATCGCTTTACCTGGCAGGAAGTACTGAGCTGGCATATCGGTACCAGGGATCAGGACATCGTTGCCGTTAGCATCAACGATTTTCAGGGCTGGACGCAGGTCTTTACCACCCGCGGTACGCTCGGCAGAATCCAGCACCACTAGCGATGACAGACCGGTAAGGTCGTCAGTCTGACGGGTAATGGTCTGACCGTCGATCATATCAGTGAAGCGAATGAAACCGCCCACTTCAGTGATAACCGGCATGGTATGTGGGTCCCAGTTTGCAACGGTTTCGCCCGCTGCAACCTGCTCACCATCACCTTTCGCCATGGCAGCACCGTAAGGAACTTTATAGCTCTCTTTCGTACGGCCAAATTCGTCGATCATTTTCAGTTCAACGTTACGCGAGGTGATAACCAGCTTACCTGCCGAGTTGGTTACCGACTTGGCATTGGTCAGCTTGATCGTACCTTTGTTCTTCACCTGAATGCTGGATTCAGCAGCCGCACGTGATGCTGCACCACCGATGTGGAACGTACGCATCGTCAGCTGTGTACCCGGCTCACCGATAGACTGTGCCGCGATAACACCGATTGCTTCACCTTTGTTGATGATGTGACCACGTGCCAGGTCGCGACCATAGCAATGTGCACACACACCAAAATCGGTTTCACAACCTACAACCGAACGTACCTTCACGCTGTCTACTGAGTTCAGTTCCAACACGTCACACCAGTGCTCATCAAGCAGCGTGTTACGTGGAACCAGAATGTCAGCAGTACCCGGCTTCAGGACGTCTTCTGCCGTCACACGACCCAGAACACGCTCACGCAGTGGCTCTTTCACGTCGCCACCTTCGATGACTGGCGTCATCATGATGCCTTCGTGCGTACCACAGTCGTCTTCGGTGACAACCAGATCCTGTGCAACGTCAACCAGACGACGCGTCAGATAACCGGAGTTAGCCGTTTTCAGTGCGGTATCCGCCAGACCTTTACGTGCACCGTGCGTCGAGATGAAGTACTGGAGTACGTTCAGACCTTCACGGAAGTTCGCGGTAATTGGCGTCTCGATGATTGAGCCATCTGGCTTAGCCATCAGACCACGCATACCGGCCAGCTGACGAATCTGTGCAGCAGAACCACGCGCACCGGAGTCGGCCATCATAAAGATACTGTTGAAGGAAACCTGACGCTCTTCCACGCCATCGCGGTTGATCACGAGTTCGGTAGAGAGGTTTTCCATCATCGCTTTAGCAACGCGTTCGTTGGCCGCAGCCCAGATATCGATCACCTTGTTATAGCGTTCACCCGCGGTCACCAGACCAGACTGGAACTGTTCCTGGATTTCAGCCACTTCTGCTTCCGCTTCGGTGATGATTTCCACTTTCTTCTCTGGGATAACCATGTCGTCGATACCCACAGACGCACCTGAACGTGCCGCATAGGCAAAGCCGGTGTACATGGTCTGGTCAGCAAAGATAACCGTTGGTTTCAGTCCCAGGATGCGGTAACAGGTGTTCAGCATCTTGGAGATCGCTTTCTTGCCCAGCGCCTGGTTGACGATGGAGAAAGGCAGACCTTTTGGCACGATCATCCACAGGATGGCGCGACCAATAGTTGTGTCGATGATGCTGGTTTTAGAAACCCACTCATCCTGCTCGTTTTTCTCGTGCTCAGTGATACGCACTTTAACGCGAGCGTGCAGCGAAGCGAGGCCAGCGCGGTAAACGCGTTCAGCTTCTTTCGGACCGGTCAGCACCATGCCTTCGCCTTTGGCGTTAACACAGTCGCGGGTCATGTAATACAGACCCAGTACAACGTCCTGTGAAGGAACGATGATTGGCTCGCCGTTCGCAGGTGACAGGATGTTGTTGGTAGACATCATCAGCGCACGCGCTTCCAGCTGGGCTTCCAGCGTCAGCGGTACGTGAACAGCCATCTGGTCACCATCGAAGTCGGCGTTATAAGCCGCACAAACCAGCGGGTGCAGCTGGATAGCTTTACCTTCGATCAGGACGGGCTCAAATGCCTGGATACCCAAACGGTGCAGGGTTGGTGCACGGTTCAGCAGTACCGGGTGTTCGCGGATCACTTCGTCCAGGATATCCCAAACGACAGCTTCTTCACGCTCAACCATCTTCTTAGCGGCTTTGATGGTGGTGGCCAGGCCACGCAGTTCCAACTTGCCGTAGATGAACGGTTTGAACAGCTCCAGTGCCATTTTCTTCGGCAGACCGCACTGATGCAGACGCAGGTAAGGACCTACGGTGATAACAGAACGACCAGAGTAGTCAACACGCTTACCGAGCAGGTTCTGACGGAAACGACCCTGCTTACCTTTGATCATATCAGCCAAAGATTTCAGAGGACGCTTGTTAGAACCCGTGATCGCACGACCGCGACGACCGTTATCCAGCAGGGCATCTACCGCTTCCTGCAGCATACGTTTTTCGTTGCGCACGATGATATCTGGCGCGGCCAGATCCAGCAGGCGTTTCAGACGGTTGTTACGGTTGATCACGCGGCGATACAGATCGTTCAGATCTGATGTCGCAAAGCGGCCGCCGTCCAGTGGTACCAGCGGACGCAGATCCGGTGGCAGGACTGGCAGCACGGTCAGGATCATCCACTCTGGCTTGTTACCAGACTGAACGAACGCTTCCAGCAGCTTGATACGCTTGGTCAGCTTTTTGCGTTTGGTCTCGGAGTTCGTTTCGTTCAGCTCTTCGCGCAGCTGTTCGCACTCTTGCTCCAGATCCATATTTTTCAGCAGTGCCTGAATCGCTTCTGCACCCATCTTCGCGTCAAATTCGTCACCGAATTCTTCCAGCGCATCCAGGTACTGCTCTTCAGTCAGAATCTGACGCTTCTCAAGGTTGGTCATGCCACCTTCGATAACGACATAAGATTCAAAATACAGCACGCGTTCGATGTCACGCAGTGGCATATCCAGCAGCAGGCCGATACGCGAAGGCAGTGACTTCAGGAACCAGATGTGTGCGGTAGGTGAAGCCAGCTCAATGTGGCCCATGCGCTCACGACGCACTTTAGTCTGGGTCACTTCAACGCCGCACTTCTCGCAGATCACACCACGGTGTTTCAGACGCTTGTACTTACCGCACAGGCATTCGTAATCTTTTACTGGCCCAAAGATACGGGCACAGAACAGACCATCGCGCTCTGGCTTGAAGGTACGATAGTTAATGGTTTCCGGCTTTTTCACTTCACCGAAAGACCAGGAACGGATCATGTCTGGCGATGCCAGCGCAATTTTGATCGCATCAAACTCTTCGGTTTTAGTTTGCGCTTTCAGAAACTTAAGTAAGTCTTTCACGGATTTGCTCCCGTCGGAGTGAGACTCAGGGGCGTCCAACCGAAATTGAACGCCCCATAACCAGTACAAATGCGAGCGCGTTAACCCTGCGCTTCCAGGCCAGGCCTGTTACTGAGGGTTACTCGTCTTCCAGCTCGATGTTGATACCCAGCGAACGAATCTCTTTCAACAGTACGTTGAACGATTCAGGCATGCCAGGTTCCATCTGATGGTTGCCATCCACGATGTTCTTATACATCTTGGTACGGCCATTAACGTCATCAGACTTAACGGTAAGCATTTCCTGGAGGGTATACGCAGCACCATAAGCTTCCAGCGCCCATACTTCCATCTCACCGAAGCGCTGACCACCGAACTGTGCCTTACCACCCAGCGGCTGCTGAGTAACGAGGCTATAGGAACCGGTAGAACGTGCGTGCATCTTGTCATCAACCAGGTGGTTGAGTTTCAGCATGTACATATAACCCACGGTTACCTGACGTTCGAACTGCTCGCCCGTACGGCCATCAAACAGAGTAATCTGACCGGAAGAAGGCAGACCGCCAAGCTCTAACAGCTCTTTGATTTCGCTCTCTTTCGCACCATCAAACACCGGCGTGGCAATTGGCATACCTTTTTTCAGGTTCTCAGCCAGGCGCAGGACTTCGTCATCAGTAAAGGTATTCAGGTCAACTTTCTGACGCACATCAGTGCCCAGATCGTAAGCACGCTGGATGAATTCGCGCAGTTTGGCGACTTCTTCCTGCTTCTTCAGCATCGCGTTGATTTTCTCGCCGATACCTTTCGCTGCCATCCCCAGGTGAGTCTCAAGGATCTGACCGATGTTCATACGCGATGGTACGCCCAGCGGGTTCAGTACGATATCGACCGGCGTACCGTTCTCATCGTAAGGCATGTCTTCGATTGGGTTGATCTTAGAGATAACACCTTTGTTACCGTGACGACCCGCCATTTTATCACCAGGCTGGATCTGACGTTTAACGGCCAGATAAACCTTAACGATTTTCAGCACGCCAGGTGCCAGATCATCGCCTTGTGTGATTTTACGACGCTTACCTTCGAGTTTTTTCTCAAACTCGTGCTTCAGTTCGTCGTACTGCTCGGCCAGCTGTTCCAGCTGGTTTTGCTTGGCTTCGTCAGTCAGACCCAGTTCCAGCCAACGCTCACGCGGCAGCTTGTCCAGTTTGTCTGCTTCAACGCCACCCGAAATCAGAACAGACTGGATACGGCTAAACAGGCCCGCTTCCAGGATCTGCAGCTCTTCAGACAGGTCTTTCTTAGCCTGCTTCAGCTGCATCTCTTCGATTTCCAGCGCACGTTTGTCTTTTTCCACGCCATCGCGGGTGAAGACCTGAACGTCGATAACCGTACCGGAGACACCGTTAGGTACACGCAGAGAAGAATCTTTAACGTCAGACGCTTTCTCACCGAAGATCGCACGCAACAGTTTTTCTTCTGGTGTCAGCTGGGTTTCGCCTTTCGGCGTCACTTTGCCCACCAGAATGTCACCGCCGGTCACTTCAGCACCGATGTAAACAATACCGGACTCATCCAGTTTAGAGAGTGCAGCTTCGCCCACGTTCGGGATATCAGCGGTAATCTCTTCTGGCCCCAGCTTGGTGTCACGAGACACACATGCCAGTTCCTGAATGTGGATGGTAGTGAAGCGATCTTCCTGAACCACGCGTTCGGAGACTAAGATGGAGTCTTCGAAGTTGTAACCATTCCACGGCATGAACGCGACGCGCATGTTCTGACCGAGCGCCAGCTCACCGAGATCGGTGGATGGGCCGTCAGCCAGCACATCACCACGTTCAACTGGCTCACCCAGAGACACACATGGCATCTGGTTGATACAGGTGTTCTGGTTAGAACGGGTGTATTTGGTCAGGTTGTAGATGTCGATACCCGCTTCGCCCGGATACATTTCGTCTTCGTTTACTTTGATAACGATACGAGATGCATCAACGTACTGAACGGTACCGCCACGTTTCGCAACCGCGGTAACACCTGAGTCAACGGCTACAGCACGCTCCATACCGGTACCTACCAGCGGCTTATCAGCACGCAGAGTAGGAACGGCCTGACGTTGCATGTTCGCACCCATCAGGGCGCGGTTGGCGTCATCGTGTTCCAGGAACGGGATCAGTGACGCACCGACAGAAACCACCTGCTGGGTGGAAACGTCCATGTAGTCAACCTGATCGCGGCTGAACAGACTTGATTCGCCTTTGCTACGGCAGGTGACCAGGTCATCAACGAACGCACCTTCTTCTGACAGGTTGGTGTTCGCCTGAGCGATAACGTAGTTACCTTCTTCGATTGCAGAAAGGTAATGAATTTCATCGGAAACCACACCGTCAATAACGCGACGATAAGGCGTTTCCAGGAAACCGTACTCGTTCGTCTGCGCGTACACAGACAAGGAGTTGATCAGACCGATGTTCGGACCTTCTGGGGTTTCGATTGGGCAGACACGACCGTAGTGCGTTGGGTGTACGTCACGCACTTCGAAGCCGGCACGCTCACGGGTTAAACCACCCGGGCCGAGAGCAGAGATACGACGCTTGTGCGTAATCTCTGACAACGGGTTGTTCTGATCCATAAACTGAGACAGCTGGCTGGAACCAAAGAACTCTTTCACCGCCGCCGAAATGGGCTTGGCGTTGATCATGTCCTGTGGCATCAGCGTATCGAGATCGCCCAGAGAAAGACGCTCTTTCACTGCACGCTCAACACGTACCAGACCGACACGGAACTGGTTCTCAGCCATTTCACCGACTGAACGAATACGACGGTTACCGAGGTGGTCGATATCGTCCACTTCGCCTTTACCGTTACGGATGTCGATCAGTTTTTTCATCACTTCGATGATGTCTTCTTTGCTCAGGATACCTGAACCTTCGATTTCATCACGCAGCAACGAACGGTTAAACTTCATGCGGCCGACTGCAGAAAGATCGTAACGATCTTCAGAGAAGAACAGGTTCTCAAACAGGTTCTCTGCAGCTTCACGCGTTGGCGGCTCACCAGGACGCATCATGCGGTAGATCTCAACCAGCGCGCTCAGGCGGTCATTGGTTGGGTCAACGCGCAGCGTCTCGGAGATGTAAGGGCCGTGATCCAGATCGTTGGTGAACAGCGTTTCAATGCGCTTGTGACCAGACTGGCTCAGCTTCGCCAGCAGATCCAGCGACAGTTCCATATTCGCCGCGACGATCAGCTCACCGGTGTTCTCATCGATGTAGTCTTTAGCAACCACTTTGCCCGCGATGTATTCAACAGGCACTTCGATGTGTTGGATACCGTCTTTTTCCAGCTGACGAATATGACGGGCAGTGATGCGACGCCCTTTCTCAACGTAGACCGTGCCATTCGATTCAATATCGAAAGTCGCGGTTTCACCGCGCAGGCGCTCTGGCACCAGTTCCATCTGCAGCTTGTTGTCACGGATTTCGTACACCACTTTCTCGAAGAAGACGTCGAGGATTTGAGCAGTGGTGTAATGCAGTGCGCGCAGAATGATACTGGCCGGCAGCTTACGACGACGGTCAATACGGACGAAAAGGTTGTCTTTCGGGTCAAACTCGAAGTCGAGCCATGAACCACGGTAAGGGATGATACGTGCGTTATACAGCACTTTACCCGATGAGTGGGTTTTACCCTTATCGCTGTCAAAGAACACGCCAGGACTACGATGCAGCTGAGAAACGATAACACGTTCAGTACCGTTGATAACAAAGGTACCGTTGTCAGTCATGAGCGGAATTTCACCCATGTAGACTTCTTGTTCTTTAATGTCTTTTACAGTGCCTTCTGGCGCTTCGCGCTCATAGATCACCAGACGCAGTTTCACGCGCAGCGGTGCCGAGTAGGTCACGCCACGGATCTGACACTCTTTCACGTCAAAGACAGGTTCACCTAAGCGATAGCTGACATACTGCAACTCAGAATTGCCGCTGTAGCTCGCGATAGGGAATACAGAGCGGAATGCAGCTTCCAGTCCGTACTGACCTTCTGGATCTTGCTCGATAAACTTCTGAAACGAATCAAGCTGGATGGAAAGGAGATAAGGTATGTCCAAAACTTGTGGACGTTTACCAAAATCCTTACGAATACGTTTTTTCTCGGTATAGGAGTAAACCATAGGGTTCCTCAGCTAGCTGACAAGTCGACCCACGCTGTCCGTCCTGACAGGACAGTTCATGCAAC